>Ga0209467_1000298_pt1 | contig 80479 bp, 72 predicted proteins | sample Higcelwee11metaG_FD_187175 | JGI IMG/M metagenome (GOLD analysis project Ga0209467, IMG submission 187175) | Freshwater pond sediment microbial communities from the University of Edinburgh, under environmental carbon perturbations - High... | ecosystem: Environmental > Aquatic > Freshwater >...
CTCACCGGAGTCTGCCAGCGCGGCTGCACCGGCGGGATTTTCGCTTATTCTGACACCGGCGTCGATCTGCCGCGGGCTCAGGCGCGAGGCCCATCCTTCGACAACGGCCGACGACGAGGGCCTGTATGAAGATGATTCAATAAACCCGCACCTATCTGCATTTTTGACGGTCTCGAGAGGGATCACCCACGGGGGATCCGCCTCAAGTATCCCCGACTGCGGGCGGGCGAGGTCGAGAAGATACATAAGCGCATATGAACAATTACTTGAAAAAAAGTAGTATTTCTCGCCGCCGTTTTCCAGCTCATATATGTGCTCAAGAATCCGCCGGATCTCGGCGGAGTCAAGATTGAGGCGGTACTCCCACAAATCACGGCCGTCACGGTAATTGTAATCCCTTATCTTATAGAAATAGGGCTGCAAGGCGTAGCGGCCCTTGAATCCCCCCCCCACCCCTTTGACGAAAAACTCGACTGGGCCGGCATCACCGGCGTCGGCGGCATAGCCGACACTTACCGACAGGTAATCCGCCTCACCGGTATCCAGACGCAGAAAGGTGTGACCGAACATCGACTCCGGCTTCGACTTGTAATCGGCGGCAAAAACCAGATAAGCGGTACGAACTTGTTTTGCCAGATGCTCGATCCGTAAAGTCTGCTCAGAAAACAGGCTCTCGTCCGGGCTTACGTTTTCAGATTCACAGACAAACCGGTATCGGAGGGGAAAGCGGTTTATCGCAGAGATATCCCTCGCCGTTAGAAAGAGGCTCTTCGACGCCTCGTATTCGGCGACGGGGTCGCTGCGCCCGTCGGCCGAGAGAAAAAAGCCCGTATCCTCAATTTCGCTCCTGTATCCCCCCGCGACAGCCTTATAATGCAGCAGAAGATGCCACATCCGGCTGCCGGCGCCGCTTTGCACGCTTTCCGCCGCAAAGAGATTTTCGCAGTGAAGTAAAAAAGCGAGGAAAAACAGAAGTGAGCCCCGGAAAATCAACTTCGCCCGGGATTTCACATGCATGTTTTGATTCTTTTCAAGTCCGAGCCGAATGGAACGGTTATCAGAGATGCCCGGAAATAATTCAAAATGACTGCCCCTTACCGGTTTGTCGGGAATAACAAGCAAGTAGCCCCCTGAATCCCCCAAATGGGGACTTCAATTTATAAAATGTAAAAATAGTGTTTTTAAAAGATGACCATAAAATAGTTGCACAATTACGCTTTGCGGCATATAATAATTATGCTGCATGAATAAAGTGACACACTCGGCCAGGCCGGCTTTTGTCTATGTAGTTCTGCGGCAGCCGTAGCCCCATCATTATCTTTAGGGGGGATTCAAAGAATCATCTTCACCGGTAATCCCGCATGGTGTTGCTTCGCAGTGCCCTCTTACGGGTCGTGAAGAGTGATTTTCAAAGAATTCCCCAATCAAAATTTTTTTCGAGGAAGGTATCCATGAAAAAACACATCATCGCGCTCTTTGCATTTCTTATTTCGTTATCGCTGCCGCTCTTCGGCGGAACAGTGGAAATCGAAAAGTATCCTGTTTTTCAGGGAATACCGCAGGCAGAGACGCAATCCGCAATCGACGACATCATAATCGACGCGAACAGCAACGAACTTATCAAAAAGCTCGGCGACCAGAAGAATGTCGCATCCAGCTTTGCAAATGCAAGCGCTTATTCATTGGGAATAGCACGGATTTACACCGCATCACAGCAGCAGACCTTCTACATATCCGCGGGTGCCGGCGGCGCTCTGCTGGGATCATTTGACGAACTTCAGAATGTCGGTGCCGAGAATGCCGACCCCAAAGCCGGTGTCGTGGGAAACGGTTATTTTACTGGCGGATTCAACGCCGACATTATCCCCGGAATGCCGGTGAAAGGGCTTCTTTTCAACGCCAAATTCGGTTACAACAATCTTGAGATAAGTAAAATGAAGCTCCAGTCCATGCTGTTCGGAGCGGGGATTGACTACAAGCTCTTTACACCCGAGGCCGGTACAGGGGCAGTTCAGCTCGCACCGGTGGTCATCGGAACAGGCTTTGTCTACTCATCCAGCTCTTTCGCGTATACCAAAGATGACGAATTCACCAGTTCGAGCGGGACCGGCGCAACACTGGCGTACTACAAGCTCGACCAGTCATCAACGCTGAACATCAAATCGACGGTCATTACGGTTCCTGTTGAAATATTCTCTTCCGTCAAACTTGCATGGTTCCTGAATATATTCGCGGGTGTCGGCTGTGATATCGCCTTCGGCGGTACTGAAATAAGCGTGGACTCCGATTCAAAGATCTCAGCTTACAGGGATGCCGCGTATTCGAACACAATCGAAAAGACCGAAACTGAAGAAATTGCTCTGCGGGACTCTACCACAAAGGCAGCTCCGGCAGTTGTTCAGTTCCGTACAACCGTGGGTACAGGCTTCGCTCTCGGGGCGGTTCATCTGGATTTCCCCTTCACCTATTATCCTGCCGGCGGCTTTGCCTTCGCGGCGACTGCGGCTGTTGTCCTGTAAAAATTGCATCTTCTCTGATTTCCAGTGCCGGCCGCTTTGCGCTGGAAATCAGCTTCAGTCATGAGATCCCTCCTGTGATCCCCCCGCCCCGTCACGCTCTACAAACGGCCGCTGCTTTCTTAAGGTCGTCTTGAAAATTGTGTTCGCCCGGAACACAGCCCCATGAAGCGCTTGACTTTATACAAATAAGCCCGGTATACTAACATGATTCTGTCATCTGGAATCACTATTTTCGAAAGAAGAGCTGGTGCGGCTATGGTAATAACACAGGATATGCTTGAACAGGTCTTCCGCACCATTGAGACCCGAAACGGCATGCTCAACTCGCAGTCAATTGTACACTCCGATGAGCTTGTGAGCCAGCTTTCCGCGCAGATGGGTGTCACCAAGGATGTCATTCAGCAGAGCATTCAGCTTCTTCTGGACTCTCACAAAATTCTTCACATCGATATTGTCGCAAAGGATGAGGCTCGCAATGTCGATAAAATCGACGGTTACGTCGTTACCGATATGTCGAATATCCGTTCACTTAAAAATTTCTTCGACTCGCAGCTGATGCTTCTCTACGAAAAACAGTATCATCGCGCACGCGGAGCCACCTCGATCATCAAAGAGCTTTTCCCGCAGATACGGACGCTGAACACCAGCGAGATCGGTCAGATTCTGAACAAGGCGATGATGCTGGGCGAATATGAAAAGCTGATCGAAAAAGATTACAAAGAGTATTCTCACACCTGGCAGGAGAAGCGCATGAGCGAACTTGGCCGTGAGAAGGGGTTTCTCTACCATTCGGATATTGAAGAGCTGAATATCACCGCCAGAACTGCGCACCGCAGCGAAGAAAAAGGGGAGGATGCCTCCTTCGTGCCGGCGCCCTCCGCTCAGAATGCTGAGGAGGCGATGGCGTCGGGTGCGCAGTGGAAACGGGCGATTGACACCTCGGAATATCAGGAGTTCTCTGACAAAAAGAGCAAATATCCGCTGAACAGGCTGCTCAGCATTTACGGCATAGAGTTCTTTACGAAAATTTATTTCAGAAAGTACGAGTTTGCGTACATCAGGAAGATTATCGACGATCACCAGATTACAAGCAAAAGCGAGCTTCTTGTCATAAAGGGACTGATTGCTTCGGTAAAGAAGAATCTGAATATAGACCCGAAACTGAACGCTTTCCGGGACGATATATCCGCTCTTGAACGTTCGATCACGCATGCGATCTTTTATTCAAGTTCGTTGAAGATGTGAAGCGGGGGGCGTGTGACTTTTCGCGCACGCCCCGTTCCCCTTCACGATTTTTTCGTGTAATTGAGCAGGCCGCCGGCAGCGAGAATCTCTCTCTGCCGCAGGCTCAGATTCATGAGCAGTTTGACCGTGATGCCGTCAAAATCCGCAGAAACCTCGCCCGCACCGCTCTCGACTGCGTCCCGCAGCCCGGCAATCTCAAATCGCACACCCTGCGCAATCGCGTCGTAATCACGGTTATCCGCGAATGTCAGCGGAATGATGCCGAAGTTGACAAGATTCGCGGCATGAATGCGTTCAAACGATTTTGCGATAACGGTCCGGACGCCGAGGTACATCGGACAGATCGCCGCGTGCTCGCGGCTTGATCCCTGACCGTAACTTTCCCCCCCCACGATTGCGGTGAAGACCCCGTTATTCTTGTCACCTAATGTCCGTGACGAGAAGACGGCATCGATTCCCTCAAAAACATACTTGGCGTATTCGGGAATATTTGAGCGGTACTTCAGGCGGGTCCCGGCGGGCATGATGTGATCCGTCGTGATCTTATCCCCCACTTTCAGGTTGACGACACCCTTAAGGTCTTTCTGCAGCGGATCGGTAAAAGGCGGCTTGCCGATATTCGGCCCGCGAAAAATTTCACCGGTAAAGTCGGGTTCGAGCACCATCGCATCATCTATCAGAAACTGATCGGGCTGATTTACCGGGGGATACTCACCGGCCGGCCGCGACAGCGGGTCGACAACGACACCCGCAATGGCCGACAACGCGGCACTCTCGACACTCGAAAGATATATCTGGCCAGACTTGGTTCCCGAACGGCCCTCAAAGTTGCGGTTGTTCGTCCGCAGCGAGATGCCGCCCGTCGAAGGCGCCTGACCCGAACCGATACAGAAGCCGCACGCCGACTCCATGATACGGGCACCTGACGAGATTATATCGGCGAGCGCCCCGTTGCGCGAAATCATTTCGAAGACCTGGCGCGAGCCGGGCGCGACAATCATGCTCGTCTGCGGATGCACTTTTTTACCCTTCAGCACCGCCGCAAGAATCATGAGATCCCGGTACGAAGAGTTGGTGCAGCTGCCGACGGCGACCTGATCGACCTTGAGGCCCGCAACCTCTCTCACCGTTTTGATATTATCAGGCGAGTGAGGACAGGCGATCATCGGTTCAAGGGTCGAAAGATCAATCGTTATCTCGCGGTCGTACTGCGCACCGGCATCGGCGGAAAGTTCCCTGTAGTCGCTCTCGCGTCCCTGCGCTTTAAGAAACATTTTCGTCATCACATCCGAGGGAAAAACTGATGTGGTCACCCCGAGTTCGGCGCCCATATTGGTGATTGTCGCGCGCTCGGGAACGGTCAGAGTCGAGACCCCGTCACCGGTATATTCGGCCACGCATCCCACGTTACCCCTGGTCGTGAGAATCTCAAGAACCTTCAGCACGACATCCTTCGCCGCAACCCAGGGGCGCAGCTTTCCCGTGAGGCGCACATTGATCACCTTGGGACAGGTAAGATAAAAGGGACCGCCGCCCATCGCAACCGCGACGTCGAGTCCGCCGGCGCCGATGGCGATCATGCCGATCCCGCCGCCGGTCGGTGTGTGGCTGTCAGAACCCAGAAGCGTTTTTCCGGGGGCGCCGAATCTTTCAAGATGAACCTGGTGGCAGATGCCGTTTCCTGCACGGGAGTATCTGATGCCGAATTTATTGTTCATCGTCATCAGATACTTGTGGTCATCCATATTTTCAAAACCCATCTGAAGGGTGTTGTGGTCGACATACGAAACCGAGAGCTCTGTCTTTACACGATCGATCTCCATTGCTTCGAACTGAAGATAGGCCATCGTGCCGGTGGCATCCTGGGTCAGGGTCTGATCGATTTTTATGCCGATCTCGGATCCCTTTTCGAGGGCACCCTCAACAAGGTGTGATTCGAGAATTTTATATGTGAGTGTTTTTGCCATTTGTCCGCTCCTGTCATTATTGATGGCTCAATAGTCGTAGGGTGCGATGTCCCTGTCAATCAATCTTAGCGGCGGGGGATGATGCCGCCGCTAAGATTATCCGGAAAATAACTGCAAAAAGTCACTTTTGATCAGTTTTTTCACCCGTATTTTGACTTAATGACTGGAGAGAGGTACATTGGGAAGTGTCGGGAAATTTACCGCCTATAGGTGGTCAGTCACCCGCGTGTCATTATTGCGTATGTTCAAAGAGGAGAGAGCTTATGTGGAAAAATATTTCAATACGCTACAAGATCCTGACACCTTTTGTGCTGATTCTTGCGGCAATCATTATGTACATCAGCCTGATTGTGCTGCCTTCGGTCAGACACAGCATGGTCAATCAGAAAGAAAATGAGATGAAAAGCGTAATCGCATCGTCATTTGCGATGATCGATGAGTATTACGACGAATACCGCGGCGGTTTGATCACCGAAGAAGAGGCGAAAAAGCGGGCCCTCGCGGCCATGTCGCGCATCCGTTACGGGGAGCAGCAGCGGGATTACGTCTTCGTCGTAGATACAAGCGGGCTCATGCTCATGCATCCCTACAGCGAGGGTCTCGTCAATAAGAACCAGATCGCTCTCGCAGATAAAGAGGGAACGCAGTTTGTAAAAGAGATTCTTGACGGTGTTGCAGAAAAGGGGGAAGGCTCAAGTGAGTATCTTTGGCAGTATAATGATGACGCCAGCCGCATTGTTACAAAACTCTCGTACGGCAAACTGCACAATACGTGGGGATGGGTTCCTGCCACCGGAGTCTATATCGTCGATATCGACGCGATCATCGCCGGCCTTTACCGCAGCGTTTTTCTCGTTCTCACTGCGGGAGGCCTCATACTCGCGATTGCTGTTTTCGCCATTGCTCATTTTATCGGTAAACCCGTGCAGCAGTGCGCCCGCTTTGCCGAAGAGCTGGCAGCCGGAAATCTCTCGGCGGCGATTGTGGTGGGGGGGCATGACGAGACCGGCCGCCTCGCCGAGTCGATGCGCATGATGTCGGGCAAACTTTCGAGCATCATCAAGGACATCAACGATAACGCCCACCGCCTCGCTCATTCTGCCGATGAGATAAACGCCACCGCGATGCGTCTCTCAGAGACGGCAAACGAACAGGCCGCAAATATGGAAGAAATCTCATCGACCATGGAGGAGATGTCCGCAACCATCAGCATGAATACCCAGAACTCGAAACAGACCGATGAGCTCGCGCAGGAGAGCGCACTTCAGGCGAAAGACGGCGAGAGCGCGGTGAGAAAGACTGTCGATGCCATGGGGCAGATCGCAGAAAAGATCGGTGTTGTCGAGGATATCGCCTCGCAGACAAATCTTCTTGCGCTGAATGCGGCAATTGAAGCGGCCCGGGCCGGCGAACACGGCAAGGGTTTCGCGGTCGTCGCAACCGAAGTACGCAAGCTCGCCGAGAAAAGCAAGAACGCCGCTGTTGAGATCAGTTCGCTTGCTTCGGACAGCGTGCATATCGCGCGCGGCGCGGGCGAACTTCTCTCGAAGATCGTGCCCAATATCGTAAAGACCGCCGATCTCGTTCAGAATATCACCACCGCGTCGACTGAACAGGATAACGGCGCCAATCAGATCAATCTCGGCGTCAGCCAGCTTTCAGAGGCCGCGCAGAATACCGCCTCCTCGTCAGAAGAGCTGGCGGCGACCTCTGAACAGCTCAAAGCTCAGGCGGACGAACTGGTGCATCTGATCGGATATTTCAAATTATGAGAAGGCTCTGCGGGGGCGTTTACGGGCAGTGACGGACAACCCTTGAGCGCCCCGCAGTGAATTTTCAGCAGAAATTTTTCTCGTCAGCGAGGACGCTGACGATCTCACCGAAGAAGACGCGGTGGTAGTCCTTCGCTTCGTAGTGCTTGTGCACCTCTTCTATAAAATGCGATGAATCGAAATCCTGCCAGTATATTTTTTTGCATTCTATGACAAGATCGGCCTCTTTGAACGAGGGCGCCTCGACCTTCTGCGACGGCATGACGTTAAGCGAAGTCTGGGCGAGTTTGTCGCCGTTTCTTCCTGAAAAGGAACCGCAGATGGTCAGGTCGCCGCGCCTCTCTTCGGGAAACGAACAGAGGGTGAACGAGTCGAATTTGTTCATGAACTCGAAGGTGTAACGGGTCGGGCGCACGACGACCTGCGCGAAGGGACGCGACCACATAGTGCCGAGGCTTCCCCAAGCGACAGTCATCGTGTTGAAATTATCTTTTGTTCCGGCACTCAGCAGAAACCACCGCTCAGAGAAGAGCGTCAGCGGATTCACCCGCAGCCGCGAAAAATCAATCTGTTTCATCCTGATGCCTCACATTTTATAAACGGCGTCGATGATTCCGTATTCGATGCACTCCTGCGCGTTCATCCAGTAGTCACGGTCAAAATCTTTCAGTATGCGCTCGACCGGCTGAGAACAGTTGTCCGCGAGAATCTTTGCCGCGATATCCCGCGTCTTGAGAAGCTGTCTGGCCTGAATCTCGAGGTCGCTGGCATTGCCGAACATATAGCCGATGCTCGGCTGGTGGATCATCACCTCGCCCTTGGGATAAATAAAACGCCGGCCCTTCGCGCCCGCAGACAGAAGAATCGAACCCATCGACGCGGCAAGCCCCATGCACACGGTCGAGACCGGCGACGAGATGAGGTTCATGGTGTCGAGAATTGAATAGCCCGAGGTCACCACGCCGCCGGGGCTGTTGATGAAAAAAGTAATCTCTTCGCCCGGTTTCTCGGCATCGAGATAGAGAAGTCGGCTCACGATATCGCGCGCCGACTCGTCGTCCACCTGTCCCCAGAGAAAAACACGGCGCTGCTCGAGAAATTTGCTCTCGAAAATCTTCATAATGTCTTTTTGTTTATCGTTCTGCTCGCAATCGGCTGAAAATGGTATCATTTCGTTCTCCTTTATTTCTGAAGGTCCCGGGAGGATACGGGACGATCTTTCACTGTCAGCTAACTTTTGTTCGCGCTTTTTTTCCACTTTTTTTCACCATCCGGATGTTTTTTGGAAGTGTGCCGTTTCAGCTTCTTCCCGCCCCGTTCGAGCGCTTATCGGTTTGTCAGATCAGACATACTGAGAATGGCAGCCGTCTCACACAGAAAGATCTCAACTGAAGCCCTGTTGAATAGATTTAACTGCCCGCAGGGCTGCCGCACGATTAAAGGGGGGAAGCCTTTACCTGGCGGCCTCATCATTACGAGGCGAAACCTCGTGACGATTAAAAGGGCGCGCACGCGCCTTTCCCCCCGCAGCAGCCCCATGACTATTATTATTTTTATAGAACGCCCGGCTTTCAAAAAAATCTTGACTCGAAGAAAAGGCCGCGAAAGATCAGCGGACGGGAGAGATATTGCCCGTGAAGGAGCAGTTATGGAACAGAAAAAAATCGCGATATTCGATTCAACACTGCGTGACGGCGCTCAGGCCGAAGGCATCTCCTTTTCAGTGATCGACAAGCTCAGAATCGTCGAGACTCTCGACGCGATGGGCATTGACTATATCGAAGCGGGCAACCCCGGCTCGAACCCCAAGGACCTCGAATTTTTCGAAGAGGTGAAAAAGCTCCGCCTCAGCCACGCGAAACTCGCGGCCTTCGGCAGCACCCGCAGACGCGACATCGCCGTCGCCGATGACCAGAACGTGCAGTCGCTGCTGCTCGCCGGCACCTCCACCGTTGTCATCTTCGGCAAGACCTGGGATCTTCACGTCACCGACATCCTTCGCACAACGCCCGAAGAAAATCTCAACATGATCCGCGAAACCGTCGCCTATTTCAAAGAACACGGCAAAGAGGTTATCTTCGACGCCGAACATTTTTTTGACGGTTACAAGGCAAATGCCGCTTTCGCGCTGTCGACAATCGGTGCCGCGATTGCGGGCGGCGCCGATACCATCTGCCTGTGCGACACCAACGGCGGCATCTATCCCGACGAAACCTACGCCATAACAAAAGAAGTCATCACTGATTTTCCTGATTCAAAATTCGGCATACATGCTCACGATGACGGGGGGATGGCGGTCGCCTCGTCGGTCATGGCGGTTCTCGCCGGCGCGACACAGGTACAGGGCACCTTCATCGGTTTCGGCGAGCGCTGCGGAAACGCGAACCTGTCGGCGATCATCCCCAACCTTCAGCTCAAGAGAGGGTACAAGTGCGTACCCGACGATAAAATGGCCGAGCTCACGCAGGCTTCTCGAAAAGTCGCGTCGATCGCGAATCTTCAGCTGCCTGATTTTTACCCCTACGTGGGGCTTCGCGCATTCGCGCACAAAGGGGGGATGCACATCGACGGCGTGACGAAAAACTCCCGCACATTTGAACACGTTGCCCCCGAATCGGTGGGAAACCAGCGCCGCTTTCTCATGTCCGAGGTTGCGGGACGCTCTCTGCTTCTTTCAAAAATTCAGGAGATCGACCCCTCGGTGACGAAGGATTCTCCCGTCACCAAAGAGATTGTCGACAAACTCAAACATCTTGAACACGAAGGCTATCAGTTCGAAGGCGCAGAGTGTTCGTTCGAACTGGTCATACGCCGCCACCTGAAAAAGAGCCGCTCATTCTTCAAACTTGAACAGTACAAGATCATAGAAGAGAGCCCTTCGAAGCATGACTCAATCAGCGCGACCGCGACGATCAAGATCACCGTTGACGGCAAAGAAGAGATCACCGCCGCCGAAGGCGACGGCCCGGTCAATGCCCTGGATCGGGCACTTCGCAAGGCTCTCGAAGTCTTCTACCCCGAACTGGAAAATGTGCGTCTCACCGACTTCAAGGTGCGCGTTCTCGACACCAAGGCGGCAACCGCGGCCAAGGTGCGCGTTCTTATCGAGTCGACTGACGGCGTCGATATCTGGTCGACTGTCGGCGTCTCAAGCGACATCATCGACGCCAGCTGGAAGGCCCTCGTCGATTCGATCGAGTACAAGCTGCTGAAAACCGTTTGATTATCATGCCGCCCGATATGCGGTCACATACATTGCCGAGCACTTTGTTGATACGGCAGGAATGAGAGCCGTTTTACGGCTTTCAGTTTACAAATCCATTTATACTCAATTTATTTGACAGGGATACCGTTATGAAAAACTCATTTATTCAGAAAACAGGCGCATTCTCGACCTTTGCGGGATCGCTGCTTTTAGTTCTCTACTCGGTTATGGTTGCGATCATTCTGACACAGGCGAAGGGCGGCAGCGATATCATCCTTTCAATCAGGCATCCGTTTTGGATGCCCAGCACCATTGTCGTCTTTGCAGGGCTTTTGCTGCTGATGACCGGTTTTGCCGTCGTATATTCGCTTATCGCAAAGAATGCGGGCCTCTTCGGTTTTGTCTCCTTACTTGCGATCGAGGCGGCATATCTCTTTCAGGCTGCAAAGGTCACCTGGGAGATATGCATTTTCCCCCTTTTAGCCAATAACGAGGGTGCGGCGTTTCTTATCAGCGAGGGCGTGCTGTTCAATAATATCTCGGTGATGATTTACTTTTACCTGTCGACTGCCCTTCTGCTGATCGGAATAGTCATGTTCAGCATAACGCTCTACAGGTCAAACTGCTACTCCAAACTTTCGTCTCTATTGATTCTTGTCGGGGTGATCATGTACGGCGGCGGCGAGTTCATCCATATCACGGTTTCGATTGCCGGCATTATTATATTCGCTGCCGGATGCACACTGGTCGGACTCAGGCTCTTAAAAGGCGATATATAATAGTAAAATGAGCAAATGAGAGGCTCGCCGTTTTTACCATTTGGCGAGCCTGTACTGGGGCGGGGTCGAAGTACGGAGTCGAATGCTTTAGATATCATATCTTTATTCATTGGGTTCTTGGGATCCGCGAAACGACGGCTGCGCCGCCAACTATTGAAATTATTGGTTTTTGTGACGCCCCTAATGAAATTGCCAGCGTATCTTGTCTGCTGTTTTCAGCGGATTGACGCTGCAATAGAATCAGCGCATAAATCCTGTTCGTGCGGCCAAGCGATATATCGGCCATGATTTTTAACTTTCATTAAATAGTATCTTGCGAATCGGTCGAAGCATTTAGAAGCCTCTCAAGACCATCCAAAATCAAACAAAGCCCGAATTCAAAATCAGCATTCTCATCATAACCTGATTCAATAAATATTTCAGTCACCCGGTTAAGGTAAGGGTATGATTGTGCCGGAATGTTCTTTTGGAATGCTTCTGCATCGGTTTTTATTTTTTTTTCATGATCTTCGTCATCAACCGATACTCTATTAGTTTTTTGACGGCTAAATCCGTAAATATAGCAGTCCAGAATCGAAAAAGCTCGTGCTGCTAACTCAAATGAGAAACCAGCGCGATGCAAGGTTCCAATTATGTTGTCAAAATATCTCAATCGATCCGGACTTGTGCTAACTCGTGTATCAATCAATGCACTTGCCCAGGGATGTCGATTAAAGGCTCCCCGTGCAGAGACAGCGCGTTCTATCATAGCTTCACGCCAATCGGCATCCATGGCAGGGATTGATATTTCACCGATTACCAGGTCAAGCACCCCGTCAATAATGTCATCTTTATTTGCTATATGATTATAGAGCGACATGGCTTCAACACCAAGTTTTGATCCTAACTGTCTCATCGAAAAGGATTCAATTCCCTTCTCATCAATAATCATTAATGCAGTACGCAGCACAAGTTCTCTTGTTAACGAAACTCTTGATTCTGACGAAAACGATTTTTTCATAAATCCCCTTTTATTTCCTTTTCGAATATTTTCCATTAAAATCACTTGACATACTTACAGCGTAAGTTTATGACTTACGTTGTAAGTATGTCAAGTGAAAATCTTGTTTTGTCCTGGCCGACAATAGTATTGGGTAAAAATATTTACAAATACTCCTGTCAGCATGGTACGTCCTGACCGGATATTCAGTTTTGCTTCTTACAAAATAACAAATATGGTTTATTCAGAGGTGTAAGATGAGACAGATTATCGTGATCAATAGGATTTTACCGATTATTATCCAGGGGTTACATTCAGTAATAACAAAAGAAAAGCACAAAACAACTAATATGCACCGAATTGCAATTGCATCAGTAATTATATTATTCTCTTTTCAGGCTTTAAGTCAAAACTCCAGTCAGCTTGCTGAAAATTCAGCAGGCAGCGCTTTACCTGATTATAGATTTTCGGCAAACACAACGTGGCTGTCTTTTGTCAATTTCGGTGAGGAAAAGACAAACACTCATCACTATGAGATTCATTTAAAATATAAGCTTACTCAAAAGGACAAAATAGGAATCAAAGCAGCCACATGGAAACTATTTGCCCCTATGGGCATACCATTATGGGATTCTCATATTATGAAAGAAAGTGAATTTTATCCCGGCAGACTCAGAGAAGATGGTATTGGAGTCAGTTATCAGCGCATGTTATGGAAGGGATTATTTGCCGCTGTTGAAATATTGCCTCAATTGAAGACTTATCTCGACGAAGATGATAATAAAATCGGCAACGGCTTCAAGCTGTACACTTCTTATCATCTCGGGTATCATATACCTTTTCTTGATAATCGAATTTTTATAGAGCCGCAGGTACATTGTCAATATTGGCCGATTGACACTAATATCCCCAAAGGTTTTAAGGAAAAAGAAAACAAGTGGAATAATTATTTTTTATTCGAACCTAACATTTATATTGGTTTCAATTTCTGAAATCTTTTTCCCTTAAATCTTATTAATTGCCTTATTAACATAAGGTAACCTCTAAAAATTAACTTTTGATGTTACCTTGTGGTCACAAAGCGTGGAAAAATCAGCATTTTTCATTTGTTTTGAAATGAAAATGCTGATTTTTAGAGGTGACCATAAGTTTTAATTAATCGTTCCTGAAAGAAGCCAATTCTTTTGAATTGTCCTTATTCTGAGGAGTCATAAGCGGCATTCGGTCACATCAGAAGGCAATCGCATGAAGGTCTTATCCGCCGCAGCTGCAATATTTATGCTCTCTGTCGGGCTCTATTCCGAGCGATTTTCAAAATAAGATCGATACGAGTACAAGCTGCTGAAAACCGTCTGACCGCATCCCGGCTTGACAGGCTGGATGCAATTCACCGCGCAAAACGGTCATAATTCACCTTGCAGCAGATAAGGCCGATCGCCCTGCCATTCGCTCCGAAAAAGGCAGGGCGATTGCATGCGCATCATTCATATCCGTCGCAATTCAATTTTCTGCCATGTCCCGGAGCACACACCGGAACATCTGTCAGAATCTATATCCCGCCGAAATAACGCTCTTGAAAAAAATTGAATGGGGGGAGAAATAGCTCTCGAATCCGACTGCCGCACTCATCGTGAATTTTTCATCTTTGGGAAAACACGCGAGCCCCGTGAGAAGCTGAAACCCCGGGTGAACACCGTCAGCGAGCAAATCTGAATAACCCGTATCGCCGTCGTTTTTATCGTTTATATAGAGCAGTGCGGGACCGACGCCGGCAAAAGGCGTAATCGAAGAGGAGTTGATCAGCGGGTACCAGCAGGGCATGGCCGAGAGAGAGAAACCGCTCTCGTACATCTGAGTGATGTACAGTGAATCAGCACGAAGCGAAAACGTATCAAGCAAAAAGACTTCGCCGTAGACTCCGGCAGATCTTGAAGCCGAACTTGTCAATGATATACCCGCACTGCTGTTACCTGAGGAAAGTGCGATATTCGGAATTATGCCAATCATAACTATAAAGACAAATAGTAACAGTCTAAACCACATAATCACCTCTGAAATAGTCTAATTTACAATAAATTTTGCTGATTCAGCAATGCTTTGTCAATTAGATTTTTATACGAGAGGCCCCGCCTATCCCGCCGGTGAATTCAGAACAATCATACGCGAAGACTATTCAAAGTATCTACAGGTAATTCTGCGGCGCAGATTAATTTCAATACATCCACCCGTTGACATTGCTGCTGTCGTCGTACCAGAAATCGAGAAGCTCGAAGTAATTTTCGACCGTACCGTTACCCATGACGGCGCCGTCGGCACACCAGTAGAGATTTCCGTACTGGTATCCCTCACCGAGCACTTCACTGACACGAAGAGGATTATACCACCACTGGTAGCTCCAGTAGATGTTGTCGCTCACCGAATAGAGCGAATCGCCGTGAGGAAAAAACAAAGAGAGCCCCGATACACCGGGTTCAAAGCCGTCGAAGATGGGCTCGCTGCCGGCAAACGAAGCCAGCACGGCGCCATCGAGCGCGCTGAGAACCCTGTCGCAAAGCGCCCCATTCGCGCCGCCGGCCTTCAGCTCTTTGACGAGCGAGGCGGTGTCGTAGAAGGCGAAACCGAGCAGCAGATCGCTGCTGACAGAGCTGAAATACCGGGCCGAAGCATCGCGGGCGGCCTCTGTGAGATCCTTGCGCTCGACGAGAGTCACCGCAAGCGCGTCAAAGGCGCTCTTGACCTTCGCCGCTTTTGCAAGGTTGGTCACCGCGAAGGCGTGCCCGCCGAAATTGACTTCATCAGAGGCGTCGCACAGCTCTTCGGCTATGACGATGCCGAGCTCGGCGGCGTTCATTTTGTACGGGTCATAGATTATTTCAGCCCCCTGTGTCAGAGAATCCCGTTTTGAAGAGTAGGCGTAGCTATCCCTGTCTATGCGCAAAAACAGAGCCATATAATCCCAGCCGATCCCCCACTCTTCAGATGCGGCGGCGGCGAGAATGTCCGCCGAAAAGGAGCCGTTTCCGGGACGGAACTGATAGGCCAGCTCGATCGAGGACATGTAGCAGGCGTCAAAGCCGAGCAGGTCAACCGATTCTGACTCTGTCAGCACATCGGAGATCTCTCCCGTGTAGAGCATATCCCCCGAAGAGCTGTTATCGGTGGCTGCGCCCCTAGTCAGAGGCTCATCGATCATGCCGCGGGGGCCTGAGCCGTGATTCCATATGACAAGGGCGTACTTGTCCGCAGTGTAGTTGGATTTGGCAAAAGTGATGAATTTTTTCAGATTCTGCGCATCGCCCGTATTTCCCTCCCAGCTGCCGGCAGCGGTGATTTCAGGAAAACTGTCGCCTCCGTCAAGACGAACCAGACCGCTTTTTCCCAGACGGTACAGACGGGTATCACTGAAATCCTCACCGAAAACGCCGGGGTCTGAGGTACTGCCTGTCACGGTGCTGCCCGCCCGATCCACAAAAAGCAGCACAGTAAAATTCTTGTCGAAGTGATAACCGGCGGTCATCTCTTCGACATCGAGAAGAAGAAACTTTTCAAGGTTATTGTCGCCCGCCATGTAGACCATGAACACCCAACTGCCGTCGCCCGTGATTCCGTCGACGCGGTAGTCGTCTACGCTTTCAGGCGAGTCATCCTCGAGGGTAAGCTCAAAACACCCCCCCGCCGAAAAAAGCAGGAGCAGCAGGGCTGAAATAAAAAAATATTTAAAGGGAGAAGAGCTGTGTTTTACACTCATGATGACCTCGATTTTGCGGCGCAGCCGGCGAAACCCTCTCAACCTTGAAACAGACCGGATGTCCGGTTAACGGCGGCGCGAGAAAGGGGTTTTTTCAAAAAGAGCCGGAATAACCTGCTAACCATTATACCCCAATGCAGTTTTGCGACAGCCATTTTTTTACATTTATGCTCATATTTCTTTTATTATTACCGACAAAGGTAGGGGGATAATTTGTTTTCGGCAACAGGGCGGGAGAAAATCGCATTAAACGCTCATGGCGTCCTGATTTTTCTGTGATCCCCCCGCATGAGCTTAATCGAGGCACGGTATCCCATGAAAACAAGAAAAAACCGCATTGCGCTTATAATCGCCGCAGCCGCAATCACTCTTATCTGGTCGCCCTCGTTCGCGCACACGCTCGAATGGAAGATGAAACAGGGCGATCACGTCGAAATCGTCAAGACGGCTAACGTGATTTACCGCATCAACAACGAAAACCAGAATGCCACACGCGAACGCAACATCATCGACCTTTACTGCACCGGCGTCAAAAACGAGAGATACTCCGTTAAGAGCCTCTTTTCTCTCTACTCTCTCGGGGCGGGGGAAACAGTATTCAAATTAGACAAGAAAACTGAATCGTCCTTCGAGATCGCCAGGGACGGCACCTACTTTGTCGACGCGAAGACATTTCTGCCGAATCTGCGCAGCATTCCCTCGTTTCCCGCCGGGGACGTCGCCGAGAACGCGACCTGGACGAAGCCCGGCTCTCTTGTCTTCGACAACTTCTCGGTCCCCTTCATGGTCGAGATGCCGGTCAACTACCGCCTGGCGAAAGTCACAACCGAGAACGGAACGCAGTTGGCCGAGATTCTTTTTCAGTATGTGGTTGATTACACCCTCACCGGCCAGCAGTTTCCGAAGGATTTTCCGGCAAAGATCATCGGCCACTCGGAGGGTGTCGTCCTGTGGGATCTCTCAAAGAATATCCCCGTCGCGATCAAAGAGAATTATCAGATGGCGTTTGTCTTCGCAAATAATCAGGTGGTGATGCACGAGTGGCTCATGGGGATCGAAACGGCCTACAACAATTACGAACCGAAGAAAGAGACGCCCGCGTCAGATCTCAGCAAAGAGATCGCGCCGGAAAGCGGCGTTACCATCAAAGAGAACGAGCGCGGCCTCGTCTTCTCGCTGGGCGAGGTGCTCTTCGATTTTAATTCGGCCGACATCAGAAAAGATTCAGCGGAGGTGATCGACAAGATCGCCGCCATCATCAAACGCGATTACCCCGACCGCGAGATTATCGTCGAGGGTCACACCGACGACACAGGCTCGTCGTACTACAACAAGGACCTCTCTGAAAAACGTGCGGGCAATGTCGCCGAAGAGGTAATGTCACAGGTGGGCCACGACAAGGTCTCGTACATCGGCCACGGCGAGAAATTTCCGATTGAGAAAAACGACACGATCGAGGGCCGCAAGAAAAATCGCAGGGTCGATATTGTGGTGAAGGTGAAGTAAGGGGGGAATTCTGGAAGGAGCCACTGTGCACCGCATCACTATTTTGCTGAGCAGATGGTTTCAGAAAGATATTGATGCGGCGATCTCGCTATTTGACCGGCGGAGGGTTCACTCGCTCTGTTTGACCCAGCGCCCCTCTTCGACGCAGTAGATATCACCGTCCGCCACAAGCACATAGCGCATGTTCCTGCCCTCTCTGCCGAGACGCAGCGTATCCCCTAATTTGTTCGGTGTGGATTTATAATATACGACAGCCGAGGGAAAGAGATACCACACATCCGTCGAAGGAGACCTGATAGTCAGGGTAAACTGATCGGCCTCACCCTTATATGAATATTTGCCGTCGTCATTCTGCAGCAGGTTGGCAAGATAGAAACCGGAGATGATATCTTCGTAATCGTCGAAGGCGGGGTTTACGGCACAAACGACATTTTCAATCGCGCGATAGTCGCCGTATTTGTGCGCAAGCATCTGTTTATATATTTCGGCAGTATTGCCGCACTGTAGACGTACGTACTGCATAAAAAGATAACTAAGCGAGTAGTTGATCAGAGAGCCTGTCCATATAGTAAGAGAGGGGACTTCAAGCATATCGTAATCGCTGTCATACACATATTCGTTAAAATATTTAACCCGGTAATCAAGATTCTCACGTCCATAGCAGAGGTGTTCTGCTGTCATCGCGAACCCCTCATCCAGCCATAAGTCCATCATCGTTTTACCCAGATAACGGCGCTGCGACTCGTTGATCAGATGCTCAAACTCATGAAGGACAGCAGATTTCATTTTCAAGTCAGTTATATCAGGACCGGTGTTCTCTTCATTAACTTCGGCGAAGAGATTCATGTTAATAACATCCATATAATTACCGCAGCTGTATAAACCCATTGAGATGTCATACACATCCTCATAAAGATCGGTGAATGAAAAAAAACCGCCGGTATACTTCTCTTCATCGCCGATGAGCTCAACCATGTCGATATAGGTTACCACAATTTTGCCGTTGCCATCGACATCTGAGGGCTCGCCGAAAACCGAAACCATCGTCTCATAATGGCTGTCAAAATCGCTGACAAGCTCACGCCATTGTTCTTCGGTCACCAGATTTTTTTTAGAACTCTGGCAGAAAATGTAGACATGATCGCCACCGGCCACCCTGTCTACCGCCACACTGTCGCCGGTCCAGTAGTTGTAGATATGGTTATACGAAAGCGTACTTTCGCTGACAGGCGTGCGCCCTCTCCCGGCATCAGACCGCAGATTATGTATAGTGTTTTCCGGCGATGACGGCATCACGCCGAATGCGGGGTATCGGTCAACAAGCATCATCGGCCGCGATGCGGCAGATTTACCCTCTTTGATAATTTTCGGGCCGGATCCGTTGCCGGGCAGCTCACCTGTCTTTGTCTTGTAATCAGTTGAAGTTAAGCCACTCACATTTATGCCAACAAAATAGACTTCACCACCTGATGCGGGATACCCTTTAATCTTATCAGTTTTAATATCGTCGCTCGCCCAAAAGGGTTCGCAAGATAAGGCCGTAAGAAGCAAAACAGAAAGAAAGATATATCCAACTTTTTTAAGCATACTGTCATCCATAGGGCGGTTTCAAAATCAATCGAACGAAAAGATAATGGTGCACTTTTCATCATGTTTTTGAGAACTGCGATTTAATCAGTTTGGTTATAGTGAATTATCACAAAGAAGTAGCAATTAATTGCGATCTGAAGGCTTGATCAGAAATAATAACCGACTCCGAACGAATAATAGAGGCGAATGTCTTCAGAATTTTTCTCATGCACGCTTGGTTCAACGGTATAATCGGAATAATAAGCGCCTAGCAGGGCATGAAACGAGATGCCGCTCGCAAAAATACGCTGATAACCGGCAAGCAGGGCCGGCTCATAGACAATGCGCTCTTTGTAACTCGATGAGATAATGACTACTTCTCCGGTTGTTGGATCAATCCCACCCGACTCTCTTTCCCTCTGCGACTGCCCCATAGGGCCATAACCGAATCCGCAAAGAAGACGATCCTCTCTGCCGAAAGCGTAAAACAAAGAGCTGCCGAAAACCGCTCTTTTACCCCGGTCAAGTTCATACGCCGGATCCACACCGCCATGCACCGATAGATGATGAGAGCCGATATTGAGCGCATACCAGTCAAGTGTCACAATCTGCCCCTTGCCTACCCCGAAGGTATTGAAGCCGGCGCTGATTCCGATATGCATACCGTCTTTCATTGGATCTGCAAAAACCGAGAGGGGGAACCATAGCAGTGCAACAATAAGCAAAAATCTTATAATTTTCATAATCTGTACCCTATGCTGAATGAGGCACACGTTTTCCCGTCCCAGCCGCCCCTGTCAAAAGAGATACCGAGCCCGCCGGCAAAGACCAGTCCGAATGAAGAAATACGCTGGTAACCGATTATTACAGAACTGCCATAGACGACGGTATGATCTTCGATGGTTTCAGCCTTGCCGTCAAAAGCAATCTCGCTCAAGAACCTGTCGTCTACCCTTACCGTGCCGTACAGCAGATCAATATAGAGGCGGTCTTTCTCACCGAACGAATAGCGCCCGCCGTACGAATATAAAAAAAAGTCATCTCCGCCGAACTCTTTACCCATGCCGCCCACGGCGGCGAAGTGATGGCTGCCCGTACGGGGGTACTCGAGTTCAAGGCCGAGGCCGTAGCTGTAGCCCCCGTACATCTGTCCAAAGCCGGTGTGAGCGGTAAGGGCGACAGGCAGGCCGCTTTCAGTCATGTTCTCATCCGCGCAAAGCGGCAGAATCATCAGCAGCACGATTGCTCCGGCCATGCGCGCAGCAAATTTAACCATTACGATCTCTCTTTATAGCGGTAATAGACGAACACGGCTTTACCGCCGTGTTCGTTACTAAGACAATCTACATATGTACAGTAAACGTTTCGGTATGCCCGGGCCATGTCAGGGTAAAGGTAGCAGTGGCACTTTTCGTCCCTCTGCCCCTGCGGGTGACTGCCGTTGAATTATAACGGCTTTCACCCACTTCGCTTGTACGAGCATCACCATCATCAATTTTAACACGGATTTTATGAATGGAATTTACGACTGGCAATGGAGGATACATATAAGCTGCTGCAGAATAGGCACAGAAATATTTCTTATGCCCCAATAAATCTGAACCGATAAACTCGCAATCTCTTCTTCCGCCTCTATCATAATATGCAGATATCTGACTACCTGTGTAGGGAAAAGAAGTTGCTCTTGTGGTTTCTGTATCTGAAATTGCATCATCGGTAGACTCGGATGAGATGTCGTTTGCCTCCCCCGATGCGTCTGCGGGATCGACAATACCGTTTTCATTAAGAATGACTCGAAGTTCTTCCATGAATCTGTCTGCTGCATCTACTGATTTGAATGAATAGTACTCCTCATCCTCGTCGGTTATATCAGTTTCACCATCTGCAGATCGGGACGCCAGATTGTCCTCTTCATCTGATGCCGCCACCTTTGAGGCAAAGCCGTCTTGAACATACTTGTCAAGAAGCGCATTATACTCACTCTCAGCTTTTGCATAATCAGCACTTGACCCATCTTCGTTGTCACAGCTCAAGGCAAAAAATGTAGCGCAAAAGAGTGTCAATAGTATAAGCAGACTAGCGGAAAAGCGGAAAAGCGGAAAAGCGGAAAAGCGGAAAACGTTTTTTCATTTAATTTTATCCTTACAATTAGTAGTTTTCTGCCAAAACCTTTTTGCCGGCACAAAAAGTTTCGTCAAGGAGAATATTTTAATTCACCTAGTTTCGCTATCATATTGCTTATTATTTATTTCAAGTACTTTTTAATAAAGACAACATTTTTATTCCTGATGTCAGATATTAATACGGCATTATGACACAGCAATTGCTCTTCAATCGTTAGTAAATCAAATAATCTAGGCCCGCATCAGCCCCCCCCGATCAAAAGCCACGACAAGGTCTCGTACATCGGCCACGGCGAGAAATTTCCGATTGAGAAAAACGACACGATCGAGGGCCGCAAGAAAAATCGCAGGGTCGATATTGTGGTGAAGGTGAAGTAAGGGGGGAATAGGGACAGTCATAAATTTTCCTTGTAATCCAGAAGCGCGAATACTACCGCTACCGCAGATCACAATTCTGCAATAATACTTGCAATAATGCCGCAGCATATGGATATACCGTCCGTTTGCCCCATTAGGGCGAATGAACAAACGGTATTTTGCAAACCGGATTATTGCAAGTAAGGCGCAGAACTATTATAAGGAAGATGCAATCATGAAAATCGCAATCGTCACCGACACCTACCGGCCCCGCGTTAACGGTGTGGTCACCTCTATCGACACCTTCGCCCGCGAGTACCGCAAACTGGGCCACGAGGTCAAGATCATCGCGCCCGAGTTTCCCGCATCGCAGAAGGATTTCAAGGACGCAGCCAACGAGGAGCACGTCATCCGCATCAAGTCGCACTATCTTTTCTTCGATCCAGAGGACCGGCTGCCCAACCCCTGGCTGCCGTCGATGAGAAAGAAAATCCGCGAAGAGATCCTTCAGCATAAATTCGACGTGATTCACACGCAGACACCTTTTACCCTCGGTATCGCGGCCATTAAATGGGCGAAGATGATGAACTGCCCCATAGTGCACACCTACCACACAATGTTCGAATCGTATATTCATTACGCGCCGTTTATCCCCCGCCCGGTCGCGATGTGGATCGTGAAATCGTTCTCTCGCTGGTACTGCGACAAGATGGATCTGAACATCACACCGTCGACGCCGATGCGCGACCTTCTGGTTTCGTATAACGTGAAATCGCCCGTTGAGGTTAACCCCACCGGCATCAAGATAGACCAGTTCAAGAAATTCGACGGTGCTGCTTTCAGAAAAAAACACAACATCTCAGACAAGACGTTTCTGTTTCTTTTTATGGGAAGAATCGGCGACGAGAAGAACGTCCCCTTTCTCTTTGACGCGCTGAAAAAAGTTCAGGAGCGACTGCCGAAAAAAGAGATCAAGCTCATGGTGGCCGGTGAGGGCCCCGGAGAAAAAAGCGTGCACGCAGCCGCGAAAGAAAAGGGTGTCGAAAAGGATATACTCTGGTTCGGCTACCTCGAAGAGAGGGACTGGGTCAACTGCTACGCTGCGGCCGATCTTTTCACCTTCGCCTCGGTCACCGAGACTCAGGGGCTTGTCGTCTCAGAGGCAATGGCCGTCGGGACGCCTGTTGTCGCCGTCGCGAAAATGGGTGTAAGCGAAGTGATGGCCGGCAACAAGGGCGGGACCCTCGTTGATCTTGATATTGATCAGTTTGTCGACGCGACTGTCGAACTTATTTCTAATAAACGTCTTTATAACACGAAGAGCAAAGAGGCGCTTGCCTATGCCAAAGAGTGGGGCGCGGCGATTATGGCCAAACGGCTTCTTGCCCAATTTACAAAGGTTATTAAAACGAATTAAGAAAAACTGATTTTTACAGCTGACCATAAAATGATTGACCACCGTGAGCGGAAGTGGTATCTTAAAGTCGTCAGTATCGGCGGTCGGAGCTCCCCGTATCCGGGTGAGCGGGTATTGATTCCGGCCGCTTTTTCCGGTTCGCCCCAGACACACCCGCAGGCGGAGAGTTGATGTTCGACAGTTCCCGCATCTTAATTTTTCCGGTGGTCAAGTGGAGAGTGCAAAAGCGCAGTTAGCGAAGTTAAAGCGGCGTTCTGTTAAGCAGGAGATTGTTCTCCCCTCGACAATGGAGGGAGTTATCGATTCTCTTTTCGATCTTCTCATGCACAAGACGGGGCTGCATATAAATGAGGCGATTCAGCTGTTTTCGCTGCTTGATGTTTCCTCATTCGAGTCGATTGTTCAGCGCTTTCATGCCACCGGCGATTTCGATTCACGGCAGACGCTTATCTACTACCTTACGCTTTTTCGCAAAGAGCCGAAGGTTAAGATACTGATGGAGCATGCATCCCTTCCGCTTGAATTTATCGAGTCGATAGTTCTTTCGACAGTCGTTCGTACAAATCTCAATGACGCCGACGAGCACAAGGCGCTCGACGAACTTCTCGACACGCTTCCCCACAAAACGCAGTATGAGCTTGTTTCAAAGACAAAATTTCTGTCGCGCGACCCGATTCTTGTCTACTACCTGCTTGCAAAACTCGACAAGGCCCATCTTGATCTTTATTTCAGTGAACCGGAAAACACCACAAAATTCGTTATAGGCATCTGCAACCTGCCCGAAAAGATGATCCGGACTATTTTCTTCAAGAACCCAGAGCTTCACGGTTTCTACATGATGTTCTACGAGACTGTCGATTTGAGTATGTACCCCAAAGCTCACGATTACTGCCAGATCGACCTCACCGAGGTTGAAAAAACGAAAAAGCTTGCGATCGAGGTTGCCGCTAAATTCAAAGTTTCCTCTGAACTCAAGATTCCGCTGCCGAGAAGAAACAAGGATCGCTTCGTCTACATTATCAGCAGAATACGTTATCTTCCCGATATTTCGACGGTGCTCGCGAGTCTTGAAAAAGAGGGAGTGATCGACACGCAGGAAAACTCTCTTCTTTTTGAAATAGTCACCAATCCGCTCTACGGCGATGTACTCAACAAGTTCACCCTTCCCGTTCAGGAGACACGCGAGATCGACGAATTTATTTTCTGAAGCGCCGAGAGCCGCTTTGATCCCCCCGCATAAAACCCTTGACGAAAGGGCACCCCTCATGAAATTTCACGTCAGAGGATCGTGTCTGCGGCTTCGTTTCGAACCGCATGCCGCCGAATCGGTGCTGACGATCTGCGTTCAATAGAAGAATAAATGAGCTGTTGCGGAACTGCATATTGAATTGGCCGGCCCCGCTGTTGTCAAGCCGGGCCGGCATTTCAAAATCAAGCTGCGCAACAAATATATTGATAATTTTAAGAGGGGATACATGGATATCTACAGAATCAGAGGCGGAAAAACACTATCGGGAGAGGTACAGATTTCGGGGGCAAAAAACGCCGCGCTTCCCGTCATAGTCGCGAGCCTTCTTGCAAGGGGCAAATCTACGCTCTATAACGTGCCAGACCTTCAGGATATCCGCACAACCATCCGCATAATCGAGCATATCGGCGCGAAAACCGAATTTGACGCAGAGAAGAACCTTCTCACTATCGACGCGACCGACATCACCAACGGAGAAGTCCCCTACGACCTGGTCAAGACGATGCGCGCATCGATCTACGTCATGGGGCCGCTTCTGGCCCGCTGCTGCGAAGCCGATGTTTCGCTGCCCGGCGGCTGCGCAATCGGCGCCCGCCCCGTCGATATTCACCTTTCGGGCTTTGAAAAAATGGGAAGCACCATCACCCTCGAACACGGAACCGTAAAGGCGCGCACGAAGGGCCTGACCGGAGCCACCTACAAGATGCCGAAAATTTCCGTGGGCGCGACGATCAATCTGCTCATGGGCGCCTCTCTTGCGAAGGGCGAGACCGTACTTGAGAATTGCGCAATGGAGCCTGATGTCGTCGACCTCGGCAGATTTCTGATTAAAATGGGGGCGAAGATCGAAGGGCTCGGCACCGAGCGCATTATCGTCAACGGGGTCGAAAAGCTCAACCCCGTCGAGTACACCATCATGCCCGACCGCATCGAAGCGGGCTCATACCTTCTTGCGGGCGCCGCCTGTCGCGGCACTGTCACCGTCACGCATGCTGTTCCCGATCATATCCGCGCGCTTATCGATGCGCTCACTGCGATGGGCTTTACCCTCTCGGAGACAAAAGATTCGGTTACTGTCGCCCCGGGCAGATCGCTTCGCGGGCTTCTTGTCACCACGACACCCTTTCCCGGTTTTCCGACCGACCTTCAGGCGCCGATGATGTCGCTCATGGCAACGCTTCCCGGTATTTCGGTGATTATCGAGACCATCTTCGAAAACAGATTTACCCATGTGCCCGAGCTTCTGAGAATGGGGGGGGATATCACTATCGAGGGCCGTTCCGCCATCATCAACGGCGTTCCCAAACTGCTCTCGGCCCCCGTCATGATGTCTGACCTGCGGGCGGGCGCCGCACTCGTCATCGCCGCGCTGGCTGCCGAGGGGGAAAGCGAGATCCGCCGAATTTATCACGCCGACCGCGGTTACGAAAAATTATGTCACAAGTTACAGGGAATCGGTGCCGATATAGTGAGGGAGAAGGGAGGAATGTGAATGGTTCGAGGCATCTATACCGGCGCGAGCGGAATGATTTCGCAGCAGGCGAGAATGGACGTGGTTGCGAATAATCTCGCCAACGTCGATCAGACCGCATACAAGAGTGACACCACGATATTCAAGGCGTTTCCCGATATGATCATACGCCGCATCAACGATGACGGACTCGGCATCGTGCCCGCGGGATCATACGATTCAATGCCCTACGTCGGAAAGCTCAGCACCGGTCAGGAGGTCAACGAAGTATTCACGCAGTTCGAACAGGGCGCACTTACACGAACAGAAAACAATTTTGATATCGGCCTCGAAGGTCAGGGTTTTTTCGCGGTTCTGACCGAGCGCGGCATCCGCTATACAAGAAACGGTGCTCTCACCATCAACGACGAAGGTGTACTCATGACCCACAACGGTGATCCCGTATTGGGCCAGAACGGCATCATTAAACTTCAGAAACACAACTTTATGATAAAAGAGGACGGCGGTATCTACGTCAACCGCGAGCTCTCGGACCGCGAGGTCGTCGGCGAGACAGAGAACACCTGGCAGGAGCCGGTGCTTCTCGATACGCTTAAACTCGCCGATTTCGAATATAAACGCCACCTGAAAAAAGAGGGCAACTCGATGTACCGCGATACCATCGAATCGGGTCCGCCGCTTCCGGTGTCAAATCTCAAGATACGGCAGGGATTTCTCGAAAAATCGAATGTCAGCGTGGTGCGAGGCATGGTCGAGATGATCGAGGTGCAGCGCAGCTACGAGGCGAATCAGAAGGCGGTCACCACCGCCGATTCGACGCTGGGCAAGATCATAAACGAAATGGCGAGATAAACTCCCGATGCCGTTGACTCTCTGCGCCGTACAATTTACCCCTCAGTACAAAAATAAGGCCGCGAATACCGCGGCTCTTCTTTCGCTCTGCGGGAAAGCGGCAGACGAGCTGCCCCGCCCCCTCATCATCTGCCTGCCTGAGATGTGCACTACCGGATACATTTTCAGAACAGCCGAAGAGATCGAGCCGTTGTGCGAAAGTGCGCGCGGTGACAGCTTCGATTCATTCAGCGCCTTGTGCAGGGAAAACGGTATTTACTGTGCCTACGGTTTTGCCGAAAAAACGGACGAAGGTCTTTTCAATTCGCAGAATTTTGTCGCACCCGACGGCTCGCTGCTTGCCACTTACCGCAAGGTGAATCTTTTCGAAAGTGATACATGGTGGGCGAAGCCGGGCAGGTCGTATCAGACGCTTGATACTCCCTTAGGCAGAATCGGGCTGGGCATCTGCATGGATCTCAACTACAGGGATTTTGTCGAATGGCACATTGCGCAGAAGACGCGGATTATTCTCTTCTCGACGAACTGGCTCGATCAGGGCGTCGACATTTCAGATTACTGGTGTGAGAGGCTCGAGGGATACGGGGGGATTTTTGTTGCGGCCAACCGCGCCGGAAATGAATTCGGCATCCCCTTCATCGGCATATCTATGATTGTCAGCAATTCAAATATTGTCAAAAAAACCTTTTCGAAAGATGACCAGATCATTTTCATCGAATCACCTGAATGATCGGGAGAGATCACAAAGCACCTCGTAAAATTTTCTGCAAAGGAGCGCAACGATAATGAGATTTCCGGTATATGGTCCGTTTCAAATCAGAAAATCATATTTCTTGCGGAAAAGCATTTCAATACTCTTTCTCTTTGCGCTGCTTACGATATGCGCGGCAGCTTTCTTCCGCACCGCACTTTCAATGACACAGGATCTTGCGGCAATGGCTGCGTTGTACAGAACAGGAACCCGGTGTGACGAGGTAAAGGTCAGCGGCACAATCGAATATACTGACTTCATCGGCCGGCGATGTAAACTTAATACCGAATACGGGGTTGACGGGCGTATTTATTCCATAAAAACAGAGTTATTCAGATTGTTCGGCGGACCCGGACTTGACGACAAAGCGCTGGTATACTACTCTGCCGATAATCCGAATAATGCGGTTCTCTCGTGGGCATATGATGCCCGCTACCAGACATGGATACTCACGATTTTCATATTCGCACTTTCCTTGATTATGGCAGCCGGCGCACTTATCACTGTAAAGGCCGGTTTCTCTGAAATAGCAAAAGTCCGGCGTCTCGCAGCAAAGGGCAGAATCGAGAGCGCGGAGGTAGCCGGCATTTCAGCACGAAGTCAAAATAAAATGAGCACGCCATCACGCCGCAAAACCGTCTCCGTCACGCTGTCCCTGCGTTTTTCGGACGGCACTAGCGCGAATGTCTCTTACGAAAAACGCAGGGATACCCCCTGGTTCATCAACAATGATAGTGAAGTGGCCGTTCTGAAGTACAACAATGAGTGGCACATGCTTCGCCGCGAAGGGTATCCTTTACTGATTAAAATTTGACTAAGTGCGCTCTACTCGCGGTGCAGTACCAGCAGCGTAACATCATCCTGCTGATTGGCAAAACGGACCCGCCTTTTTTCCGGAAGAATATTGTCCACTATCTGCGCGGCACTCAGCGATCTGTCCTTGCGCAGCGGTGTGACCAGATCGGTCGAAAAGAGCGAGAGCGTGCCCCAGAAGGGGTCATCACTTTCAAAGATGTCGAATAATCCGTCGGAGAAAAGAACAAGAGAGGAACCCTTTACAAAAGAATAGACCTGCTCTTCGTAAAACGAATCCTCTTTCAGGCCTATTATCGGGCCTCGGATTTTCAGAGGCACCGGTCCTGCCGGTGTGACGATCAGCTGCTCGATATGTCCCGCCATCGACACACGAAGCTGATTCTCATTCAAATCGATATCAGCAATTATACAGGTGAAAATAATCTGATAATCTTCGAATGTTTTGTGAAAAAGACCATTCATATGCCGGATAATTTCACCCGGACTTTGTTTGATGCTCTTTATTGCCGCGTATTCCGAGAGAATTTTTACCGTATTCAGCGATGCGTTGATGCCGTGTCCGGTGGCGTCGGCGAGCAGCACCCTGACGAGACCCGGTTTCACCTCAAAAATATCGTAGACATCCCCCCCGATGCGCAGAATCGGCTGATAAAACAGGGAGTAATCGAGTCCTTCGATCCGGGATCTGTTCATGAGCTTGGTTTGAAACTGCGAGGCGATATCGAGATCCTCCTGAATGATCGACTCCCACGCGGACATCTGAAGAGTGAAATCGCGAAGCACCGCGCTGCGCTGTGCGAGATTTGTGACTGAATCACACTCTCTGCGAAGACCGTTGACAATGGTCTTTTCCATGTCGAGCATATGTTTGATGGCAAGCTGGTTCTCGATGCGCATCATCAGCACCTTTACGTCAAAGGGCTTCGCAAGATAGTCATTGGCTCCGCACTCGAATCCCCGCATCATCTCAGAACTGCCGTCGCCGTGCGCGGTCATTATGATCACGGGAATGAACCGCTCGCTGTAAATCTCGCGAATCTTCGCGCAGACTTCGTATCCGCTCATACCCGGCAGCATAAGGTCAAGCAGCACAAGTTCAACAGGTTCTCCCTCAAGGGCCGCCAGGGCCTCTGCGCCGTTCTTGGCCGTGCTCACCGTATGGCCGTATTTACGGCAGAGTGAACTTGCGGTCCACAGGTTGATGGGATCGTCATCAACTATGAGAATATGCGCACTGTACTGCAGGCTCTTCTGAAAAGAGGGTCCCGACAATTCCGCCCGAGGGGAAGAGCCGGACTCATCCCATCGAACGTCCGGGAAATTCTGCTGCTTCGAAAGTGCCGCCATGCCCTCTGAAAATGATACGAGAGCCGGCACACCTAAATAACCTCTGCGCTCTATGCCCTGCACCCCGAGGTTATCCGAAAGAACAAGAGTAAAGGTGCTGCCCTCTCCCGGTCTGCTTTCGACTTCTATGGTGCCACCGTGCAGTTCGGCAAGGCGCCTGGCGACAGCCAGCCCGAGTCCCGTTCCCGACTGTTCTCTTGTACTCACATCTGCAGCCTGCTCGAAGGGCAGAAAAATCACTTTGAGTTTATCGCCTGCAATACCCCGCCCGGTATCGATAACATCCACTGCTATTGTGTTACTGCTGTGCCGCGTCCGTACCAGTACTGAACCCGATTCGGTAAACTTGACCGCATTGCCGACAAGGTTGATCAGTATCTGCCTGATGCGGCGCTGATCCGCGCGGATGATCACGCTATCACTGCACGGCTCGACCTTCAGATCAATATTTTTCTCTTTTGCGGAAGGGGAAAGAAGGCTTACAACCGTCATGATTGTCGGAACAAGGTCAAACTCAGTTATGTAAAGATCTGCTTTGCCCGCATTAATTTTGCTGAAATCCAGAATATCATTAACCAGAGAATTCAGATGCTGAGCGCTCTTTTTTATCAGATCAACAGAATGCCGCTGCTCATCATCGAGCTTTTCCAGAGCGATCCCCTCGGACAGAGCGATGATTCCGGTCAGGGGGGTACGAAGCTCGTGCGAGGTTATCGCGAGGAAATCATCCTTGAGTTTGTCGAGTACCAGCAGTTCGGTATTGGCCTTCTCAAGCTGATTGAATGTCCCGGCGTAGCGCGAGGCTAGCACCGTTGAAAAAATAATCACTGTAGAAAAAAAGCCCTCGATGACCGGCGGCTCAAAAGGTATCAGCGGCCGATCAAGATAATAGAGAACCATCATTGCACCGGGCAGCGCAATACAGGCAATTCCGGCAAAGATGCGGACCGAGTACTGCTCTTTGCGCAGAATCAGCTTCGCGGTAAAAAACAGCAGCGCGAATTGCGACAGCATCAGAGAAAAGATAAACGGCGAGTATATGTATTTCTGATAAAACAGAATTCTGCCGGTGAAAAGAAGTTCTGAAAAAAGTTCGCAAAAGATAAAGGCGTAGAAACCGGCCAGTATGTCTAAAAAGTGATTTTTCTTTATCCCGAAAAAGCTTTTGATGAAAAGAATTTCAAAGATTACAATCAGAACTGATGAGAGATATGAGGTACAGTAAAAGACGATACGGTGGTTTAACAGATATAGCGGAAGCCCTTTTATCCCCGCGACCCAGATCCCTACCGCCATCGCAAGCAGCGAGAAATACAGATAAAAGACAGATCGTGTCCGTCCGGTAAAAATCAGCAGTATAAATAAGGCAATAAAGATGCATATAAAAAAGAACGACGCATACCGGATCAAATAGAGAACGAAATGACGCAGAGAATTTCTCTCTGTATCAATAACCAGCGGCTCAAAAAAACCGCAATAAAAATCATTAAAGCGGATCCTGACGGAGAGCACATCGCCGTTTCCCGTTACTGCGGATACCGGAATCCGGACCAGAGAGGGACAGCCCAGCGCGAAAAATTTTTGTGAAGATTCAGACGGGGGATAGAGGCGCACACCATTGATAAAGATTTCCGATGAGCCGCAATGCAGGGGAATGAACAGTGAAAGCGGCTCTCCGGCAGGCGCAGTGAAGTGCAGCGGGATTCTGTACCATGCGAATCCGGTTTTATCGCCAAAGGGATTCAAATTTGTATCAATTTTTTGCTTCGGCCAGCCCCTCTGCTCAAACTTTACATCGGCAAAGGACATCGAATCTTCGTACGAATAATAGACATCCCCGTCAATCACGCACCTTTGCCCGGGGACAACAGGATAAATATTCGCGTAGGCGCTGTGAGAAAAGAATAACAACAGAATAAACGCCGCTGTTTTCATTCGAATCCTCACTTATATTTCGATTGCTCAAAAAGCTGTTCCGGGAGGAACAAATTCTTGCGACAGATTCATGCTCGTCATCCGGTTACTTCGGGACTGCGGATACCGATTTGTTATTCAACGGCATGACCCCGCATATCGAGAAATTACGGAAACGGCAGCGGCGTTTCAAGTAATTATCGGTTTGGGCGCGGGCTTCCCCCCCCTTTACAAAGCGACACAAGCATTCTATCTTCCCGTGTTTTCCCAGTGGGGATAATCGCTCCTGAGTTTCTCCATCTTAAAGTGCAGCTCGATCCATTCGATCAGTTCGGGGGAAAGACTCAGATCTCGCGAATGCGCCGGGTCACTCAGGTCAAAGGTGCGCGCCGCGCCGTCGGGCGCCTTCAGCCGAATTTTTCGGGGAAGCCCCGTCGCCGCAAAATCAACGGCATTGCCATCGTAGTGCGATGAGCTCAGCGCCCCCCTTTCGGTCGCGTAGACGACATCATAAACATCAGCCATCTCTCTGGCCGACTCGACCGTTCTGCGCCAATCCCCCTCATAACTCCATTTTATCGAAACACCGAGAGCATACTCTTCGTTGATCCGGTTCAGACGGGCCGCGAGATCAGCGACATCCTTGCCGCTTTGTGCCCTCGAAAGTGCGAAAGCACCCCACATAAGATACCCCCGCTTCTGGTTGCGCACCGACGAGTTGATCGCGACTATCGCTCCCTGCGCGCGCAGCTGGGTAACCAGCGACTTTATGCGGCGGGCAAAGCGGGCTCCCTTTTTTGTGCGGCTGAAGGCGGCATAGTGGTTCTTTTCGCCGTAAGTGTCCCGGTAGCGAAGGGCCCATCCCCCCCCCGGATAATCGCCGTCATTTGCCGGCTTCAGATTATCATAAGTTTTGGGCTTGTCGAGGGCAAGCGGCAGCCCCTGTGCGCCGTAGACGCGGGGTTTGCCGTAGAAGACATCGTCAGGATGCAGCAGTATGCCCGCGGATCGCGCGCGGCTCGACGTGACGTAGACCACTCCGTAGAGCTTTCGCTGCGCGATAAGGTCGTCGAGAAAAAAGAGAAAATCTTCAGTATCGACAGGCTTATTGAATGATTCGCGCATCGCGCGCCGCGGATCATCGCCCGCGCATAAATCCGCGAGGCGCTGCAGGCGGGGACCGTCGATCCAGTTGTCCGCAAAATAGAAGCGGAATGTTCCGATCTGCGCCGCGGCCTGCCGCAGCATATCACTGTACGAATCGCTTATTTTCAGCGCCTCCCATTGCCTGTCGGGAATAAGCTCGGCGCGTTCCGCCTGCGCGCGGAGGGACGCTGCCGTCAGAATTACCAACAGCAGCGGGATTTTCAAAAACTTCACCGGATTTTTCAAATTATCAGCAGTCCTAAAAAAATTTTAATGCCGGAACAAAGCGCCGCCGGAGATCCTTCATTAATCTTCGCATTCGGGCCCTCCGGGGGGATGATTTTTACCGCTGTATCTCTTCAAGCTTCCACATCTGGTTGCTGCCGGAGTGCCACTTCCACTCGATACATTCCGCATCATCAGCCGTTTCTTCATCCTTGACATCAAGAACTTTTCCGCTATGCAGAGCGGTGATCTTACAGTACCCGTCGCTTTGCCGGTCGATTTTCCATTTCTGATTATCTGTATTGTTCCAATCAGCAAGAACAACATAGGCCACGCCCTCAGCGTCAGCCTCCTTTACCGCAAGAATTATTCCCTTACTGTTCATTGCGGAAATCGAGTGAATCCCCTCACCCAGGGATTTTATCACCCATTGCTGGCTTGTACTTCCGCTCAAGGGCTCCTGAACGCACTGCGCACCGGCGCCAATATCCGGACCGGCGACATCCAGAACCTTGCCGGAGTGTTTTGCAGTCAGCGTGAAGATTCCGTAATCGATATCAAGAGATTCTTCGGTTGACGGCTCGATTGTCTGCTGACTGTCATCAAGAATAAGATCAAGAGCTTCGCACCCTGAAAGCAAAAGCAGAAAGAATACAGACAAGAGCGGAATCAGCCGGTTCCATTTTGAAATCAGGTGCGCAAATAGCCGTTTATTTTTCATTGCAGCTCCTAAGTATATGGGGCAGAATTGCTGCCGCTGCCCCGCTGTTTCTGTCAATTCTGTGAAGTTACCAAGGCCTTTTACGAATTGCAATCTTTATTACGGCATCCCGATATTGTTGTTGAATTGCTATAGTCATCCCCCTTCCTGGCCTTTTCAAGCAGGGGGGGATCACTATGCAAAGCGCCGCCGATAAACATGCAATCAACCTGACCGGGATCGCCCATCTGTTCGTGGTCTACGTCGTCTGGAGCACCACCTACCTTGCGATCAAGATCGGTGTCAGCGAAGGCTCGGGCATCGGCCCCTTCATCTTCATATCGGGAAGAGTCTTCTGCGCCTCGCTTATTCTCTTCGCGATCTCTTATCTCAGAAAAGACCGCATACGCATCGGCAGAGCGGAATTCTGGCCCCTCCTGTCAGGCGCACTTTTTCTGTGGGCGATGGGCAACGGCTTTATCGTGATCGCCGAGCAGAAAATCAGTTCGGGATTCGCAGGCATCATCGTGGGAAGCGCCCCGGTGTGGACGACGCTGTTTGATTCGATCTGGTCAAAAAAACGGCCTCCCCTTCTTGTCATGATCTCGATACTGATAAGCTTCTGCGGTCTCGCTGTTGTGCTCAGAGGCGAGATTCTGCGGGGTATCGGTACTGAACCGGAGTCAGTACTTCTCGCCTTTGCCGGCACCATCAGCTGGGCTCTCGGGATGAACATTCAGAAGCGCTTTCCACTCGCGCTCTCTTCAATTACCGCTTCGGCATATCAGCAGCTCTTCGCGGGCGTATTCGTCTTCGCGCTCGCGCTTCTGTTTCATGAAAAAATACCCGCGCCAACAAATTCGGCCCTTCTGGCATGGCTCTACCTTATCACAGCCGGTTCTGTAATCGCCTTCACCTCATTTGTGAAAATGGTGCGCCTTTTGCCGATCACCCTTGCCACCACCTACGCATATGTGAATCCGGTGTTCGCGCTGCTGCTGGGACACTTCATACTTACAGAGAAAATCGACATTTATACGATTGCGGGCATGGTTATCGTTATTATCGGTATTGCCGGAATTTATTACGGCCAGTACGAAGCATCGCGTGAAAAGCGCAATTAGATCCCGGTAAAGCGGTATAATAAAGGAGGGAGTGTCACCTGCTGAAATATGAGCGAAGAGCGCTTGATTTTACAGTGAACCCTGCGTATTATTTATGGGCGGCCAAAAAATCTGATCTGTTATAGTTTTGCTGGTAGATATGAACATTATCGAACCGAAAACGCTCTTTATCATTTATCTGACTATTGCGGGAGTCTGTCTCATCCTTATGAGCTCGCTGTGGGTTCAGAACAGAAAACGCACTCCGGAAATAGTGTTCTGGCTCATCGATTATGCTCTGCAGTTTGCGGGCATTTTTTTTGTCGCCTTTCGCGATATTTTCCCCCCGTTTTTCTCGCTTATCGCCGGTGAGCTCTGCATTATCGGCGGTACTGTAATTTTGTATATCGGTCTCGGCCATTTCGCCAGAAAATCCGGCGCGCAGATACACAATTTCGCGATGCTGGTGATTTTTACCATGCTGCAGATCTGGTTCACCTACATTGACCCCGGTCTTACCGCGGTTAACATCTGCGTTTCGGTTTCGCTGATTTTTATTTCTGTGCAGATCTGCTGGCTCATGCTGAGCCGCGCCGGAGCCTCTCTTCGGCAATTCAGACTCACCGGAATCATCTTCGCCGGGTACACGATCACCAGTGCGGTCTACCTGACTGCCAACATTATCATGCCCCGGGGCAACGACCTGCTGCAGATGAGTGCAGTCAATTCGTTCATTATCCTTTCGTATCTGCTGCTCTACGTTCTGCTCACATTCTCTCTCTCACTGATGGTAAACAGCAGACTGCTTGCCGATCTCGAGCAGGAGCTCTCCTCTCACAGAGTGATTGAAGAGGAGCTCGGCAACAGCGAAGACAAATTCAAAAAAGCCTTCCAGATATCACCGGACGCTATCGCCATCTCGAGACTCGAGGACGGCATCATAATTGAGGTAAATGACACCTTTCAGTATGTAACCGGCCACACGAAAGAGGATGCCGTCGGCAAATCAACGCGATCACTGCGCATTTGGGAAAACGAGAATGAATACGAGGAGGTCGCCGCCGAGCTTCGCGCGGGCAAGGCGGTTTCAGGCCGGCTCTACCGTTTCAGAAAAAAAAACGGAGAGATTATCACCGGTCTTTTTTCAACGCAGACCATTCTGCTTGCCGGCGGAAAGTGCATTCTTTCGAGCATCTCTGATATCAGCCGCCACCTGCAGACCGAGGAGGAGCTGCGCAGCCATCGAAGATTTCTCTACGAAATAATCGAACACAGCGGAGCCCTTATCTGCATAAAAGACCTTGAGGGACGGTACGATCTCGTGAACAGAGCATGGGAGCGGGTGACGGGTCTTAACAGAGGAGAGGCTCTCGGCCGAACCGATGAAGAGCTCTTCTCGAAGAACGACGCCGAGACATTCCGGAAAAACGATATTGATGTGCTTGATACGGGAAAATCAATAGAGGTCGAAGAGGAACTCAGCCGGGACGATGGTAAACATTTTTTTATATCAATAAAATTTCCCCTGATAAGCGACGCCGGTGCTGTCAGCGGTGTGTGCTCGATGGCCACAGAAATCACCGAGCGCAAACGGGCCGAAGAGCAGATCCGCCACCTGGCCACGCACGACGCCCTCACCAATCTGCCGGGACTCCGCCTTTCAAAAGACCGTCTCGCAATGGCGTTGAGCCAGACCCGCCGCCAGAAAAATTCGATCGCTGTCATGTTCGCCGATCTCGATAACTTCAAGGGGGTGAACGACGCGCTCGGTCATGAGGCGGGGGACTTTGTTCTGACCGAAGTCGCCGCGCGGCTGCTGTCGTGCGTCCGCGAAACGGATACTGTCGCCCGGATCGGCGGTGATGAATTTCTCATCATTATCACCGGCCTTAACAACGCCGACAAGTCCGCCATGATCGCGCAGAAAATGATAAATATTGTTTCACAACCCTTTCAGTACAGGGGGCAGGATGCCCATGTCGGCATGAGCATCGGCATCGCGATCGTCCCCGATCATGGCGAGGAGATGAACACACTCATACGTCTCGCCGACGCGGCAATGTACACTATCAAAAAAAGCGGCAAGAACGGGTACTGCTTTGTCAACGGTGAGACGGCCGGTAAAATCTGAAGGCGGCGGGTCATCCCCTGTTTTATCGGGGGGAGGATTACCCGCAATAATCACGCCGCGGAATGATTATTGCCGCATATGATTAATCGCGTCCGCAACCACCCGGCTCAATTCGGCCCCGTTGTAGGGTTTCTGCAGAAATCCCTCAAGCCCGAATTCTTTAAGAGCGTCGAGATCATCGCTGTCACTGAACCCGGAGCAGAGAACTATCTTTACCGCAGGATTGATTTTCTTCAGCTCGAAGAAAGTCTCTCTGCCGCTCATCACCGGCATTATCATATCCAGAAGAATCAGAGTGATATCGCTCTGACTGCTGCGGTATATGTCAAGCGCCTCCCTGCCGTCGCAGGCCGTCAGCACTTCGTATCCGCACTTTCTGAGCAGTGCCCGGCTCACCGAGCGCAGCATCTCCTCATCGTCGACCACAAGAATTGTTCCATTTCCACTGACTGGGGCTGAGATTTCACTATCCATAATTTTACTCTTTTTTGTGAGCGGCAGCAGTATTTTAAAGGTGGTACCTTTTCCCACCTCGCTGAACGCAGTGATTGAGCCGTCATGACGTGTAACAGTTCCATATACGACCGCCAGGCCCAGACCGGTTCCTTTCCCCCGCTCTTTGGTGGTGAAAAACGGTTCGAAGATATGCGGCAGGTCGCTCCGGGATATTCCGCAGCCGGTGTCACTGACCTCGACTTCTATATAATCACCCGGCTGAAGCACAAACGCGGCGGCGCTATCATCGGAAGAAAGCGTACGCACCCGCGAGGCGAAGGTCAGCATCCCCCCTCCCTCCATCGCGTGAAATGCGTTGATGCCGAGATTGAGGAAGAGGCTCTGCAGCTGTGTCGCATCCCCCATGACGGTACTTTCGGAGGCTGCGAGTGAACGCACAATGGTCACCCTTTTGTCGAGTGTGTTTTCAAGAATACTGAGCGCATCGCCGATCGACCGGTGCACATCAATAGGGGCAAAGTTTGATTCCTGCCTGCGCGAGAAGGCCAGAAGCTTTGCGGCAAGATCGGCGGCTCTGACCGAAGCGCCCCTGATCATGGCCAGATATTCAGAAGCCGTCTGGTCATCTGCGAGCGAAGTCTCCAGAATTTCCGCCGCACCGATGATTCCGCCGAGCATATTATTGAAATCGTGCGCGATGCCGCCGGCGAGCTGGCCGACAGCCTCGAGCTTCTGACTCTGCAGCAGCTGCTCCTGAAGAATATACTCATCGGTTATATCTCTGAAAACAAGGACAACACCGATCGTCTCGCCCCTGTCATTCATGATCGGCGCGGCCGAATCGGATATGCGGTACTCACGCCCGTCCCTTGCGACGAGTACCCCCTGCTCATCGGACGCGGCGCTCCCGCCCCTTTCAAGAATACGCGTAACCGGAATTTCAACGCGCTCGCGGTTTTGAGCCGCGATAATTTTCAGTATCGTGTCGAGAGGGCGCCCCAATGCTTCACTGACGCCCCAACCGGTCAAACGCTCCGCTATCGGATTCATGAGGGTGACATTGCCGTTAATGTCCGTCGCAATTACACCATCGCCGATCGAATTCAGCGTGACTCGCAGTTTATCCTCACTGAGGAGCGAACGCTGCTCTGATTGTTTTCGCTCACACATCGCCCTGTGAAGGCGCAGCACAAACAGAATCACAAACAGCGAAAACGCCGTCAGTATTACGCCAAGTGCGCGGGCACGCAGAGACCATAACCGCAGAGAGTGTTTCCGGCTGACCCCTACTGCAACGTACATGTTTCGCCCGCGCACAGGCGTACTGCTTACAATCCGGCTTATGAGGTCAAAATGGCTCGTATGAGCCTCTTCAGAATGGGTATAGCTCTTCAGATTTCTCTTCGTTTCGTCAAAACTGATTTTTTTATCGAGCGAGAGCTGGCGGCCGTCAATCATTCCGCTGTAGGTGGTTCCTTCATAATCGGCGAGATAGACGAGTGAATCACGGCCGAGATTGACCCCCGTGAATATTTTTGAAAAATAGTAGGGATTCACAGAGGCGAGCAGAACACCGCAGAAATTTCCACCCGCATCTTCAAGACGGACACTGACGGGGATATACCACTTGCCGGTAACCCGCCCGAGTATGGGGGTACCGAGATGAATCGCCCGGTCGGAGTTTGTCCGGTGATAGAGAAAAAAGGGCCGGTCGCCGCTGTTGACAGGTTTTGAATCCTCCTGATCGGTCACAATGACATATCCGTCGGGACCGATGACCGAGATGAGATTGAACATGTCGCTTTTTGAGTGGACGATGTTTTCAAGAACCAGACGCATCTCTGAAACAGACACACCCCTTTGCCAGGTTTGCCGCAGCGAAAAAAGGGTATTCTCGATCTGAAAAAAGGTCTCTGATATGTGTTTGGCCAGAACAACGGAAAGATTCGCCGTCTCGTTTCGGGCTCTGCGGATTTCGACCTGATAGTCGCCCCTGATAATCACGGCCATGAGCAGACATATCGCACAGGTGAGCACAAACCCCATCAACAGAACCCACTTATCGGGAGAGTGATCCGCTCTGATATTCTTTTTTCTGAACATGCTCATACCGGTAAAATACTCAACACCCCCGGCCCATTCCACAAAAACAGGTATTACTCTGACAGACTCGCTGCCGCCGCCCGGAGGGCGGCTCACTCTCTGCTGTCTACTATCTCGTCGGGCAGATCGGTGATCAGTTTGACCAGCTCGCTGAAAATGAAGTCTATATCGACCACCGCCAGAATCGTCCCCGTCTTGTCCTTGACGGGAATTGCCGCCGTCAGGATCAGCCGCTTTGTGTACTTCGAGAAGAAGAGATCCGAATAGTAGGGCTCGCCCTTCTCTATCGCCTCGATAAACCAGCTGTGCTTTCTGAAATCTTTGTTCAGCAGATTTCTGAAAAGAGCCTTCTCGCCGTGCTGCGTGTGCGCCTGGCTCAGGCGATAGCCGTCCGGCTTGGTGATGGCCAGCATCTGGATCGAGGCCTCTTTCTGCACGATTTTCTCGAGAAAGGATTCGATCTTTTCGGGGTCAAGCGATGAGACCTCATGCGCGGCGGTGATGCGCTCAGAGAGTTTCTTGGCGATGCGGATTGCCTCTTCGCGCGCACTGTCAAAATCGGATTCAAAAAGAGAGGGGATATAGTGGCGGGCCTGAGCGGTCAGCTCTTCTGCCGAAATGCTCGTAGTCCTGCCGTGCTCGTACTGCTGCAGCACCCACTCGTTGATGTGTTTGATTCCCTTATGACGCTTCGTCACCGGCTCATGTTTGCCGTCGACAATCGAGGCGATATTTTCGTTGAGCCACTGGGCGATACCCGCGAGACCCGACTTGTCGGTCACCATCACCCTGATCGGCCTGTTCAGCAGTTTTTCAGTGTCAAAAATATTGTATATCTCGGGATTCTTCAGAATGCCGTCGGCGTGAATTCCCGCGCGGGTGGTGTTGAATTCGGCCCCGACGAAGGGATAGTTCGCGGGAATCTCGGCCTTGACCTTTTTCACGAAATAGTTGGCGATATCGGTGATGACCGTCGTATCGATCGAGTCATCGCCGGTGAGGCTGATGTACTCGATCACCGCCGCCTCAAGGGGGGGATTGCCGGTCCGCTCGCCGTAGCCCAGAAGCGACGCGTTGAGCGCGCTGCAGCCATAGAGCCACGCCGTCGCGCCGTTGACATGCACTTTGTGAAAATCGTTATGGCCGTGCCACTCGAGCCACTCGCTGGGGTAGCCGAGCTCAGAGCGGAAGGCGTTGACCATCTTGGGTACGCTTCGCGGAAGCACCGCCCCGGGAAAGCTTACCCCGTAGCCCATCGTGTCGCACAGGCGGATCTTTACGGGCATCTTCGCATCCTGCGCAAGCCGCAGCAGTTTCTCGGCAAAGGGCAGACAGAAGCCGTAGATGTCGGCGCGGGTGATATCCTCGAAATGGCAGCGGGGAATGATTCCCGCTTCGATCGAGGCGTTGACGATCTCGAGGTAGTCATCCATCGTCTTCTCACGATTTTTTTTCAGCTTCAAAAAAATATGATAATCCGAAACCGAGGTGAGAATTCCTGTCTCTTTCAGATTGAAGGATTTCACCAGGGCAAAGTCCTTTTTGTCCGCGCGGATCCAGCTGGTCACTTCGGGAAAGCGGTAGCCCTTCTCGAGGCAGAGCTCGACGGCCTTGCGGTCGCGGTCACTGTAGATGAAAAACTCTGACTGCCGTATCAGGCCCTTTTTTCCCCCCAGCTTGTGCAGAAGGGTGAAAATATCGGCGATCTGTGCAGGCGTGTAGGGGGGACGCGACTGCTGGCCGTCGCGGAATGTGGTGTCGGTAATCCAGAAATCTTTTGCCGGTGCACTCTCTATGACCGCCGGTTCGAAGAGAATCCGGGGAATTTTGTCAAAGGGGAACTGCTCACGGTACAGCACCGGCTCTTGCGGTTCAGTTAAATTGAATTTCTTGGAATTAATCAGCATATTTCCACCTCTCAAGAGCAACAAATTGACATTTTTAGCCTTTTTTTGTCAATTTGTTGTTCACATAATATCAGAATTTATGTTTCATCTGTGAAAAAATAGCACAGTTATGCTGTTGACAGCGATTCTTCCGGCCAATAGAACGGCAACTCTACGAGGATCACACCGGAGAGGAGACATCACATGAGAAAGATATCATCTCTATTGCAATACGTTCTGATCGTTCTTGCGGCCGCGTATCTGATTTTCAGCGGAAAATTTCAGTTTTTCACCGGCGTGGTTAAACACAAACTGGAAGGCAAAGCCGATTCCAGGATAACCTGGATCGAAGATTATGACGAAGCGGCAAAGCTGGCGCGGCGGACAAACCGCCCGCTGTTTGTCCTTATCACCGCGCCCGATTGGTGCGTCTACTGCCAGTCACTTGACGCGACGACGCTGCAGAACACGGAACTTGCCCGGCTTATCGGCTCAGATTATATCGCGCTGAAAATCACCGACACGAACCCGGCGAAGAGTAAATTCAAATTTTCATCATACCCGACAATTCTGCTTCTGTCGCCGCAGGCGCGCGAGATCAGGCGCTTTGCCGGCTACACGACAGCGAGCGCACTGCTCCCGGCGATGAAGGGAAAATAACTATGCGCATCTGATGCGTATGAGAGCCGCAGAGCGGCTCTCATATATTATATTATTCAGTCTGCGGCACCGGACTACTCGTAGCGAAGCGACTCTCCGATGCTCATTTTCACGGCGGTATAAGCGGGGTAAAGCGCCGAGAGCGCCGCTACCGCCACTGAAAACAGAAGCCAGACAAGGCTTCCCGTCAGCGACATGCGCACATCGAGCCCCGTGCCGAAGAAAATTTTTCCGAAAATATCGGCCTCGAACATTGAAAGCGGAGGAGCCGCGATGACGGCGAAGATCCAGCTGATGAGCGCCACGACGACGCTTTCGGCCATCACCGCGGTAAAAATGGTTCTGCGCCCGGCGCCGATTGTCCTGAGGACACCGAATTCCCGCGTGCGCTCCATCACGTTGACACTCATGCAGATCGCCAGTCCGATACCGCCGACGACGACGGTCAGCAGTGATACGAACAGCAGAAACAGAAAAATTATGAAAAGGTGGTCATCGATAATTTTTTTGTAATAACTCGTTCGGGCGAGATATCTGACCGACACTCCCAGCTGTGCAAAATATTTTTCAATCTTCTTTGCCACTTCAATCTGGGCCCCGGCCGAATGGTCTTTCATCACCACAAAGAGGTTCTGCGTCCTGACATCTCCGCCGAATTTGGTGAGATAGTTTTTATAGCTGATGAAGGCACGCGGCGGCGATACCGGCTCTCTGGCTATACCCGTGACCGTGAAGGCGACCTGGCGACCGTTGACGTTAAGATTGACCGTGTCACCCGGATTGATCTGCCTGAAGGCCTTCTCCTGTATCTGAAGCACATGGTTGATGACAATTTCATTCGAGTCCTCAGATGAGAGAAAATTTCCCCGCGCCATAATCGGTGTCACCAAATCCAGAGAAAGGGGCAGCGCCGTCACCGCAAAGCTCTCGCCTGTACTGCCGTCATCGTGCACCACCGATCCGTTGATCGCACCTGCGATATGAATATCCGCGATTTCGGGCACTGCTTTTTTAAGCGCTTCGAGCTCTTCGCCGGAACAATCGCGGTCGAGCGTCAGCTGTACATCGTAGTTCATTGTATCGAAGACCCGCTCGACCGTATAGACCAGCGAATCCCTGAAGTTCATCGCGACAATGAATATCGCACCGCCGAGAGCCAGAGTCGCCACGGTGAGGACAAGGCGCTCTTTTTTTCTGAATGCGTTTCTGATCGAAAGCATAAGCGGCCTGTTGAGAGTAAGCACCCTCTCAGATACGGGGCTCCCCTTTCTTCGGCCGGTAACGTCCGCGGCGATGCCATGATCCGTCAGCGCTTTCACGACAGTATACCCGGCTGCCCGGAAAATAGGATAGAGCGAGGCGAGTACCGGCAGCAGCACCCCCGCCGCTATCTGCGCCGGAATCACATACGACGGCAACGCGTAGCTTGATATCTCAAAATTGAGTACCTTCGCAAATGTATCAGCATAAAAATTGCCCCAGATCCGCCCGGCAGGTATACCCGCGGCACACCCCGCCGCCCCGATCAGTGCGACCGAAAGAACATACATCGAGGCGATTCTGCCGTGCCCCCCGCCGAGCACCTTCATGATGCCGATCTGCCTGACCTGGCGCGATATCTGCTCTGAGACAAGATTCACCACCAGCACACAGCTAAGTGCGAGCAGCAGCCAACCGAGAACCTGTATAAGAAAGAGCAGTGAATTCATCTGACCCGCGTGGGGATGCTTTCCCGGTGTCGGCACCGATATCTCGTCGACCGAGAAACCGGCCGCTTTGATTTTTTGCGCGACAAGCCCCGCAACCCGGCTGTTTTCGGCACGGCCCGAGGGATTTTTAAGCACGATATGAATATTACGCTTCGCGCTCTCATACCCCATGCCCTTTAATGTGTTCATCGTGACGTAGCCGTAGATCATCCCCTCCATCCACGCCGGGGCAAGTCCCGGAGCGTAGGCCTGCCCAGAGAAAACGAGTTCTACTCCCGGCGCTGATTCAAGTTTGAATACCACAGGTGTATTTTCCATTTCAAGCACCATATTCAGCGCGGCACGCTCGATCAGAATTTCACCGTCCCTCACCGGCCACACGCCCGACTCGGGGTAGAAGCGGTCGATTCTGACAGAGGTGAAATCTTCACTGGCGAATATAAGGGCGGGAATCCATTCGTTTTCGCCCTTCCGGTAGCGCGCCCGGACCACCGTTCTTGTTTCGATATCAGCTATAGGGGCCTCGCGTCTGAGCTCGTCGACCATCGGCTCATCAGCATCTGTCGTAATGACGATATCGGCCGGGTTCGTTTTCGAGTAATTCACATGTATCTCTCGCGACAGGATGGTCCACGCGCCGAGCGCGGAGCCCACGCCGGCGATGCCCACTGCAAGGGCCAGGATCGTCAGCAGTGTCCTGCCCCTGCTCTGCAGAAGATCCCGCAGTATTTTTGCAAATTGTCCGGCTGTCATATCGGCACCTCTTCATTTCCGATTTTTCCGTCGGTGATGGTGATGACCCTGTCGACTATCTTCGAGATTTCACGGTCGTGCGAGACGATGACCAGGGTCTTTCCCCCCTTCACCAGTTCTTTGAATATCGAGTACATACCGTCTGCGGTCGCCGAATCGAGGTTGCCCGTCGGCTCGTCAGCGACAAGCAGAGGGGGATCGTTCGCCAGCGCCCGCGCCACTGCCGCGCGCTGCTGCTGACCGCCCGACAGCGCCGAGGGAAACTTATGCGCCTGATCCGCTACGCCGCAAAGGGCAAGAAGTTCCATCGCGCGCGTTGTGCGCGAGCGTTTGGGAATGACATTGCAGAAGTCCATCGGAAGCAGGACGTTTTCAAGAATGGTCATCGTCGGCATCAGCTGAAAAAACTGAAAGACAACTCCCGCATTTCTGCCGCGCCACTGCGCAGCCCCGCTCTCTGAGAGATCGTGTACCCGAGTGTCGAAGATCTCTATCTCGCCGCTGGTCGGACGATCGATGCCCGTGAGCATGTTCATTAGCGTCGATTTTCCGCTGCCTGATTTCCCGACCAGAGCGATGAACTCACCTCTGGCGATCGTGAGACTGACCTCCCGGAGTGCATCGAACCGGACACCGTCGGTACGATAGCTCTTTGTCACGCATTTGACGTCAATGGTGCCGTTGACTCGCTGAATATGTTCAGTTACCATGATGTATCCCCCCCTTAATTACGTCAGAAAGTTTCAGATACTGCATCTTGATCGCGGTGTTACGGTGATCGTTGTCGACGGTGATGGCTACCTCTTCAAATTTGGGGTGTCCTTTGAGCCTGATATTTCGGGACACACCGATCCCCTCGATTTTCATAAGACCCATATCCATTTTGCCGTTCGAATTTTCATCGTGGTAGATCTTGACGGCGTACACCCCGTCATCGAGTTTATCAATGGCGAAGGTGCACCTGCCGTTTTTGATTTCTGCTTTTTTTGAAATGAATCCGTCATTCTGCATTTTGTCCCCCTCTCTGAGAAGGCCGAGTATCGCGCATCCATTGTCGCTCCTGAAACCGTCGACCGCGACGGTAAACGTTCCGCCGCCCTCCTGCGCGCACAGTACCGCACTGATAAACAATGCCATCACCGCTAAAATCTTTTTCATCTTCCGCTCCTTGCGTTTGGTTGCAGACCTGCCGCACCGTCGCACCATCGGGTGCTGCGCCAGGCTGTTTGATGAGCATGATTGTAACCGGTATTTTGCCGGTGATCGACCAGGGATGTAACGTTGGACGAAAAAAAGGTGATTGTCCGATTTTTTTGCACTTTGCTTTCGGACCGGGGCTCGTAGAAGTTAAAAGAGCGGTAAGCTGAATTTGCTGGTCTTTGCGGCGGCGGGGGGATATCTGAACCGGGTTTCTCGGGAATACTCTAACCCTCAGGGATTACGCTGATCCTGTCGCGCAGTGATTTGCGGTACAGAGAGGGAGTCACTCCGGTAAATTTCTTAAATATGCTGTTGAACGACGCTTTCGAGTTGAAGCCAGAATCGAAGGCGATCGTGAGAATATTTCCCGGTCCGCCGGCAGCGGCCATGAGCCTTTTGACCTCATCGACCCTGTAGCCGTTCACGAAATTGAAAAAGTTGCAGCCGAAGCGGCTGTTGATGACAAAAGAGAGATGGTTTCTGTGCACACCAGTGGCCGCGGACATCATGTCAAGACTGAAATCCGCGTCGAGCCAGGGCTTATCATCCTCCATCAGCGTGCGAATTTGTTTCTCAATAAGGTCGATTTCACCGGTGTCGAGACGCGATTTTATGTCAGTGGAAGGGGAAGGCTTCTCGCCCGGTGAAGGGCCTTCAGCCGAAAGCAGGTCGGGCTGCAGCAGCCCCCTGTAACCCATGATATATATAATCGCAGCGAAAAGTATGATGACTGCTCTTGTGAAGTGCACCCCGGGCACATTGATGATACGCAGCAAAAGCCCGAGCAGCAGCAGGACGAATACCGACACCATCAGCATAAGAAAATTTCCCACCCATGAGAGCGACATTTTGCCGGTCGTCGAATAACTGTTCTCATTTCGCTTATCATGGATACCCGTCATAACGACCACCGCGTGAACGTAAAAACCGAGCTGCACGAGAGTGGCACACCACACGACGAATGAGACGACCAGTGAATTCAATTTCAACCATTCGAAGAGGATATAGTGCCGCTCGAGCATGAGTGCGGGAAGCCACAGCGCGAAAAAAATGATCAGTGGAAGCAGATGGAGAATATCACGCAGCGAAACACCCTTGCGGTAAACCATCTCTCGCATATAAATGTAAATGCACGGGCCGACCAGAAAGAGAAATGGCTCATTCATGTCGCGCCTAATATTGAAGACCTTCATCAGATAGAGGGGGAAGTATGATGAGTGAAAGATGATTATGGAAAAAACTGCGAGTAAAAAGGCGAGGCAGCGGTTTGCCCGGCGGTTGCCCCGCCCGCTCCCCAGCAGCACCAGCGCGAGAAATAATCCCAGTATCGCCGCCGCCGCGGTCACTATCTCGAAGACTCTGTGATAAACCACCATCGGGCACCTCGAATCCGCACCAATCCGGAAAACGCATTCAATCAAAAATTAAACGACATCCCGCACTTTTGCGGAAACCGTATACACAGCGGCAAAATCGCACATGATTAAAAGAAAAATCAGCTCTTATCGCTTCCCACTGCACCCCTGCGGCAGACCCGCCAGGTTATGAAAATCAGAAGTGCTACCGCAGGCGCAAGTGCAATACTCACCACATCGCCCTGCAGCAGAAGCGCCAGCCAGCTTCGCCAGGGGTTGCCGCCGTCGAGAAAGCTGGTGAAAAGGCCGTCGTAACCGGGAATATGATAATTTGAGTTTCTGGTCATCGCTGTGACCACCGGTGCGAACATTGATGCGTAATAGAGATTGATGATGACGACGGGGATGCCGATGATGAATGACTTGACCACGTTGCCCCGTGTGGCAAGTGTGATGATCCCTACGGGAACCATGAGATTGGTAAGATCGCCTATCGGAATAAAGGTAATGCCCGGAAGCACCACCGCAAGCAGAATCGATACCGGCATCAGAAGAACAACGGTCACCATCACCGCCGGTATTGATATCAGCACAGCCACGTCAAGGCCGACATAGGTTGCCCCCAGATGGGGGAAGTGCTTGCCGATAAAATGCTTCATCCCCTCGGAGACAGGGATAAGCGACGAGCCGAGAATCTCACCCATCTTCGGCAGAATGAAGACCACCGCCGAAAAACCGAATGCGAGAGTGAGAAGTTCCCGCACTTCGTATCCCCCCGCGATGCCCAGCGCAATACCGATCACAAAGGCGATGATCATCGGTTCGCCCGCAAGGCCGAGCTTTTTGCGCAGATTTTCGGGATCGGCTTTGAGATCTCGAAGGCCCGGGATTTTATCGAGAAGCAGGTTCATGACCACCGCGATGGGAAAATGAATGATACCCGAAAGATGGGGGATACAGATGCCCTCCATGCCGGTCATTTTCTTCACCATAGGGGCGCTCCACTCGGCAAGTTTGAGCACTAAAACAAAACTGATCGACGAAAACACAAGCGCCATCCAGGCCTGGCCGGTGACATGGTGAATGAGCGCGGCCAGAAAGATGACGTGCCAGTAGTTCCAGATGTCGATATCAAAGGTCCTGGTCAGACGTGTCACGAGCAGAATAATGTTTATTACAAACAGCAGCACAAGAACCACGGGGGCAAGGCTGTACGACCAGGTGATGCCGGCGAGGGGCGGCCAGCCGGTATCGAGCACGGGAAAATCGAGCCCCGAGCGCGCGACGAAGGCCTTCATTACCGGGTTGATGATCCCGACAAAATAGTCGAAGGTCATGAAAATGCCGATAAAGGCGATACCGAGGGTGAGCGCTGATTTCAGCGCGACAGATATTTTGATACGGAATATCATCGCCATGGTAAAGATTATGATCGGCAGCATCACATAGGGCTGAAAACTGAGAAAATATTTTAGCGCACCTTGAAGCATGACTCACCTCTGTTAGTTACGATTGTTCTTTAAGATGAACTGGTTTTCGGACAACGGACTATTCAAGAATCAAAACAGCGGTCCCCTCGAATCCGTAGTCGCCGGCACCGTACTGGTCCGCAAATTCTTTCAGCAGATATTCATGAATAGTCATTTGTTTATCCATAGTACGCGCAAAGCCCGCTCTCTCGTACGCGATAATCGCCCGTTGATTTTTTTCGGAGGGTCTGATAATAAATTTTTCTATCTTTAATTCACTTTTAAGGTATCCGATAAGCAGCCGCAGAGCCTGCGGGCCGTAACCGCTGCCGCAATATTTTTTCCCCTTCAGCCAGATATCGAGCTCGGCCCGGTTTGGCTTCAGATGAAAACAGGCATAACAGAGACATCCGATCTGCTCTTCTCCGTTTTGAATAATCATAACCGAACCCTTACCTCTTCCACTTTCAAGGTAGTAGAAATCCTCGAAATCGTCCTGAAATTGTTCCCGGTCCGGCACGGGGCTTTCAGGATAGTCCGGCTCACCCATGTGCAGCGTCGCCGTATCTGAAAGACAAAGCCAATTGTAGGTTTTTTCTTTTTCGTCAATTTGTGCGTGACGAATCGTTATCATATAAGCTCCACCCCGCTGCGGCAAAAATCAAATATCCGGAAATTGTAAAAATAGGGGATCACTATACCACGAAAAATGCCTGCCGATTCAGGGCAGCCCGGCAGTACAAAAGAAGCTCAGAGAATCACGTGAACGAACAGAGTCGAATCCCGGTTGAAGGCAGTTACGCGGCTCAGGCAATAAGAGCGGCGGGGGGAAAAAGGGCGTCGCCGCCCTGTCTGTACCTCTGTCAGTTCGCCCTGTAAAGAAAATCGATACCCAGAAAGCTGATAAACATATACTCCGACTCAAATTTAATTCTGTCGCACGTCTGGCCGTTCTTCACTTGCAGCAGCATAACCACCTCGGTCGCGATGGCGCCTGACATGCACTTGCTGCAGTCTTTTCCCACGACATAGGCGTACTCGCTCTCCTCGACAACCCGCATCGGACGGGGAGTGTCCCACGCGCCGTTTTCGATCGTCGAATACCGGTACTCGCCGTCGGTTTTGGTTATCTTGAGAAAAACATCGCCGCCGGCCTCTGATGAGTATTCGCCCACATAGGGATCTCTGAACTGCGAACAGGCGAAAAACGCGGCTATTACAATCATAATAATACAAATTTTTACAAGTCTCACTTTATTCTCCCTGAAAATTATTTATTTACGGCCGCCTCTGATAATCAGCATCCAGATTTATCATCGAATTGAAAGTGCTGACTATACCGGGCTTCGCGATCCCATAGGAACATCTAAAATGAAATCTCAGAGATTCCCCTATATAACTCCGCCGGATGCGGATGCATTTATTTCTGAGCCGCTTTCTCCGGTTGCCGTTGCGACACACCCTAGATGCGCCGGGACGCCCCTTTTGTACGCCACGCCGGAAACCGTTGTTCAATAGTTTTGCCCGCCCTAACTTTGTCAACAGCAATCAAAGCCCGGCGGTGCAGATGCCCCGGGCGCTAATTGAACACCGGGAAGTGTGGCAAGGATTACAGATATACCTCATCCGGCGATTTTTTCGGTGAATAATCAGGCGGGTGATATGTGCGGCGTGAGAGTTGGATGGGTTACTCACGCAAGCGTGGTGTTCTGGTTTTTCCCCAAATTAATGTAAACGATATTGTATTATTGATCATTTTCCTTTGGAATTGGTAGTTATCTAACATATAACTATGTCTCAAGATCAGCCAACTTACAGCGGCATCCCCGGATTTCGAACAAAACCGGTAGTGCAAAAAAGCCATAGTAACAAAAAAAGACACACTTATCTTCCAGACCTTCCTTATATCCAGAACCTGCTCATACTCCTCGTCAGTATAGGTGATGACAACAAGATGCCACTCCCCTGCCTGCGGCTGGTAGGCTACCGAACACTCCCGGTATTCCAGTCGTGAGGTGTAGCGCTTTGAAAAGCGCGCGATCAATCGCTTTATCAGCACGGTAACCGGGATTTTCATCCTGAAAGCGGTTAATTCAAGCTGATCGAAGATCTCCTGTTTGATATTGAGTGACGTTGTATGCATGGCTCCTCCGGCAAGGAAAGTCTCCTCACCCAATACAACGCTTGTTTCCCCCATAACTGCTGAACTTTTTTCACAAATCAGGGATTTCACGTCAAGCTGACGCCATCAATTCTCAACGCACAGCAGTATAGCTCTCATTATTGCAAGAGTACCCTCGACGGCATTACCGCACTTCGCGCCCCTAAATGAATCTGAGAAAATGGACATCCCGGAGAAACAGTCAGGACCGTAAATAAACCGGCTGAATGGATTTCACTGACATCAACGGAAAGGCTGAAGTGTACTCTCTGAAATTTCTCATAGAGATGTGATCTGCAATTACAATCGAAAACACAAAAAATCCCGTCCACTGCCGCAGCGGACGGGATTTTTGTATCGGAAGGTGAATAGCGATATGCGAACGCTGAATGACTGTTTCGCCGCCAATTGGGAACATCAAAAGCTAATTTTAAGAGGTTTCCTTAAATGGCATCTCCGAAAATATCCTGGGCATATTCGAAAGCATCGACAAGGAAATCACTGGCACCGTCAAATACCGGGTTTGCCCTGATCGATTTCTCAGCTTCGCCGACAAGATAGAAGAGCCCGTCGAGGGCCTTTCCGGTAACATAATCGGAAATATCCGCCGGAGGCGCGCTGACAGCACTATACAAAATTCCGGCACCGTCATTATAGGTGTCAACACCCGTGACAAACCAGGCCCAGATGGTGTTTACGCTGTAAGAAAGTCCGTCAATGGTGATAAGGCCTTCGTTGAGCACGGTATCGATTATGTTCGAAAAAAGCGCCAGTAAATCATTATATGTGGTGTTCCTAAGATACTCGGTCGCCGCCGTGGTGCTTGCCTCTGCAGTTTCGCCATCATCGTCAGCACGATCTGCCGGCGTTTCAGGCACATACCCCTTCAGGATGGTGATAGCATCATCGATCGAAAGATCGCTGATCGCCTTTACAAAGATATCCAGTGTACCGGTAATCGCACCGGCACGCCCCTCTGTGGTCTCAAAACCCGCCGCCCGTTCAGCCGCACGGTTGAACGAAAGGACTATTCCCTCTTTGAAAGCGGCCCAGGTTGAGTATTCGCACCCGCCATACGTGAGTATCAGACCTGCGATAGTGCTGTTTGCGTCCAGAACACCGACAGCGGCCTGGGCGCTCTCGGGCATATCAATTTTAAGCGATTCATTTTTATAATAACCGTCCTCACCGCTTGCTTCGCTGACCGCGCCCTTGATCCCCTCAGTGAGTGCGTCCTTGATGCCCTGCGCGTAATCAGAGACAAACGAAGAGCCGTCATCGCCGCCGTCGTCAGAGAGAAGATCGCATCCTGTGAATAAACTCAGGACAAGAACCAGCAGTAGTATCTTCTTAACTATTTTCATTTCATGCCTCCTTGATTGTCGGGGTGAATCCTTCGGAATCATCCCCTTTGTTTTAATCGCAGCGATTCTCTTTTTCAGAAACACCGCCGCTTGTGAAAGATATCTTTAATCAGAGTTAATGCTATATTTTTTGAAGGGTCTCTCCATTTTCTGCCCGTACCGCTCAAAATAGTCAACAATTTAATGCTACTTGTTCAGTATTGCACAATTTCACCTATCGAAAAAAATCGCCGTGCCATCCCCCCGCCGGCCGCACCGGAACGATTAATTCATCAGCACATTACATTAATTGGAAACTCCGCAGATCGCTGATAGATTGATAGATGCGCTTAGTCAGCTGCTGATTACCGCCTATTACCTGTCTGCAGGACGCCCCGGGAGGCTCATATGAAAAAGATCTCAACATTTATCGCACTGTTTAATTCGGTCATCTTCTCGCTGGTCATTATCTCTTTCGGGCTGATATCGGCGGTCAATTCTCTGAGCGTTATCGAACACGACACCAGGGCGCGCCTCGGCGAGCTGACCGTGTCGTGGGGCGAGAGAATCGACGGCAAATTCGCCTCACAGTTTTCGTATATCAGATTCATCAAGGCGCATGTTGAAGATACGCTTAAGGTGGATGTCATCGGTGACAGCAGAAGGCTTGACGCCTATTTCGATGAACTCGACAGGGTCTGGACCGGCGTTCTTCTGCAGGAAAATTTTCTCGACCTTTATGTATGGTTCGCTCCTGAATACACCGGCGAGCTGCAGCAGTATTCCATTCAGAATATGAAACTTGACGGCACAATTTCGAAAGAAAAAGGAACGCATTACAAAAGAAACGAGATGACCGGCCCGAACTGGGCATGGTTTACCGACACCGAAAAATTCGGCAGAACCACCTCCGAACCCTATGTATGGGAGGGATTCGACGGCAAGATAGTCTCGCTGTGCGAAGCAGTCAAAATTGAGGGCAAGGTGGTCGGCGTTGCCGGATTGGACATGTTTGTATCAACTTTTGAAGACGACTTATACAAAGAAAAAGTTCTCGATAAAGGATATTATACAATCACTAGCAAAGAGGGCGTCATACTTTTTCATCCCGATGCGGCGGGAAAGAAGATAGAAGAGCTCTTCGGTCCCGGCAGCTCAGCTCTTATGAGCGAGATCAACAACTCAAGTGCCAAAAGAGGAAGTGTGAAATTCGATATGAACGGAAAGGATCAGCTTGTAGGATATAAAACGCTCGCCAACGGATGGCATCTTCTCGCGGTTCCCGACATGGAGGAGATCTATGGACCCGTAAGAAAGCTGATTACCGTAATGATCGCTTTCGCCGTCATTTCGATCGCTCTTCTCATATTTCTCTCGATCATCATCGGCAGATCAATCTCGAATCCCGTACAGACAATTTCTTCAATTCAGTCAAGTATTGCCTCCGGCAATCTGAATGTGTCGATACCGCAGAAACTGCTTTCACGTAAAGATGAGATCGGCACCCTCTCATCGGCCACGCGGACAATGGTCGACAACATCAAAAAAATCATCAAGGTGACACTCGAGTCGGCATCGACTGTAATGGCGGGATCCGGAGAGATCTCGGATACCTCATCACAGGTCAGCGACGGTGCGTCCACTCAGGCCTCCTCAATGGAAGAGGTTTCAAGCTCCATGGAGGAGATGACATCGAATATTCAGCAGAATTCGGAGAGCGCCGCACAGACTTACGACATCGCGACAAAAACCGCGGCAGAGGCCGCCGCTGGCGGTCAGATGGTTGAAAAGGCGGTCAATGCGGTCCGTGAGATTGCCAAGAAGATTACGGTGATCGACGATATCTCCTATCAGACTAATCTGCTCGCTCTCAACGCGGCGATTGAAGCTGCCCGCGCGGGTGAGGCGGGAAAGGGATTTGCCGTTGTGGCGAGCGAAGTGCGCAAACTTGCCGAGCACAGTCAGAGCGCGGCATCCGAGATTACCGCGATTTCATCGCAGACCCTCTCGGCCGCTGAAAATGCGCTGACAGTGATGAAATCAATCGTACAGAACGTTACAGTCACGACCGAGATGCTGCAGGGCATCTCTTCGGCCAGCAAGGAGCAGTCTATCGGCGCCGAACAGATCAACATCGCTCTGGCACAGCTCGATACGATCGTCCAGCAGAACGCCGCGGCTTCTGAAGAGCTTTCGGCTACGGCCAGGAGACTCAACGAGAGGGCCGCCGAGCTCAATGAGACGGTGACCTTCTTCAAACTGTAAACAGAAGAAATATATACCCGCAATGTAGAGGCACTGACAATCGGCTATTTCCCGCTGACAATAGGCTATTGTGCCTTTTTCGAAAAAGTGCTATCCTTTCGGTAGTATTACCGTGTAACATGCTACAGAGATGCATGCCCGCCCCGCCGTTGGCAGGGCGGGCGCTTTCAAAACGCCAAAAGAGCCCGGTTCTATCATGCGAAATACGATTTTATGTATCCTGAAACTGATACTTGCGCTTACGGTAATCGCGGCGGCGGTTATCACCGTAAGCGCCTGCACTGACAGATCAGGCGGAAATTTCACTGCCGGTTCTGACGTTGAAAATAAAGTTGAATCTGACAATCCTGTCCAAAGACCCGTAGGCTTTACAGAAGGCATCTGGATACGAAAATATCCGGGCGGCTACGCAAGCTTCAAATTTGAACTACCTGATGGATTTACGTTTGTCTGCGACCCATACCAGATGGATGAGATAATTAGTCCCGATTTTGTCACCAGCAGTCATATGCACTCGGATCACGCCGATTATTCGAAGCTTACCGGCAGGTTCGAAACGTTTATGCGGAAAGGGGATTTTGAGTACAAAGGTTTTCCTGTCAGCGGTATAGCCGGCAGTCATAATAAGGGCGACCGTGAAGTCTCCAATATCATATTCGTTATGGATATCAACGGAATCAGGATCGCACACTTTGCGGCACAGGGCCAGATGCCTGACGACCGGATGTTTTCCCGACTTAAGGGAACCGATGTACTTCTGATTCAGGTATTCAATGAACCCGATTACAGTGACATCAAACTGACCGTCAGCGAATGCTGTGAAATCATTGACCGGCTTGATCCGCGTATTGTCATTCCGGAACACGGATCGTCGAAAATTGGTGAAGAGATAGCGGAACATTACCATACGACTGTCGAGTATGTCGACAGGGGCGGATTTGTGATAACGGAAAAATTATTGAAAAACATCAAGGGGCATAAGATCGTCGATATGGATTATCAGTGATGCGTTATCACTTCTATCTTTCCCGGGGGTAAAATGAGAATTGAAATATCAATACTGCCGATAACCCTGTTATTGGTAATTTCAGCATGCCAGTTTGGAAATGATTACGGCCAAAAAGGCAATAAGTCGGGTATGGCAGTATCAGGCGATAGTGCGAAAGAACAGCAACCCGGGGATGATGCCGCAAAGATTCATGGGATGATAAGCGGCATCTTTGACGCGTATAATGAGGGTGATCAGGATACCATCAAATCCACCCTTGCAAAGTACTTCGATAAAGAAAAAATTGAACATGTGTATGGAAGTACAGGCCCCGTGCTGAACAAGCTGACCGTCAACGATACGGTGATTTACGGCGAATCGGATGATCTTAGAGAGAACAAATTTTATCTGTGCGATTATAATATTAAAATTAACTCTGAAAAAGCCGTTGTAACCGGATATGTCGACGGCAGTGCGGGGATACCAGGAAAAGGGACTTTGAGCGGTCCATGGCGGATGACCGCCGGCGTGTTTAAATACTCGGGCGAGTGGTATATCGCGTATTTCAGGCTGGTCAATTTCCAGGTCATAGATCTTGAATACAATCTTCAGCTTCCTGACAGATTCGATATACAGAAGAACAAAAAATGGCCGCTGATCGTCTTTCTGCACGGGTCCGGTGAACGGGGCGGCTCTCTTGATCAGCTGAAGCAGATGAACCACAGCATTCCGAAGATTGCCGCAAGTCGGCATAATTTTCCCTTTGTAGTCGTTTCACCGCTGTGCCCGGCTGCCTTTTCCTGGTATGATCTCTCTTTTTCTGTCGACAGAATAATCGACGAAGTCGTCGCCAAATACAATATTGACACGGATAGAATATACCTTACCGGGATCAGCCTCGGCGGTATCGGGACATGGAGTATCGCCGCGCAGTTTCCGGACAAATTTGCCGCAATCGCGCCCGTCTGCGGAAGTGTTGATCCGGATAAAGTCGAGCGGCTGAAGAATCTTCCGGTCTGGGCTTTTCACGGGGCAGACGACACCATTGTACCCATGGATACCGAGCTCACTGCCGTAAACAGATTAAAGGCACTCGGCGGTTACGTTAAATACACCGTGTACCCCAATGTCGGCCACGCCGCCTGGGAGAGGGCCTACCCCGGATCAAAGCTCTATACATGGTTTCTGCGTCAGTCGCTTGCCGACAGGCGTCCTGAAGTTCGACAAGCTCACTGAACCGCTCAGGCGCTCTGCTCTCCGGCGAACTGGCGGCAGCATTTCTGAATAATCCTCGCGGGAACGCCCACTGCACTTGCGCCGGCGGGGACATCAACCAGAACCACACTCTGCGCGCCGATCTTCACGTCATCACCCAGCGTGATCGCGCCCAGTACCTTGGCCCCCGCACCGATCACGGCGTTGTCACCGACCTTGGGATGCCGCCTTCCCGCTCTCGAGTCGACGCCGCCGAGGGTCACACCGTGAAATAGCAGTATGTTTTTTCCGAGAATCGCGGTCTCGCCGATTACCACGCCGTGTCCGTGATCGATAAAAAGCCCCGGCCCGATCTGCGCTCCCGGATGAATTTCTATTCCCGTGAAAAGGCGCGCAGTCTGACTTATCAGACGGGGGAAAAACGGAATATCGAGCGCATACAGAAGATGGGCGATTCTGTAGGCGAGCATCGCCCACAGCGAGGCGTAGAGAATTACCTCAGTGAAGGCGAGAACTTTTCCGCGCAGGGCGGGGTCTCTTCTCAATATCGCGCGCACGTCATCGGCAAAAAAGAGAATTGCACGGGCGGCTCTGAAAATTTCATGCACTCGCTTCTTTTTGCATGTCTCATTTGATATAATAGATTCGTTTACAAGACGGCATTCGCTGCACAGCATAAGGCTTCCCCCCGTTAAACTCTGATGCCGGTGCCCTTGACGGTCGCCCGGCAACTGATCACAAACAATAGCAGAATTGACGCGGCAGTAATCACGACCGAATGCGCCGCCGGCTCAGAAGCCGCGCCCGAATAGAGGCTCCGCACGCCGCCGATCATCACCGAGAGCGGATTCAGCGAACCGGCCTCACGAAGCGGATGGGGAAGCGAAGCCGTATCGAAAAATACTCCGCCCAGGTAGACCAGCGGCATCAGTATGAGACTTACGATAAAGTTTGAAGACTCAAACGATGTCAGATACAGTCCGCTCAGATACCCCGCAGTCGCGAAGACCGAAGCGATCAGAAAAACCGCCGACCAGAAGAGTACGGCATTTTGAATTTCAAATCCGGTGAAGATGCCCGCGGCAAGATAGGTCATCACCCCGACAAGAAGCCCTCGCACAGCACCCGCGAGAATGAAGGCGCTCATGCGCATAACGGGCCTGATCGGAAAATAATTGAATTCTTTGATAGTATCATTGTACTTCATCGACACCAGCGAGAAGACGGGATTCTGATAGGCGGAACTTATCACCGCCGATATGATCAGACCGGGTGTAATGAAGGCGATGTACTCAACCCTTTTAAGGCTGTCCGCGGCACCGGCGAAGAGACCCGCGAAAATGCCGAGAAAAAGAATATTCGAAATAAAGGGGGCGATCAGCGTCTGCACCCCCATGCGCATGAAGCGCAGAATCTCGCGATTAAGAAGCGCGGCGAAACTGATAAAGTATCTGCTATAAAAAATTTTCATGCCGCGCCTCCAGAAGTAAGGCGCATGAAGAGCTCTTCGACGCCGGGCGACGAGATCGAAATATCATCGATCTTGTTCTCACACTCAGAGAGAATCCGCATGACCTCGCCCAGCCGGTGTTTCGAGAACTCAAGCGTCAGCATATTTTCGCTCTGTGTGAGGCCCGAAAAGTCTGAAAAACGCGCACCGATATCGGCGGACGCCTTTACCTGCAGCGTCAGAAAATCACCCGCCATCCTGAGAAAATCATCTTTCGATTTGTCGACGACAACCCTGCCGCCGTTGATCAGTATGATTCTGCGGCAGAGCTCCTCGGCCTCTTCGAGATAGTGCGTGGTCAGAAGTATTGTCACCCCGCCCGCGTTGAGTTCCCTGACGAAGTCGTAGAGCTCGCGCCGCAGGTTTATGTCCACCCCCGCTGTCGGTTCATCGAGTATCAGAATATCGGGGCGGTGCACCAAAGCCTTTGCGATCAGAAGACGCCGCTTCATGCCGCCTGACAGGTTTCTGACCGGTGAATTCTTTTTTGAATAAAGCGAGAGACGTTTCATGATGTAGTCGATATACCCGCCGTTGGCGCGCAGGCCGTAGTACCCCGACTGAAGCTCGAGCGACTCGCGCACCGTGAACAGATAATCGAAGGTGACCTCCTGCGGCACGAAACCTATCGATGTTTTCAGGGCAATGTGGCCCGAATCAAAATCGTGCCCCGCGATCGCTATGCGACCCGAGTCCCGTGCGGCGATACCCGCCACCAGATTGATCAGCGTCGTTTTGCCCGCGCCGTTGGGGCCGAGCAGCCCGACGAACTCGCCCTTTTCAATATTGAAGCTGACATCATCGAGCGCGGGTACCGGCGCATTTTTGTAGCGTTTCGACAGATTCTGTATTCTTAACATTTGTCCTCACAAATCCAGAAGATCAAGCAGGTGCTTTTCGACTTCACGGTTATTACCCTCGAAAGGAAAGTCGTGAATATGCAGCGCGGGATTGAAGTTGAGTTCGATCACCGAGTATGAATCGCCCGTCGCCTCTTCGCGATAGCCGCCGACGATCATGTCGACGCCGCATATTTTTGCGCCCGCCGCTGCTGCGGCGGCGCAGGCGATATCCTTATACGACTGGTGCATGGTATCGGTAAAATCGATGCTGTCGCCGCCCGTGCTGATGTTCGAATTTCTTCTGAGAAAGATTTTTTCTGATGCGGGGGGAACGTGCGAACGGTCAATATTATGCTCTCTGAGAAATTCCGTCTCGGCAGATCCCAGCTGCAGCCTCTCAAGAGGGGTCACATAGCCCTTCCCCCGAAGCGGTGATCGATTTTTGATCGCGACAAGCTCTTCGATTGTGTGAACCGAGTCCCCTACCACGTTAGCCGGAACACGATGAAGCACCGCACGCACTCTGCCGCCGATCACGAGAAAGCGGAATTCATCGCCCGGTATCATCCGTTCGACGATCACCGATGAATCGGCTTTGAAGGCGGCATCAACCGCTCCGGCAAAATCCTCTTCAGAAAAAGGGAGCTTCATCATCGACACCGCAGTGCCGAAATTTGTCGTGTTGGGTTTGACCACACAGCTGATTTTTTTCCAGCGGGGCAGATCCGCCTTCGCCGCATCCGGCGAATGATATATCTTTCCCTCCGGAACCGCAATGCCGCACTCCGCAAGAATCAGCTTTGTCAGATTCTTATTTTCCATAATCAGCGGGGCGATGTAAGAATCCGCAGAGGTGCGGGTCGCCTGTTTAATATATTCAATTTTGCCGTTACCGGTGACTCTGATGAAATTATCTTTTTCATCGAGAATCTCGACCCGGTGACCCCTGCGCTGTGCCTCGGCGACGACCAGCTGCGTCGACAGCTCCAGGCGCGGATACTCGCCTATTTTGAATACTTGACCGGCGGCACTTTCGCACTCATCATCGTGCGTATGGCAGTCCCGATCCGCGCAGATATCCCCCTGTGATTTTTCAATTGAAGCTTCCTGATCACGCATATGTTTCCACCTCTCGTTTATTGCGGGCACACATAAGGGCTGTCTCTGTTCCGAATTCGTCCCAGGTGAGATTTGAGCGTGTATACGCATCGGCGATCGCAACCGCTTTGAGGCGGTCAACATGACGGAGCTGGTTCAGATATTTTTGTATGAGGCCCAGATAATCCCCGCTTCCCTCCGCAATATCCAGAATAATTGCCGTGCCGAGCAGCTCGCCGAGATCGGACTCTGCCCTCGACAGCAGCCCGTGCGCCGCTCCATTACTGAGCCCGGCAATGGAAAACGCGGCGGCCTCGTCAGCCCGATCCAGATTCTTCCGCAGTGCGGAATTTGTTCTCAATTCAATATTGTCCCGGTCGAGATTGAGCAGAGCATGCGTAAAGATCAATCGGGCGAGCATGAGCGCATCGCGCCCGATGCCGACAGCATACCCGGGATCGACGTCGGCGTAGCGAAGCTCGAGATATTGTGATCCCTCTTTCTTCAGCGCCGATAGCTGCCCCCCGCCCGGCGCCCCGGCGCGTTTGAGGCGTACGGGTGCGTAGAACTCTTTTTCTGACTGAAAGACCTTTGTGTTGAGCTGTACAAGCCTTCCGTCATCGACGAGTCCCATACTCCGGTAAACTTCGGATTCCGTATTCATCGCCTTCTCGATCTGTCCCGTGTACGCCTGAATGCTATCGAGCGAAAAATACTCCCGGTACGCATGGCCTGCGTAGCCCCCAGCGCTGTTTCTGAAAGAGACGACCAGTTCGTCATCACTCTGCAGGTCGCTTCCCCCGTAGACAGAGGCGCCGGTGAGAAGCAGTATCGTCGGCAGTTTCTCGACAAAGAGAGCCGCGGCCGAGAGATTGAGGTAATCTTCGATGCGCATCGGACCGGCATCGACGTTATGCGAAAGAAATTGCGTCAGGCTGCCGCCGGCCGAGATATTAATATGTACGCCAGAGATCATCTGGCGGTGCTTGCCGTACCTCGTCACAAGGCCCCTGCGGTAATTGCTGCCCGCATGACCCGCCTCGTCGCTGCCCATGTCGGCGACAGGAATCAGATTTTCGGGCGGCAGCGTCGGCGGCGTACTCATCGGCCAGAGAAGTTCATCGCCGAGTTCGCGATTGGCTTCGTCGTGCAGCGATTCGAGCTCGCGCAGAAGCGAATCGATCGAATCGGCGGGCGATGTCACGATCTCGATCTGGCTTTCAGAGAAATCCCGCGTAAAGTGCGGTTTTTTCAATGCGGGGGGATGCGGGGTCAGGGCGAGTGTTCCATCTCTGTTTACGCGCAGGGCCTCGCGCTCAACTCCGATTTTATAGTCATTGAGCAGCAGCAGATCCTTCCCCTTTAATTGTACCATTGTTTCACACTCTTATATTGTTATTATTTTATAACTATCGAACAATTTGAAGAAAAAAAGCTCACAACATCGCTTTCACTTTCTCAATAAGGTCCCTGTTCACCCTGCAGGTCACCGACTGCCCCTCTTTCTTGCACGAGATCAGCCCCGCATTTTCAAGCTCCTTGAAATGGTGCGAGATGGTCGATTTAGAGATCTTCATCTGCTCGCTGGCCTTGGTAAAGGCTTTCAGCACGCCGCAGCACTCGTCTGTTTCGAAACCCTCCCACTCGACCAGCAGCTTATAGAGCATGAAGCGCTGTTCGCAGGAGAGTGCCTTTAATACTTTAGAAAGCTCAGTTAGTTCCATAATTGTCAAACAATAAAACTTTTCGCACTTCGTCAAGAAAAAAATCAGCTATTTTCGTTTCGGCAACCCTCATGAAGATCAACACCTTCTGATACCGACTCACGATGGACACCAGATGGACACCCGGCGGCCTGCCCCCGCCCTCTGACCGGCACTCCCTGACTCCGGGTGTGTAATAGACTTTCACCGCCGGATTACTGCACACCCCGAATAAAAAAAGGCCCGGATACCTGTGCATCCGGGCCGTCACACTTCAATGGTCACTCTCATTAACGGCAGTCGCATTTAGCGGCAAATGAACAGCCGATGAAACCTCTTCGCCCCCCCCTGTCAGCAGCGCGGCTGCAGCCGGGAAAGTTCAGGTCGGACATTGGCTGTTCATTTGCTGTTCCCGACGGCAAATTCACATGAACGTCAGGTGGGGCGATGAGTACGGACTAGCCGTCCGAGAATTTCTTTTTGTACTCTCTGACGATCTTCGACAGCTGTTTCTCTTTTGCCTTCTGCTCCGAGCGACCCTTTTCTGTCTTTCGCATCTCGAAGATCGCAATCTCTCTTTTAAGCGAGACGTAGTTCTGGTAGCGCTCGGGGTCAATCTCGCCCTCAGAGAGCAGAAACAGGACATTGCAGCCGGGCTCATCGGTGTGCGTACAATCCCTGAAACGGCAGCCCTTTGCCGCGTCGGCGATCTCTGCGAAAGCCAGATCGACCGATTCTGCTTCGGCGTAGGGGCGCAGCTCACGAAGGCCCGGCGTGTCAATGACCATCGCGCCCCCCTCAAGAGTAAAAAGCTCCTGATGAGTCGTCGTATGCCTGCCCCGCTTGTCATCGTCACGTATGGCGCCGGTGCGCTGAGCCGTTTCGTTGAGCAGGGCATTTATCAGCGCCGACTTTCCCGCACCCGACGGCCCGGTAAAAGCGGCGGTGACACCCGGCTGCAGCAGCGAGCGGATGGCGTCGACACCCTCGCCGGTAAGGGCGCTCACCATCAGCACGGGTATCTCACCGGCGACCGATTTAGCGCGTTGTATGAAATTATCACGCTCCTCTTCGGCGCAGAGATCACACTTGTTGAGTATCAGTACCGGCTGCGCGCCGCCCTCACGGACCATCACGATGTATCGCTCGATGCCCCTCTCGGTGAAATTGCGTCCCCCCTCAAGGGCGGCGGTGATGAACATGATGTCAATGTTGGCGGCGATGAGCTGCTCCTCACACTCGTTTCCCGCCGCGAGGCGTGAGAAGTATCCCTTACGATCGAGCACCTTTTCGATTATAAAGGGCTCGCTCTCGCCCCTGAAAAGAACCCAGTCCCCCGCTGCGGGGTAATCGCTCTTTTCAAGTGCGATGTACTGAAAGTGTCCCGAGACCTGCGCAGTAATCTTTCCCCCCGCGCTTTCGAGAGTATACACATAGCCGTTTCTTGCCGTCACACGCCCCGGCACAAGTCCTGAACTTCTATATTGAGAAAACTGACTCTCATAAGAGTCGTTCCATCCGAACTGCAGCAATCTATCGTCTATCATAAGTTTCTTCCTCTGACTGTAATAAAATCCGCCGCGCCGCTCAGGCCCGCGGCGCCCGTTGAAAACCCCGACACCGGCCTCATCGCGAGAATCTGAAGCGCGAGGGCGTTGTCGTCACCGGCGATCCTGTTTGCGCGTATGATGCCGCACTTTCTGCAGCGGTGCAGAATCGCCCATTCGCCGTTGTCTCTGACCCAGATGCCGACAGGTTCCATTATGCCTCTGCATACCGAAAGCCTGTCGCCGATGCGATGGTCGACATGAAGGCTGTACAGACACGAGGGGCAGTGGTTGCGGTTCATCGTACCCTGCGGCGGCACGGCTATGCCGGCACCGCAGTTCGCGCAGACGAAGGGAAGTTTTTCGTTCATATATTGTTTCTCTGCTCTTGACATTGTATCCTCAAATGTATTCTACATATTCAGTTCAAAGCGAAGAGAGGTGCGGATCCTGCCGGTAAAAATCCAAAACTGATCATTCATAATAAATCGCCTCGCCCCGCATGCGGCAACAAAGTGCGCACACACGAATGCAGCAATTTAATATGCGACAGATGACGGCAAACCGATAGAGAGCTCACGCGGACATTTTCTTCGCACATGGTAATTTCTGGTAAAAAAAGATTATAAAACGACGTCCCGCTCTGTCGAGCCGGAGTACCCGGAGGGAGTGACCTGATGTAGAAAGTGCAGATTTGAGAAAAAGCAATCTGTCCCGAGTCTATCCCTTAGCGCAGGAACGTCTCTTGAACACGCTCTGACATACTATCTCCTTAGAGTTTGATTGTGCATATCTGATGCACAGAGGGGTATTTGTCAAGAGTTTTGCGGGCATTAATTTCTATTAATGGGGCATAAAGACTTCCCCCCCCGCCTTCATAACCCGTGAACACAAAGAGGGTTGACACTCCGCCGCCGCCTGTTAAACACTCTTCATAGTTTTAAAGAGGCCGGGTAAGACGACATGGAACAATTCAGGCTGGAACACATACCCTCGTTTCTTCTTTTCAGTACGGCCCTGATCTCTTTTCTGCTGGGTGTATCCGCCTTTATGCGTAAAACTTCGCAATATGAGAAGTTCATATATATAGCAATTCACTACACGCTGGGCATCATGCTCATCGAGCACGCGATCAATAACTACTACCTCAGCGACAACGTGCCCTACCTGTTCGAGGCTCTTCTCGGGTGGATGGAGCTGCACAAAATAGTGCTGACGCCCCTGTTTCTGCTGTGCCATCTCTACTACACCGGCATCGGGTCGCATTTCCGCCCTGTATATCTGCTGCACTTTCTGCCCTTCGCGCTCGTTTCGGTGCTCATTGCCCTGTCTGCCGCCGGCATCTTCAGATTCGATCTTATTATCGGGCGGCACATCAGTGATCTTTTCGATACCGAAGGGGCTCTTTTGCAGATCGTTTACACCCTGATCATCATCGCCGACTTCTTCAATGTGCGTCACTCGATGCCCCATGCGCAGGGGGAAAAGTTATCGGTATTGAAGCACATTGCCGGTATGTTTTCACGGCGATGGTTCGAACAGGTCGGCATCTATTTTGCCATCGGGATATGGGGTGTTCTGCTGTCGATCGTGTTTCTTGTGTCAGAGAGAAAGCTCTTCGACCGCCTGTCGATTGTCCCCGGCGCCTTTATTGTCTTCTATTCATTTTTCAGACTCAAAACAAGGGATGCAGTCAGGCCGGGCAGCGAGATGAGAAACGCCCGTTATGCCGCGGCTTCTGATAACGGCGTGACAAGAGAGCTTCTCTCGGCCCGGCTCGACGATCTGATGAACGGCGAGAGAGTCTGGCTCGACGAGGAGCTCTCTCTACCCTCACTCGCCGCGATGACACGCACCACAACGCACCGTCTCTCGGCCCACATCAACGACGTGTACGCTAAAAATTTTAACGCCTACATCAATGGCTACCGTATCGAAGAGGCCAAGCGGCTGCTCGCCGGCGAGCCCGAATGGTCGGTACTGCGCGTCGCGCTGATGTCGGGCTTCAACTCGAAGAGCGTCTTCTACCGCCTCTTCACCAAATCGTGCGGCATTTCGCCGACCCAGTACCGGGAACGGCTCATGAGCTGACCGAGGCACTCCCCCGCCAGGGCCGCTTTTTCGAAGCCTGAATGGCCCGCACCCGCACTTTACTCGCTACGATGACGTTTTTCTGTCGACAGAAGCGGCGCGCGGCTGTACGCAACGTTACGTACAGCCGCGGAGCTCTTCAGAGCCGCGCGGCACATATGATCCAGCAAGGAGCTATTCTATGGGAAACCATCAGGGCAGATTCGGTAAGTTTATTAATTCTTGGTTCTTCGGGGCGGCGCTCATTCTCGCCGGGGTCCTCTTTCTGTTCAAAGACCGTCTCTTTCTTAATTTTTCCATCGCGACACTTTGGCCGCTTTTCATGCTCATCCCCGTCGTTATTCTTTCAGCTGAGCTCGTATCCGACTTCGGTAAAAAAAACGCAACCATTGTCCCGATCGTCATTCTCTCGTTTCTGATGTGCTACTTTCTCTGGCTCAATTTTACCGGCTGGGAAAACACCGCGCACACATGGCCCAACTTCGTGCTGGCCCCGGGGGTGGGGCTTCTGCTTTTTTCTCTATTTTCAAAAAAAAGGGAACCGCTTGTTCCCGCACTCATTCTTATCGCCCTTGCAGCCGTCTTTTACGCGACCATCATAAACTCCAGCGCGCTGGCTGCGGCGATCCTGATCGCATCGGGCGCGGTGCTGCTGGTGCAGAATTTTTTCAAGACGTCCGGCGGGGGGGATGAAAAAAAAGAATAACCCCCGGCCGTCGCGGATTCAGCGCCTCTTGCTGATGTGCATCAACCCCTCGGAATCATATTCGATCGGCACATACTTTATACAGCGCAGATGGGTCTTGCCTCCCGGAAGTGAACTGTCGTGATAGAAGAGATACCATCTGCCTTTGTACTTCACAATTGAATGGTGGGTCGTCCATCCGATAACGGGATCGAGCAGAAGGCCCCTGAATCTGAAGGGCCCTTCCGGTTTGTCAGAGGTCGCATAGACGATGTAATGTGTCGTGCCGGTCGAATACGAGAGATAATAGACGCCCTTATATTTGTGAACCCACGCCGCCTCAAAAAACCACCGGTATCTGTCGCCCGACTTGACCGGATTGCCGTTATCGTCGACGATCTTGACCTCTTTCGTTTCCCCTTCAAATTGAAGCATAGTCGCATCCAATTTCGCGAAGCGTGGACCGAGCGCGGGCTCGCTCACCGGCGGGATCCTCTGGTCAGGATCGTACGAACCGGTACGCCACCTCTCGAGCTGCCCGCCCCAAAGCCCGCCGAAATACATATACGCGCTGCCGTCATCGTCGACAAAGACGGCGGGATCCATGCTGAAGCTTCCCTTTATGGGTTCCGGCTCGGCCTTGAAGGGGCCGTAGGGCTTATCGCTGGTGGCGGCCCCGATGCGGAAAATTCCCTCTTTGTCCTTCGCGGGAAAATAAAGATAGTAGGTGCCGTTCTTGAAGGCCGCATCGGGCGCCCACAGCTGCTTCGAGGCCCATGGAACATCTCTCAGATTCAGGACCTCCCCGTGATCCTTTACCGGCTCTTTGAACGAGTCGATCGAAAACACGTGGTAATCTTTCATGTCGAACTGATTGCCTTCATTCGAGTCGGGAATATTGCTCTCGATATCGTGCGATGGATATATATAGAGTTTTCCCTCGAACACATGAGCCGAGGGGTCGGCGGTATACATATGCGAAATTATCGGCTTTCTCGGAAAAAGGGCCTCTTTTGATCCCTGCTCACCGGTATTGCCGCAGCCCGTAAGCCAGAAAAGACTCGCAGAAACACAAATAAGAAGAATTGAGCGAAATTCAATTTTCATTTTTTCATCCTGAGTTCAGATATTGTCGGTTTTCTCTCGCCCGCCTGCACGCAGAGTGCAACTCTTATTCTCATCTCAGGTAAAGAGCTTCACGTCAGCACTGCATTGCGCCCGGGCCGGTCAGGAGCGCTGCGCGGCCTCCCGGCAGATCCCCCTGGCGGCCCGCACTCCCGAGGCCCATGCGGCAGTGATCCCCCGGCTTGTTCCGGCGCCGTCGCCGGCGAGAAAGATACCGGGCCTCACCGCGAAATATTCATTTATGAATTCGGGACGGTTCGAATAGGTCTTTATCTCGGGATAATAGAGTATCGTCGAGGGATGCAGAATACCGGGAACGATCGTGTCGAGCCGCTTGAGCGAACTCCAGATATTGCGCAGAATCTTTGAAGGCATCGCCAGTGAGATGTCCCCCGGCGTCGCCCCTGAAAGCGTCGGCTTAAAGTCGTACAGATCGTGATTGAAGGTTTCACTTTTCGAGCGCTTGCCGCTGCGAAAATCGCCCACCCGCTGCATCATCGGCTGCCCGCCCGAAAGCTGCATCGCCATCTGCCCGAGAATATCCGCAAAGTGCTGTCCCGAGACAACCGGGTCGGTCAGCTGCACTGTGCGCAGCATCGCGAAGTTGACAAGATTATTCGGCGCATTGCTGCGGGAAAGTGAATGGCCGTTCACGCTGTAATAGTGTTCATACTTCTCGCGCACCACGTGCGCGCAGCCGGAATTCGTACAGAAGGTGCGCACCTTGTCGGGAAAGAGAAATTTCGGATCATAGTAGTCGTTGACGATGCGGTAGTTCGCTTCATGGGCCTCAACACGGACACCGATATCGACCGTATTATCGACAAAACGCACGCCGGATGCCGACATAAGCTTCTGAAGCCACGCCGAACCCGCCCGGCCCGGCGCAATCACAATCGAGTCAAACCCGACCTCTTCACCCTCGCTGACGAGCACTCTTTTCTCGCAATCGACGCTGAGTGCCTCATATTCCAGACGAACCTCCACTCCGGCATCCTCAAGCCGCTTTATCAGACCGCCGATCAGCGCCGAGGCGCGGTCGGTTCCCACGTGGGCCTGGCGGATATCCAGAAGTTCGACATTGAGCTGCGCGGCCCTTTCGCGGTACATTGAAATATTGCTTTTGCTGTTTATCTCCGGTGAAAGATGGCGCTCGCAGATCGAAAGCAGCTCATCCGCCTGCCCCCGCACCCAATACTCATGGGGAAAACCGACGGGAAAGGTATAATTCTGTTTACAGTCGTTGCGCAGGCCGCCGCTCGAGATTCGCCCCCGATCTACCATCAGTATCCTGAGAGACGAATTCTCTACGAGTTCGAATGCCGCGCCCAGCCCCGCGGGTCCCGAGCCGATTATCACCACATCGAATTTCTGCATAGCGATCTCCTGTTAAAATCCTTACAATCCGCGGATACGGATCGATCGAGCCCATTTGAAGCAGTTACTTCATTACTAGACTCTTTTTTCAGCGCGGCGTCCATTATTTCAATAATAATCTTCAGAGGAACGTAAAAAGCTCACCTCGTTAACCATAACTATCAACTGCCGCGCGAGCTATTAATGTTTGACAGAGAATTTACCCTGTTTTTTATGGAGTATCCAAGGCTGTTTTGACAAGGTGAACTGAAAATGAAATTGAAAGAGTACTTCTCTCTGATTAAAAGCGACAGAAGGGCGCGCAACCGCTTCTTTCTTCTTGTTTTTACCATAATGATCGTCGGCGACTATCTTATGTTCTGCCTGCACACCGATAAAAACCCCCTGGCAGTCTTCCCCCCGTTTCCGGTAAGGGATGAGCGGCCGGTAATCACCCTGTTTGTTCCCGACCTTGACGGAACGACACTGCTTGAAGAGAAGCGCAGAATCCAGCTCTCCGGATCACCCGCTCACGACATCCCCGTAATGCTGTCAATGATCGCGAGAGGATCACTCTACGAAAATACCAAACCGGCTGTTCCCGTACGTATACTGCCGCGTCAGGTGTGGATACACGGCACCGAGTGCATCATCGACCTCACCTATCTGCCCGCCGACGAGGAGAAGAGTGTAATCCCGGGTTCAGAGAAACTCTTTAAAGAGGCTGTCACCAGAAGCATTACCGCGAATTTTCCCGATATCAAAAGCATCACGATCGTCAATAACGGCGTGTACGGGATTCCACTCTGGAAAGATTGACCGTGGGGGCCCGGCTGCTTTTTGTATTATGGGCTCTCCTTTTTCCCCCCGCTCTTGCCGCCCAGGTGAACATAGAAACGCTGCGCGAATTTACCGAGTTCACCGCACTGTGGCACAAGAATATCAGCCTCAACACCGACTCATTCGAATTTGACGAGAAAAACGGAATACTAACCTGCTATTACCACGATAAAAAAATCTTCGCCAGAGGTCCGGCCGTCCGTGCTGACAAGGACTTCACTCTTCAGGGCAGATGGCTCAGATACTATCCGAACGGCAGGCCGATGGGCGAGATAACCTTTGACGCAAACAGGCGCAGCGGACCGGCTGCCGGCTACTACAAAAACGGCGCGCGCGCGATTGTCTGTTCATACAAGGGGGGATCACTCGAGGGCAGGCGCGTTCGCTACGACAATACCGGCCGGCTTCTCGACGAGGCCGAGTATCGCGGCGGGGTGCAGACTTCGCTGAAGATCGTGACGATGATCTCGCCCTCATTTCAGAAGCCCGAATCTATTCCACTCAAAAGCGAATATGACGCGCAGCAGAAGGTGTGGATAAACCGCGACAAAAAAAATATGCTTATCCGCACATTTACAACCGGCGGCGTACGCCTGGCCGAGATCAACGTCAGCGGAATAGGAAGCGCGAACGAGCGCTATCACGGCAGGGGTTTCTTCTATCACGAAAACGGGGTGCTTGCGGAGAAGGGCTTTTTCTCTTCAGGAAAGCGTGACGGCGAGTGGCAGAAATTCACCGACAGCGGCGAACTGGAGAGTACCACCCGCTACGTCTCGGGTGAGGCCGTCGAGAGCGTTACTCAACCCACTCTCCCCTGAAGACCTCTTCGGCGGGGCCGGTCATGAAGACGTTTCCCGTAATGACATCCCAGTTAATCGACAGATCGCCGCCGCGAAGGTGAACCAGCACCTTCTTATCGAGCTTGCGCGCCAGCGAACCCGCAACCGTCACCGCCGATGCGCCGGTACCGCAGGCGAGCGTCTCGCCCGACCCGCGCTCCCATGTGCGCTGGCGAACTTCACCCGGCGAGATAATCTCTACAAATTCGACGTTTGTGCGCTCGGGAAAAAGGGGATGGTTCTCTATCATGGGCCCGTATTTTGAAAGGGGGAAGTTCTCAACATCCTCGACAAATATCACACAGTGGGGGTTTCCCATCGAAACGGCACTAATCAGAAACCTGACGCCGTCTTCGAGTTCAAGTTCCTCTTCAATTACCGAACCGGAGTCGCCGATCATCGGAAGCTCGTTGCGCTCGATCCGGGGCGCCCCCATATCAACTGTAACCGAGAGGACCTTGCGGTTCTTGACCTCAAGCTTGACCTCTTTTACTCCCGCCATAGTCTCTATCGAAAGCTCTTTTTTTTCTGAGAAGTTGTGCTCATAAATCATTTTTGAGAGGCACCGGATGCCGTTGCCGCACATCTGCGCCTCGCTGCCGTCGGCATTGAACATGCGCATTCTGAAATCGGCCTTAGACGAGGAGAGCAGCAGAATAAGACCGTCGCCGCCCACTCCGAAATGGCGGTCACTGATTCTGGGCGCGATCTGTTCGGGGTGGGGGATATGATTCGTAATCGCATCCACGTACACATAATCGTTACCGATACCCTGCATCTTAATAAAAGGAATCGCCCGCATAACTAACCTCTCTGTCCATAAAAGCGTAAAACTCAATTTATAAAATCACAGAAAAAAGTCTATCACTAAAAAACAAGCCGGGAAGGAGTTTTGATCACGTTTTTCTCTGTTGCGCCGATCATTTAACCAGAGGTTTGTCCCGCGGACCTTCGGCTGTTTTCAAAAAAAAATATTTTTTGATTGCCCGTATTGCGACCCGGATATAGCAGAAACCCAGTCCCAGGACAGAACCGATCACTGACGGAATCTCTGAAAAAACCTTAACCGCAGCCTCACGTATCCCGCTGCGGGCCGGCCCGGACGCACTGAGAGGGGACGGTTTTTTCAGACCGCGATTGCAAACAACAAACGAGGACCAGCAACATGAAGAAAAGAATCATCACCTGCGCCGCCGCTATTGCCTGTACGATACTCTTCACCGCCTGTGCGGCAAAGACAGAGGAGAATACAAGATTCGCGATCATACCGCAGAACGATATTCCCTCCGAGCTCCGCTCGAATTCCGAAAATTCCGGCAGCACCGCCGTGGATGAAGTCCCTCCCCGCATTTTAAGTCTCACCGAGGTCGAGCAGCTCAATCAGGAGCATGCTTTTCTTGACCCGGATCTTTTCGCGAAAAACCACATAATCGCCTACTACGGACACCCAAAATCGAAGATCATGGGTATCATCGGCCGGCATCCCAAAGAGCGGCTTCTCGAGCTTTTAAAAGATGAGGCCGCAGCGTATGACAGTGTGAACGGCGACAAGGGGGTGGTCTGCGCCTTCTATATTATTTACGGAACCTGCCAGCCCCACGGCAACATCGGACGCATGAATAAAGAGATGCTTGAATCGTATATCAACTTTTGTCTTGAGAACAGAATGCTGATTTATATCGACCACCAGATCGGCAAAAATGCTCCGCGCGACGCTATCGCGGAAATTCTTCCCTATCTGAAATATCCGAATGTTCATCTGGCCATCGACGTCGAGTGGCGCACAACCCGTCCCATGAAAGAGGTCGGCCATATCACCGCCGAAGAGCTCAACGAGCTTCAGCAGATCATGCGCAAATACATGATAGACAACAATATCCCGGGAAAACGACAGCTCGTCTTTCATCAGTTCAACGACAGGATGGTCACCCATATTTCACAGGTAAAAGCCGATTACGACCCCGTAATGCTCATTCATTCGACTTCGGGATGGGGGAAGCCCTCAGTGAAACTTTCCACCCATGAGCGAAACGCCAAAGTGACGAATATTCCCGACAAAGCCTTTAAACTCTGGTATTTCTACTCGGACAAAAAAGGGGTACACTACGACAAGCCGCTGATGAAGCCTGAGGATGTCATCGCGCTTACGCCGCAGCCCGGCCTTATTATTTATCAGTAATCCGAATGAGGCTCTGTCGCCCTAGCGGCGATAGAGCCCCCTCTCTGTACATACAGCCCTTTGCGAAATAGTTTAAGTAAAGGCGCATCAAAAGCGCACCCGTCAAAAAAATTCTCACAGTTGCCTAAAAAAGCTTGCATCCATCCCCCTTTTAGAAGCCTCTGTAGCCTTGTATGCTTTTTGCCTCTCGCAAAAACGGTGAAATCGGCCAAAACCAAAAGAATACTGCTCAATAACAGCCATTCTTCACTAATCAGGCAAAAAATGCGCGGAATTATCCTAATTGCAGGTCATAACATGAAGATATTCAATGCAAGACACAACGATCGCCCTCTCTCCGGTGAAAGATATTCCGGCTGCGCAAACGGAACTTCTGCGCGGAACGTTTTCAATCTGCTCGCGCCCTTTGCACTTCTCTCATTCTCACTGATTCTGTTCAGCTCATGCGAATCCGCGAAAGAGGAAAAAACGGTACTCAGCGAGAGCAACGTCAACGAGACCGGCTACATCATGAATGACAATTCGGCCGTGCGCTTTGAACCGCACCTCTTCTCGGCCCGCGTCGACAACCTCAACAAAGGCGACAAAGTCACCGTGATCGGCCGTTCGGCTGAGAAATCCAAAATCGCAAAAGTCGAGGATTACTGGCTGCGCGTCATCACCCCGTCGGGAATCACCGCGTGGACCTTCGGCAGCAACGTAAAACTCATGAAAGAGGGGGACGATGCGACGCAGAAAGAGCTCGACCGCCTCGCGAACGAACGCAAAGCCGACCAGCTCGCGAAAACTTTCAAGGGTGTATGGTGGAGCACGACCGCCTCGGGAACTTTCACCTCACACAAGTTAACCATATATGAGGATCGCAAATATAAATCAGAACGCGGCGGCCAGAAGATCGAGGGTGAGTGGTCGATCGATTTTGACAAAAACGCCGTTCTGTTTTCAAACGGCACTACCGCCGGAAAAGAGTTCGCGCTTATCGAACGCGGGCAGGATATCTTCTTTGAAGCCGCTTCGGGTAACGACAAGATGCGAATAATCAAAACAAAGGACATGACCGACCTTGACGAGGAGAAGCAGAAGAAAGAGGATGAGGAACTTCTTCTTCAGCTGCAGAATCAGTAAACAACCGCCTGTTACCGCGATACCCTCTCTATTGCTCCGACAAAATCTTATGACGAAAGCCTGTTGTATTTACGGCAGGCTTTCCGCTCAAATCAAATGAGGCCATTACCATGCAGAAACAAACCATTCGAATAAATAAATATCTTGTCATGTGCGGGCTCGGCTCACGACGCAAGGTTGAAGAGCTGATAAGCGAGGGGCGCATCGAGTGCAACGGTTCGTTTGTGACTTCGCTCGCCACACAGATCGACCCGGAGCACGACAGTGTCCTGCTTGACGGCGAGGCTCTTAAAAAATCATCGGTGAAATACTATATAATGCTCAACAAGCCGAAGGGATACCTGACAACGCTCTCGGACCCCTTCGGACGGCCGACGGTGATGCAGCTTATGCACGAGAAACACAAACGTCACGGCGTTTTTCCCGTCGGCCGCCTCGACAAGGACACCGAAGGACTTCTTCTTTTCACAAATGACGGTGATCTTGCCCACCAGCTGATGCACCCCTCTTTTGACTGCGATAAAACCTACACGGTGACACTCGACAAACCCCTCGATGAGGAGACAAAATTGACTATCGAAAAAGGGGTCCGTTTCAGGGAGTTTCAGGCAAAACCCTGTATGATCGCCTTTCAGGCAAACGATCATTCAGTTCTTGATATAACGATTCATGAGGGAAAGAAACGGCAGATCCGCATCACATTTGCAAAATTCCAGTATAAGGTGCGCAAACTCAAAAGAATTACTCTGGGCCCCCTTCATCTCGGCCATCTTCCCCGGGGCGAGTTTCGCGACCTGACAAAAAGCGAAGTCAAAAAGCTTATTGAATCGGCTCGGCTGAAAAGCGGTGTTACCGGGAATAAACCTGCTAAAAGTATCAGGAAATGAAGCGGCCTTCACGGCCGGAAATATTACGTCATCAGAGAAGACAGCATCATAACGGACAATACCGGAGATGCTGTCCGGGGGAGGATTTTCAATAAAATATTCCCTCCATTCGCAGTCCCCTCAATAAAAAAACTTTACAAACAAATAGTAATACACTATCAAGCATATGGCATTTCTAAGGTCTAATTGTTTAGCCTTGATCCCGATTACACCTGAAATTGCCGTTTTTCGGGAGACTGATTACTATTTTTACACTGGAACGGGTCAGATATGAAAAAACTACTCATTTTACTCATTCTCTTAACCACAGTGACGATTTCAGCAAAAGGCTCTCTCTCTTTCTCGGAGATATTCAACAAGAACTATAAGAGCATTGCCCTGATCGAAGAGGGCGTCATGCTTAAATCGGGCAGTCTGAAAAACAAAGAACTATTCAGACGACTCGAAGGTCTTTTATCAAAAAAAATTATCGACAATTATTACTGTTTCGCCAAAGGATCAGCCTTTGTCGTATCTTCAGAAGGACATATGCTCACCAATTACCACGTCCTCTCCTACATCAACGCAGACGACAAACGAGACATGCTGTACTGGAAATTTATATACGACATGGTAAACAATCTGCCCTCAGGGTATTTCACAAAGGCCGAGCTTCGCACAATGATTTTTGAGTTTGAAAATCAGCTCAGAAACGCGGAATTCACCGTAGTCGTAAGATTCTATGACGAATCGTACTCTGTTCCGAAAGTGCTTCTCAGTGACTCTGAAACAGACATGTGCCTCCTGCAGACCTCTCTGCCTTCGGGCATTCCCGTACTTAAGCTGAGCACCTCGGGAAATCTCAACTCCGGACAGGAGGTTGCGGCCATCGGTTACCCGCTTCAGAATCTGCTCGAAAATTTTCTGAAAGATTTCAAGCCGACCTTTACCACCGGGGTAATTTCGGCTATCCGCAACGAAGGCTGGGGCATACAGCATACGGCTTCGATCAACCCCGGCAACTCGGGCGGTCCGCTGATGAGCCTTGACGGCAAAGTGGTCGGCATAAATGTCGGCACCGTCACTGACGCGCAGAACATGTATTTTGCGATTCCGATCGATAAATGCACGAAACTATTATCAGAAAAGGGGTTTTCCTTTAATAAATAATGGCGGTACAGCCGTCAAAATGGTCCGCAATAAAACGATGCAGACGCAGTCAGACTCTTTCCCGGGGCGGAAACAGAACCGTCCATACTATCAGTCATATGGGGTGACCGAAAATGAAAAAAATACTTCTTCCCGAAATACTTCGCATCTCTATTTTAGCTCTGTGCGCATTGTTCCTTTTATCGGGATGCGCCACTACGACAGTACCCGACAAAGCTTCAAACATGGATACGCTGGTCGTGCTGCCGCTGCTTATTATCGACGCGTCTCTTGAATCATATCAGGAAGATGTGAGCTTCAAACTCAATTTTGAAAATATCAGTACGGGAAGGCAGTACTCAATCGATATCAGAAATTCTGACAGCGATTTTGCCTATTCGAAAAATTTCCCCGCGGGAGAGTATGTGGTAAAAGGGTATGAAGCGACGGGCGGCGTCAACGGCGGAAAATACCGGACAAATTTCAACAAGCATATCGTCGTTCAGCAGGGAGCGATGACGCTGTGTCCCTATAAATTCTCAGTAGTGACGTATAAAAACAATAAGAAAAACAGTATTTATTTTTACTCGGATATCACCGAACTGAAAGCCGAACAGTATAAACTTATCAGGGACCGGCTGGCCTCGCACGAAAATTTTTCCAAGTGGGCAAGGTAGTTCGCCGAACTGCCGCCTATGCCGTTTTACCCGCCGAAATCTTCGCGAAGAGTACGCCGCCGAGAAAACCGAAGAGGTGGCACTCCCACGATATGTAGCGCGAAGTGGGAAAGATGCCGAAGATGATTCCGCCGTAGAGTATCGCAACAGCGCCGGAGACCAGCACATAGAGAAGATTTCTGGTGAAGAACCCGCGCGCGAGAAGAAAGCCGAGCATACCGAAGATGACGCCGCTGATGCCGATATGCACCGAGCCTCTTTCACCGAAAAGCCAGCTTCCCGCACCTGAAGTGAGCGCGGTGAATGCGAAAACTGCGAAATATTCGTGCGGAGCGGTCAATATCAGAATAAACGAGAGAACCGCAAAGGGAACGGTATTTGCCGCGAGGTGATAGAAATTTCCGTGCAGAAAGGGGGCGAAAGCGATTCCAAGCAGCCCCGGCAGCGTGCGGGGATGGATGCCCAGAGTGTCAAGCGAGATGAAGGGGATCACAAAATCGACCGCTTCTATTATCCACAGCACAGCGACAATCGTTACCACATATCGAAGCGTTTTGGCCATATACTACTTCTCCCTTCTGCTATCTGTTTCCATTTGATTAAATCGGTCCTGAATCGCGGCAGAGACTTATCCCCCCGCCAATAATTGAGCAGATTGCCCAAGCGACAAAAAATGAACCTGCATCCGCCTACGTCTAGTTTTTTTGACGACCTCGCCGCCAATCGAAAATTACGCAGCCTCTCTCTGTTCACCGCAAAATGCCATGAAGCGCTGTAAACCAGTCACTCTGCATACAGAAGGGCAATGCGCTCAAGATTCAGCAGAAACTCTTTTTTCGCTATCCCCCCGGCATAACCGGTCAGCGAACCGTCAGAGCCGATCACCCTGTGGCAGGGAATGAGTATCGCGACGGGATTTGCATGATTCGCCTGTGCGACTGCCCGGCACGCCTTCGCGTTGCCGGTCCTGAGGGCAAGCTGCGCGTACGATATTGTCGCCCCGTAAGGAATTGCGCACAACTCGCGCCAGACTCGCAATTGAAAATCGGTTCCTGAAAGATCGAGCGGCACGGAAAATTCGCGCAGCTTTCCGCGAAAGTACAGATCAAGTTGGCGCGCGAGAACAAGCAGATGGCTGCGTGCGGCACTGTCGCCAGGGGATATTGCTTCCGTCATTCGGGCGAGAATATCATCATCGGACGCGGGCAGGGGATCATGACCGCCGCAGAACAGGAGTGGTTCTGCCGGCTCAATATTTTGATTCAGCGCCGCCGCCTGTGACGGGGCGTCATCGGCATCCCCCCGCAGAAAAAAAAGAGCGGTGACGCCCGATGCGCCGGCCTGAGCTCTCATCACCCCCGCGGGTGTGTCAAGCTCGATCGAACTGATTATGCAAGTTTTCTTAAAAGCCATTCGAAGCTGAACCTGAAATTAATCCGCTTCCAGAAAAAAGCAATCACCATGAAAATCGCGATGATAGCGTATGAGGCGGCAAAAGCCGCGGCAAAGGGTATCTTGCGGTAGAGCGGTGTCAGTGAAAGCAGCTGCTTGAAAAGTACCACGTGAATCAGAAACGCGCTGAGCGAAAACTGGCCGAAAATGACGATCGCATTCGTGTCACGGAGCGGATGCCGCCGCTCATAGATGCGCACCAGCGCAACAGAAAGAAGAACGCCCCCCGCAAGCAGAAAAACCATGACAGGCCAGAGCGGGTAAAACGAGGAGGGAATAGCAAGCAGCCGTTTAAGAAACGCGCCGCGCACAGGAACAGCAAATTTGGCGGCACCTAGTAAACCCATCACCGCAAATGAAACTGCCGACATAATGAGAAGCTGCCTCTCCCTGCAAGCCTCAACCAGGGGTGCGCAGGCGAAACCGAGCATAAAGAATGCCGCCCACGGCAGAAGCGGGAAGTGTCCGCCGACCAGAGCCAGGCGCAGGGCTCCGCCGGGCTGAGAGATGTCGTTCATCTCTTTGTTTCCCATGTGAAGGGGAACCCTGAGCGAGCTCTGCAGCAGCAGCGCGGCGGCGAGCACGACAATTATCAACACAAACTGCAGTTTCAGCGGAGCTTTTTTCAAAAGCGGAACGGTCAGCATCATGGCGCCGATCAGATGCAGCACATACCAGGAGCCGGGATTGAACCATACCGGACAGGCAAGATTGAGAAGGTAACCTGCACCGAGAATAAGAAGTCCCCGACGCAAAATAGCGGAAACAGCACCATCCCGGCGCATGAAAAACCAGGCTCCCATTCCCGAGATGGTGATAAACGCGGGCGCCGAGTAGCCCCCGAGCAGATTCATGAACATATAAAATGGATAAGTGACCGCAAGAGCGTCACCATCAAGCCATGCCGGATCCACAAACCATACTGAGAAATGCTGGATCATCATGAAAATGACCGCAAGGCCCTTCAGAAAATCCAGCGAGTTGAGACGCCTTTCTGCCATGAGAGATCTCAGGCAAACTGCTTAGAGATTGCAGGCCTGACCGCGAAGGCGTATGTTCCGAAAAGAAGCGCGCCGTAGATAAAATCACCGGCAATCATGTTGCGGTAGAAGGGAATCGCCGCGATGTAGCACTCGGCAAGCCCCGAGAGTGTTTTGGGATACATGCTCCAGATCGCCCACACCGCGAAATTCGAAGCGGCGAAGAAAAACAGCGACGCACCGATACCGGTGAAAATCAATGAGGTGAGAGAAAAATTTCTTTTCAGTAAAAGTCCCCCCGCGGCAATCGCGAACATGATCAGATAGATAATCGGGTTTATCAGCGAAAAGCCGATAAACGAGTCTGAGAGCAACATCGCCCCAAGCGGTACGGCGAACGCGAAGGCGGGATTGGCAAAATAGACCGCCGCAAAAAGCGCGATTGCGGTAACAGGCGTAAAATTTGCAGGATGGGGAGCGAGGCGCGTGAGCGCACAGGCAAGGATCATTATTGCGACAACTATGTAATTCATTCTCTCTCTGTTCATATCAACACCTCTGATTAATTATAAGGACAGCCGGGCATCTGAAACCGGCTTCACATTCTGTATCGGCGTAAAACCCCGAGGTCAAGCGTAGGACAGAAGCTCATCTTTTTCAATAGAAATTTGTGTCCGTTCAGGAATTACGCCGGACCTTGGCACAAATCGTTTGAGTTTTCATGATATTGAGACTCCTGCACTCATCACCTGGTTAAAAGCGGGGTGCAGGAACATGCATTATTATACGAAAAAAGTATCACTGCAGAGGGTATCCGGCAAATTCCTGACGGGGGGATGTGCCGCCATGAAACCCGAACGCAATCCACCTGGAACGCCGGTTTTGCAACGCCGCTTAGAATTTCTCCCAGAAAAAGTCGACCCAGCAATCCTCGGGAACAAATTCGCCGACATAGTAGCCGGTCACTGGCTTTTTCGAGAGAAGACAGGCGATGTCCATGTGTATATCGGGATACATCTCTTTGATTTTTTTGATAGTGTTTCCCGAGTCGTAGATATCGTCACAGAGGATGTATTTCTTGTCGCCCAGCTCGGGCTGGATGCCGACCCAGAATTCGCCTTGCGTCTTTCCCTTGTAACTTGAAATCTCGAGATAGCGGATCGGCAGCTTCGTGTGTTTATTCATGTAATATGAGAGGAAGAAGCCGCCCCGCAGAGGGCAGATGATCTCGTCATATTTCGTCTCAGAATTTGTGACCGCGTCGTGAATCTTCGCCGCGAGCTCCTGAAATTTTTCGACACTGACAAAAATGTGATCCATACAATCTCCGGGAATTCTTAAGGGCGGTCACAAAAAACAGCGTTTTCCATCAAACCGCAAATGAAAACACCGGTTTTACTACAATTCACGCCCGCTAGGGGACAAGCATTGAGTAGTTTTTGGGTGCTCCTTTATGGAAAAGCGAATCGGCACTTCGACCGCCGACGGAGTTTCCCATTCTGCGTTGAGCGCACTCGTATACGACAGAAGCCGGGAACACCCGTCCACTCAACCAAGGCCTGTCTTTCAAGGCAAGTGTTTTTAGCATAAGGCCGGGACACATATGAATGGGCGCAAATTGGATACCTGTGAGCATGGCGCGTGTAACAGACATATCTCTCCCGGCGACTTTGGCGGCAGATATGAATGCGGGAGGATATGGGCGGATGCGAGGGGGTTCTGGTTATTCCCTCAAGGTGTTTTCTTGGGGACGACCCCAAATTAATGTAAACAATAATGTTTTATTGATAATTTCTCTTTCAAAATGGTAGTTACTTAACATATAACTATGTCTCAAGATCCTCCAACTTACAGCGGCATCCCCTGTTTTCGAACAATATTGGTAGTGCAAGAGCGCCATAGTCACAAAAAACGACACACTAATCTTCCAGACCTTCCTGATATCCAATACCTGTTCATAC
>Ga0209467_1000301_pt1 | contig 79879 bp, 65 predicted proteins | sample Higcelwee11metaG_FD_187175 | JGI IMG/M metagenome (GOLD analysis project Ga0209467, IMG submission 187175) | Freshwater pond sediment microbial communities from the University of Edinburgh, under environmental carbon perturbations - High... | ecosystem: Environmental > Aquatic > Freshwater >...
TAGTCCTGTCGCCGTAGCGAAACCACTGTTACTGATCAAATAGTCCGTATAAAGTTCAAGGTAGTCTGTTTTCATGCTCTATAAAAGCATATTGTGTGCCTTGATAGTTTTTACTGCGTAAGGTCAGTTAATAAAGAGTTATATAAACAAATTTTATATAACTTAAAGGTTTGGATACATAAACAGGATGCTTATAGAACATCTGAATATCTAAAGCTTGATTTTTCTCCTAATAATAGATCAAAAAATAGTATCATTCTCGATGCACTTACGTTGAATAAAACATTATCCGTAACCGATGATTCAAATGAATTGCTTAGAATCCTTTATACGAGTACTTTAAATCTCATGGAAATAATTTTTGATTTTCCTGACGATGAATTTCCATTCGATGCAGTAAAATCGTGTGCGGTTGGTTTAGCTGCCTTTGTGAACAACCAAGAAAAACTAGTACATACTTTTCTCCAGATAACCCCTGAAAATTATTCAATACAGCATCATAGTACTAATGTTGCCTTTTTAACCACGATTTTAGCTAAAAAGGCAGGTTTTTCTATGCATGACTTGGTGAATATAGCTATAGCGGGATTGTTGCATGATATTGGTAAAATTTATGTTGACAAAGAGCTTTTGAATAAAAATACAACCTTAAGCAATTATGAATTTGAATTGGTACAAGCCCACAGCCATGAAGGGGTGAAATTTTTAGAAGGTAATGGTTTTACAGAACAGCATATTCTAAATGCAATCCATTTCCATCATGAAAAACTCGACGGATCCGGTTATCCCAAACAGCTTCGTGGAAAAATGATACCTGACATTGCTCGTATGTTGGGAATATGTGATATTTTTGATGCTTTAATATCTAAACGTACTTTTCGTTTTAGTTATTCCAATTATGAAGCTTTTTTACTGATGAAAGATGAAATGCGTGGAAAAATTGACAACCGTTATCTGAATTTATTTATTCAAATTTTTACTGAGTAAATGAAGATATGCAAATAATAACAACTAAAACAGATTATCGAAATTATAAGGAAATAGAGTGAAACAAAGAGAACCTCAAAATAAAATCAAACATATGGAAGAAAAATATTATACTCTGTTTGAAGCCTCAATGGATGGTATTGTATTACTGAGTCCTGAATCACAAAGATTTATGGAATTTAATAATGTCGCGCATACGATGCTAGGCTATACAAAAGAGGAATATGCAGAACTTTTTTTGCAAGATATTGAAGTTCTCGAAAATATAGTTGAAATTAAAAAACGTCAAAAGCAAATGTTAGCGAGAGGATGGGATAAATTTACCACGCAGCATAAAATGAAAGACGGTCAGATTAAAGATATTCATGTAAGTGTCAAACGGATTGAAATTGAAAATAAACCATACTTATATGCGACATTCCAAGATATTACGGAGAGTAAAGCTGTCAGTGAAAAATTGAAGCAAACATTGAATGAGAAAGAAGCGCTACTGGAAGTTAAAACGACGATGACTCAAGAACTACTCAAAGCAAAAGAACAAGCTGAGTTTGCTAACAACGCTAAAAGCAACTTTCTAGCTAATATGTCACATGAAATTAGAACTCCGCTAAATGGCGTTATTGGTTTGACTGAACTCGTATTAAAAACGGAACTAAGCTATCAACAAAGAGATTATCTTAACAAAGTGCATCAATCATCTAATGCACTGTTAAATGTGTTAAATGATATTTTGGATTATTCCAAAATAGAGGCAGGAAAACTTGACATAGTATATAATGAGTTTGACCCTGAAACTCTTTTATCCAATGTATCAGATCTTTTTAGCTATAAAGCGCATGAGAAAGGGTTAAATATCTTTTTTGATATTGATCACACTATTCCTAATACTCTAATCGGAGATTCTCTTAGAATAACTCAAATTTTGAATAATCTTGTCGGAAATTCGATTAAATTTACGGCATCCGGTGATATAAAAGTTGGGATTGATATACTCCATATAGGAACGGAAGAAGTTGAGCTAAACATTTATGTTAAAGATACAGGGATTGGAATTCAGACCCAAGAACAACAAAAGTTATTTAGCCATTTTGAACAAGTTGATAGCACAAACACTCGAAATTATGGAGGGAGTGGGCTAGGGCTTATGATCTCAAAACAGCTTGTAGAACTGATGGGGGGGGAAATTTTTTTAGAGAGCCAATATGGGGTAGGAACCACTATTTCGTTTACCGTAAAACTTAAATATTGCAAACAAGAAAGTTCAAAATTCATAAGAAATACACAGATAAAAAATAAAAAATTTTTAATCGTTGATGATCATCCCGTAGAAAGAGAAATATTAAACTCGATTTTACACGCTTGGAATGCAGAAGTAACAGTCTGTTCTAATGGATTAGATGCAATTGCTCTGGTGAAAAAGTATGATTTTGATTTTATTCTTTTAGATTGGAAAATGCCCAATTTAGACAGCATCTGGGTTATAAAAGAATTGCAACGAAATATACCTAAAAATATTCCTATTATCATCATTATGGTAACGGCATTTTTACAAGAAAAACTTATTCAAGAAGCAGTCTCTGAGGGGGTTGAAATCGGTAATATTTTAGTGAAGCCCTATACACCATCAGCCCTTTATAATATAATCATTAATTATTCACAAATCCAATCCGCTTATATTGATAAAGGAAGTTCTAATTTATTTAATCTTACGGGAAAAGTATTATTGGTTGAAGATAATAAGATTAATCAAATCGTTGCATTAGATAATCTTGAATCGTTCGGCTTAACAGTCAAAATAGCTAATAATGGGGAAGAAGCGGTCAAAATGGCAAAAAATGAGCAATTTGATCTTATATTGATGGATTTACAGATGCCTGTAATGGATGGATTTAGTGCAAGTCGAAAAATCAGGGAATTCAATAAAGAAATTCCCATAATTGCATTAAGTGCGGCTGTTATGGAAAAAGATAAAAGCCTTACCTTGGAGGCAGGAATGAATACGCACATCGCCAAACCTATCGTTGTGGATGAGTTGCAATTCATATTAAGTCAATATTTAAAAAAGAGATCGGAACAAGAACTGTCTCAATTGATCGAAGAGAGTGAAAACCAAGAAGTATTGTATGGGATTGATTTAATCACTTTATACCAAAGATTGAGAACATCTTATAAAAGTACCCCCAAAGAGCGGATTAATGAATTGCTTCGTCTTTTCGCCGATGAACACAGAAATGACGCCCATGAATTGACATCAACTGAAATTGGTAGTGAAAAATTCAATCAAATTTTACATACGCTCAAAGGTGTGAGTGGTAATCTCTCTTTTGTGTTTGTTTATCCGTTAGCTACTGAAATATACACTACGAATGATCGGGAACATCAAAAAACGTTATTGCCTGATTTAATAGCTGAACTGAATAAAGTGATAAAGGAAATCGATCAAAAAATCCCCCAAAAGATTCATATTCCAATACAAAACTTAAGTAAAATAGAAGTAATCGAATATATACCAAATTTTATTGAAAAGCTTGATCAGAATAAATTTATAGATGATAATAGCATTGATTTATTGATAGATCAGATCCGATTATATTGGGACGATGCGACATGTATGAAAATTAATAAGTATCTTTCAGTTTATGATTATAAAAAAGCGAAAGATATTTTGATAAATATTATGGAGGATATTGATGAATAGGACAAAAATACTTATTGTAGATGATGAACCGATTAATATTAAGATTGTTGCTCAGGCGTTACAAAATAGATATGATATTATGGTTGCCAAAAGTGGTGAAATGGCACTGGAAATTCTTAAAAAAGAGGTGCCTGATCTTATTTTACTTGATATCTTTATGCCTGAAATGGATGGTTTTGAAGTATCGAAACGGATTAAAGATAATATTACTATCTGTAATATTCCTTTGATTTTTTTGACTGCGGATAAATCTGAAAAAACCATTTTGGAAGCATTTAAATGCGGTGCAGTTGATTATATTACCAAACCTTTTCAAAATGAAGAATTGAATATAAGAATAGACAACCATATACATATATTTCTCCTCCAAAAGAAACTTCGCAAAGCATTTTTAAATAACATAAAGCTTCTTAAAACCATCGATTCTTTTGTTCCATTTATAAGAGTAGATAAGAGTGGTAATATTTATGAAGCAAGTTCTAATTTTTGTGAAGAATTTAAATGCACTGAAGATGAAATACTTCATGAAAATATCAATATTTTGAAATCTGGAAATACCCCTACTGAACAATACAAAGAGCTTTGGGAGACATTGCTTTCTAATAAAACGTATTCTTTTGAAATTGAAGATATCAATTTTGAATATGGGACCAATTGGTATCATGCCACCATTTCTCCTGAGTATGATGAATATGAAAATCTTTTAGGCTATGTGGCTTTTTATAAAAATATAGACGAAAAAATTATTTTTAAACAACAATCCGAAACCGATAATCTTACTCAACTGGCAAACAGAAATAAGTTGGATACGATACTTGCTTTTGAAACGCACCATTCTAATCGAATACAAAAATCTTTTTCTATGATTTTGGTAGATATAGATGATTTTAAAAAGGTAAATGATGAATATGGTCATCATATCGGTGATTTAGTGTTGCAAGAATTTGCTACGATATTATCAAAAAATATTCGAAAAACAGATTATGTCGGAAGATGGGGCGGTGAAGAATTTCTTATTATTTGTCCACAAACGAATTCGGATGAAGCGTATATTGTAGCGGAGTCATTAAGAGAAAAAATCGATACTAAAATATTCTCGTTAGTTGGACACAAAACAGCTAGTTTTGGTATTGCTGAGTATAAATTTAAAGATAAAGTCGGGGATTTTTTTAAGCGTGTTGATTCTGCATTATATTTAGCCAAAGAAACAGGCAAAAACAATGTAAAAGTTCATATCCCTTAACTTTACTAAATTATCGGTAAGCTTTAATCCCCAGTAACTCATCAAGACGGAGAAAAGTATACCCATTCACCGTCAGTTTATCGATCACTTTTGCGAGAGAGGCTACACTAATCATATTTCGGTGCATTAGGATGATATCTCCGTTACGGATGTTGGAGAGTACATTCTCTACAACGGCATCGGGATCTTTGAGTGTCCAGTCGAGTGAATCGAGGGACCATAGGAGAGTGGTTGAACCTTGGGCATTTGCACAATCGACGACCAAAGGATTGATGGAACCATAGGGTGGACGGTAGAGGAGGGGATAGTGCCCTGTAAACGTTTCGATCCGCTCTGCGGCACGATTTAGCTGATTAGTGATCGCACTCTCATTGAGGTCGCTGAGGCGCGGATGGTTGAACGAGTGGTTTAGGACAAGGTGCCCCGCATTGTTTGTTCGCTGTACCACTGAGATATTGCTATCGTTCATGGTTGCGCCAATCATAAAAAAAGCCGCTTTAACGCCATGAGAATCTAAAATATCGAGGAGTTTATAGGTGTTGTTCTCATCGGGTGCATCGTCGAAAGTGAGGGCAATATTTTTTTTCGTCGTATCGCCGTTCACGATGACATTTTGATAAAGACCTGACTGGACAGGTGTGATCGTATCGGTGCGCCATTTATCTAAAAATTGGCTCATATTGGCATCCAGTAGAGGTGATGAACCTCGAATGTCATAGATGGTATCTCCATAGATGAACGTCCCTAAGAATAGGAAAAGAAAAAAGATTTTTTTCATTTTAGAGTAGCTCCTAACCTTCCCGCCAAATATCCGCTCGCAAAACTCCATTGGAGATTGTACCCCCCACACGGTCCGTCGAGATCCATCACTTCCCCGCAAAAATAAAGCCCTTTGAGAATTTTGCTCTCCATCGTATCGGGAGAGATCTCTTTGAGCGATACTCCGCCACGGGTGATCATCGCCATTTTAAACCCGTCATGACCGATCACGGTGAGGGGTGTCCATGCGAGGAGCTTGATGAGGCGATCACGTACGATACCCTCTAGTTTATTGAACCCCATATCGGGATCGGCATCTGCGAGAGTACACAACGCACGGGAGAGTGATTCCGGGAGAAGGGTCATCATATGGGTGAGTACGGATTGCTCCGGATTGCGGTCGATCTCACGCTTGATGTGGGCCCGGAGATGCTCTTCGTTAAGTCCTTTGGTCATGTTGATGAGAAGAGGAACTGAGCCGTATTTCTCGATCAGGGGGGTAATCTCGCGCGCTACATCGAGGACGACGGGACCTCGGATACCGTTTTGGGTAAATATCAGATCCCCTGAGGCACGGATGTTTTTGGCTTTGGGGAGATCGATTCGGATCTCTACTTTAGGGATCGTATCAGCTCGACACTCTGCGACCCATGTCTCATTGGTTTTCAGAGGCATCATGGCGGGATAAAGTTCTGTGATTTTATGCCCCACTTCCGAAGCGAAGCTCAATCCGTCTCCCTCGGCACCTAATTGAGGGTAGCCCAACCCTCCTGTTGCGATTATGACCTGGGGTGCATGGTAAATATCTCTCTTCGTACTGACACCGCATACACGCTCACCATTGTGTTCGAGTCTCTCAACCCGTGCAGAAGTGATCAGTGTCACTTCCAGCCGCTGCATCTCTTCTTCGAGGGCGGTAATGATGCTCACCGAACTGTGTGAAATAGGAAAAACCCGATACCCATCCGGGGCATGACTCTCTACCCCAATCTCTGAAAAAAAGGCGATGAGAGCACGGTGATCCAGAGCATTGAGGGCAGGGGTCATAAATCGTCCGTTGCGTCCAAACCTTGCCATAAAATCTTCATTGCTGAGGGTGTTGGTGAGGTTACAGCGACCGCCTCCCGTTGCTTTGAGTTTGGCGGCGATTTTGGAGAGTTTTTCGAGTAATAGGACTTTTTTTCCTCTCCGTGCGGCGGTGATAGCGGCCATAATTCCCGCTGCTCCCGCACCGACAACGATGAGATCAAAAGAAGTTTTAGAGGAGTTTTGCATACGCTATTATAGCGGTGAGAGTCGTTAAAATCAAAATTGTTAAATTTATTTGCTCTGTGGTATATTCTATCCTATAAATCCACACAGAATCGAGAAATCATGCGTATCTTATTAACGGGAGCCGATGGCTACATCGGACGCCGCCTAAAACGTGTACTGATGTCGCAACACGATGTCTCTCTTCGTCTGATGGTACGTAACCGTGCCAGTCTTTCATCGGATATAAGGTCCGATATTGAGGTGGTACAGGCGGATGTTTTGAAAAAAGAGACACTCGACGCCGCATTGGAGGGGATTGATGTCGCCTACTATCTGATCCACGGTCTGGCACGTCCCAATTATCAGGAATTGGATCGTCAAAGCGCCCAAAACTTTCTGGATGCCGCTATCCGAAACGGTGTAAAGACCATCATCTATCTCGGCGGATTGGGGGAAAAGAGCAGTGCCAGCGAACACCTACTCAGTCGTATAGAGACGGGTGAGATCCTCAGCTCCCGTCCCGATGCGGTGCGATGTGTGTGGTTTCGAGCCGGAGTGATCATCGGTTCAGGGAGTGCCAGTTTTGAGATTATTCGTAATCTGGTTCAAAAGCTCCCCGTTATGATCACCCCCCTCTGGGTTAAGAGCCGTATCACCCCGATAGGGGTTGATGATGTTATCGGGTATCTCGATGATGCCAAAACGCTCAGTCTCACACACAACGAGATGATCGATATAGGGAGCGAAGCAATGAGCTACGGGGAACTGATGCTTCGCACCGCTTCTGCGATGGGGCTGCGCCGTTGGTTGATACCCGTGCCGTTGTTGACACCCAAACTCTCTTCGTATTGGCTCACACTGTTTACTCCCGTCCCCTACAGTGTCGCGAGTTCACTGATCGAGGGGCTTAAAAGCGAAGTGGTGATGACCAACAATCGTGCCGAAGTGTTGTTCGAACGTCGCCCTATCGGATTGGAAGCATCGGTTGCCAAAGCGATCGAGGAGATACGAACCCATCAGATCATCAGCCGTTGGAGTGACAGCGGCGGAGGGGTATGGGAGGTAAATCACGCCCGTGATATTGCTGCCGCTATTTTTACCGATCGGCGCATACTCCCTTTGGGGGATAAATCTGCCGAATCGGTGTTCAAAAGTTTTTGTGCGATCGGTGGATCAAACGGATGGTTCGGGTATGATTGGCTTTGGAAAGTACGCGGCGGGATTGACAAACTTCTAGGCGGTGCGGGGATCAATCGTGGACGTCGAGATTCAGAAACGCTGCGGATCGGGGATAGTCTCGATTTTTGGAAAGTGGTTGATTTGGTGGAGAATGAGCGGCTTTTGTTGTACGCGCAAATGAAACTTCCGGGGTCAGCATGGCTGGAGTTTAAAATCCATCAGGGGACGTTGATTCAGAGTGCCTATTTTTATCCTGATGGGGTGAGCGGTCGTCTTTACTGGTACATTTTAATACCGTTGCACCATCTCATCTTTGCCAATATGGCAAAGAAGATTTTAGAGAGGGCTTAGCTTCTATTGTTAGCCTCTTGCCGTTACTTCGAGCAAGTGGTAGCCAAATTGCGTTTTGATCGGACCATACAGTACGCCGACATCGCCGGAAAAAACCGCTTTGTCAAACTCAGGAACCATTTGCCCGGGGCTAAATCGTCCTAAATCTCCCCCTTTGCGCCCTGATGGACATTGGGAATTATCGGCCGCTACTTCGGCAAAAGAGAGCCCCTCTTCGATCTGTTTTTTAAGTTCGTTACATTCAGCTTCGGTGCTTACTAAGATATGACGTGCGGTTGCCCATGCCATGATGTTCCTTTTTCATTTTTTGAAATTTTACTCTGGTAACCTAAAATATTCAGTCAATTAAGTTGAACTATTTTTTTAAAAGGGCAGGAGCGGCGACACCAAATGCGATTGCCGCTAAGATGAACCCCGTTTTTGCGGCGTAAAACGTTGTTTGAGCCAAAAGTTCATAGGAAGGGATAGGGGATGAGACAAAATCTAATAATGAGATGATGGTTTTAAATGCAAACGTCCCAGGTACCATAGGGATAACAGAAGCAATCGTGATAATTTGATGCGGTTTTTGAAAAATAGTAGAAAATATTTTCCCCATTGTACCGACAAGTATCGCACCAAGCAGTGTAGAGAGTTCTACACCAATTCCGTTATGAACCAGCAAACTTTTCGCCGAGAAACCTATGATTGCCCCTATTGCTACAAAAATAAGAAATTTTTTTGGAACATTGAAAATGATGGCGAATCCCAATGCGGCGAGTGCGGCGAAAAATGCGTCGTAGAGAATCATCATACTCCTGATCCAAAAATTTTTAATCCGACTGCGATACCAAAAACGATGGCAAAAGATATCAATAAACCGTGAAGACCCCTTGCAAGACCGCTTAGATAATGCCCTTTTATAATATCTTCAAAGGTGTTGATGAGCTGAACACCGGGAACAAGAAACAGCACGGAGGATGCTAATGCAATTTTGCTATCTTCTAATAATCCACCTGATAAAAAGAGGCTAATACAAATGGTAGCCAAAAAGGATGCAACCGTGATACTAAAGAGAGGATTGAATCCTTTGTAATCCAATAATTTTTTGAGGGATGCAGCAAGAAAAGTAGCGATAAAAGCCGCACCAATATCTTTATATGACCCATGAAATAGTGCAGCGAATCCAGCACACGCAACCGCTGCCGCAAAAATTTTGTGCAATGGGGTGTATTGTTGATTATGCGAAAGGAGATCATTCGTGTGTTGCAATACATCCGCAGGTCCACAACCGGTGCATACGTTTTTGCTGAGGGTATAGAGTTCTGAGAGCATTTGCATATTGGGACTAAGGGCACCTATATGCATAATTTTGGTACGAAATTCATTTTTACTAACAAGGGTCATAGAGATGGTTTGAGGTAATACGGAGAGATTAACCTTATCACATCCAAAAATACGGACCAATCGAGAAAGAGACTCATCTACTATGCAAACTTCAGCTCCTGATTCTAGCATCGTTTTGCCAATTAGAAGCGAAGTGTCGGCTATTTTTTTGAGTTCGTCTCGGCTTAGTTCCATTTTTTCCATTACAGATCCCCTTTGCACTGCTGTATAAAGAGCATTTAAAAACTTTTCCCTACTATAAAGATATACGAAGCAAAGAGACCGAAATAGAGGGTACCCAACAGCAAAATTGATTGAGAAAGTATCACTAAAGGGTGTTTAAGTGGCTTATGCTCTTGTGTTGTTTCATCAAAATAGAGATGTTTGATGATCCACGCATAATATCCGACGCTGAGTGCAGAATTTATCAGTGCGATCAATACCGCATACCACAATCCCGCATCAACGGCGGCATAAAACACCACAGCTTTTCCCATAAATCCAGCTAATAGTGGAATCCCCGCAAGAGAAAAAAGTTGAACGCTAAAGAAAAAGGATAATAACGGATTATGTTTTGCTAATCCTTTGAGATCATTGAGCGTTTGAAATGCGTAACGGTTGCGTAAAATGTCGAGGGTTAAAAAGACGGCTGTTTGCATAAAGAGGTAGGCAATTACCATGTAAAGGAGCCCTGTTGAGGCAAAAGTACTTTTAACCGCTGCAAATGCCAATAAGATATATCCCGCGTGAGCTATTGATGAATAGGCAAGGATACGCCCGATTTTTTGTTGAAAAAGGGCTAAAAAGTTTCCTAAAGTCATAGTAATGAGTGAGAGTGTCACCAATAATGGGAGGCTGAAATAGCTTTGTTCAGCAAGAATCGGTGCAAAGAGGCGAAATGCCGCTATGGCAACAACGGTTTTAACCAGTGCAGAGAGGATTGCAGCATGAGATGGACGTATTTGCGCATAGGTATCTGCCGCCCATCCGTGCATCGGCACGATGGTAAGCTTATAGAAAACCCCCATAAGGATAATAAAAATCCCTATTAGGGATAGGGTGGATGAGTGGAGGGAAAACGGTTCGAGTAAATTACCGCCTCCAATGAGATATAAAGCTGTTCCTAAGAGGAGTAATCCTGTCGCAATCGCTCCGGCAATAAAAAGTTTTATTGCCCCTTCGGCATGAATACTATTTTTAATATGACTGACAAGGACAAATGAGAGGATACTAAGTGCTTCGAATGAAATAATGAAACTGACGAGTGTGCGTGCTTCGAGAAGGGCGATAGCACCAGCGGTTATAAAAAGAGTTTGGGTGATCGTCAATTCCTCCTCTTCGTGCAAAATAATGGCCAACACAACGATAAGCAATAGTATTTCAAATAGTGTAACCGCATTAGAAGTAGCAAACCCACTGATGGAAGCAGGTGCCGGAAAATAGATAAAATAAGAAGCACTTAGTAATGCAACAACGGCAAAAGATTTGAGCTGACGGGTTCGATGGAGTCCGAGGCTAAATAGAGCCGACATAAAAAGGAGAGAAAATGCTCCGATCATTGTATACCTCCAAACGATGTAAATGCCATGTTGATAACGTCAAAGAGTGTTGAGGGAAATAAACCGAAAAAGAGGATAAAAATAGCAAAGAGCACCAGTGCTAAAAATTCAATCGGATTCATCGTAAAATCGCTTTTTTCGACCGTTTTACTCATTTCACCGTACACAACACGGCGAAATGTCCAAATCATATAGCCAGCTCCTACCATCGAACCTAATGCGACTATCATAAGGGATAACCCATAATGTTTGATCGCACTAATTAAAATTGTGAGTTCGCCGATAAATCCCATTGTACCTGGAAGTCCAAGTGCAGCGACTCCAGCTAAAACAAATAAAGCGGAGAGATAGGGTGCTTTTTGCATCACTCCACCCATATCTTCCATTTGCCAGCTCCCACTTTTATGATGCAAAAATCCAGCGATCAAAAAGAGTGGTGAGATGATAAATGCATGAGCGATCATTTCGTACAGTGCAGCCCCTAAACCCGAATAGCTCATTGTGGAGATAGCCACTGTAACCAGCCCCATATGGGAGATAGAACTGTAAGCAACCATTTTTTTCAAATGAGTTTCATAAAGAGCCATAAACCCAGCGTAAAAGAGCGTAATCAACCCAAGAACCAAAATAACTGATCCAAAATGGTGTGATTGTTCAGGCATCATCAAAATAACCATACGGATGAGTGCATACGCCCCCATTTTGAGTAGGACACCTGCCAAAAGAACTGATATAGGTGCAGGCGCTTGGACATGAGCATCAGGAAGCCATGTATGAAAAGGGAAAATCGGCATCTTTACCGCAAATCCAATAAAGAGAAGCCACCAAATTAGAATCGGTGTTGTGAGCATTGACTCTTTGATAAGGTTCATATCAAAGGAACCGCTTTGGTGGTAAATGAGAAAAAATGCGAGAAGAATCAACATTGATGCGACATGAGTGTAGAGAAAAAATTTGACACTTGCGTAAATTCGACGTTCTGCCCCCCAGATTCCGATCAGAAAAAACATTGGTATCAGCGTTAGTTCCCAAAAGATAAAAAACCATAATAGATTCGTACTCATAAAAACACCAAAAATCGGACCCGAAAAGAGGATAAGGAGGGCAAAATAACGGGATGGAGCTTTCATCGTCCAGCTTGAGAGTGTGACAAGGAGGAGCAAAATAGAGGTGAGGATGAGCATTACGGTGCTGAGATAATCAACTTGGAGCGTGAGGGCAAAGTCAAATGGCGCGACAATGAGAAAACGACCCAAATCATAATAACCCTTAACGGGTAATACAGTGAGTAAATCAACGGAATAGAGAAACATTGCCGAAAATAGTCCAAGCGCAACGTATTTACCAAGGGTATCCGCTTTGCGTCCGATAAGCCCCATTATTCCTGCAAGGAGGATTGGTCCGAAGATAAGAGCGAGTGAATTCATGAAATGCCTCCTGCTATAAGTGCTATGAGTAATAGTAGAATTCCTGCTATCATAGTACCCGAGTTATCACCGACTTTACCACTGTAGGTTCTGCCGAAGAGGCGAAAAATTCGTTGAGAGATAAGCGGTACACTATTGATTCCCGCATCGACGATATTGACATCTGCCCAATGGACAGTTTTTGCAAATGTCTCAATAATGATATTTTTAGTTGTCCAATGGATAATATACTCTACATAATAGCCATTGAATAAAATAGTGTGAATGCTTTTCATCAGTGGTTGAGCGGCTATTTTGGCCGTGATATCGAGACGACGAACATAATAGTAGTAAACGATAATCCCAATGAGTGTTATGGAAGCTAGCAGTGCGGGAAGAAGCCCTGCAACATGCGAATCATTTGGAACACTTCCGCTGAGCATAACCATAATCTCTTTTTGGTAGAATCCCATAACAAGTGTTGTGATCCCCATAACTCCTAAAGGGAGAATAATCCAAAATCGTGATGGTGAAACGATCGATTTATGAAGTTCATTATCTCTAGGTACTCCTGCAAAACTAAGGAACCATAATCGACCAATATATCCCATGGATAAAATTCCCGAGAGTATGAGGAGAGTGCTGATAACTCCATAGGTCTGAGGGTTCAAAAGGGCCGTAACAATGACCGCATCTTTAGAATAAAAACCGCTAAAAGGGGGGATTCCGCTCAATGATAAAACCCCCATCCCCATAAAAATCGAGAGAAGGGTGAGCTTATGGTTAAGTCCACCAAGTCTCCATAAATCTTTAACGTGATGTGCCGACATGATTATTGCCCCTGCCCCTAAAAAGAGGAGTGCTTTAAAAACGGCGTGATTGACTAAATGGGTCATTCCCGCTGCGAGCGAGCCAGCACCCAGTCCGACAAAAGCGATTGAGAGGTGAGACATTGTTGAGTAGGCAAGTACTTTTTTAAGTTCGCTTTGAACCAATGCGCTTGTCGCACCTATAAATGCACTTAGTGCACCGATAGTGGCGACAACGATTAGTGCTTCAGCAGAGAGATAAAAGTCAAACAACCGTGCAACAATATAAATACCGCTGTTAACCATAGTCGCACCATGGATCAGTGCTGATACGGTTGTCGGTCCTTCCATTGCACGCATTAACCACGGAAATAGGGGAAATTGACCTGATTTGCCAATGGCGGCAATAAAGATAAAGACAGCGGCGAGAAACATCATCTCATGACTTAGGGAACCGTTTACAGAAAGGCGGTTAAGCTCCATTAAATCGAGTGTACCTGCAATATTAAAGAGCAATCCGATGGCGGCAAATAAAAAGATATCTCCAAAGCGGGTAAATAAAAAGGCGCTTACCCCAGCATCAGCTGGTTCTTTGTTTTGGTGCCAAAAAGAGATAAGGAGATAACTGGCTAGCCCCATAAATTCCCATCCGATAAATAATCCTATCAAATCTTTCGCACATACTAACAAGATCATTCCGCCGATGAAAAAGAGGACTTTTGCGTAGTAACGACTTTGGTGAGGGTCATCTTTCATATAATCGTGAGCAAAATGGATATCAAGCATCCCTAAACCTGTAGCGATAAGGAGCATAATCAATGATAAACGGTCAATATAAATTCCAAATGGTAAACTTAAATCGCCGAATGAAAACCATGTCATTGCGATATCGATAGGTGCACTGTAATTCTGAAAAATAGAGAGTGTAATCCCAAAAAGGGCAATTCCGCTCATCTCTGCTACCCAAAAAGGGAATTTTTTAGAGAATATTCCAGAAGCATAAGCTGTTATTGCACCGATAAAGGGGAGAAGAAGAAGAAGGATCATATAGGTATTCATGCAGCTTCCTCACTTTGCAGTGTATCGGGGATAGTAACATTCGTAATTTTATAGGCGGCGGCAAATATCAAAAGACCTGCTGCCGCTTCGAGTGTAGCAATCACCATAACCATATATGCAAATGGGATATTATTATACATACCTAAATAGTGAGCGCTAAGTGCGAGCATCATAATGATGGCATTTATGAGCATCTCTAAGGCAAAAAATAATCGTAAAAAGTCCCGCCCCGAACTGACACCGTAAAGTCCAATCCCAAAAAGGGCAAATGCAAAGATCATTTGTATTTCAAACATGCTTGCCCTTTTTAGCACGAAGTACTTTAGCCATTTTAATGGTTCCATAGAGGAGGCTACTCCCTATGAGAGCAAAAAGTAGGGCATAATCGGAAAAGTTTTCGCTAAAGAGGCGGACATTTTCAGTGGTTCCTGAAACGTGAACCAATGTAGGGGCTACACGTAAAAAGAGCGCAGACAAGATCCCAAAAACGAGTAGTGAACTAAATGCCGCCCAACCTCTTGAACCGGATTGTGGGAAATGGGTTCCGATTATCGTTACCCCAAAAAGCATTAATACAACAACCCCTCCCGTATAAACAAAAATCTGAAACAACCCTAGCATGGGAGCATGAAGGGTAATATAATAAACTCCAATCAATACCATCATCGATGCAAAAGCAATGATGGCGGGAACACTTTTTTGGATAACAAGCGACGAAGCCGCTAAAATCAGGATAAGTGCCAAAAGCAGTAGACTCATTGATGTTCTCCTTCATCTGTTTGGGCTTTAAGGGCTGCTTCTGCTTCCCGTTTTTTTGCCTCTAACTCTTTTTTGACCCGCGTCGCTTCTTCTGCTTCGAGACGGCTGTCAATATACGATTGCGGGATATCAATGTTAACCCAGAAGTTATTCTGATCCTCATGCCACCCACCGCTGAGCATGTCGTAACGCCCGCCACTGAGAAAAATTGATTTTTCCGGCTTAGTGGGACAGACATCTTCACACAAACCACAAAAGATGCAGACGGAGAGATTCACTTCTGGGACAATGTTTTGTTTTTTGAACGGAAGGTGCTTCATCACTATTGCATGTGTCGGACAAATTTTGTTGCACGAATCACAGCCGATACAGCTCTCATAATTGATTTGATGTTTACCCCGATAACGTTGAGGATGATGCATTGCCTCATAACGAACATCTTTCTGGGCAGGACTTTTGGTAAAGATAGCTTTAGCAACACGGAGTGTTTTTTTGGCAATATCCAGAATAATCATTTATACTCCCATAAACAGCAGTTTTGCTGCCATAACCCATGATAAATTCAGTAACGACAACGGCACAAGATAGCGCCATGAAAATGAGAGCATTTGAGCCAGTGTAATTCGAGGCGTTGCGGCACGGATCGTCATCATAACTATTGCGACAAGCAGCATTTTTATAAAAAGGAATAAATACCCATCAAACCACAATCCTTTATAGCCACCTAAAAAGAGGGTTGCCGCACCGCCGAAAACGGCCATAAATTCAGCGAACTGAGAAAGTTTAAGGAAGAAATAGTTGGTTCCGCTATATTCGGTATAAAATCCGTAAACAATCTCCTGCTCAGCATCGGGAATATTAAATGGAGGCTGTTCTAGAAGCCCAAGCAGGGCGATAAAGTAGAGGACAAATCCTGGGATTAAAATTGCAAAGCTCATCCAACTGCTCATTTGGACGATTTGATTCAAATCGAGAGTTCCAAATAGCAGTGCAGGGGAGAGGGCGGAGAGAAAAAATGCCGTCTCCATCGATATCGCTTGTGCTAATACCCGAATTCCCCCTAAAAATGCGTATTTATTGTGTGAACCGAAACCGGTCAAAAAGAGCAAAAACGGTTCAATACCAACGAGTACTATAAGCGCTAAAAGCCCATAAGCGGAAGGGATAACGAGTTGTGTCTGAGTCCATGGGATAAAAGCGGAGGGGAGAATCGCGACGATAACCGCCAAAATCGGCATAATAGAGAAAAGGTAAGGGTTCACACCGTGTGGCGTGATACTCTCTTTGGTAAGGAGCTTACTAAAATCAAATAGCGTCTGATAGCTTCCCGCATATCCGTTGAAGTGGGGTCCTATCCGTTTGTGCAATGCCGCCATAAACTTTCTAAAAAACCAAAAAAGGGCTACCGTCCACACCAGTGCATAGAGCAATCCGGGAAAAATAAATGCATGAAATATCGTTTCCATTCTCTCTCCTATCGATCTAAATCGCCTTGGCAGATGTAGAGACTGCCAAAGATAAGTGGGATATCGGATAATGTTTGACCTTTGAGGAGGTGATTGAGCATCATTGTATGGTTAAAGCTCGGTGCTTTGATCTTTAAACGATACGGATTGGTCCCTTTCTCTTCCGTAACAAGGTGCATTAGGACCTCTCCCCGTGACCATTCGACACGGCTAATGGCTTCCCCTTTAGGGAGCTTTTTGGGAACTTTGACCATATGATCGGCAGTAGGGTTAAACGAGCCGTTCTCTACCCCCTCAATGAGCCGTTTTTTAGCCTTTTTTAGAATAGTTATAGATTGGCGAAGATCTTCATAAATGAGGGTAAAACGATCCAGTGCCGCACCGTTCTTACGGGTGATATAGCTAAGGTCGAGTTGATCATATGCAGCATAAGGTTCATCAATCCTAATATCAGTTTCGACTCCGCTCGCACGCGCGACTATTCCGCATAGAGCATAATCTTCGATTTCATCACCGCTTAAAACTCCTACCTTTGCGGCGCGAAGTTTCATGGTTGTATTTTTGACAAAAATTGTATAGACTTCGTCTATTCCCTCATCGAACTTATCAATGGCACTTTGAAGTTGTTCTAGCATATTCATTTCCAACGTATAGCGCACCCCTCCCGGCTCAATAGCCGCAGTTGCAATACGTGCTCCGCTGTACGATTCAAGAAAATCGAGGAATAGTTCACGCATATCCATATTCCACATAAAGAGAGTATGAAGCCCCATATTGTTAAAGAACATACCTAATCCGACAAAATGAGACGCTACACGGGCAACTTCACCTAAAATAACCCGCATCCATTTTGCAAATTCGGTAATTTCAACCCCTGCAATTTCCTCAACGGCCATTGAATAGCCTATCATTGAATTGATATTATCCATAAAACAGAGTCGCTCTACAGCAACAATAGCCCCAATAAAATCTTTTTTGGTGACCAAAAATTCCAATGCTCTCCACACATAACCGATATCAGGATCAATTCCGATTATCTCTTCACCATCACAATGAACCCGTAACCGTATCGGACCGCTGGCAGGATGGGTAGGTCCCCAGTTTAATACGGTCTCAGAACTTTCAGCATCCAAATTAACGGCATTGGTCGATTGCTCTTTTTTGAATGCATCGACGATTAGCTGGATATTTTGAGAGACTTGTTCCTCATGTGCCGCCCAGTCAAAATCACGTCGATACGGTGTTTTACCGACAAAATCTTCGGAGACGATAATGGGACGAAGGTCAGGATGGTGTAAAAATCTTACGCCGAACATTGAAAACGCTTCCCGCTCGTTCCACTCCGCACCTGAAAAGAGCGGGGTGAGGGATTCAATTTCACACTCTTCGAGGTTTCTTGGGATATCACATTTGAGCCAAACATTTCGTTTGGTTCTTAAATCTTCGAAAAAATAATTAAGCTCTATCGTATCGGTTTCGGGGAAATCGGTGGGGGAGACGGTGACGAGAGAACGAAGTCCCTCTTTTTTAAGTGCTAATGCAACGGTGAGTAAATCATGGCTTGAATATAATTTTACTTTGATCCATGTCGCTTTGTAATTTTCTATGTATTGAGTCGTAAATGAACGGAGGAGATTCGCAATGTTTTCCATTAAAACTCCATCTCTTTCCATAACCCACCCTGAGATGCGGCACTTGGGATATTATTTTTCATTTTAATTTTAATCTGTTCTAAACCTTCGATAATCGCTTCAGGTTTTGGGGGACATCCTGCGATAAAAACATCGGCAGGGAGAATTTCTGTTGCATTTTTGATAACGGAGAGGGAATCGTTGTACGGCCCGCCATCAAATGAACACGCTCCCAATGCTACAACATATTTAGGTTCGGGCATCTGTGCATAGGTACGCAACAGTGCAGGGAGAATTTTTTTACTCACCAATCCCGTAATCATTAAAATATCGGCTTGTCTTGGGGTTGGGGTCGGAAGATAGCCGTAGCGCTCCCAATCATAGCGCGGTCCCATCGCTGCAGCCATCTCTAAAGAGCAACATCCGGTACAAAAATGGGCCATCCAAAGACTTTCGCTTTTGGCATAATCAAAAAAATCAAGAATTTTCAACATATTGTAGCTCCTTCATTGAAAAAATAACACTTATCGCCATTATAAGACCAAATAACGCTGCTATCATTGACGTATGTGTATTGGATGAGTAGACAAAAAGGGTAAAAAAGAGGCCCGTCATATCTGCTACAATAAACATAATGGCGTAAACGAAAAAAGCGAAATTTGCTTTTTTTGGAATGTCACTGCTTGCGGGCAATCCGCATTCAAATGTATCGTTTTTTACCTTATCAGGCTTATAAGGTGCGAGCGCTATACCTAAAAAATAGAGCAAAAAGACAGCAAATGTCAAGCTGACGAAATAGAGTAAAAACGTTTCCATACAACTCCTAGCAATTAAAGTAATATTTATTTAATATCACAATTATATCTCAACTTCATTACGTTTGCATTGCAAATATAGTACAAAATTTAACAAGAATATTTTATTAGTACTTTTTGTTCGTAGTGACGAGGAGATCTTTTTCGCTGAGATCATCCATGAGGATTTTGAGATTTTTGAGGGTGTAAAGCTTTAGCGTTTCGTTTTTCTCCTTTTTAAATTCGCTGGAGAAGCCGTTTTTGGAGAAAATCACGAAGATGTCGGGGCTGAGTTCCACTTTTGCACATTTCTCTTGGAGCTTGGTAAGTTCTGATTTATTGGCTTTGGATTTGGAGTATTTGCATGAACCGACGATTACTTTATCTCCTTTGGTTTTACCCAAAATTTCGATTTCGGTGCTTTTGTCCCAATAAGAGCCGATTTTAGCCACCCAGTCCTCTTTGAAACTTTCTTTAACGAAGGCAATCGTTAGTGCTTCATAGACTTGGTCGAAGAAGCTTTGTTTGGCGTTTTCCCATTTTGCTTTCATCTCGGTGAAATCCCCCTCTTTGATCCCTTTGTAATAAGGCGATACGGCAGAGAACCAAAAGCGCAAAAACGGTGCGGTGAAAATGAGACGATCAGAAACTTCTTCAGTCTCATCGATGGGATCGGCTTGGGATGCTTGTCGAGTGATCAGACCAAACCTGATCAAAAAAGCAGCTGACTCTTCTCCCTCTTTGCGGGTGAGATTGGCACGACGGTAAGCGGAGTATTCACGTCGATCACCCAGCGCGATTGCGGAGAGGAGGGCATGATGCGCTTTGTTGCTTTGGGTGATTTTGGTCAAATCACCGTGGATGTAGCGGTAGTTTTTGAGTACCTTCTCCTCGATCAGCTCTTCGAGAGGCTTAGAGAGATCGACACTGTACCCCATCCCTCCGAATACGGCGAAATACTCAATCGCTTTTTCGATATCGGTGGCGTTATTTTGAAAACAAAAGGATCGAAATTGCTGGAGGAGGGTCGGGTGTTTAGACATAAATGGGCAACCTTGGTTTAATTAACGCATTATAGCCTATTGATTGAGCCTTAGAATTTTTCAGCACCTTTTTCAGTCAGCACAACGGTGACACCGTCTTCTTGGATTTCTATAATGCCCTCATATTTGAGCTCATCCATCGCGATTTGAAAAGCTCTATCTTGGTTAGAGTCTAATTTTTTCAAAATAGCGCTGATGACGTCTTTTTTGGTCATGATGTGACCTGCTTGTGCACGAGAGCTTTTGAACCAGTTTATAAACATCGCTTTTATTTCATTTTTTTGGGTTACTTCGATGTTCTCTTTTTTCGGAGGAGCTTTGCGTCGAAAACTAGGTGGGGGGTTCGAGTACGCTTTTTTAAGAGCTGGTTTTCGGTTATTAGCAGGTGGTTTGATGGGTGGTCCTTAGTATTATATAATCAGTTGTCGTATTGTAGTGATTTTTGCTAAAAAAAGGGATACGCGCTAAAATATCGATCTTTTTAAACACGAGTGAGTGAGAAGGGGTAAAATGAAAGAATTGAATACTTTTGATTTGAAGTTACCATTTGAACAAGATATTAAAATGGCTCTCTATACGCTTGAACGCTATAACATCGAAGCACATTTGGCTTTAGTGGCATGTGATGATTATGATATTGATAAAGTGCATCTGATGGAGAGTGTCCGTCAAAGTGATATTATCAAAAAAGTAAATGAACATTATGTTGCCGTTTTGTTTACTTTTGTTGATCACATAGGCGCAAGGCAGGCTTTGGAAAAACTAGTTAACCTTTATGATGAATATCACTTGAAAGGGAGCTTAATAATTTTGAAAAAAGGGGAGAGTATTGATGACGTATGCGAACGGCTATTGGAAGCCAATCACATTATTCATCAAGATCCACACAACACTATCTTTAATGAACATGACTATACATTTCTCCCTTAAAGGAAAGAGATATTAGCGGGAAAATTTTTTACGCATCATTCTAAAATGGAGAAAGCTTACGATACAGATAACGCTTATAAGTATTGTAAATTTAGAATTTTCTAATCCTGCGGATTTAGCTCCGAGTGCAAATCCAAATAGGAGAAGCAGAAAAAATGTCATAAAACGCGAATATAGTTTAGTTGTTTTCATTGGTACAGCTTATTTAAATAATTTAGATAAGCTATATCGGCAATAAAGATATTTTTTTAACTAAAAAGGTATTTTTGATTGGTGTAATAAAACTTTATTTTTACAGTATAATCTTTTTTATGAAACATATTTTAATTTATACACTTCAAGCTGATTCAGCTCTCATTATGCACAACCTTTCAGATCACTACGAACTTGTTCTATGTACAACATTTGATGAAGCTATGGAAAGTATTCAGATAAAAGTTCCGCATTTGATTATTTGTGATTACGAGGCATTACATAATGGCAATAGTGCATTTCATAATGCACTTAATAATAACTTCATTTTGATAGATATTCCAGTTATTGCTATAAGTTGCTTGTCGGATGGGTCAGCTGGGTCATTGTCGATGAAGCAAAAATTGTATATGTTTAATATCAAGCGCTATCTTTATATCCATGCTGAGAATATCAAGTTTCAACAAACAGTAGAGAATGAATTGAACAAATGGAATCCGAATTTAGGAAGTTACACACATCGATTTGTAAAATCATTCCTCTTATTTGCTGGATCTAAAAAGTATGAACAGAGTATGCGGATACATTTGAATTATATTCTTTCTCATTTTCCTCAGTTCTCAAATATTGTTATGTCGGATATCAAATTCGCATCCGCCATATTATCGACCACTTTTACGACACAAAACTATCACAGTATTGTTGAATTTTATACAAATATGCGTTTTGCTAGACCTATTTTAAAATTGCTAAAAAACGTTTATCTTCCTACAACACTTGAAGAAGAGATTGTCTCTTCTGTATTTCGTTTGGAAAGACATTTGAATCATTCTGCGCCAAACTTATCTTTGTTGCCCTCTATGGATGGGATTCGTCCCGAAGTAGTGCAATATCTTTTAGAAGCATATGTTGAGAAACGCTGTTTTTTACAAAGTTACAAAGATATTATCCCATTTTGGGAAGATATCAGTAATTTGCTGTTAAAAAATCCCTTGTTCACTGATAAAGAAATTAGCGTATACTTAGAGATGATTCAAGAGTGTTTATTATTATGTATAATGGAATCGTATAACGCTTATTTACAGATTATTAATGAAACTCAAAAGTTTACGGTTAAAGTTATGCCAAAAGATCTTAATAATGGGACAATGCGACGTTGGGCAGAACTCAATGACATGAAATGTACGAATATTGTAGTGCATTGGATGGATGAAGAAGGGGGAGCATTGACCCTAATGTTAGAAAAAGCGAATCAACTTCCCCCAAATGTTGAAATACCAGCTGTTGTATCCAATCACATTCATGAGGTTCACAGTTTGCCCCATTATAGTGCTTCGGAATATATTCAAGATTTAGGTGGAATTAATACAATCGCTGAGGAACTTCATCTTTTAGATGATGCAATGATAGATATTTTTACTCTTTTAGATGAAAAAAGCGATCTTGCAAATGAAACGACGCGTATAAATATTATTAAGTGTATTCATGAATATCGCGATATTTTACAAAATAGCTTCTATGAGTTTCAAGCAATAGCATTGACCTTATTTAAGCTTGAAAATTTGTTGCAAGGTTTGGTTGAGGATACTGATATCGATCTTATCAAATTTCGCCGTATATTATTGATGATCTTTGATGATCTTGCCGAATGGAAAGCAACCGTGTTTGAACGTCAAGCTGCACTAGATATTAACTATTTAGACAGTTCTATCCTTAGCTCGTCATATCAGATTGAAGCACTATTTCTTCCACATCAAGATAATGAAGAGGATGAGTTAGAACTTTTTTAACGGAGGGCAAATATTTTTTGCTTTATGTTAATTTTTTAGCCCTTTTACCCTATAATCGCTTTACTATAATTAATAAAAAAGAGTATTGAATGTCAGCAGTGCAACGTGTATTAGATGCTATCGAAGAGTTTAAAAAAGGGCGTATGGTCATCATGGTGGATGATGAAGATCGTGAAAATGAGGGTGATCTTGTTTACGCTTCCGTTTTTTCAACTCCCGATCATGTCAATTTTATGGCAACACATGCAAAAGGGTTAATCTGTGTTGCTATTAATCCAAGTATTGCTAAACGCCTTGCTCTTGAGCCAATGGTTAAATCGAATACTTCTATGCACGAAACAGCGTTTACGATCTCAGTGGATGCTACGGTAGCTACAACGGGTATTTCGACAGCAGAACGTGACATGACGATCAAAATTTTGGCGAATCCCCTCTCACAACCTACTGAATTGGTTGCACCAGGTCATATTTTTCCATTGATTGCGAAAGAGGGGGGTACACTGGTTCGTATCGGTCATACGGAAGGTTCCGTTGATTTGTGTCGTCTTGCAGGATTGGCGGAATCGGCAGTGATTTGTGAAATCATGAAAGAAGATGGGACGATGGCTCGTCGTGATGATTTGGATCTATTTGCAGCAAAACATGATCTCAAAACAGTGTATATTTCCGATATTGTTGAATTTCGTCTGGCAAACGAAACATTGGTAAAAGCGATATCCGAAGAGGAGATTGAATTTTTCGGTGTTCACGTTAAAAAATATGAGTTTGTAGATCATCAGGAAAACCGTCATACAGCAGTTGTTTTTTATAAAGCAGGAGAAACAGCGAATGTCAAAGTGCATAATGTTGTCCCTGATATCGATTTACTTCTCAATCAAAGCAAGTATGGGCATTTAATCGATTCGATTCAATATCTAAAACATAATAGCGGTGTATTACTCTTTATCAACAAACCTCACTATCAGCAAGTTAATATGAAAGAGTACGGAATCGGTGCCCAGATTTTAAAATCTTTAGGGGTAAAACATATGCGCCTCATTGCAGAGTCTAAAGTATCGGATTTTGCTGCCTTAGGCGGTTTTGGATTGAATGTTTTGGAGACGGTCAACCCCACTGAGGGGATTTGATCTTATTCTTACCACCCGAGTGATGATTTTGTCGTAACTTTACGGATCTCTTTTTCATCCGCCCATAGGATTTCTCCGGTTTTTGAATCTACGAGTTCGAGTGACACATTGTAATAGACATCTTTGAGATCATCGTTTGATTTTTTGATCGAGCGTACGTTTCCAGTGATGATATAGTCAGAATCAGCCATCGCTTTAGGAATTTTATTGGCGGTTGCAGATGATGTGAACTCACGCTCATCTTTGAGCTGATTGAGGTTTGCCGTATCGGCAAGAAAACGTACTTCTCCCGATTTTAAAAGTTTGATACGAATTTTATCGGTAATCGCTTTGGTATCAATGTGCTCATAGGTGAGATTGTTGACGTTGCGGAGACGAACTTTTGGAGGTTGTTGCGCTTTTGCAATATAGCGTGTTTCAAGAAGCGATTGTGTTAATGTTTCTGCACTCGATTGCAAATCGGATGAGCCGAAATCGGCCGTCACCGTTTCAATTGCTTTGGGATCGTCGTATTTAACGACTGTCGTACATCCGCTCATGATAAACGATGAGAGGAGAAGAATCGTTGAGAGTGAAATTTTTTGGTTTAGAGCATTTTTAGTAAGCAACATAGTCAATCCTTATGTTATCGTTGGTGATGTAAGAGACAAGAACAAGAACCCCATTTTTATCTTTTGGGAGGGTGAACGATTCTTGTCGATCGTTCATCATGATACTCAAAGTCTCCCCCTGACGTGCTTCAAATTTCGAAAGATAGCCTGAATTGGGAAGAAGTTCCCAATTTCGGTAATCTGAATCCGCCATTGAACTTCCGACATCCATAGCTAATGATGCCATAAGTCCCCCAAAAGGTCCAAAATTATCGGAAGCTTGTTTGGCAATAATGGCTTTTGTGGTTGCTCGAACGACCGCTTTGGAGAGTTCACCGACTAATTCATCTTTGAGGGTTTTATACGCCATCGTATTGGTTTGTAAGAGCCTCGGCGGCTGAAGACGCAGTGTATCGGTAGTGATGGTAACGACACTAATATCGTTGATCGCAAGAGTGAGCGAGGGTAAATCGATACTGGTGTAATTGGCACCGTTAAAAAGGGGAAAACGTATTTTTTCGATTGCAACGGAGGGTGCTTCACCCGCTAGAACCACTACTGTAACGGAGATTGTCCCATTTTTCTCTTTTGGTTTGGAGGGTGATTTAATAAAAGCTTTGGCAACATCGGGGTTGAGTGAGAGGGCCCGCTTAAGACTCACATCTCCAAAATTTTCATAGGGAAATGCTATCTCTGAGATGACACTGCTCAGAGCATAAGAAAATGGATCTTGGTAGTTGTTGGCTAACGTGAGGAGGCTCTCATCTTCAAGCAGTGCTGACATCGTATACTCACTGGGGATATGTGAAAGATCACCTCCCCTTTTTTCGGCTTTGTCTTTGGCTTTTGCGGCTTCTTTAAGTTGCTCCTCACTCTCTATGAGCCAAAATTCTTGACGCTGCTCCATACGGCGCATCTCAACGGCAGCCCCTTCAAAATTGCCGATCATTGTGTAGTTAAGGGCATTGAGAGTGTGCATGAGGGTACGCTCATACCCTTTGCCATAGTAGCTTTCGGCACCTTTGGAAAGAAACGTTGATCCTAAGAAAGAACCGACTTTTCGTAAACTCACTTTTGCGCGGTTTTCGTATTCATCTAGTATCTTAAAAGATTCTTCAAATGAGTTAATGGAGTTGTTGAATTCTCCGTTTCCCTGTTGCAATCGGGCAAGATTTAACCAATACCAAAACTCGTTTTGATTAGATGTCTCTGCAGTGAGGGTTGAGAGAGTTTGCTCAAATTGAGATTTGGAGAGAGCTGAGCGAAGTGTGTTAGAATCTATCGATGTGGCATAAAGTTGGAGGGTGTAAAGAAGAAAAAAACAGATAATTTGCACTTTAATCGCCATGTAAAACCTTGCTTATATTAGTTTTTCATTGCCTTAATAAATGATTCATAGATATTTTCAAGCTGTAAATCTTGTTCTAAAATCTCGGTATTGTCTTGAACCATATAGTGTTCCAGCACGGCAACTCGTCGGAGTAGATATTCAAACATCTCTTTGTTGATGTCAGGGAGTTTATTGTGACTGAAAGGGTCTTTGTCTCGCCCTTTTTGGATGACGTGGGCGGGTATACCGATGGCGGTAGAGTTGTCGGGAACTTCACGAACGACAACCGAATTGGCTCCGATTTTGGAGTTTGAACCGATCGTGATATTGCCTAACACTTTTGCTCCGGCACCGATGACGACACCGCTCTTAATTGTTGGATGACGTTTGCCGGCGACGAGACTCACTCCACCTAGCGTTACCCCTTGATAAATGAGGACATCATCTTCGATAACAGTGGTTTGACCTATAACGACACCGAAGCCGTGATCGATAAAAACACGCCGTCCGATGGTAGCCCCAGGATGGATATCGATGTTAGTAAAAAGCTGATTAATACCCATGATAATACGGGCAAATGCGTGAAAACCTGCTCGGTAGAGACGGCTGGAGATTCGATACCAGAAGATCGCCCAAACGCCAGGATAGTTAAAAAAGAGTTCGATACGAGAACTTATGGCGGGATCATTTTTGTAAACGTTCGAAAAATCTTCGGCAATTTCAGAAAATAGTCCCAATTTCAATCCTTATCGAGTGGTTCGCAGGTACCCATTTTGGTAGAGGTACATTTCGAGTTTTTGAAGTGTATCACTTTTTTCTTCTTCTGTCCTAAAATCACTGACCGCAAGTTTATTTTTAAGGTTGGTCAGAAGTTTAGAAGCATCATAACCAATATCTTCAAGAATATTGAGGACATTATCCGATTCAGTAAAGTTTTCAATTTCATATCCGGTATCACTGATAAGGATAGTACATTCACTTGGATGAGTAAAGAGGTTATGGTTCATTCCTAAAGTCTCTTGATACGCACCGACGTTGAAAAACCCTAGGAAATACTCCTCTTCATCCAAATCAATATCGTGTAGGTAGAGGGGAGCTTCAGGTTTGAAACGAATTTCACCATCACTGTCACAAGTGATATCCCAAAGCGAAGCGGCGCGGATAGCTGGGACATCGAGCCGATTGAGAGGCATGATGGGAAATTGTTGCTGTAATCCCCAGTAATCAGGGATACTTTGGAAAATAGAGGTATTGATCAAATAGCGCTCTTGAAGTTTTACCTGAAGCCGTTCAATCTCAGGCATAGGGTTGTCTTGAGAAAGATAGAGCGATTTTTTGATAATTTGATGTACGAGAATCTCAGCATTCGAGCGATCTTGGAGATCAATATGACCAAGATTAAAGAGGGTGAGGAGTGATTCCATATGGTCGAGTGCATCATGCATATACTCAATACAAGTACGTGGAGAGAGCAATGCGTTGAGTTCACGCAACTCCTCGATTAACGGAGGATTATGCTCTTTGAGTTTTAGTGATTTGGCTTGGTAATCGTGACTAAAAAGCTCCAAAACCGGAGCGATGAGAACCGAGTGGGATGCAACGATAAAACGTCCCGATTCGGTGAAAATATTAGGATGCGATACCCCTTTGGCATTCATAATCTCACGGAGCAAGAAAACGACGCTATTAGAGAACTCTTCGAGGGTATAGTTACGTAAGCGACCCGATGTATGTTGAGAATATTCAACCGCAAGACCGCCACCTATATTAATGGCACCAAGGTTATCAGCGCCCATCTTTTTGAGTTCGGCATAGATATTTCCAGCTTCACGTAAAACTCTCTTTAGGGTAGAGATATCTTCCATTTGGCTTCCGACATGGAAATGAATCATGGTGAAATGCTCAACCAGATTGTTTTCTTGGAGCATTTTCATCGCTTCTATAAGTTCAGTGGAAGTAAGACCGAATTTAGAGCCTAAACCACTGCTTTTTGCCCAGATACCACTCCCTTCACTTTGGAGACGGATTCGAATACCAATATTAGGAATTTTAAGATTGCACGATTGGGCGACATCAATGATCCACTCTAATTCACCAAGTCCTTCAATGGTAATAGTAATATCATGACCCATTTGAGCTGCCATAAATCCTAGTCGTACCATCTCCTCATCTTTGAACCCGTTGACAGTAATCGGAGATCCTAGTGTGGTTTTCGCCATAGCGATGGCCAGTTCAGCTTTCGAACCTGCTTCGAGACCATAGCCGTATCGTTCACCGTGTTCGACGATGGCATCGACCGCTTCAGGAAACTGATTGACTTTGAGAGGGAAAACAGCCCGAAATTTACCTGTATAATCGTTTTCAAAAATAGCCCGATGAAAATTGGAGTACAAAAGATCAATTTGTTTACCGATCAAATGGGGGAAACGTAAAATCAACGGTCCGCGAAGGTTTGTCTTACGTATCTTTTGACTTATTTCAATGAGGGAAGGGGAGCTTTTATAGTTCACTTTGACCATCCCCTGATCAATCATAAAATTGTTTTCACCCCAAATATCAATACCGTAATTTTGCATGTTAATCCTTTGCTCGCTTATAGAGATAATAGTTCGTTCAACGGGATGATAGACTCAGTTTTTTCTACCAAGTCTTTAATCCATATACTGTTCTGAGTCAGCTCATTTTCTCCGATAACGGCGCAATAGCGTGCATTGATACGATCCGCTCCCTTGAGATGTGCTTTGAGTGAGCGCGGCTCGTATTCAACGACTGCTTTTTGAGTGCAGCGTATTTTCTCAGCGGCCAAAAGGAGGGGGGTAATGGCTTCGGCATCCATAGCACCGAAGTAGTATCCCTCACGTACTGATTCCGGCATTACAATCAGCTCCATCAATCGCTCGATACCCAAAGCAAATCCAACCGCAGGAGTCGGTTTCCCATCCAAAAATTCAATTAATCGATCATAACGTCCACCACCGGCGATGGCACTTTGGCTTCCGATATTATCACTGACAAATTCAAATGCTGTTTTGGAATAGTAATCGAGTCCCCGTACGAGATTGGTGTCGATTTCATAAGCAATGTTGTGTTGATCCAAAATCGATTTTAAGGTATCAAAATCGATTTGGCACCCCTCGCAAAGATTATCAATTAGTTTCGGAGCATTAGTATAGAGGTCTTTACACGCTTCATTTTTACAATCGAGGACACGGATAGGGTTGGTGAGTTTACGACGCTCGCAATCACCACAGATCGCATCACCGCAATTCTCGATAAAACGGACGAGTTTTTCGCGGTATGCGGGCATACAATTTTGATCACCGAGGGAGTTGAGTTTCAAACGGTATCCGATCCCCAATGCTTTGAGAATATCGGCAACCATCATGATCATCAGCGCGTCTTCATAAACGCTATCCACCCCGAAGCTCTCGACACCAAACTGGTGAAACTCTCTCAGACGCCCTTTTTGGGGACGCTCATAGCGAAACATCGGTCCGTGATAATAAAAGCGGTGGATTCCCCCTTTTTTATCGAGTTTGTGTTGAATGAAAGCACGTACCACGCCAGCGGTCCCCTCTGGGCGGAGACATACGTCATTTTCACCTTTGTCGATAAACTGATACATCTCTTTGCCGACGATGTCACTGGACTCTCCGACGGAGCGTTTGAACAGAGCCGTCTCTTCAAGCAAGGGTGTTTCGATGTAGTGAAACCCGTATCGCTTGGCGATAGTAGAGGCTGTTGTTATAAAGTATTCAAAACGCTCAAAATCCTCGGAGAGGATGTCGTTCATTCCGCGCAAAGATTGGATCATAAGGCTCCTTTGATAAGGTTTGTAATTTCGTTCGTAATAGTATCGATAGATTGTGTCGCATCGATTACATGGGTCTGAATTCCCAGAGCATACGCCGAAGCGATAAGGGCTTCTTGGATACTGAGGAGGTAATCAATCCCCCGTGATTCGATCACATCGTGCTCTTTTTGGCTCAGTCTATGTGCGAGTTCTTCGGGGGTCAATTTCAGAATAAACACCGTATCGGGCAACGTTCCGCTAGTAGCGAGACGATTGAGCGATACGAGCGTGGATTCATCACAGAGGTTTTGAACACTCGCATACGCCATCCCCGATACGGCGGAGCGGTCACTGATAATGAGTTTATACCTATTGGGCAATATGACCGATTCGGTATGCTCGGCACGGTCGGCTAAAAAGAGGAAAATTTCTGCCATTTTACTCTTTAAATTGCCGAATAGTACCATATTTCGAATCTCAACTCCCGTCGGAGTTCCGCCCGGCTCTTTCGTAATCAGCGCTTCGGGGAAGAGAGTGCGAAGCGCTTCGATTTGAGTGCTCTTTCCAGCAGTATCGATCCCCTCTATCGCAACGTACATGATTTCATACTCCCGATAACATTTTGGACAGGTTCAGGGAGCAAGTGCACCGTTTTACCGTTGAACTTCAACAAATTTCGGACGATGGAAGAGCTGATAAAGGCGTGTTTGAGTTTAGGCATCAAATAGACCGTTTCGATGTTGGGATCGAGGGAGTTATTGAGATAGCCCAGTTGGAGTTCAAACTCGAAATCACTCACCGCTCGCAGTCCGCGAATAAGCACGGTAGCTCCGAGTGTGTTGGCCAGCTCGACGGTGAGGTTATCAAATCCGACAACCTGCACCCGTTCCAAGCCTCGAACCGCTAATTTAACCATGTCCACTCGCTCTTGCAACGTAAACATCGGTTTTTTTTCCTGAGAATCGGCAACGGCGATGATCACTTCATCGAAGAGTTTGATTCCGCGCTCAATAATGTCAAAATGACCGTTGGTGATGGGATCGAATGTTCCCGGATAAAGGGCTATTTTATGCATGGCTGTCGTCCCATCGTTTGTAGAGGTCGTTTTGTATTCCGAGAAGATCGAACCATTTTCCGATCATAAAATTTTCCATCGATTCGAGGTCTTGTTGATCGCCGTAGTAGGCAAGGACGGGAGGGGCAATAATAACTCCTATCATGGATAATTTGTGCATGTTTTCCAATGCTATAGGAGAAAACGGGATCTCACGCGGTGCGAGTACGAGGGTACGGCGCTCTTTAATCATCACCGCAGCGGCGCGGGTAATGAGGTTGTCGGCAATACCGCAGGCAATTTTTGCCAGTGTATTCATACTGCACGGGGTGATGATCATCGCATCCGCACCGTACGAACCTGAGGCTACGGAAGCCCAGATTTCATCGTTTTTGTGGAGGGTCAGGTTCTCTTCTTTTTCAAGCACAATTTGGGCGTGATCGGAGAGTATAAGGTGTTTTTGTACGTCAGTTGTGAGGGCACGTACGAGTTTTAGCCCTAGTGCCGCACCGCTGGCACCGCTGATCCCTACGACGATTTTCATTGTAATTCCACCCGATTTTCTCCGATTACTTTGGCTCTGACGCGCTTACCGTCATTTTTTTGGATCGTAATAATATCATAGAGTGACCCTTCTTGCGTCGCAGTTGCTCCAAACTCCACTATAACCGTATCATTATGAATTTCCACAATTACTTTGCTATTTTTCAAAACGAGAGGAATAGTTTGAATATTACGCAGGGTTAAAAGCTCTCCACATCTAAGGTTCGAACGAAATCGTGATGGCTGATCGGGTAGGGTGGTGAGGGGAGTATCTTGAAATGATCCAAAGGGGATTTGTTTGATTTGAGTATTGAAGCCGCTGAGCCGCTCAAGGCGTGTAATCTTTTGATTAGTGTGTAAGACATTAAGAGTTGCGCGAACGGAATAATCGAGGTAACGTCGTACACCGTGCTCATCTACGATATAAAAAGTACCTTTGGAGTTGTTAAATACATTTTCATCAAAAACTCCACGTGATTTTTGACTCAAAGATGCTAAGTAGCCTCTGGGGATTATAGTGATATCATCGATCCGGATGGATGGGTATTGTCCTCGCAAAAGAATTTCAAGTTGATGCTTTAGGGGATTCAGATCAACGAAACTTTGTTGAGTAAAATTGACATAGCGTACTTTGGTGGCATTGATCTCGATACCGTTTAGTTCAAATGTTTTTACAATAATTTGAGCATTGATACGGTACTGAGTTTTATCTTCGGGAATTTTCAGAATTTCAAATTTTTTGCTTAGTTTAGGAAACAAATCATCGGAATAGAGAGTAGGGGATTTGTAGGTATAGTTTTCGGCTAATTCATACGCAAAGAGTCTACTAAATATAATCAAGGTCCAGAAGAATAACATTTTCATAAGTGAATTGTAACATACTGGGGTATCTTTTTCTTTAGATTTACGCTATTCTAACCTTCAATAAATCTTACGTGATGTGGATGTAATGGTTATCAATAAAAAAGAAATTTTATCCAAGATGAACAGTAGTGAGAAAGAGTATATTCGTTCAGAGCAAATAGCAATTGCTTACAAACAAGCTTTTGCCTCGATTTTTCCACTTTTCTTTGGTGCTACGATCATATTATCTTTATTCTATGATACGGTTTTGTCTTATGCTGTAGCTTTTTGGTTTGCTATCATACTAATAACCTTAGTCTGGCGTATTTGGTTATTAAGAGATTACCATCGTAATCTACAAAATCGTGATACACCGACCTGGGAAAAACGTTTTAAATATGTTATGTATACCTCTGCTTTTGTTTGGGGGAGTGCTGCATTTTTTATTTTTCATACGCCTAATCCTCTCCACCATTTTTTTATTATTTTTCTCCTTACAGGAATTGCATCCGTCGCATCGGGTACTCTAGCATCGCTTTTTGGGTTATCAGTTGTATTTTTGACTTTTCTTTTGAGCCCAATGTTTTTAATTATGTTTTTTAATAGTGGGTTTGAACAGCGAATGATGGGCGTTTTGGTTTTCGCTTTTTTTCTCTTGTTAGTTAGTGCATCAAAGCGAATACATTTAAATATTATGAGTGCTCTTAGTTTAAAATTACTCCATAAAAAAGCAATTGAAGCATTAGAACTTTCCGAAGAGCGTTTTGAAACAATTTTTAAAGATGCACCTGCTGGTATCTTTTATTATGACAGGGATTTAATTGTTATTGATACGAATAATGAAATGCTTCAAATTTTGAAAATAACTCGTGAGAAAATGATTGGTTTGGATTTGAAAAATCTTTTGGATAATTCTTTATTTCTGGCATTAGATACATCTATACATGGAGAAAAAGGATTTTACGAAGGTCCCTATACATCGATGATTAATAATCTTAGTCTTTGGATCAGTTTACGAACTTCTCCTATCTATGATACGCAGCGTCGTATTATCGGAGGGGTAGGAATCGTTTCCGATATAACGGAGCGGATTGCCGCTGAAGAGAAAATGAAGCATCAGGCTTATTTTGATGCACTAACCGATATTCCAAATCGGATTTTACTCAAAGATCGTGTAGAACAATCGCTAGCCCACTATCATCGGCATCACAGTTTGATCGCCATCATGTTTTTAGATTTAGACCATTTTAAAAGTATTAATGATTCATTGGGTCATTATGTCGGAGATGCTTTGTTGGTTGAAACAGCTACGAGATTAAGCTCTATTTGTCGTGAGGAGGATACGGTTGCCCGTTTAGGAGGTGATGAGTTTGTCATTTTACTCAATGAATTGGGCAGCGATCCTCTTAATGCGGCAAAATACACAGAGAGGGTCGCAGAAAAGATACATGAAGTGCTCTCTCAGCCTTTTGATGTAGGAGAAGGAGAATCGATCAATACCAGTTCGAGTATAGGTATTGCTATTGTCAGCTCTGACGATCAAAGTGCTGATGATCTTCTCAAATTCGCCGATACGGCTATGTACCAAGCCAAAAAAGAGGGGAGGAATACCACCCGTTTCTATCAAGAACAGATGGATCAATGGATTAAAAAACGGCTCTTTTTGGAAAATGCACTTCGACATGCAATTAAAAATAGCGAATTGGAACTCTATTACCAGCCGGTTATCGAAATTGCAACTAAAAGAATCATCGGTGCCGAAGCACTTTTACGTTGGAACCATCCTGAACTTGGGCTAGTTATGCCCGATGAGATGATATCGATTGCCGAAGAGAGCGGTTTGATCGTCTCTATCGGTGAATGGGTACTGAGTGAAGCGTGTACACAGTTTGTCCGTTGGCGCTCTAAAAATTTACGTCAAATTCATATTGATCGTATCGCCGTTAATGTGAGTGTCGTTCAGTTTCGACAAAATGACTTTGTGAACAAAGTAATACGGATTGTAGCTGAAAGCGGAATTGTCCCCTCGATGTTAGAACTGGAGCTGACCGAATCGACGGTTATTGATAACATCGATATTGTCATCGAAAAAATGAACCGTTTGCGCTCTGCCGGAATCAATATCTCGATGGATGATTTTGGTACGGGATATTCCTCATTGTCCTATTTGAAAAGGCTCCCTTTTACGACTTTGAAAATTGATAGAAGTTTTGTACGGGACATTATGAGTGATGCGGATGATGCGGCATTGGTCGAAACGATTCTATCCATGGCATCGATTTTCAAGTTTGATGTGATTGCCGAGGGGGTAGAGACTATCGAGCAGTTCAAGTTCCTCGAAAACCATGGGTGCCAGTATTTTCAGGGGTATTTGTGCAGTAAACCGGTTCAAGTATCACAGTTTGAAGAACTACTGACACATGATATTCAAAGTTGCACCGTACAGGGGTAAAAACTCCCCCTATACATCCATTATTTCAATTGCTTTTTAGCGTATTCCACCCATTTATATCCCTCATCCAAAGCAAAAATAGCGATCAAGGCTATAGCGACATAGCCGAGTATTTCTCCACTCGGAGGGACGACATGAAACCACTCCGGTAAAAGGTAGAGGGCGAGCGTTTGGAGCATTATACCAAGCGATATCCCGCCCCAGAGCCAAGGGTTGATGGTGAGACTGCGACGAATGTTTTTCAAAAAGGGTTCTGACTCTTTTTGGGCTAAGATGGCGGTGAGCCATTGAGCGGCAACGACGGTGGTAAAGGTGGCACTTAAGATAGACTCATACGGGTAGTTAAGCTCATGAAGCGTGATAAAAAGGGTCATGGTAACACTGGCGGTGACGAGTGCAAACCATCCTAAACGAAAAAACATCGCTGAATCAAAGAACTGTTTTTTTGCAGATCTCTGTGGACGTTTCATCACATCATCCTCTTCATCGCACATTGCAAAGGTTTTATCACACATACCGTCGGTGACGATATTGACCCACAGTATTTGGGTCGGGTGAAGGGGGAGGGGTAATGCCATCAAAATTGCCATACTGATAAGGATGATCTCTCCTAAAGAGGTGGAGAGGAGATAAAAGAGAACTTTTCGGAGATTATCGGTGATGACACGCCCTTGGCGAATCGCATCGACGATGACTCCCAGATTGTTATCGACGAGCACCATTTTAGATGAGGCTTTTGCCGCTTCGCTTCCGTTCCCCATAGCAATCCCTAAATCGGCCGCTTTGAGGGCGGGGACATCGTTCACCCCATCCCCCGTGAGCGCAACGATGTCACCTTGTTTTTGGAGAAGTTGGACGATTCGGTATTTGTGCTCCGGCATAGCGCGGGCTATCACCCCCGTGTGTTCCAAACGCATCGTTAGATCCTCATCGCTGAGGGTATCGATTTCCGCTCCTGTGAGAATCTTCTGTCCGGTATGGTTCAACCCCACTTCAGAGGCGATCACTTCGGCGGTGATGGGGTTATCTCCGGTAATCATGATGAGGCGGATTCCGGCACGTTTGGCTAATTTTATCGCCTCAGCGGCATCCGCTTTGGGACGGTCGGCGAACGCGATGAGCCCAACGATACGTGTCGGTGCACGTACGGGATCTTCCCAATGATGATCACTCACACCGAAGGCTAAAACACGTAACCCCATCGATGCCATACTATCGTGGGATTTTTGCAGATTTTCGAGTTCCTCAGGGGTGTTTTGGGCGAGGGGGAGGAGGGCTTCGTAGGCCCCTTTGAGATAGAGTTTTTCTGCTGTATCGATACGGTTGATCGTCCCCATCATTCTCGTTATGGGATCAAAAGGGTGATAATAGAGCCTTTCAAATTGCTCACGAAGGATGAGGTAGTTCTCTCCCAGCCATTGGGCGAGGGCGACATCGATACCGTCCCCTTTTCCATCGTAGGAATCGTTACAGAGTGCCGCACAGCGTAAAAGCTCTTCTTCATCGAGTATCATTGTCTCTTTGAGTGAGAGAACCCCCTCTGTAATGGTTCCCGTTTTATCGGTGGCGATAACGGTGGCACTTCCGAGCGATTCGACGGAGGGGAGATGGCGCACTAGAATTTTGTGTTGACTGAGACGATAGGCACCTATCGCTAAAATGAGGGTGATAACGATAGGTAGCCCCTCAGGGACGGCGGAGACGAGTTGCGCGAGGAGAAAGGAGACCATCTCCTCGATACTGCGCCCTTGGGCAATCGCAATGGCGCCGAGTAGTAAAAGTATAAGGACAATAGCGATTAGAAGCTGTTTTGAAAAATGGCGCATAGAACGGGTCAATGGGGATTCAGGGGAGATTTTTTGTGCCGCTTCGGCTATTTTTGCCATTTCAGTCCATTCGGCGGTAGCACACACGAGTGCGGTCGTTTTCCCCCGCAAAATGGAGGTGCCAGTGTAGAGAGAGTTGAGGCGTTCATACATAGGGGCTTCAGTGCTGACAGCGGCATCGGATGATTTATCAGAGGGGAGTGATTCTCCGGTGAGTACCGCTTCATCCACTTGGAGAGCGTGCGATTCTATTAAGCGTGCATCGGCAGGGACGAGATCCCCTTCGCTAAGAAATATGATATCACCTGGGACGAGTTTATGGGAGGGGAGGAGCGTCTCAATCCCGCTGCGCAATACCAGCACATGATTTTCGGTTAGCCGCTGGAGTGCACGAATAGAGGTTTCGGCTTTAAGCTCTTGATAAAATCCCAGTAGGGCATTGATGATGAGGATAGCGAGGATGATAATACCGTCTTTAGTGTGATCCATCGCGAAGCTGATAATCCCCGCAACGATAAGGATGAGGACGATGGGGCTGGCGAATTGAGAGATCAGCATAGAGAGTTTGGAGCGCTCTTCTACCATCAGGGAGTTGGAGCCGAATTGTTGGTAGCGATTTTCCGCTTCGTTGGCGTTAAGCCCCGCCCTTGTGCTCTCTAACTCATCGAAGAGAGAATCTAGGGGCGTTGACCACGGTAAATCAGGAATCTGCATATACGCCTCCTTTTGCGCGAGATATTACAGCAACTTTTGTACATAATAGCATACTTTTAAATGCTGCAAGCCTCTTTGCGTTACAATAAGCTAAAAGAAAGGGAGGTTTAACATGTTGACCATCATTACAACTACGCTCCTTTTATCACTTCTTATCAATATTTTTATCCGTAAAATTCATCTTCCTACTATTATCGGCTATATCTTAACTGGGACAATTATAGCTTACGGATTTGATTTGCATCATGCGGTTAGTAATCATAATCTCAAAGAAATCGCCGAATTTGGGGTTGTATTTTTGATGTTTACCATTGGGTTGGAGTTTTCAATAGCCCATTTAAAACGGATGAAGCATGAAGTATTTGTAACAGGGACGCTCCAAATATTACTGACCTCTTCCATTGTCTATTTTATCGCCTATTATGGACTTAAACTCGAACAAAATTCAGCATTTATTATCTCCCTTGTAATGGCTCTCTCCTCAACTGCTATTGTTCTTAAATTGCTCAATGAAAGTGGTGAGATCAATCGTCGTCACGGGCAACGCTCTCTAGGAATCCTCATCATGCAAGACATCGCCGTCATTCCGATCTTGCTGATCATCGGTTTTATGAGTAGTAACTCTGCAGATATCTCCTTAGTACTACAAGATATGGCAATAAGTGCAGCGGTACTTTTGGGATTTTTATGGATATTCGGCAAACATATGTTAGAGCCTTTTTTAACCCAAATTCTAAAAACAAACTCGGATGAACTTTTTGTCGGAAGCGTTCTTTTTTTGGCTATCGGGGCATCGTATTTAGCCCATATTCTTGGATTTTCATACTCTTTGGGTGCTTTTATTGCAGGTATGCTTATTGCTGAAACCAAATACAAACATCAAGCAGAAGCCGACTTGATCCCTTTTCGGGATTTGCTCCTCGGAATCTTTTTTATCACTGTAGGGATGCAGATAGATTTTTTCTTGCTTGTTTCGCAATTTCATATAATATTAGTGTTGTTGATAGCGGTTATGCTACTCAAATTTATCATTATTTTTGGATTAGTCAGAATCGATGAGAGTAAAAGAGTCAGCTTAAAAACAGCCTTTAGTCTAATACAAATCGGTGAGTTTTCATTGGCTATCTTAGAGCTAGCACGCTCGAACGATTTAATCGCACAGTCCTATAGCCAAGTATTGATTGCAACCATTGTCTTATCGATGATCATTACCCCACTCATTTTGAAACATTTAACCCCATTAACCGATATGTTTATCAAAAAAGAGGATGAAAATATTGCGAATGAGTTCTTTTCGGATGAGCTAAAAGATCACACCATTATTCTAGGCTTTGGAGAATTTGGACGCAATGTTGCTAGAGCACTCAAAGATAAAGGTGAGTTTTATCTCGCGATTGAAAACAATATCAACACGTTTCATGAGATCCAGAGGATGGGTGAACCAGCTATTTTTGGTAATGCACTGAAAAAAGAGGTGTTGAAAAAAGCCAATATTACATTCGCTAAACACGTCATTATCGCCATCGATAATCCGGCTAAACTCTATCATGTTTGTCAAACCATAGAGCAGTTTGTCGATAACTCAAAAATAATCGTAAAAGTACATACACAGCATGAGAAAAATATCATCGCCGAACTGGGAATTACGAACATCATCATCGAAAATGAGGTGATGAGCCAACAAGTGTCTCAACTTATTATTGATGCAGAATCATAACATTATCCGAAAACAGTTAATCCCTTCGGTGTATTGATATTCAAACGTATATCCATGCTTTTCTAGGATCGAATGAGTGATATACAACCCCAACCCCAACCCTGTCATAGAACTTTCATAAGTGCGGTTAAACGGTTTACTAAAGTGACGGTTTTCTTCACTAAGGGGGTCACCGATACTGCATATTTCGATTGCTTGGGACAATATAATCAGCGTCGGTTTGGTAGTGGAATATTTAAGGGCGTTATCAAGAAGATTTTTCAATACAATCGCAAACAGTTCAAAATCGACATTGATAATGAGGGCGGAATCTTCCCCTTTGATCGTAATATTTTTTTTGTCGCACATTAAAATGTCACAGGTATGGTCGAGGATATCGACGAAGCGGTACTCTTGGGCATTGATATTGATCTCTCCGCTGCTAAAGCGCTCCATTTTCGAAAACTCACCCAACAGATAATCCATACGGTTAAATATCCTCTTGAGTCTCTCTTGATCCGTTGAGGGCTCAAGACAGTCGCTAGTGAGAGAGCCTTTCATAATCGGTGTTTTGAGTTCATGCAAAATATTGCGCAAAAAAAGGGAACGCGCCTCTTTCATCGATCCGATTTTTTCTAATGCATGGTTGAATTCCTGTGTGATTTGGGATATTTCGTCTTTCCCCTCTATCGCTACATCCAGATGGGTATCCCCCTCTTTAAAATTGATAATGGCATTTTTGAGGCGATGTAGGGGGGTGAGTTTTTTGAGTATAAAGGCGAAAAATAGCAAAATAAGAACGTCAATAGCGATCATAACGCTCCATACACTTATCGACGATTCTTTTTTTAAGTCTTCTAAGACGATAGGAGAAAAATCACCCATAGGAGGCGGAGGCGGTAAAACGTGATCGAACATCGGCGGAGGAGGGGGAAACGGAAATCTCGGCGGCATTGATTTGACAAAATAGACTTTACCGTTATAGCGGAGCATTTTACCGAAGGGAAATTCTGCCATATTCTTTCCGTGAGATAGGAGGAAATCGGGTGAGAGAGAAGAGGGCTTGATCATCAACTGTCTCAGTTCTGTATCAAAATTCTCGCTTTTGTGATCTATAAGCCGCTCCGCCAAAGCGAAACGTCTCATTCTATCCCCCTCCTGCTCTTTGGAAAAATGTTGATTTGCTATCCAAAACAACCCATTTATCAAAGCAAAAATGAGGAGAAAAAAAAGGGCAATAAGGCTTAAAATAGAGTGTTTATTCATTGACAAATTTATATCCTACACCCCGTACCGAGACAATGTAATGTGGATTTTTAGGATCATCACCGATTTTTTGGCGGATGCGCCCCATAATAACATCGATACTTTTGAGACTGCTCTCAAATTTAATTGAGCCGATATTCATCAGCAGCTCTTCGCGTGAAATAGCGTAGCGATCTTTTTTAATCATATATAAAACGATATCGTACTCGGCTTGTGTCAGGCGCAAGAGTGTACCGTGGCGGGTAATCTCATGTCTGTTTTCATCCACTTCGAAAGGGGTAAACTTTTTAGGAATTGTGGGGTGAATACGTCGCATAATGGCATCAATCCGAAATATAAGCTCTTGAGGATCGTAAGGTTTGGGGAGATAATCATCCGCACCGCGTGAGAACCCCATCATTTTATCCCGTATATCGGAGCGGGCAGAGGAGATGATAATTGGAATGGTGCTCTCTTGGCGGATCAGGCGGCAAATCTCCATCCCGTCCATTTGAGGTAACGAGAGGTCAAGCACCAAAAGATCGAAACGACTCGTTTGGAACAGAGTAAGCCCTTCCAAAGGGGTGGGGGCGATGGTAATCTCAATCTCATCTTTATAGAGACGTGATTGTAATAGCTGAGCAAGCTCAATATCATCTTCAATCATTAAAACCTGTATCATAGATTAATTATATCGGGGAATTAGTAAATTTAAAGTAATACATGCCCTTTTGGGCATGATACGTTAATCAAGCACTAATGCTTAAAAGAGAAGTGGAATTCTCCGAAGAAGCATTACTGCCATATTGGGAGAGAATTTTTTGTAGCATATCGTTACGCATATTTTTAAATGCGTCTTCAGAAGCCGTCTCACTGGCAGTATCTGTCGACTCAGTGGTAGAAGCAGTCGTTTGGGTCGATTCACTAGTACTATCGGTCGAATCTTTTTCAAACAATGCTGCTAGTTCATCCATGCTGATCATGCCGTCTTCATTGGTATCGAGTGCAGCAAAAATTTCACTGGTAGTGCTTTCGCTTTCGGATGAAATCGAAGATGATTCATTCGGTGGTGGTGGAGGCATTCCCCCTGGCGGTGGAGGTGGCATTCCCCCTTCATTTTGCCCTTGAGGCGGTTCAGGCGGCTTGATATTTTTAAGTGCCGTTACAAACTCTTCGGTGCTCATGCTGCCGTTGCTATTGGTATCGATTTTATTAAAAGCATCTGTTACCGACGTATTGCTGGACGTGCTATTGGTACTGCTCTTACCTGTATTACTTGAGTTTGATGCAAGTGCTTCTGCTGCCGCACTAAATTCTGCTTTATCGATTGATCCGTTTTGATCCGTGTCCATCGACTTTACTAATTCCTGAGCCATCTTTTCAAAATCAGGTTTGCCTTTTTGTGAAGCAGATGTAACACCGGAAGAATTGTAAGATGAATACGCACTGTAGTTAGAGCTAACTGTCATGGTATACTCCGAGTATCGGGTGTAGCAAGAAAAATTTCTTACTCAGTTGAAAGGATAATTCTTATATAGTAACTAATGGGTAACATCATAGTAATGTAAATGAAATTACTATGATTTAAAAATTGAACAATTGTTATAAAGTTGTGATATGATTAAACATATAGTATCAACGATGGTAAGCAATAAATATACGATCGTTATTAAAGGAGTTGTATGAAGGGTGTTATCATGGCTGGGGGATTTGGTACGCGTATACAACCGCTTACCAACTCTGTCCCAAAACCGATGCTACCGGTTATGAACCGTCCAATGATGGAGCATACGATTGTAAGCTTAAGTGAGTTAGGAATAAAAGAGTTTATTGTTTTACTTTACTTTAAACCTGAAATAATTAAAGACTATTTTAAAGACGGGAGCGCGTGGGGCATTAATATCACCTATGTCGTTCCTGATGATGATTACGGAACGGCAGGAGCGGTCAAAAAAGCCCAAGAGTATATTGGAGATGAAAACTTCATTATTATCAGTGGCGACTTAGTAACCGATTTTGATTTCCAAAAAATATTCGATTATCATAAATCCAAAAATTCTAAACTCACCATTACCCTCACTTCTGTAGAAAACCCGCTCGAATTTGGGGTTGTAATCGCAAATAATGAGGGGGAAATCGAAAAATTTCTCGAAAAACCGAGCTGGGGAGAAGTTTTTAGCGATACGATTAATACTGGTATTTATATTATTGAACCTGAAATTCTGAATTACATTCCTAACAATGAAAATTTCGATTTTGCCAAAGATTTATTTCCAATGTTGATGCGAAAGGGGATAGATTTGATAGCTGGGTATGCAGATGGATACTGGCGTGATGTTGGTAATCCTGAGAGCTATCGTGATGTATACGAAGATATTTTAAGTGGAAAAATAAAATTTCAGCTTGGGGGAGAAGTAATCAAATATCCTGATGGTGTTTTGATTTGTGAAGAGGATAATGGACTTGATGATAGTGTCGAGGTTGTCGGCATTGTCGTTATCGGAAAAAATGTAACCGTTAAAAAAGGTTCTAAGCTTACAAATGTCGTGATCGGAAATAATGTAAGTATCGGCGGGTCTACAAAAATTTCAAACAGTGTTATCTGGGATAATGTTGAGATCGGGAAAAATACAAAATTAGATGGATGTGTTATCTGTAACAATAACCGAATCGGCAAAAATGTTACGGCGAAATCAGGACTTATTTTAGCCGAAGGGTGTGAAATCGGCGAGTTGGTGATTGTTGAAAAAGATGTCACAATTTGGCCAGACAAAGTAATTGAGAATGCGGCCATAGTTAGTCGTAGTGTTATTTTAGGGAGCAAATATAAAAATTCTATTTTTGAAAACGGCTTGGTTATGGGAAAATCAAACGTGGAACTTTCGTGTGAAATGGCGACTAAACTTGCTGAAGCATTCGGTGCACAATTACCAGTAGGTTCTACGATTCTCGTATCTCGTGACAGTTCTAAAAGCTCTCGAATGTTAAAACGAGCTTTTTTAGGGGGGCTACTTTCCTCCGGAATGGATGTTATTGATTATCGTTCAATACCCTCAGCCGTTATGCGATGCAGTTTATCCTACCATGATGAGTATGCTGCTGGCGTTCATATCAATCAAAAGCTAGACGATCCGACTAGCACAGTTATCACCTTTTACAATCACGAGGGACTTCGAATTAATAATGATACGGCGAAAAAAGTTGAAAAAGCTTTTTTCAAAGAGACGTTTCGACGAGTCGATTATTCTCGCATTGGACAAATCTACCCCTCCGATCATACTAAAGAATATATCGGGTATAAAAAAGGGATGGAAGCATTGCTCCAATCGCATATGTTTAAATGTTTAAATTGTCGGGTTGCGGTCGATATGATGCATGGAGTCTCTTCCGAAGTATTTCCTGATATTTTAAACGATATGGGGGTTGATCACATCATGTTTAATGCTCATCCGGACGAACAGCGCTTGGAAAATATCAATACCCTTGCTAAGCGTTCTTATGAGGATATGAGTGCGGTTATCACTGCTATGGGGCTAGATGCTGGATTTATGATTTATCCTCACGGACAGCGACTGGATATATTGTGCGATAGAGGGGTATTACTCAGTAAACAAGCAGGACTGTTTGTTGTTTTATCACTTTTAAATTTAGAAGCAAAAGCGACAGGGAGTATTAAAAAAGTCTTTTTACCGACTTGGGCAGCAGATTTTGTACAGTTTGAGTGCCTTACGATAGAGCGGGGACAATACGCAAATTTTAAGAGTAAGCAAATGAAACAATACGATTTGGTTACGACAGGGGAGGGGAATTTTGCATTTACTGAGTTTTCAACCCATCGAGATTCGATGTACGCAACACTCAAAATTCTAGAAATGATTGTTAATCATGGAGTTAAACTCTCTGCTCTTATCGAAGCACTTCCCCATTTTTATTATCATACTTTTCAAGTTCCGTGTACCCAAGCGAACAAAGGAAAAATGATGCGGATGTTTCTTGAAGATTCTAAAGGGAAAAAATCTTCAACCCTCGATGGGGTAAAAATTTGGCTCAAAACACATGATTGGGTATTGATGATTCCGGATCAATACAGCGACAACCTTAACCTCTACATTCAAGCCGAATCGACTAAGCAAGGGGAGCATATTTTGGAAACATATACCTCTAAAATCGGGGAATGGATTCATTCATAATGGATAAAAAACCTCTCACCTTGACATTTTTTTGGCATATGCACCAGCCTGATTATCGTGACAGTGATGGGGTGATGCGTATGCCGTGGGTTTTTTTTCATGCCATTAAAGATTATTATGAAATGCCGTGGCTTCTGACACGACAAAGTGCACTCAAAGCGACTTTTAATCTTACCGCAACACTTATGGAACAGTTAGAACTCTACTGTGATCCACTCAAACACGATTATTTTTTATCTTTGTGGGTGCAGCACCCCTGCGCATTGGATGGACAGTCACGTGAGTGGGTGATCAAACTGTGTAAATCAAGCCAATTCGAGACGATGGTGAGACCGTTAAAACGGTATGAATATCTCTATACTAGGAATGAGTACACAGATGATGAATTAATTGATTTGGAGATATTGTTTGTTTTAGCTTGGTGTGGGAATTATCTCCGTTATAAAAACAGTATCGTCCAAGAGTTTTTGCAAAAAGGTGAAAATTTTAATCAGAGTGATAAACATCGTCTTCTTGAATCATTGTGTGCTTTCATTCAGACGATTATCCCTTTTTATGCTGAGCTCCAAAATAAAGGGTCTATTTCAGTTTCAACTACTCCGTATTACCATCCTATTTTACCGTTGCTAATCGATATGGAGAATGCTTCACGTGCCAATCCCCATACGACACTCCCCTCAAGAGTTCTCTCATTAAATGATGATGCGCATCAGCATATCGAACGTTCAATTGCATTGTATACAAAACATTTTAACCAAAAACCGAGTGGATTTTGGCCTGCTGAGGGGGCAGTTGATTCAGAAACACTAAAGCTTTATCGTGATTACAATCTCAAATGGATTGCTACCGATGAAGCGATATTGTTTCGCTCGTTAGAGAGTGATGCACGTCATCAACTTTATAAAACTTACGATTATGAGGGGGTTACGATAGGCTTTCGTGATCATGCGCTCAGTGACTTGATCGGCTTTACCTACCGTTTTAAATCCCCTGAAGATGCCACGAATCATTTTCTTCACTCACTTGAAGCCATTTATCAAGAGAATGACGCCCCTAATGTATTTGTGATTGTAGATGGAGAAAATGCGTGGGAGTTTTTTGAGAATAACGGCTTTGATTTTTTTACGGCTCTTTATACACGGTTGGAAAATACTTCGTGGTGTAGTACGGCAACGATGGATGAAGTTTCAAACCGAAAAAATCATATTCAGCTTCAAACACTCCAACCGGGGAGTTGGATTCACGGAACATTTGATACATGGTCGGGACACCCTCAAAAAAATCGGGCATGGGAACTGATCTTTCAAACGAAACGGGATATTAAACATTTTCAAGGGGTAGTTTCAGACGATGTGGCACAAAAAATCATGGGACATTTTTTAGCGTCTGAGTGCAGTGACTGGTTTTGGTGGTATGGGGATGATCATGTTACCGATTTTGCAAGCGAATTTGATATCCTTTTTCGAGGTCATTTGATTGCTATTTATGATCTGTTAGGGATTTCACCTCCAGCCAACCTTTTTATACCTATCGTTACAATGAACTCAGCGACTCCGTTCTGGATAAAGCCAAAAACCCCGTTAACCCCTGTAATAGACGGAAAATACACCTCATTTTTTGAGTGGCTCGGATGTGGAGTTATGGATGAGCGAAAGCTTTATTCGACGATGGATCGTGTTCGAGGACCGATTGATATTCTCTATTACGGTCATGATAAAAAAGCGATTTACGTAGCGTTTGAGGGAGATATCTCGCACTTTGATCGTACCGGATTGAAATTGTTAGTGATCTTCGAAGAGAATGAAGAGATATTTGAATTTGATTTAGAAACAGTTAGTGCTGCTGAAAATAATATCGTAGCGATTGATGAGAGACTTGAAATAGCGATTTCGCGTCTCTATTTTGGTTCCATGCGGTTATTTCATTTACGATTTGAGTTAGTACGCGGCTGTGAAATTCTTCAAACGATGCCAGGAAACGGTGCTCTATGTATCGATTTGGATGAACATTACGCCGCTAATTGGTTTGTTTGAGAAAAGGAAGAGGGATGTCTAAAACTACACTACTATTTGGGATACATATGCATCAGCCGATTGATAATTTCGGTTGGGTGATCGAACATGCGATTGAGGTATGTTACAAACCTTTTTTCGAGGTTATGAGTTGCTTTCCGTCGTTTCGATTCAGTGTCCATTGCAGCGGGTGGCTAATGGAGCAGATCGAAGAACGTGATCCAAAACTTTATAAACAGATAGAAAAACTCTCCAAAGCGGGGAGCATCGAGTTTTTCAGCGCGGGGTATTATGAGCCTATTTTGAGCGTTATCCCCTCTGCGGATCGGGTAGCGCAAATCAACCGACTCAACGACTCGATTGCAAGTAGGTTTAAACAAACCCCCAACGGATTGTGGCTCACCGAGCGGGTGTGGGAATCCTCGTTGATCCCCGATTTGACCAAGAGTGGCATAAAGTATACGGTGATGGATGATTACCATTTTCAGTGTGCGGGGTTTGATGAAGCGATACTGGATGGCTATTATCTTAGCGAAGAGGGGGGAGCGCAAATCGGACTCTTTCCTATTAGTAAAAAGCTGCGTTATGCATTGCCGTTTATGAGTGTTGAGAAAGCGCTCAATGAGATTAAAAGCTATACACGGGAGAAAAACTCTGCCGCTATCATCTTTGATGATGCCGAAAAGTTCGGAATGTGGCCAGGAACCTATGCGTGGGTCTATGAGAAAGGGTGGCTGGAGAAGTTTGTCGAAGCGATTTTGGCCGATGAAACAATTGAGACGCGCCATTTCGGGGAATATTATCGTGCTGAAAAACCGCGCGGAATCGCCTATCTCCCTAATGTCTCCTATTATGAGATGGGTGAATGGAGTTTACGTGCCGATGATGCTCACGCGCTGGAGCGGTTCAAACAGGAGATGGGGTTTGATCGGTATGAACGCGAGGGGGTAAAGTTCCTCAAAGGTGGAATCTGGAAGAACTTTTTTGTAAAATACGCTGAAAGCAACCGTATCCACAAACGAATGTTGGAACTCTCTGAACAACGTGAATCTATCAACCGTGACGATTTTGACAATGCCCTTTATAAACTCCAAACGAACGATTCGCTTTGGCATGGGGTATTCGGCGGGCTTTATCTTCCGAATCTGCGAGACACTTCGTACCGCTACCTCATCGAATGCGAAAATATCCGATACGCCTCACAGAGCATTATAGAATCGTATAACAATGAACTCGACGGATATGAGAAGATCAAAGTGGTGACTCCTGAGCTTATTTGGCGTTTTGACAGCGCTTATGGAGGACAGTTGATAGAACTGGACGAGAGAACTCGGTGTTTCAACTACCAAAACACTTTGACACGTCGAAAAGAAGCTTATCATCAACGGGTATTAGAAACCCTCCACCATGATGGAGTATGCGAAGATGAGACTCAAGCGGAAGATGGGATCGATACGATCCACACCGCAATGGCTGCAATCGATGATAGTTTGCGTGATGCGATTATCTATGATTGGTATCTCAAAAACTCGTTTATCGACCATATTAGCGATGAAAGTTTTGGAAGTGTGAATTTCCGCCATTGCAACTTTGCCGAGTACAGCGATTTTGCCAATCAGCCTTTTGAAGCAGAGTGGAATCAGGATAAAATTGTTTTTTCACGTCAAGGAGGTCTTTATTTTCCTGAAAAAAGGGAAGCTTCTTTGAAAAAAGAGTTCTCTTTTAGTGAAAATAATCTCAATTTTGCTATCACATTGGAGAGTAGCTCAACGGGGAAATTGCTTTATGTACTAGAACATAATTTTCATTTTGCCGATGTCGGTGAGGTACAAATCAATGGAAAATCGCTCGAGGAAGAGGGGGAGATATCCTCGTGTGACACGATTGTGCTATTCGATGGTGTTTTAAGGAAAAAGATGACGATTATCCTCGATCGCTCATGCCGAGTTACTTATTTTCAACTTAAAACCCTCTCTCAAAGTGAGCAGGGATTTGATCTAAGTGTTCAGGGACTCAGTTTGGCGATAGCTTTTGGATTTGAGGATTCATTTGCCTTTAAAGGTTCATTGGAGATAAGTAATGTCTGAAATTCGGTACGATAGGCTACATGATGTACATGTCATCATCGCACCTGAAAGGCTACGTCACCCTGACACTCCTTTGATATTAGAAGATATTATTTCAGATGAACCGTGTCCATTTTGTGAGGGAAATGAATCTATGACCCCCCCTGAAATCTATGCCCTAAGAAGTGTTGGAAGTTATGCGAACGAGAGCGGCTGGCAAACACGTGTCGTTCCTAATCTCTTTAAAGCAGTACAAATTGAAACACCTCCTAATCACCATTTCGGATTGTTCGAGTACTGGGAAGGGTTTGGTGCACATGAAGTGATTATCGATACACCAAGACATACCGTATCGATGTGTGAGTGGAATCAAGGTGATACTTTTAACTGGTTACAAACACTTTCTCAGCGAGTGCGTGATTTACGTCGTGATCACCGCATTAGCTACATTTCTTTGTTTAAAAATGAAGGGAGAAATGCGGGTTCATCGATGAGTCATTCTCATACGCAGCTTATTGCTCTGCCCATCGTCCCTAAATCTCACACTGAGTTACATCGCCGTTATTCGGAGTATTATCAAACCAGTGGTCATTCGTTGATGGAGTCTATACTAACGCATGAAGAGGAGGTTCAAAGCCGTATTATCGAAAAAAAAAGGGAATTTACCTCTTTTTGTCCGTATGCAAGCAGCTATCCGTTTGAAGTGATGATCAGCTCGATGAAACAAATAGGTCAAATCGATACCCTTAGTTCAGAGCAGATGGAGGAGATCTCGACGTTATTGGTGTCAACATTTCAACGTCTAAAACGACAATTGGGTATGTTCCATTTTAATCTTTCGATATCTACACCATCGTTGATCGATAACGATGGGATTAACCCTGCTAATTTGTGTCATTTATCGATCCGAATTATGCCGCGCCTTTACCGTCATGGCGGATTTGAAAGTACGACAGGTATTTTCATCAATCCGGTCTCGCCGGAGCTTTCGGCTAAACTATTACGGGAGAAGATTCATGAGTAAAAACCATTTATTGTTTGCGTCGAGCGAAGTGTACCCTTTTGTAAAAACCGGTGGATTGGCGGATGTTTCCCATTCGCTTCCAAGAGCGCTGCGAGAGTTCTATGATGTTAATGTTGTGTTGCCATTGTATGGCTCAATCGATCGTAAACGCTTTAAAATCAAGCTGCTCGAATCGTTTGAGATCATGATGGGTGGGGTAGCTTATCCGATAGAACTGCATGGAACTATCCATGAGAATACGGAGTACCGTTTCATTTATACTCCCCTTTTATGTGATCGGGAGTTTCTTTATGGACCGCCTGAATGTGGATATGAGGATAACGGAGTTCGTTTTGCCCTTTTTTCATATGCTTTGACCCAGATATTGCGACGTGAAACGTATGCAGTTATCCATTTAAATGATTGGCAGTGTGCATTAAGTGCTCTTTTAGTCAAAGAAGATCCTTCCATTACGACAAAAATACTCTATACGATTCATAATTTGGCGTATCAGGGGATATTCGACCCCTCGATATTGCCTCAAATCGGAATCGATCATGGTTATTTTACGATGGAAGGATTGGAATTTTATAACCAAGTAAACTTCATGAAAGCCGGAATTGCTTATGCAGATGGACTAACGACAGTGAGCCCTACTTATGCTAAAGAGATTTTAACCCCAGAATTCGGATGCGGGTTGGAAGGATTTTTACAGATTCATCGTCGCAAATTGAACGGAATAGTGAATGGGATTGATGTAGAACATTTTTCTCCTTCAAATGATACGGCATTAGTGGAGTGCTACAGCACTGCCAAAGGAAAAAAAAGTTCCAAAAGTGATCTGCTTAAACAGTTAGGACTAAAAGGTGCCACCAAGCCTCTTTTCATTTTTATCGGAAGGCTCGCCCACCAAAAAGGGATCGATCTTTTAATCGAAACCCTACCGAAAATAGCTGCGTTGGAATGCAATATCGTATTGATTGGAGAGGGGAATATGGAGTACAAGGATGCTCTTGGCACTATTACGATGGAGCACAAGAATGTATCCTTTATCTGTGGGTATGATGAAGTAATGTCGAGACGAATGTATGCTGCTGCCGATTTTTTACTGATACCTTCACTTTTCGAGCCATGTGGACTCAATCAAATGATTGCTTTTGCTTACGGTGCCATTCCTGTTGTCACACGAGTCGGAGGACTCGCTGATACGGTTAAAAAGTGTGAATCATACAACGAAGAGAATTCGTTGGGCTTTGGAATAGTACTGAGTACACCGACATCCAAATCACTTCTCTCCGGAATAAAAAAATCGTGTGAACTGTATGAAGATAAAAAACATTTTGAAGCGATAGTAAATCATAATATGAAATGTGATTATTCATGGACACAGAGCATTGTGACCTATCTTAAAATCTACAAGAGATTGCTAAAGTGAAAAAACTCTTTATAGATATAGGGGGAACCCATCTACGTAGCGAAGTCTGCAATGGTGATGAGGTGCTCCGTGAGTCACTCTCTTCAAGCGAGATGGGATTGCTCGAATATATCGATAAACAAATAGTGCTTCACCCAAAAATCGATTTTATCGGGATTTCGTATGCCGGTCAGGTGGATAAAGGGGTTATACTTTCCGCTCCCAATATTAATATTGATAAATATGAGATTGCTCTGGAGATAGAGAAACGCTACGGCATTCGCCTCGAAATTGATAATGATATCAACTGTGCCCTACGTGCCGAAGCGGCGTATTGGAAGTCTCAAAATATTGCCGCCCTCTATGTCGGGACAGGGATCGGTGCTGCGGTGATTGATCAGGGTGTATTAGTGCGCGGGAGTCATAATATGGCGTACGAGATAGGTCATATTCCTTATAAATCATCACCCTTAGTGTGTGGATGCGGACGGAGCAACTGTCTCGAACTCTACGCATCGGGTTCAGGAATAGTAAAATGGTTGAAATACCATGGAAGTAATGCGGAAGCTGTATTGATGAATTTAAAAGAATCCGCAACGGATTTGTTGATTGCGCAAGAGTTCGAAGAAGCGTTACTTCATGCAGTAGGGGTACTTGTGACCTTAGCCAATCCAGAAATACTGGTGTTAGGAGGAGGGGTAATCATACAGAATCCTTATTTAGCTACACTGTTGAGAGAAAATTTAGCTGAGTATGCCCTTTCTAAATCAGTGAAACAGTTACGAATCGAAATAAGTGCGTTGGAAAATGCTCCTCTTGAAGGCGCCAAATTATTGGAGACTCACAATGGATAAATTGAAATTACTGATAGCTGCTTCTGAAATCGTCCCCTTTGCCAAAAGTGGCGGCTTAGCTGATGTGTGTGGAGCGTTACCTAAGGCACTAAAAAAACTTGGCCATGATGTACGACTAGTAATGCCGCGATACTACGTCATTGATCGGGAAAAATATGGACTCAGGCTCTTAGAGGGAGGGTTGGGTGTACCAATGGGAATTATGGGTGAAATGTGGGCGGGTGTTTATGAGGGGAGATTGCCTGATACGGATATCCCTGTTTATTTCATCGATCATGAAGGCTTTTTCGGGCGGGGCGGATTGTATGAAGAACATGGGTTTAGTTATCCCGATAATGACAACCGCTTTATCTTTTTTTCACGTGCAGTGATGCAACTGGCTAAAAAGCTCCGCTTTCATCCGGATGTCATCCATGCGAATGACTGGCATACTGCCGCCATACCTATGATGCTGAATACACAATATGCGTATGATGGTGATTTTGCCTATACGGGAACTCTTTTAACGATCCATAATCTCCAACATCAGGGTCGATTTTATAAGGGAGCGATGGATGTACTCGATATCGGTTGGGAACATTTTAATGCCAATGAAATAGAAGAGTATGACGGGATCAATCTCCTCAAGGGGGGACTCGTCCATGCCGATGCAATCAGTACGGTAAGTCGTAAATACGCTCAAGAGATACGGACAGCCGAATTCGGATGGGGGTTAGAAACGCTCATCAATCTGCATGGATATAAGCTTCACGGTATCCTCAACGGAGTCGATTATGACGAATGGAGTCCAGTTGTTGATCCTTTTATCGTGCGCAATTTTGACACGGAGACGATGGAGGGGAAGAGGGCATGTAAAAAAGCACTGCAACACACCTTCGGGCTCCCTGAACGTGATGATGTACCGCTGATCGGGTTGGTAGGGAGATTGGTTGAACAAAAGGGGATTGAACTGATCGTTCATGCAATCCATTCATTAATGCGCATGGAGATACAGATTGTCCTACTCGGTGCAGGTGAGAAGTGGGCGGAGCATTTTTTCAGCGATATTTCAGGACGCTATCCTCACAAAGTTGGATGCTATATCGGATATCGTAACGATCTCTCCCACCAAATCGAAGCAGGGAGCGATCTGTTTTTGATGCCTTCACTCTTCGAACCGTGCGGTTTAAACCAAATCTACTCACTCCGCTATGGAACACTTCCGATCGTACGGGCAACGGGGGGATTGGATGATACAATCGAAAACTATGGAAATGACTCTCTAAATGGAACGGGATTTAAATTTTACGATGCAACGCCGGAGGCACTCATCAATACAGTCGGATGGGCCGTTCATACGTGGTACAATGATCAAAAAGGGTTTAAACAGATGCAGTGTAATGCCATGGAGAGAAGGTTCGACTGGGATGGTGCGGCTAAGGAGTACGAAACACTCTACAGTGCCATTAAAGCAGGAAGAAGAGGCGCATGAAAATAATTCAACACAACCCTATAAGTTATGAATTCTCAAGACTGAGTGAGTTGGATATCTATCTATTTAAACAAGGTAACCATACAAAGCTTTACGATAAGCTCGGCTCTCATACAATGGAATATAAGGGGAAAATGGGAGTCTATTTTGCCGTGTGGGCACCCAATGCAGGGTATGTGAGCGTACGGGGCGATTTCAATCACTATCATACAGAATCGCACCCACTAAAGCTGAGAGAAGATGAATCGGGGATATGGGAGGGATTTATAGAGGGGGTAGCACATGGACTCACGTATAAATATCATATAGTATCCCAACATCATAATATCGTCCATGACAAAAGCGATCCGTTCGGGTTTTATTCGGAAGAACCACCAAAATCAGCGTCGCGTGTATGGAACATCGAGGATTATGGATGGGGTGATGATCAGTGGATGAAATCGCGCTATCGTAACAATGCTCATGATGCTCCGATCAGTGTATATGAGATGCATGTGGGGTCTTGGAGACGCAAAGTTGAAGAAAATAACCGTTTTTTGACCTATCGTGAACTTGCAGTGGAATTGGTAGCGTATCTGAGGGAGATGAATTACACCCATGTCGAGTTTATGCCCCTCACCGAATATCCTTTTTTCGGTTCATGGGGATATCAGGTGGTAGGATATTTTGCCGCTACAGCACGTTTCGGTACACCGCAGGATTTAATGTACTTGATTGATACCCTTCACCAAAATGGTATCGGGGTGATTATGGATTGGGTACCGTCGCATTTTGCCGTTGATATGCACGGTCTTATCAACTTCGATGGGACCGCGTTGTATGAACATGATGATCCACGTCAAGGCTTTCATCCCGAATGGGGAAGCATTATCTTCAATTACGGACGCAATGAAGTACAGTCGTTTTTGATAAGCTCGGCGATGTTTTGGTTGGAGAGATACCATATTGACGGTATCCGTGTTGATGCGGTCGCATCAATGCTTTATCTCAATTATGCCCGTAAAGAGGGAGAATGGATACCTAACCAATATGGAGGTGATATCAATCTCGAAGCAGTAGAATTTTTGAAAAAACTCAATACCAGCCTCTATGGGGAATACGCGGATATTTTGATGATCGCGGAAGAGTCAACTGCGTATCCGATGGTAACCCGTCCGGTCGATGTCGGAGGACTTGGATTCGGGTTCAAATGGAGCATGGGGTGGATGCACGATTCACTCAAATATATGAGTTTTGACCCTATCTATCGTCAACACCACCATCATCAGCTTACTTTTAGTATGTGGTATGGATTTGATGAGAACTTTATGCTCCCGCTGAGTCATGATGAGGTCGTTCACATGAAAGGCTCTCTCATTAATAAAATGCCTGGTGATGTTAATCAAAAATTTGCCCATCTTCGCTCTTTATATGCTTATATGATGGCGCATCCAGGGAAAAAACTCCTTTTTATGGGGGGGGATATTGCACAGTTTTCAGAGTGGGGTTTTGAGAAGTCTCTCGATTGGCATTTATTGGGATACCCACTTCACGGAGGGGTGAAAAAGATGATTTCTGATTTAAATGTTTTGTACTCGAAAGAACGTGCATTACATCTTTTTGATGAGAAGAGGGAGGGGTTTGAATGGATTGATGATCGTGATCATAGTCATAACTGCATTAGTTTTATCCGTAAAAGCGACAATCCGCTGGAAAATATTTATGTGGTATGTAATTTTTCAGATGAGACGAGAATCGATTTTCCTATTGGAGTCCCTTATGAGGGGGAATACATTGAAATTTTCAACTCACAATCACACTATTATGAGGGGTGGAACATCGGCAATATCGGTCCGTTGCAATCGGTTCAACAACCGATGCACGGTAGAGGGCACACATTGGCTTTGACACTCCCTCCGTTGGGTGTTTTATATCTTAAACAGATCGTTAAGGTTTAGTAGGTAATAATAATGAAAATAATAAGAAAGAAGCAAAAATGATTTTACATGATTACGAGTATGACCCGAAATACGCGAAAAGCGTTGCTTATTTTTCGATGGAATTTGCTATCCATCAAGGACTTAAAACCTATTCAGGCGGTTTGGGGTTTTTAGCAGGTTCACACATGCGAAGTGCTTATGATTTACATCAAAATGTTGTAGGTATCGGTATTTTATGGAGTTATGGCTATTATGATCAAACGCGTAGTCCGGATCGAACTCTAAAAGCTGAATTTGTCCGAAAACATTACTATTTCCTCAAAGATTTGGGAATACAGGCAAAAGTAATGATTCACTCACAAGAAGTATACATCAAAGCCTTTTATCTTTCTCCTGATGTTTTTGGTTCTGCTCCTATGCTTCTTCTCTCTACTGATATCCCTGAAAATGACTTTTTAGCACGGACGATTACCCATAAACTCTACGATGCGAATGAAGAAACACGTATTTCTCAAGAGATTGTTTTAGGGATCGGAGGGGTAAAAGTACTTGAGGCACTCAAACAGAAAATCGATATTTATCATATGAACGAGGGGCATGCATTGCCATTGGTATTTGAGCTTTACGCAAAATACCGCGATATGGATGAAGTGAAAAAACGGGTAGTTTTTACCACCCATACCCCTGAAGATGCTGGAAATGAACAACATAATATTGAGTTGCTTCATAAATTCGGCTTCTTTAATGGTTTGGATTTATATACGGTTCGTTCTATTATGATGATGGAGAATGAACAAAGCTTTAATCTAACGGTAGGGGCATTGCGTTCCTCTAAAATCACCAACGGTGTCTCAAAATTTCATGGTGAAGTGGCAAACCGTATGTGGGCTGAATGTGAAGGACGCTCTGAAATTATCCATATTACCAACGCCCAAAATCGCCGTTTTTGGACTGACAAAGTGCTTCTAGCCGCTTTGGATGATCATGAAGATTATGCGATAATCAGTCGGAAAAAGCATCTCAAGCAGTCATTGTTTACAGTCGTTGCTGATCAAACTGGGAAAATGTTTAATCCTGATGTGTTGACGATTGTTTGGGCGAGACGCTTTGCCGAATACAAACGCCCAGGGCTTATTAAACACGATTTCGCCCGCTTTAAAAAGCTTCTTTCTCGGACAGAGAAACCAATTCAGATTATATGGGCAGGAAAACCGTATCCATTTGATACCAATGCAATCAATGTCTTCAATGAACTCATCCATATTAGCCACGATTATCCGAATATGGCTGTTTTGGTTGGGTATGAACTTGATCTTTCTCGAATGCTCAAAAAAGGGTCAGACGTATGGCTTAATACTCCACGTGTTTCGCGTGAAGCGAGTGGTACAAGCGGTATGACGGCGAGTATGAACGGTTCAATTCATCTCTCAACAGATGATGGTTGGCACCCTGAATTTGCCAAACATACGGTCAATTCATTTACCATCCCGCCGATCGATCATAATCGACCGATAGAAGCTCAAGATGAAGAAGATAATAAAAATATGATGGATATGCTTGAAAACGAGATTATCCCGATGTATTATGACAAACGGGAACAATGGACCCAAATGATGAAAAATGCGATGAGCGATGTAATTCCTGCATTTGATTCAGGGCGTATGGTACATGAATATTACACCAAAATGTATAACTCTTAAATAGTGCTATTTTGAGAAGCTTTTTTTTATTGCGAAAAAATTAGTACGCTATACGCTCCGATAGAAACCGAAGCATAATAGGGGAGTGAGTCGCACTCTCCTTGGTCGGTGAGGATATCGGTACTCAGAAAATTACCGAAATCATCATTGTACCCTTCCCAGTCACTGTTAAAACGGAGTTCAGAGGGAAATCCGATAACATAGTCTTCTTGTGCCTCATGTGAGAAATTTGCAACGATCACAACATCATCCGCAACACCCCCCTTATCCCAACGATGAAAAGCAATCACTTTGTGTTCATTATTCATGTGATAGACCTGAGTAAACTGTCCACACAAACCACGCGTAAAGCCATCATGGTTGGTAAGATGGCATCACGGATAGCATCGAGCGAGCGTTGCTCGTCTTGTGGGGCAACCACCGCTTGACGTATGGGATGGACAAACATGGCATCCCACTGAGAGGCGAATCCGGCACCGCCGGCTCTGGCGGACCGATCGATACCGATGCATTAAAAGCCTTCACCAACTACGAAGAGGTCAAAGCCGAAACCCATCCGACGCTCCGCCCTCAACCGTATGGGAAGCCCAGACGATATCGCAGGAGCCGTCTATTTCCTCTGCACCGAAGAAGCAGGCTGGATCACCGGACAAACGATTATTGTTGACGGTGGTACAACTTTCCGTTAACCTCCGCTCTTCTCTCCCGTCATTCCGTACTTGATACGGAATCTAGTTTCCTTTACTTTCAAAAAATATTACTTTTTTTCCCACTTTTAAAAAGAAAAATATGAAATCAACCAATAAATTGTTATACTAACAGCAAATCAAAAACTTGGCTGATAATCAATGAAAATCAAATATTTAGAAATCAAAAACTATAAACAATTCAAAGATTTAACGCTTGATCTTACCTATCCGCAAGGGCATCCAAAAGTGGGAGAACCTTTAGATAAAATTTGTATTATTGGTCAAAGTGGTACAGGGAAAACGAATCTATTAGATATTATTAAGACTCAAATGAACACCTCTAGTGTGAAAACACGATTTACAAAAAATGAAGATTTACAAAATGAAAAAATTTATTTTTCTAAAGCAGAAAAGGATTTAAATCAAAAACAAAATTCTATTCAAATACCAAAAGAAGATCAAAAATTAATAACGGATCTAAAAAATGCAAGTTTTAAACTGCTGGCTAGTGACGGTGGTGATTATGCCGTCTCAGAGTTCGAACATTTAATGCTTCAGAATGCAGTAAATTCAATTGAAAATAAATATGAACTATCACCAAACAATCAACTACAAACGCATACTAATCTCATTAATGTCGATTCGAGTGCATGGTTGTTATTAAAAGAAAAAATTCAAAATTACAATAAAGAACGATTGAAATATATGGATAAATTATCCCATAAACTTCTTCATCTTGGTGATTATGAAAAAAAAGATTTTCAAAAAGAGATGCAAGAGTGGGAAGCTCAGAATGAGAATATTATAGAGAATATTGCAAATAAACTCAATACTATTCTACGATTTTTTAATCTCGAACTCACCAAAATAGATGAATATCAAGAAAGTTATAATGCTTTGAGTATCAAAGATCTCTCTAATGGCACTATCATCGATTATGACAATCTTAGTACAGGGACAAAAAATCTCATCGCTACTTTTATTCCTCTCAAAATCTATAATCCCAAAGAGAGTATCATCCTCATTGATGAACCTGAAAACTCTTTTTATCCCAATATACAAAGATTATTAACTGATCTATATGTAAATTCAGGAGAAAACAATCAAGTTATTTTTGCTACACATTCACCTTTAATAGCTTCTAGCTTTGAGCCGTGGGAAGTAGTAGAACTGAAATTTGACCACAATAATCAAGTCTATAGAGAAAAATATTATGAGGGCGAGAACCACATCGATAACTATACCTTAGATCCTCGTTTACTGACATGGACAGGAATTTTAACGAATGTTTTTGATCTAAAAGAAGATTCTAACTTTACATTTAGAGAAAAGAAATTAATGGAATATATTCGATTGGAAAGAGAACTCAAAACGATAGAAGATAAAAAACTCAAAAAAGAAAAATTTGAAGAGTTAATGAAATTATCAGATTTATTGGGGTTATCCGGTAATGAAAAAGATTGATAAATCCATTATTCTTTCTAAAAATTATGAAAAATGGGTAGCTTCTTTAGGGGAAGAACATCCCAAATATGACAGTTCAAATAACAAGTATTACAATGATATTAAAATGTCTCTTTTGTATTGTCAAGAGGGTTTATGTGCCTATACCGAAGAGCAATTATGTGATAAAGAGCTGATCAAACCCCATAATTGGGGTGATGAAAAGTATGAGACAACTTTAGATAATCGTACCAATTTAATCAATGGTGACTTAGAACATTTTGATGAGAGTCTTAAAGAAAAACGAGCGTGGCTTTGGGACAATCTCTTTTTCGTTCAAGGTGATATTAACCGAAAAGTGAAATGTTCGCAATCAATTCAAGAGATTTTAAAACCTGATGCTCCCCATTATGATCCTTACAAATATTTAGCATTTGATTATAAACAGAACATGTTTATTGCCAATTCAAAGTTGACTCAACAAGAACAAGAGGATGTTGATTGCATGATAAGAACACTTGGAATTAATGCTAATGCTTTTAAAAGAAAAAATTTAATAAAGCGATTAGTAAAAGAGTTTACACATGGTATGGAATTAGAAGAACCCGATGAATATATTACTGCTTGGAATATGACCCTTCAACAACTTTCAGAACATTAACTGGATTCCCGCCTTCGCGGGAATGACGAAAATAATCTCTTTTGACTTTTTCAATCCATCTCAGTATAATAGTGCATCAAAAAAGATACTAAATAAGGTACTTAATATGCAACCGATAATGGCAAACTACACGGCAAGCATCACCGAACTCAAAAAATCACCCACTCAGATCCTCGAAAATGCAGGAGATGAAGTGGTAGCGATACTCAATCACAACGTTGCCAGTGCCTATCTCGTCCCCTCTAAAACCTATGAGAAACTTATGGAGATGTTAGATGATTATCTCCTCTCCAAAGAGGTACAAAATCGCATGAAAGAGAATTTTACCCCGATCAAAGTTTCACTCGATGAGTTATGATTTAGAATTTCATCCCGCCGCACTCAAAGAGTGGAATGATTTAGGTGCAACCATCAAAGAACAGTTCAAAAAAAAACTCAAACAACGGCTCGAAAATCCAAAAATACCCAAAGATAAATTGAGCGGTTTTGAATCGGTCTATAAGATTAAACTCAAAACAGCAGGATACCGACTCGCTTACGAAGTCAAAGATGAAACTATTGTGATTCTCGTCCTTGCAATCGGGAAAAGAGAAAACAATAAAGTGTACAATTTATTGCATTCGCGAACATAATACATTTTTGTATCATCCTCAATCCAATGACCTCTCCAGCCCTTATTGCGAAAAAATCACAACGCTGTACGAGCCAATGGAAACCGAAGCATAATAGGGGAGTCCATCGCACTCTCCTCGGTCGGTGAGGATATCGGTACTTGAAAAGTTGCCGAAATCATCATTGTACCCTTCCCAATCACTATTGAAACGGAGCTTCCAAGCTCCCTCACTCGGAAAACCGATAACATAGTCTTCTTGTGCCTCATGCGAGAAATTTGCAACAATTACAACATCATCTGCAACACCCCCCTTGTCCCATCGATGATATGCAATCACTTTGTGTTCATTATTCAGATGGTACACCTGAGTAAACTGCCCGCATAAACCGCGTGTAAAACCCTCACGATTGGAGCGCAGCCGTATAAGATCTCGGTACAAGCGGACGATCCCGTGAAACTCAGCGCATTGATCCCAATCAACAGGAACCGTATCACGAAACCATCCCCCCTCTAGGAACTCTTGACCTTGAAAAATCATAGGGATACCGGGGGAGGTAAAGACCATTGCGGCGGCCAATGTGGAACGTTTCCGCGCGTACCACCCTTTGGGATCATTCGGATTAATCTCTTGGGGTACACGTGAATGTCCGTTTGCAACCTCGTCATGTGACTCGCTGTAGATAACCCGATCAAAGGCATCATCGTTATAACGGTATAAGATGGCATCACGGATAGCATCGAGGGATCGTTGCTCGTCTTGTGGGGCAACCACCGCTTGACGTATGGGATGGACGAACATGGCATCCCACTGAGAGGCGAATCCAGCTCCACCCGCTCCGACGTCTTTGGTGAGCCATCTATTATTTTGAAGATCCTCAGCGATGGTGACCCGACCGGGGAACTTTTGGCTAATCTGGCTATTGATCCATTGGAGCAGACTCCATCCCTCTGGAATATCGCGCTTATCGGAGTCGTTGATCATCCGAATAAACTGAGTGCAGTCGAAGCGGATTCCGTCTACATGATACTCCTCGAACCACATCATGGCGTTATCCATGAGATACTGACGAACCTCTCCCCGTCCATAATCGGGTCTAGTGTCTCCCCACGGGGTGATTGCGCGATCATCGTTGTAAAAATAGATACCGCCACGACCGTTTTCGCTCCAACCGTCAAACTGCCACAGATCAAGATCACTGGGACCCAGATGATTGTACACAACGTCCAGTATCACCGCAATACCCGCATGATGGGCACGCTTGACAAACTGTTTAAGCGCCAACGGACCGCCGTAATCGCTCTCTACCGAAAATATATGGGCAGGGTTATATCCCCATGAGCTCTCACCCGCGAACTCACCTATCGGCATAATCTGTATCGCATTGATACCGAGTTTTTTCAAATGTTCCAGACGTGCGGACACCGCTGAAAACTCACCCTGATGGAGAGTTTCTTCTTGATCATTAAATGTCCCGATATGGAGTTCATAGATGATGAGTTCATTCCATGAAACGATATTAAACTCGTCCCCTTCCCAGTCAAAACGTGTATCGTGAACGATGGCGTTTCCGATGGAGCTTGTCACTTCACGGGCGTAAGGATCGATCCGTTTAAACTCTCCGTTTGGTGTAAAGAGGTGAAACAGATACTCATCACCCGCATGAGCTTCATCGATATTTATGGTCCAATAACCATTTTCCTCTGAGTTCATCGGGTGCTTTGTGGCATCCCATTCGTTGAACGATCCGATAAGCGATACGTGTTGTGCATGGGGTGCCCAAACGCGAAAGGCTACTCCATGAGAGTGTAGAATCGATCCCATTCCCTTGATTGCAGTTTCATCACTCATGGCTTAATTCTTCTTTTGACTAAGATGTGTGACTACATTATATCGGATTTATCGTTATTTAATAACAATAATTACTTTTATATTATGAATTTTAACGACAGTGAAAAAGAGCTTGGTGTTATTAATTCATTAAGAGCGAAAGAAGAACCAACACCAAAATAGAAAAATGTTAAAAAAAATATCTGATGCAATAGAAGATCATAAAGGCTTAGCTACATTCATAGGACTAGTTATTACAGCTTCCATAGGTATTGTTACGTTGATATTAAAATTCAAAGGATATTAATGATTGAGGAAAATTTTACAGTTTCGCTCACATGCTTATTACGTGTCAAAATTGTGGTGCGGAAAATGACTATGATAGTTTGATTGAAATTGCCACAACAAATGCGATGGAAAAAGTTCAAGCTGATAAGGTTTGATTCTTCCCACGATAGATTTTTACTTATCGATAATATCGAGGTATATCATATCGGAGCGAGTCTCAAAGATTTAGGAAAAAAATGGTTTGCGTTTTCGAAGTTAGACATGGGTGTGTTAAATATAGTGGAAAAGTTGGAAAAATAAAACGGTGACAAATTGTCACCATATGAAATCTAAAGTGATTTTACTTCCACTGAAAACTTGGGTTGTAGAGCAATTTGTTTTTGCGAAAAACCAAATCCATCTGTTTTAAAATGGTCGTTAGAATTTTGATGGTTTCTACTGCATAGTCACCTTTGTTTAGCATGACACACTCCGCTTTATGGGCAAACACAACATCGGATATTTCTGCACGGCTAGGGATATTGGTTTTCATTTTATTCTCCAGCACTTGGGTCGCTAAGATAACCGGCATATGGGCTGCAGTACAAAGGTCGAGTATCTCTTCTTGCATGTAGGCGAGATTCTCAAATCCAATCTCAATTGCTAAATCTCCTCGAGCGATCATAATCCCCGAATGGTTGTATTCGATCAGTGTTTTGAGGATGGTTGGGAGATTTTCGACCCCTTTTTTGGTTTCGATTTTAGCGACAATGCCGATTTGCCCTTTTTTTCCCAATCGATCCAACGCATCAATCAAATCGGTGATATCTTCGGATGTTTGGGCGAATGAGATACCGATAATGTCGGCGTATTCACAGATATGGGGGAGCACCTCTTTGTCATGATCGCAGATGGCACGGATGGCGATATCGCTGTTGGGAAAATTGATCCCTTTTTCATCTTTGATTTTACATCCTTCTTCGGAGCGTGTTAAAACTTTGCAGACGATATCTTCGGCGATGATTTCATCAATTATGAGTTCGATTTTCCCATCATCCAAAAAGACTTTATCGCCGACGTTGACCAAACTTCCGAGTTTCTCCAAGGTGCACCCTACGATGGCATCATACGATTTAGTCTCTTTGGATTTGAGGGGTGAATGAGTTGCGCTAATAATAATACGATCACCGTAAAAAACTTTGATCTTTTTGGGTTTATCTGACTTTTTTGATTTGTGCAGAGCAGTACGGATCTTAGGACCTGCGAGATCGACATAGATTTTTAAATCTTTATCTTTGCATGATGCTTCTTTAATCCTTTTTGCCATTTTGATCCATGCCTCTGGATTATCATGTGCGGTGTTGATCCGAAAGAGGTGAACGCCCTCATCAGCAAGCTCGCTAAACCAATGTTCATCGTATTCTGATGGAACAGTGATCATGATTTTTGTTTTATCGTTAGAGGTAGAAAAAATTTTGCTGTTTTTATCCATTATGGAATGAGAGACGTCGTAACTTAACAGTGAGTCAGGAAGATTGAATTCTTTGTTTAACGCCATTGCTAGTATTTTGAGGGATACATTGACACTTGCTTCAATATGCGCTTGAGAACGACCAAATGAGGACAATCCTACTTTGGTTAAATCGTCTTGCAGGGCTGAAAAATCATATTTACGAAGATTCAGATAGTGCTGCATGTTTAGTAATGAGACATCGCGTATAGTTTTATCTATATTGAGGCTCATTTTCTCTTTCAAATCCGATAACCGTTCAAATAATTCCAATAAAAAAACGGGTTCCATCGGATGTAAATGGGATATTTTTTTTTTCACTACGGATGCCCTATAATGATTTGTTGAGCTGCTTTTATGATCGGATAGGTTGTCGGTGCCGCTGTGAGTAGGGGCTGCGTAGCAACTTGGAGTGATACGAGTTTATGAGCGGTGAGTTCGGATTCAATAGCGAGACCAATGATGTTAACCACTTCTCCCGCTTCTTTATCACCGATAACCTGACCACCAATAATCTGTCCACTACTACGAAGAGCGATGAGCTTGACCGATTGTTTCGATGCGTCTGGAATGGTTCCTGGATGGCGGTTGAGCCCCTCAAAGAATCCTACAACATAGTCGATATTCTCTTTTTTTGCCCGAGCTTCAGTGACACCGGCACTACCAAAAACACGATTGCCGATCACTGTGGAAAAAATGGCGATGGTACCGTTGAACCCTTTGAGATATTTGAGCCCGTAGAGGGAATTTCCAGCAACACGAGCTTCAGAGGCAGAGGTAGAGGCTAGCATCACTTTGGAAGGGTCACGGGTGATAAAATCGCGACGTCCGCAACAATCGCCTACAGCAAAGATATCTTTGTTTTTGGTTCGCATATATTCATCGACCCAGATTCCGCCGTAACGGGCAAGTTTCAGCCCTGCAGCTGCGGCAAGAGCGGTATTAGGCTGATATCCTGTAGCGAGAATGATCACATCTCCTTCAATACAGCTTCCATCGCACAACTCGACACATGTTGCTTTTCCCGCCTCATGAGGGATATGAGAGACATGTTGACCGAGGGAGAGGTTGACTCCCTCATTTTTCATAATTTCCTCTGCTTGAAGTGCCATATCTACATCGAAAGAATCGGCTAAAATGTGTCTGCCCCCGATAATGGTTACATCTTTTCCAACTGATCGAAGTTCAAGTGCCATTTCAACTCCGATAAATCCAGTTCCAACAACGATTATACGCTGTTTATCATCGAGATATGCTTTTAGAGCATCGATTTTATCTTTATGCTTTTCAATAGTAAATACGTTTTCGAGATGGAGTGTATCTTCAAAATTTTTATGGACAAATGGGATAGAGCCAGTTGCAAAAATGAGTTTGTCAAAGGTAATGGTATGTTCGAGTGCATATACGGTTTTGGACTCAATATCGACTGAGGTAGCGGTATCGGTAATGATATTGATCATTTCAGCCATAGGACCGCCGCAGGACATTGTGTTTTTATCGCTATCTCCGAGTGTTTTCCCGAAAATATAAGGGATACCGCAGGGGACAAGAGATTTTTCATCTTGTTTGATAACGGTAATTTTTTTCTCTGGAAAGTTTTCCAATGCAGTTGCAACACTTACTAATGCCGCAGGACCACCGCCTAAAACCAATATATCCGTGTGTTCAATTTTCATCTCTTACTCTCTTTTCTTTTATTTCATGTATCTAATGATACGATAAAAAGATTACATCTTCATAGATTTTTAAATAATTAACACTATTTTTTTGTAATAGAGGTGTAATTGTTTTTTGTCATTATGAAAACGAAAGAACTCTATAGATACACTTAAGAACACCAAATTCTAAAACAAAGAGGAATTCATGATTAGTAACATAGTGACAATGGGTGGGGTCAAAAGCCTCAGAGATATTGATATAACAGGTAAAAAAGTTTTAATACGGGTCGATTTTAACGTCCCAATGGACGGACAATTTAATATTTCAGATGACAGCAGGATTCGTGCGGCTCTTCCGACGATCAACTATTGCATCGATCATAATGCCTGTTCCATTACCCTTGTGAGCCATTTAGGGCAACCTAAAGGGGGTTACGATGAGCGTTTTACCCTCCGACACATCCAAAAGCGCCTAGAGCGGCTGTTGGAGAAAAAAATCGAGTTTATCGATAATCTCGAAACGCTCAAAGAAGAAAATGCCCACTGTTCGATTGAACGGATCTTTTTGCTCGAAAACATCCGTTTTTTTGAGGGGGAGAAGAAAAACGATCCCGCTTTTTGTAAAGAACTAGCTGATTTGTGTGATGTCTATGTTAACGATGCGTTTGGAACCTCACATCGCAAAGACGCATCGACCTATGGAGTTGCAGATTATGCATCGATCAAAGTAGCGGGCTTTTTGATGATGCGGGAAATTGAAGCGTTTACCAAAGCACTCGAAAAACCAATCCGTCCGATTGCACTCGTAGTGGGGGGCTCTAAAATCTCTAGTAAAATCACACTTCTCACTTCGGTTATGCCAAAAATCGATAAACTCATTATCGGCGGTGCAATGAGCAATACCTTCTTAAAAGCACTCGATTATGATATGAAAGCATCTTTAGTGGAAGATGATTATGTTGAAGTTGCCAAAGAGGTTCTCCGTGAAGCAAAAGCAAAAGGGGTAAAAGTCTATCTCCCCGTCGATGTCGTTTCCACCGATTCGATCGACCATCCTGTTGATATTAAAATTACCCCTGTCCAAGATGTACTTGAAGGATTTCATGCCGTTGATATCGGTCCCGCCACTCTCAAACTTTTTTCCGAGGCGATTGAACTCTCTAATACGATTATTTGGAACGGACCGATGGGGATTTATGAGACAAGTCAATTTTCAAAAGGGACTTTTAAGCTTGCCTCTTTTATCGCCGATAGCTACGCGTTTAGTATCGTCGGAGGGGGAGATACTGCCGATGCGGTAGAGAAAGCGGGTGAGAAAGAGAAGTTCAGCTTTATCTCCACTGGCGGCGGAGCAAGTTTGGAGCTTTTGGAGGGGAAAATTCTCCCCGGATTTGAAAAACTTGATCGCAAATAGCGTAGTACACGATGGTTACTTTTTATCGTCGCCATAATAGCTCTTTTGAAATTGTCGCCCTTAAAGATATTAAAGATCCAGTGGATCTTGTCAATATCGTCTGGATTGATATTCTTCAGCCCAAAGCTGAGGAGATCGAACAGATTGAAATATTGTTTAATATTAAACTTCCGACGAAACATGATCGTGAAGAGATTGAACAAAGTTCCCGTTATTGGGAAGATAATCAAAGTATAAAAATAAACTCTTACTTTTTCGTCTCTTTCTTTTTTGTAGAGAGTGCAAAAACTCACTACAATGAAAGTGTAAGTTTTATATTGCAGAATAATATCCTTTTTAGTGTCCGTGACAGTGAGCTCCAAACGTTTGAGATGATGAGCAAGATGCTCCTCTCCTATCCTAAAGAGCTCTCTTCAGGATACGATATCTTTATCCAAATCTTTGATATACGGATCGATAAAGATGCCGATTTACTCGAATATTCTTCAAAAGAGTGTGATGAAATACGTAAAATACTTTTGTGGGAATCCAAAAGTCACTCTTTGGAATTATTAAGAAGAATCTCTACCCTGCAAGAATTTACCCTCAAAGTACGTCAATCGATTTTTGATAAACGGCGAATTTTAACGGCAATGTCAAAATCACCCAAACTATCAAATAGTATCAAAGAAGATATTTCGATCATGATGAAAGATATTAACTCTCTGATCGAATTTATAGCAATCGATGATAATACGCTGGATAATCTACAAAATCTTTTTTTGGCACAAACCAGTATCGAGCAAAATAAGATTATTAAACTCTTTACGGTTGCCAGTGTGGCATTAATGCCACCGACGTTGATAGCGAGTATTTATGGGATGAATTTTAAATTTATACCTGAACTTTGGTGGCATATGGGATATCCGATGTCGCTACTACTGATGGTCATCTCAGCGATTATACCACTCCTTTATTTTCGTAATCGGGGATGGTTATAATATTTTGTAGCATGATGTAACCATTTTATACTACAATATAGTCAGAAAATCTTAATTATGGAGAAGTTATCACATGCATGAGTCCATTACAATCACCGTTGATGGGAATGAAGCTGTTGCCCTCGTTGCCCATAAAATCAATGAAGTTATCGCTATTTACCCTATCACTCCATCATCACCGATGGGGGAATATAGCGACCTTTACAGTGCTAAAAAAGAGAAAAATATTTTCGGTAGCATCCCCGAAGTATACGAAATGCAAAGTGAAGGGGGAGCGAGCGGCGCGGTTCACGGTGCATTGCAAGCGGGTTCACTTACAACTACTTTTACAGCATCACAGGGGTTACTACTAATGATCCCGAATATGTATAAGATCGCGGGAGAACTCACTTCAACCGTCTTTCATGTTGCTGCACGTTCACTTGCGGCACAGGGGCTATCGATCTTTGGTGATCATCAAGATGTTATGGGAATTCGGCAGAGCGGATTTGCCCTTTTGTGTTCCAACTCAGTTCAAGAAGCGCACGACTTTGCCCTTATTTCACAAGCTGCAAGCTTGCGCTCCCGTATTCCGTTTCTCCATTTTTTTGATGGATTTCGTACCTCACATGAAGTGAGCCGGATTGAGCAATTGAGTGTTGATGTTCTTAAAAAAATGATTGATCCGGATCTGGTTGCCGCACATCGCAGGCGTGCTCTTAGCCCCGATCATCCGGTTCTTCGAGGGACGGCACAAAATCCAGATGTCTATTTTCAGGGGCGTGAGAGTGTCAATAAATACTATCTTGCACTCCCTGAGATACTCCAGAGCGAGATGGACAAATTTGCCGCGCTGAGCGGACGATCTTACCATTTGTTCGATTATGTCGGCTCAAGCGATGCTGAAAAAGTGATCGTCCTTATGGGTTCGGGTGCTGAAGCACTAGAGGAGAGTGTTGAATATTTAAATGCTCAAGATCAAAAGGTTGGGTTGATCAAAGTACGTCTGGCACTGCCGTTTGATGCATCGGCATTTATTGCTTCATTACCTGCAACACTCAAATCCATTGCCGTATTGGATCGTACCAAAGAGCCTGGAAGTTTAGGGGAACCCCTTTATCATGACGTTGTGACGGCATTGTTCGAAAACTCGGATTCTTTAGGGTTTGAGATGCCTCGTATTATCGGTGGGCGATATGGATTATCCTCCAAAGAGTTTACCCCAGCCATGATCATCGCCATATTTAATGAGCTCTCCAAAGAGAAAATGAAAAACCATTTTACGATTGGCATTGATGATGATGTCACCCATACGTCGCTGGAGTATGATCATGATTTTATCCTTGAAAATCCCGATCAGTTTCAGGCGGTATTTTATGGTCTCGGTTCTGATGGTACGGTAGGGGCGAACAAAAATACGATCAAGATTATCGGTACCGAAACAGACCATTATGCGCAAGGCTATTTTGTCTACGACTCGAAAAAATCGGGTTCCATGACAACATCGCATCTACGATTCGGTAAAAAGGCTATCCGTTCGAGTTATTTGATCCAAAAAGCTGATTTTGTGGCGGTTCATCAAGCGGTATTTTTGGAAAAACTTGATTTGCTTGAAATTGCTAAAGAGGGAGCGGTATTTTTACTCAACACTCCCTTTTTGAAAGAGGAGGTATGGAACCGACTTCCTCGTGTAACGCAAGAGAAAATCATTGCTAAAAAGCTCAAATTTTACGCCATCGATGCTTACAAAGTAGCACAAGATTCCAATATGGGGCGACGGATAAACACGGTGATGCAAACCTGCTTTTTTGCCATCAGCGGTATTCTCTCCAAAGAAGAGGCGATAGCAAAGATCAAAGGCTCCATCAAAAAGAGCTACGGTTCCAAAGGGGATCTGATCGTCCAAGAGAACTACAAAGCGGTCGATACCACCCTCGAAAATCTGTATGAGATTGAGGTTCCCACCTCGATCAACTCTACCTTAGAACTGCAACAGACACTCAAAGGGGATATGAGTGCTTTTGTTCACGATGTAATCGGCAAAATTACTGCTTTCAAAGGGGATGAGTTGCGAGTTTCGCAAATACCCGATGATGGTACGTGGCCTACGGGGACGACACAGTATGAAAAACGCAATATCGCTCAGGAAGTCCCGTTTTGGGACGCTGATACCTGTATCCAATGTAACAAATGTGTTGGTGCTTGTCCCCATTCGGTCATTCGCTCTAACATCTTTGATGAATCGCTCCTCCAAAATGCCCCTGAAGGGTTCAGCGCCAAAAAAGCGAAGGGAAAAGAGTTCGGCGAAAACGATCTTTTTTCCATCTCAGTCGCGGTAGAGGATTGTACGGGATGTGCCCTCTGCGTCGAAGTCTGTCCCGCCAAAAACAAATCTCAGACCAACCTCAAAGCGATCAACATGGTACCGCAACTTCCGATACGTGAATCGGGAAGTGCGCAGTGGGAATTTTTCCTCTCACTCCCTAAAATGGATCGGGAGAAACTCGATCACAGCAATCTCAAAGGGTCACAGTTTCTTGAACCGCTGTTTGAGTTTAGCGGTGCTTGTCCGGGATGCGGTGAGACACCGTATGTAAAACTCACATCACAACTTTTCGGGGATCGGATGGTGATCGCCAATGCTACGGGGTGCAGCTCCATCTATGGTGGAAATCTCCCTACCACACCGTGGCGTAAAAACGACGAGGGGAGAGGACCGGCATGGTCTAATTCGCTCTTCGAAGATAACGCCGAATTCGGATTGGGATTTCGTTTGGCTATTGATGCCCATAACATTCGTGCACGCGGACTTTTGGAATCTCTTAAACCGCATCTTGATGAGTCTTTGGTGGAGGAGATACTTGGTGCCGATCAGCATGAAGAGTCTCAGATCAATGCTCAACGCAAGCGGGTCGAAACCCTCAAAATTGCTCTGGAGAAATTGGAGAATGATGAAGCCAAAACCCTCATCGAACTCGCTGATTATTTGGTTAAAAAATCGGTTTGGATTATGGGAGGGGATGGCTGGGCGTATGATATCGGCTATGGGGGGCTTGATCATGTCCTCGCCAGTGGGAAAAATGTCAATATTCTCGTTCTCGACACACAGGTTTACTCTAACACCGGAGGACAACAGTCCAAAGCGACAATGACGGGAGCGGTGGCAAAATTCGCCGCAGGGGGAAAAGCGGGACTTCCGAAAGATTTAGCCGCCATGGCCATTGCTTATGAAAATGTTTATGTTGCCAAAGTTTCTATGGGAGCTAACGACAGCGCGACACACAAAGCATTTGTTGAAGCGGAGCGCTACGATGGTCCCTCTATCATCATCGCCTATTCCCACTGTGTTGCCCACGGATACGATTTACGCTACGGATTCGATCAGCAAAAGAGAGCGGTTGATAGCGGTTTATGGCCGATATTCAGGTTTAATCCCGATAAAATCAAAGCAGGAGAAAATCCGATGACACTCGATTATAAGGGGCCAAAAATCGATGTCAAAGATTTTATGTACCGCGAAACCCGCTTTAAGATGGCGGAAAAAATGAATGCGGCTTCTGCCGGAGTGTTTCTGGAGACCGCAGCGCATACAGCAAAATCGCTCTATGCACGCTACCAAAATCTCCATGAGTATTATGAACCTGCACAGGAGGAAAAATAATGGATCTCACCACGACGTTTTTAGGATTTTCGCTTAATAATCCACTGATCGCCAGTGCATCCCCCCTTACGGCTTCACTACAGAGTATCAAAAAACTCGAAGATAGCGGTATTGCCGCCATCATCATGCATTCACTTTTTGAAGAGGAGATCAACCATGATATCCATCAGATTGACCATTTTTTACACATAAATAGCGATTCAAATGCCGAAGCGATGAGTTATCTCCCCAGTGAGGTTAATTTTGATAATCTTCAAGCCGACCACTATCTCGAAGAGATACGACGCGTTAAAGAATCGGTTGCTCTCCCTCTGATCGCGAGCCTAAATGGCGTATCATCCGGAGGTTGGGTGAAATACGCCAAAAAGATCGAACAAGCGGGGGCGGACGCCCTTGAGCTCAACATCACCTATATTCCCACAAGTATCGATTTGGAGGGAAATGCGGTGGAACAAATGTATGTGGATACCGTCTCGATGCTCGCACGTGAAGTATCGCTACCTATTAACGTCAAGATGAATGCTTACTTTTCCAATCCTGCCAATATGGCGAAACGGTTCGTTGAAGCGGGAGCAGTCGGGTTAAGCCTTTTTGATAATCCTACATTGGTCGATGTCGATTTGGATCTTCTCAGCACGGCGCAGCGTGCCAATATCACCACCTCTTATAATCTCAGTGAAACTCTTCGATGGTGCGGAATTTTGTATCAAAAACTCTCCTGTACACTCTGTGCCAATACGGGAATTCATCGTGGCGAAGATGTACTCAAAGCAATGATGAGCGGAGCCGATGCAGCGGCACTCGCTTCGGTATTGTTGATAAAAGGGGAGGGAGAGATTAAAAATATATTAACTAATATGATAGAGTGGATGGAAGAGCATGAATACGATTCGATTCAACAGATGAAAGGATCTATCTCATTACTCCATACCGATAACCCCTCAGTATACGAGCGTAACTCATATATGTATGCGTTGCAGCATTATCGGCACTAAGCTATTAGTTTTTGAACATAGCGGGCGATTTGAAGCTCTTCATCGGTCGCTATCACCAAGAGTGCTACGGCACTCTCTGAACGTTGTATCTGTGTTTCATTGGAGCGATTTTTCGTCTCATCTAATCTGATTCCCAGATGTTCTAATCCCTCACACACCATTTCATGGATGAGCGGTGAGTGTTCACCGATTCCCCCTGTAAATACGATTCCATCCACCCCTCGCAATATCGCCATATACTCACCGAGCTGTTTTCGCAGACGATAGGCGAACATATCAATCGCCAAAGCGGCATTCTCATCTCCACTATCTTTGGCATTTATGACACTGCGCAGATCATTCGTTCCTGCAATCGCAAAGAGACCGCTTTTTTTATTTAGCACGTTCTCTATCTCATCGATATTCATCCCTTTTTCACGCATCAGGTATCCGATGATGGATGGATCGATACTCCCGCTCCGTGTCCCCATCATTAGCCCCTCCAGCGGTGTCATCCCCATAGAGGTATCGATACTTTTCCCCCTCTCAATAGCACAAGCACTCACTCCGTTTCCAATATGAAACGTGATGAGATTAAGCTCTTCGAGCGGTTTTTGGAGTATCTGTGCGGTTTGGGTAGCGACATAATAGTGTGACGTCCCATGAAAACCGTAGCGGCGAATATGGTTCGTGTGATAGAGATCGTGCGGCAGCGGATAGCGAAAAGCCTGCGGAGGCATACTTTGATGAAACGCCGTATCGAAGATGGCAAAGTTCGGAACATTCGGAGCAATAGCACGTGCGGCGATGATCCCCTCGATATTGGCAGGGTTATGGAGCGGTGCGAGGGGGATGAGGACGGTGATTTCTGCTAGGAGCTCATCATCGATCACTGCGGGCTCATGAAACCTCTCCCCTCCATGGACGACGCGGTGCCCGATGGCGTTGATTTGGGTAATGTCGATACCGTGGACCAGAAGTTGATCACGCATTACCTCAAATCCTTGATGATGATCACGAATCTCTTCGATAAGACCGTGATCGATTAGTTCTAATGAAGCGGATTCATAGAGGCTGTATTTGATTGATGAGCTTCCGGCGTTGATGACGAGGATACTCATAGTGTCTCACTTTGAGCTTGGATAGCGGTGATGAGGACAGTATTGACGATGTCGGCAATTTCACATCCGCGACTCAGATCATTAACAGGTTTTTTCAACCCTTGGAGTACCGGACCGATAGCCACGGCACCGGAGGAGCGTTGTACCGCTTTGTAAGTGTTGTTTCCGGTGTTAAGATCGGGGAAGATGAAAATCGTCGCTTGTCCCGCAACGGCTGAACCCGGCAATTTGATTTTGGCGACGTCGGGATCGATAGCGGCGTCGTATTGGATCGGTCCTTCGATGAGGAGGTCAGGGCGTCGCTCTTTGACGATAGCGGTCGCTTCACGCACTTTTTCAACGTCGTCTCCATGCCCTGAGGTTCCGGTGGAGTAGGAGAGCATAGCGATGCGCGGCTCGATTCCAAAGGTTTGGGCACTCAGAGCCGAAGCGATAGCGATTTCTGCAAGCTCAGTTGCGTTAGGGTCTTGGTTAACAGCGCAGTCGGCATAGACGAGCACTTTGGTATCCAAACACATAAAAAAGAGGCTGGATACGAGTGAAATAGAGGGGATGGTTTTAATGATCTGCAAGGCGGGGAGGATGGTGTCTTGCGTCGTATGAATCGCACCGGAGACCATACCATCAGCATCACCATTATGGACCATCATGGTTCCAAAATAAGAGCGATGCAACATCGCTTCTTCAGCGTTATGGAGGCTTAACCCTTTATGTTTTCTCATGGTGTAAAACTGATGGACATAATGTTCCATGAGCTCTGAGGTAGAGGGATCGATGATCGTCGCTTTGGAGATATCGAGTCCTAGCGTATTGGCATGATGGGTGATACTTTGGGGATCCCCAAGCAAAATAAGTTCAACCGCATCCCGCCGCAGTAAAATTTCGGCGGAGCGTAAAATACGTTCATCATTACTCTCAGGGAGAACAATCCGTTTACGAACCGCTCTTGCGCGCTGATAAAGGCTGTACTCAAACATAGCAGGGGTAATGATATCGCTGTGCAGAGTACGAATCCGCTCTTGAAGAATTTCCGAATCAATCGCGTTCATAAACTCTCCCATCGCGAGGGCAATTTTACGTTTTTGTTCAGGACGGAAGGTTGGGGAGATATGATCGATAAGGAGGGCACTTTTATAGGTATCGCTGTCGATAGTGAGGATAGGGATGGTCAAAAAATCGATTCCGCTGATGAGCTTTAAAAATTGATCATTCGGGCTCAGCCCTCCGGTGAGCAAAATCGCGGCGATAGAGGGGAAATCTTTCGAATAGTTGGCATAAAGAACACTCAAAATAATATCAAGACGATCCCCTGGAACGATAATGAGGTCATTGTTTTCGATCCGCGTAATGAGGTTTTCGACATTCATGGCAGCGATTTTTGCTCGCTGTATCATCCGATCCAACCCTTTGGTTTCTCCGAGAATCTGTCGGCAGCCCAAAACTTCTTTGACCTCTGCGACACTCACCCGATTGAGTTCATCGATTTCCCCCATGAAAAAGGTGGGAACACTCTGATCACACCCCTCTTGTCGAAATGATTGATGCTTTTCCTCATCCAGACGGTTTAGAAAAAGGGCGATATGTTCAACATGCTCATTTTTCAGCGAACCTTTTTCCAAATGGATCTCATGGATGAGCTGTTCATACCCTTTATTTTTAGCATTGATGATACTGATGTAGGGAGCTTGGAGATTTTTGGCGATAATATGGTTGAAATTATAGGGGAGTGTTTTGGAAAAGGAGGCTTGGTCTAATCCTTGGATCAAGACAAAATCGTATTCGTTCTCCAATGTCTGATACTGCTCGATCAAACGTTCAATTATAGTCGATTCTTTCCCCTCAGAGAGGAGCGTCTCCACTTCATCCAGTCCCATCCCGTAACAGCTTCGTGGATTTTGAGTGAGATTGAAATGTTGGAGCATAAAATCGATATCAGGATCAAGAATCGATGTATCACTGATCACAGGACGAAAAAAAGCAAGTTTATTGACACGGCTTTTGAGAAGCTCCATAATCCCCATGGATATAATGAGCGATCCTGAATTTGATTCCAAAGATGCGATATAGATATTTTTAACACTCACGGCGATACTCCTCAATCATAATAGCTATATTATAATATATCTTTGATCATATTTCGGTACTGAGGTGATGCCACCCTCCACTCCCGTGTCAGCTTCACCATCCCTGCGAAATTCTTCTCCATATAGGGGATTTCACGGCCGTTCAGGAAGAGGGCACATGCCAGATCACCGACGATGTTTCCCGTCTCGAATCGGGCCAATGCGGAGGCATCGGGAGGGGTCAGCACCTCAGAGCTGTACTTTTTCAGCCAGAGGGATTTTGAGCATTGGATTCCACGGGTGTAGAGGGATTTAGAGAGGGTCATATCATCTGTTCAATTTTTTGTAGAATTTCATAAAATAGATATAGATAATAGTTGCTACTAAAAAAGGAAGCAGAGTAAAAATATCAAATATGCTTAGAGCAATAGGACGTACGCATAAGTCGATAAATGAGATCGCACTAAAAAAGACAACAAGTATCCATCCTCTTAAAAAAGTATCAATAATTTTTACATCTTTTTCTTTGATTCCAATAAAGCCGATACACATAGCTATCAATATTGCCGTCAATTCAGCCGACGAAAATAACCAATGCCACCATCCGGCAACTGACAATCTTCCTAGTTCTATATCCATAAATCCAGTATATGCATCCTGCGTCCAAAGATAGTGCATGTATGCCATCACTTCGAAAGACAACACTCCTAAAACACTAACGATGCCTAAAAATTTTCGTCCAGTAGGAAATTCTGAAACTTTATATACATTGAAAATATCATAAATCCTTCGATTTAAAAATGGGAGGATAAATAAATCACCGAACCAAACCGAGGGGAGCGATAGAAGTCCGAAAGGGTGTTTTTCTGTAATCAAAAATGTCGCTGTTTGCAAGGAAGCGATAGCAAATACCGTAAAACCAAAGATTACAGTAAGCGGTGCAATAATATATCTAACTACGTCTGTATCCCAATTCTTTAAATCCTCTAAATCAAAAATATGAAAAATAGAATTTTTGATAAAAGCACCACCGCTTTGAAGTGATAATTGTATCCATTGCCATAAATGAAATATAGCAAGTAAAATTGTAGGTACGGCATAAAAACCAAAATAGCTTCTTGCATACGTCCAAGCAAAAAAACATAAGACACCTATTGCAAAAATATAAAGGGAAGATACCCAAAAAAAGACAAGCGGTTGTGGTCGAAGTGCACCGTTTGCTACCCACCACTGGTCAGTTAGGATGAATGGCATTACCTTATTTTCCCATTCCATGGCAGATGTGTTAATGGTTTGGTTCACCTTTTTTTCGATAACCCCTACACGACTTCCATTTGCCATGAGCATGTAAAGTGTATCCATCATCGTCGCATGGAGAAAAAAAAGAAACATTGTTAAAAAAGCTAAAGCACTTATTATTTGCAAATGATGGTGACCGCCATGTATCGGAAGTGCCTCATCAAAAAATTTTGATTGTGTGAAGTAAATATAGGTAGCTAACGACGATAATGATGCTAAATAGGTTTGGACATAGCCTACATTTCTATGGTACCTAGCGGAATGGAACGCAATTTCTTGGGTACGTGTACCGTATTCTTTATATAAAGCTTCGAGCTTCAATTTTGTTTTTTCAGTTTTGGAATCTTTTGTCATATCAAACTCCTCTTATTCGGTTGAAATTCTGTGTTTTTAACATGAATTTTTAATAAACGTCGCCTCGTAGATGTATTCTAATCCCTCAGCCATCCATTCCCGTGTCAGCTCCGCCATCCCTACGAAATTCTTCTCCATATAGGGGATTTCACGACCGTTCGGGAAGAGGGCACATGCCAGATCACCGACGATGTTTCCCGTCTCGAACCGTGCGAGTGCTGTAGCATCGGGAGGAGTCAGCACCTCAGAACTGTATTTTTTCAGCCAGAGGGATTTTGAGCATTGGATTCCACGGGTGTAGAGGGATTTAGAGAGGGTCATAGTTGAGTTTCTTGCTCTTTATAATATAATTCTCGTTTCATTACATCAACTCTGCAAACATCATATTGATGTTTCATATATTTATACAAAATGTATTTTTCTATTTCATCTTCATGTGTCGATACAAAAATTTGTTTATCTCTAAAATCATTTCTAAGCAATTCAACTAAAGAAATCATATTAATATCATCCATACTCTGAACAGGATCATCTATCATAAGAGCATCTAAATTTTTTGAGTATATTCTATTTAGTGCCAAGGTAAGTGCAATAACAATTCCAGCTAATTGCCCTGAACTTGTTGTATTTACAATGTCTTGATCTGATGCATAGTCTGCAACAAATCGGATGTTATTTAACCTGTCATCATTTCCTTTGACTGAATCTTTTAAAAATACCCCCGATGGTTGATTACCTCTTATACTATGAAGAATTTTCCCACTATAGATGTAAAATGCAAGTTCAATGTTTTGCATCATCCCTTTACGATGTTTTGAAATTTTATCAATGTAAATTTTTATCAACGTATCGATATTAGTAATAAGCTTTCCTAACTCGGTTATCTCTTTATCAAGAATTTCTAATCTTTTGTGTTTGGCTTGATTAAATTTATAGTACATCTGTAGAATATACTTTGCTTTTTGCCTAATATCTTCTACAAAAATATTTTGAATATTTTCTTCTTTTTTATCAAAGTAAATTTGGTACACATTGACTAGATTAAACTCATCTTGATTAGTCAAAAATTCTTCGTTAAATAGCATCTTGCTATCTATACGCTCAATAACTTTATCAGCTAAATTCAAAAGCATACCTTCTGTTATTGGCGTATTTAAATCTTTGATGATTAAGTCGTCAATAGCTATTTCATTCAGTGTAAAAAACCTAGAGAATTTTGAAATAGAACTGATAGACTCTCTATGTTTATTTATATATTCAACATATTCATTTGAAAGTTTATATTGGCTTTGAATCAGATTCTCGATTAAAATTTTAAGAGAGTTGAGTTTTGATTTTAAACTTTCAACTTTTTCGTTGAATATTTTTGTGTCTGATTTAATGAGGGTATTTAAAAATATCTTTTTTTCATCAATAGCCAAAACAAGTGCATCTGCACCATCCCAATCAAAGCCACAAAGAGGACAACTGTTTTTTTCAAGTAGAGACTCTTTAAACTTAGTGACTAAACTATCTCTAAAAGCAAGTAATTCTCTCATAACTTTATCGCTTTCAGAAAGATTATCTTGCAAATTCTTAATTGTCGTTACTTCTTGCGTAAATGCATCAAAATCAAAATCAATTTTAGTTTTCAAAACTTCAAAATTAATTTTTTGTTCCAAAATCAATTCCATATTTTCCAAATCAATTAATATTTTTTGAATTAATGGCTTTTCTTTGGCTAATTCAATAATCAATTCTTGCTTATCAAGGGTGTCATACAGAGCAATTAAATTTTTAATTTTTTCAATATGTTGTTTAACATATGATGTCTGGTAGAACTTGATAACATTATCTTTGTTTTCAACAAAAGTATGAATACTTTTCAATTCATGAAAATATTTATCTTTGGTATCAGCTTCTCTAAAAGTCAACAGTTCTTTATCCCACTCATGTTCAATGGAATTTGTAAAATTCAATAATCTCTTATATTCAATATTCTCATCTGGTAAAGTTTTTTGTGTCAAATCTCCTTGGATTAGTTTTTGTTTTTCTTCATTTGATTGTTTCTGAATTTGCTTGACTTTTTTATCAAGTGCTTGTAGTCTTTGAAGCTCATCAGTTTCTTTTTTTATATCAAATACTGACCTTACGCACTCTTCAATCTCTGTAATTCCATAAACGCCATTTGATTGGCACGGATGAGGAGTTTGGTTCTGAGTGCGAAATGGTTTAGAGCGGTTTTTATTTTTAAGCATTCGAGCTTGAAT
>Ga0209467_1000302_pt1 | contig 79726 bp, 72 predicted proteins | sample Higcelwee11metaG_FD_187175 | JGI IMG/M metagenome (GOLD analysis project Ga0209467, IMG submission 187175) | Freshwater pond sediment microbial communities from the University of Edinburgh, under environmental carbon perturbations - High... | ecosystem: Environmental > Aquatic > Freshwater >...
GTGGGCTGTGGGCTGTGGGCTGTGGGCTGTGGACTGTGGGCTGTGGGCTGTGGGCTGTGGGCTGTGGGCTGTGGGCTGTGGGCTGTGGGCTGTGGGCTGTGAGCTGTGGGCTGTGAGCTGTGGGTTGTGGGTTGTGGGTTGTGGGTTGTGGGTTGTGGGTTGTGGGTTGTGGGTTGTGGGTTGTGGGCTGTGAGCTGTGAGCGGTGAGCGGTGAGCTGTGAGCTGTGAGCTGTGAGCTGTGAGCTGTGAGCTGTGAGCTGTGGACAGATAGCGAAATAGCTTGATAGCGAGTTGGCCGGTAGCCGGTGGTCAGTGACTCGTCCTGAAAGAGGTTGATGCCCGTGTGAACGCATGTTGTCCTTTTCGTCCTTTGGCCGCACATCAGCCAGCCATCTGTTGTCACTCAGATCGCAGGAAGCATGCCGGATGCAAGCATGATGAGTATTCCGCTTCCGAGCAGAAGCCGGTAGATAATGAAGATTGATGTTGTGTGGCTTTTCAGGTAGTTGAGCAGAAAAGCGATCGACGCGTAACCGACAATTCCGGAAACAATCGTCGCAACGATAATGGCGATCAGATTGTCCGGAGAAGAGATAATGAGATCCCATGATTTATAGAGCTGAAACACTCCGGCGGCCAGTACAGAAGGGAGGGAGAGCAGAAAGGAGAAGCGGGCTGCCGTTTCGCGGGAAAGATTGAGAAAGAGTCCTCCGGTAATGGTTACCCCGGAGCGCGATGAGCCGGGAATCAGTGCGATGCTCTGGATAAGGCCGATCATCAGCGCGTCTTTCCAGCCGATATTTTCCATCGACTTCATCGTAACACCCTGACTGAGCCGGTTTTTCATTCTCTTTTCGGCAATGGTCAGCAGCAGGGCGAGCCCTATCAGCGCTCCGCTGATCCAGTAGAGCGATCGGAGCGATGTTTCTATTTCGGTTTTGAAAAGCAGCCCGAAAATGACGATTGGTATGGTGCCTGCAGCGATCATCCACCCCATTTTCGCCTCCTGCGTTCCCAGAGGCCTGCCTTTGACGATTCCGGAGACAACTTCACGGACAATAGCGGTTATATCACGGAAGAAGTAGATGAGTACGGCTGCAAGGGTACCGATCTGCACGATGGCGGTAAATGCGGCGCCGGGATCTTTCCATCCGGCAAGAGCCGGAATGATTCTCAGGTGAGCGGTGCTGCTGATGGGCAGAAATTCAGTCAGGCCCTGGACAATGCCGAGAATCACAGCTTCAAACAGGTTCATGTGCCGGGGGAATTTTCAGGTTATTGAGGGGTATAATGCTTGCTCATGATGTCGGAAAGAGCATCCGATGCTTTCTGCAGGGCAATTGCCCGGTGACTGATTGTGTTTTTTTCTTCGGCAGCCATTTCGGCATAGGTCTTTCCCGCTGAAGTTACATGAAATACCGGATCATAGCCAAACCCCATCGTCCCTTTTCTCTCTTCGACTATGGAGCCGTCAACCACGCCTTCAGCGGTGAGTCGGAACGCATAAGCTGTTTCTGCCGAAGGAATGCGCCCTTTCAGAGCGATAACGGTGCGGAAACGGGCTTTTCTTTCCTTTAACCCGTTCATGCGAAGAAGCAGGTGATCGATATTATTTTTATAGGTTGGTTTCATGCCTGCTGTCTGGACCGGAGCAAACCTTGCCGACAGCACTCCGGGTTCACCTCCGAGGGAGAGTACTTCCAGGCCTGTATCGTCAGCTATCGTTACCAGAAAGGGGAAGCGCTGCTCGAGGATGGTAAATATCCCGTCGGCTTTCAGCAGGGCGTTTCCCGAAAGCGTTGGTTCAGTTTCTTCGATGTCGGCTGCAATGTCGAGATCGGAGAGTGAAAAAACGGAAAACAGTGGCGAAATGTGCTCCAGCATCGGACGAAGTTCTTTCACCTTGTCGGGGTTGCCGGTTGCAAGAATGACCGGTATGGTTATTTCCGTACAGGGGCTGGTTCCGTTCATGCTTCTCTCCTCAGAAGCTGAAGCATCTCCTTCACGGCGGCTTCCAGACCGGTAAAGGCGGCCCTGGCAATAATCGCATGGCCGATACTGACCTCCTCGATCTGCATGATCCGGCTGAACGAAGCGGCATTGCGATAATTCAGTCCGTGACCGGCAACGACCGAGAGCCCAAGCGTGTTTGCGAAAAGTGCGGCATGCCGGATTTTTTCCAGCTCTTTTTCCCTTTCGTCGTCCGTTTTTTTCAGGGAGTAGATGCCGGTATGCAGTTCCACAATATCGGCTCCGGCTTTTTTTGCCAGATCGATAGATTTCTGTTCTGGTTCGATAAAGATGCTGACGGCTATTGATGCGTCGTTCAGCGGTTTGATGAATTCTGCAAGGGTTTTATAGTGTCTTGTAATATCGAATCCCCCTTCGGTGGTCAGTTCTTCGCGTTTTTCCGGTACGAGGGTGACCAGTTCAGGTTTTGTTTTCAGCGCTATCTCCTGCATTTCTTGCGTCATGGCCATTTCAAGGTCGAGTTTGGTCGTGACCGCCTGACGGAGTCTTTCGAGGTCGAGATCCCGGATGTGTCGGCGGTCTTCGCGAAGATGGCAGACAATTCCGGCAGCTCCGCTTTTTTCGGCAATCAGGGCGGCTTCGACCGGGTCGGGATCAAATTCATTGCGTGCGTTGCGCAGCGTTGCGATATGGTCGATATTGACGGAAAGTCTCATGGCGTTCGGTTCTGTGTTTTATACAACGAAGATAATGATTGCGGTACTCATGACCTGCCAAAGTAAGGAGTTCATAAGGTAAATACAAAGAGAGCTGTTTTATCTTGTTCCTTCAATAGATATGAATGCCTCCGGGCCGATTCCATTATATTGACCGAAAACCTATACAATGCTATAAACAGGAGAAAGAACAGAGAATGGATGCGGTTACGTTAAGAAAGCTCGAGTTTACAAGGGTTGCCGAATATACTTCGAGGTATTGTCTCTCCGCCATGGGAGGCGATCTTCTGCTTGAGACTCATCGAGAGTCGGAAAGGGATCTTCTGATCGCAGATCTGGAACGGGTGCTCGAACTGAGAAATTTTCTGCTGGAAGGGCAATCCCTGCCGTTTTCCCTGCTGCCGGATACCCGTCACCTGCTCAGGCATCTCGAGGTTATCGACAGTTATCTCGATGCGGAGGGATTGCAGGATATTTTCCATCTGCTGCACGCAGCGGCTCAGCTCAGAAAGTTCATGTTCGGGAGTCGTGAGGTATATCCGAAGCTGAATGAGTTCTGCATCAGGTTGTGGCTTGAGAAGACGCTTCAGTCTACCATCCGCAGTGTCGTTGATGAACAGGGTGGCATAAGGGATACCGCCAGCGACGGTCTTTTTCTGATCCGCAGCGAGCTTCGGGAGAGCCGCACAGCCCTGCAGAGAAAAATGGAGAGATTGCTTCGCCGCTGCATCGAAAACGGCTGGCTTATGGACGATACCATAGCGCTGAAAAATGGCCGGCTCACGCTTGGTTTCAGGGTCGAGTATAAGTACAAGGTGCCGGGTTATATTCAGGATTATTCGGGCAGCGGTCAGACGGTGTTTATCGAGCCGGCTGAGGCGCTTGCCCTGAGCAACAGGATTCAGGAACTCGATATCAATGAACGGCGGGAGATCGAGCGGATTCTCCGCGAGGTTTCGGGTATGATCCGGCCTGAGCTTGAAAACCTCAATCATAATCAGGAGCTTCTTGCCGGGTTCGATACTCTTTACGCAAGAGCAAAGCTTGCGGTGGAGACCGGTTCTGTGCTGCCGGGCATTGCCGAAGGGAGGCAGCTTCGTATTGTCAGGGGATATCACCCCTGGCTTCTCATAACCCATCGGATGAAACAGGCAGAGGTTTTTCCTCTTGATCTCGATCTGCGGCATGATGAACAGGCGCTGGTCATATCAGGGCCGAATGCCGGCGGAAAGTCGGTGGCCATGAAAACCGCCGGGCTTTTGTGCTGTATGCTTTCACATGGTTACCTGCTTCCCTGCAGCGAAAGTTCGATTTTTCCTCTTTTCAGTTCTATAGCTATAGAGATCGGCGATGAACAGTCGATTGAACATGATCTTTCGACCTTCAGCTCACATCTCTCCGCCATAAGGGGAATTCTTGAATCTGCCTGCAGCAACTCTTTGGTGCTTATCGACGAGCTTTGTTCCGGTACCGATGTCGAAGAGGGAGGAGCAATAGCGAAGGCCGTTATTGAAGAGCTGCTTCGGAGAGGTGCGATGACGTTCGTAACGACGCATCTCGGCGAACTGAAGGCCTATGCTCATGAGCGTGAAGGAGTGGTCAACGGCGCCATGGAGTTTGATCGGGAGGGGCTTCTTCCGACATTCAGGTTCATCAAGGGGCTTCCGGGCAACAGTTTTGCTTTTGCCATGATGAAGCGGATGGGATTTGCTCAGGATCTGATAGATATGGCACAGGGTTTTATGAAAGAAGAGCGTGTAGGAGTTGAACGCCTGCTCGATGACCTGAAGTGTCTGATGCAGGAGAATCGTGCGCTTGAAAGCTCTCTCAGGCATGACAGGGATGTTATTGAAACAGAAAAGCAATCGCTTGCTTCAGTACGGGCGGAAATTGCCGCGCAGCGGACGGAGCTTAAAAGCAGAGCGTTGCGTGAAACGCAGAAAGAGATCGAACATGCACGCCGGGAGATACGCGGAATCGTTCAGGATGTGAAAAATGCCCCATCGGACGACAGAACGGTTCTTGATGCAAGAAAAAAACTCGATCTTCGTAAAAAAGCCCTTGCAGAGGTGGACGCGGAACAGGTGCCTCTGGCGCCGTTTTCGCTGGAGACGGCCCGGGAAGAGATTCGAACGGGCGATCTCGTCAGACTGCAGGGCAGCAATACCACCGGCGAGGTTGAATCGATCCAGAGTGGCAGTGCGGTTGTTCGATGCGGCAATTTCAGGCTGACGACGACGTTGAAAAGTCTGGAAAAGATCACGAAAACCTTAGAACGGAAGATGCAGAGAGAGCCCCAGGCGTCTGCAAGAAAAGCTTCGTGGACAGCGGTGACGACCGATGCCCTTTCAACCACCCTTGATCTTCGAGGTATGACCGGCGAGGAGGCAATTCCCGCTGTTGAGCGTTTTCTTGACAGCATGAGTATGAATCGCATCAGGATGGCGACCATCATTCATGGAAAGGGTACCGGATCCCTGCGCAGGAGAACAGCTGAATTGCTTCAGCAGCACAAAGCGGTCAGGAGCTTTCGGCTTGGCGAGTGGGGCGAGGGAGGTGCGGGAGTGACCGTTGTTGAGTTGAAATGATCATGATTTTGTTTTCGATTAAGGCAGCGTGTTGAAAAACAGCCTCTGAAGCTTTATCTTACCGGACAAGCAAGTTCCGCATGATACTTTCAGCTGCCGGGTTTCGGCCGATGATGGTGTCCCAATCAAACGAAACAGGGTGAAAGAGCCGTTTTCTCTCCAGATGACCGTACCGAACCAGCTGACCATGCTTCGCATCGTACTGGTTCCGGTGTTCGTTGCCCTGCTTCTGCAGGAGGATCCCTATTTAAAGCTGATGGGTGTGATTGTTTTTGCCGTTGCCTCCATAACCGATGCCTATGATGGTTATCATGCAAGAAAATACGGCGAAACAACCCGTCTCGGTGCTTTTCTCGATCCACTTGCCGACAAGTTTCTCATTACCGCGGCATTTCTGCTTTATGTTCATATGGGTTATCTCGTTCTCTGGATGGTTATTCTTGTTGCCGTCAGGGATCTTCTCATTACCGTTCTTCGGGTCTATGCCGAGTTCATGGACCGCCCCGTGGTTACCAGTCGCGAGGCCAAGTATAAAACTCTTGCCCAGAATGTGTTTGCCTATGTGATAATGGTGCTGCTTCTCATGAAGGAGAAGGTGTTTTTCGGCAGTCGGGTTTCAGCGACCATCGAGCAGGTTCTCCAGTCCGATTCCCTAGATTACGTCATGCTGGCCATTACGTTGTTTACTGTTTATACCGGCATTTCTTATCTTGTGGCTAATTGGGACGTGTCTATCCGCAGTTCCGCGAGGGAGCGATAAGCTATGAGGATGCGGCTTGCCGGATTGCTCTCGACCTGTTTTGGTCTCGGTTTTTTTCCGGTTGCTCCGGGAACTGTGGTCAGCCTGGCAGCGGTACTCGGTTATCTCTATTTTCCGGTTTTTCACGATCTTCCTTTTCTTGTCGTTGCGATTGTTCTCGCATCGATAGCCGGTGTCTGGTCAGGTGGGGTTATGGAAGAAAAGTACGGAGATGACCCTTCCATCGTTACAATCGATGAACTTGCCGGTCAGTGGGTCGCCCTTGCGGCGCTTCCTGCTGCTCCGCTTACCGGATTGCTCGGCTTTCTGTTTTTCCGCTTTTTCGATATAGCCAAACCTGGACCTGTCGACAGGGCGCAACGTTTCCCCGGCGGCTGGGGCATCATGGCCGATGACCTGCTTGCCGGGTTTTTCGCCAATCTGTCGGTTCGTGCGGTTCTGACAGCAGCGTCGTTGTTTCACATTGTGCTGCCGCTGTAGAACGCCCTTATTTTTTTCAGCACGGCTTCTGCATTCATTCCGGTTTCCCGATAAAGTTCGGTCATGCTGCCGTGGGTGATAAACCGGTCCGGCAGGCCGATTTTAAGAACCGGTCGGGCAATGCCTTTTTCGTTGAGGCAGTCGATCACCGCGCTTGCCATGCCGCCGATAACGCTGTTTTCTTCGATAACGGCAAAGTGGGTCGAGCACCCTGCAAGTTTTTCTATAAGAGCGGTGTCGACAGGTTTGAGGAAACGCATGTTGGCAACCGAGACGTTCAGGCCTTCTTTCTGCAGCATATCTGCCACATCAAGAGCCATACCGGTCAGCGGCCCTGCCGAAAGCAGGGCTATCTCTGAGCCCTCCCGCAGAAGGACTCCTTTACCTGTTTCTACAGGCGTAAAGGTTTTACGGAGTTCTATGCCGTTTCCGTTGCCTCTCGGGTAACGAATCGCGACCGGTCCGTTGATCTCATAAAGAGCGGTATAGAGCATGTCGCGAAGTTCCTGTTCATCGGCTGGCACCATCACGGTGAGATTCGGAACGGCGTGCAGGTAGGAGAGGTCGAACGATCCGTGGTGGGTTGGTCCGTCCTCTCCTACAAGACCTGCCCTGTCGATGGCAAACACTACATGCAGGTTCTGCTGTGCCACATCGTGAATGATCTGGTCGTAGGCTCGCTGGAGAAAGGTGGAATAGATCGCGCAAACCGGCAGAAAGCCTTTTGTTGCCTGTCCGGCGGCAAAGGTGACGGCATGTGCTTCGGCAATGCCTACATCGTAGAAACGGTTCGGCAGGGCGTTCTGAAAAAGATCGAGAGATGTTCCGCTCGGCATGGCGGCTGTAATTGCCGTAATACGGGCATCCTTCATGGCAAGCTCCACCAGGGCTTCACCGAAAACTTCCTGATATTTCGGCGGTTGCGGTTTGCCGTCCGTTTTGGGCGTTATGCCCGTAATCCTGTCGAATCCGCCGCTGTGGGCATGCCACTTGCTCTGGTTGTCTTCGGCCGGTTTGAATCCCTTGCCTTTTTTGGTAACGATATGGAGCAGTTTCGGATGCGGCAGTTCCTGAATCTCCCGTAGTGCCTTTACAAGCTGCTCCATGTTATGGCCGTCGATCGGACCGAAATATCTCAGGCCGAGCGCCTCGAAAAAAGCTCCAGGAGTAAAGGCGGCCTTGAAGCCGTCTTCAAGTTTTCTTACCGCGTTTTTCGCTGCGTCGCCGAACTCGTTATTGAGGAGCGAAATGGAGTTCCAGATAAATTTTCGGGTCTTGTTGTATGCTTTATTCAGCGTGATATTGATCAGGTGGGTTTTCAGGCCTCCCGTGCTTGGAGAGATGGCCATCTGGTTATCGTTGAGAATGACCAGAACGTCACTTTTCAGATCGCCGAGGTGGTTCATGGCTTCGAATGCCATGCCCCCGGTCATGCTCCCGTCGCCGATAACAGCAATGACTTTTTCACCGCTTCCGGAAAGGTCGCGGGCAGCGGCTATTCCGGCGGCTGCCGAGATCGATGTGGATGCATGACCGGTTCCGAATGCGTCATATGGGCTTTCGGATATTTTAGGAAATCCGGCAAGCCCTCCGTACTGACGGTTGGTGTGCATGCGCTCCCTCCTTCCGGTCAGGATTTTATGTACATAGGCTTGATGGCCTACATCCCATATGATCTTGTCGTGAGGAGAGTTATAGACGTGGTGCAGGGCAACGGTAAGTTCGACAACTCCGAGAGTGGAGGCGAAATGGCCTCCGTTCTCGGCTACAAGATTGATGACCTCATTGCGGCACTCTTCGGCAAGGCGCTGCAGTTCGGCAATGGAGAGCTTTTTCAGGTCGTCCGGGGACTTGATTTCTGACAGGAGGAGCTTGTCCTGATGAATGGGAACCGTTACTGAATCCGGCATGGTTTTTGTTTCTGTTGATGATAACTGGTTTCAGTGAGAATAACCCGCTAAATCATTCATGAGTTCCGTTATTCACTTCTCCGGTCAGATTCCGCAGAACTGCAGGAGAATAGAGCGGCTTGGCCTGGGACCGTCGAGTTCGATAAAAAATACCGATTGCCACCGGCCGAGCAGCAGCTCGCCTTTTGAAAACGGTATGGTTTCGGAGGTGTTCATGAAGAGCCCCAGCAGGTGCGAGTGGGCGTTATCCCTTCCGTCGAGAGGGCTGATATTGTGGCTGTAGTTGCCATCGCGGGGGACGAGACGTTTCAGGAAGGTTACCATGTCTTCAAGCAGGCAGTTCTCTTTTTCGTTGATATTGATGAATGCCGTCGTATGCTGACTGATGACGGTGACCGTTCCCGCCTGAAGTCCTGATTCGGCTGCCGCAGTTCTGATTTCCGCAGTAATATCGATAATCTCTACAGGAGTCAGGGTTGGTGTCGTGATGGTTTTTGTTATGATTTTCATCTGTCGGCATGCATAGGATTGACTATATCGTGCTTTCTGCAGGTTATAACCACGCCTTCATGCGGTGCAAGCAGGATATGCATGGTGTCGGCGGCAAGATGCGTGTCTGTTTTTTTATCGCCATCTATGGTACTCAACAGGCAGATATCATCGTAGCCGAGGTTCAACAGTATGGGATGACTGAAGGCGATGTCGATGCCGGTAACACTGAAGTTGGCTATAACAATGGCATGCTCGTTTTCGGTGAAGCGGTGGTAGCCGAAACAGTGGGAAAAACTCGATGCGTTCAGGTGCAGCCACTCGATGTGTCCTTCCTGAAAAACGGCAAGTTTCTGAAGAGCGAAAAGCTTGCGGTAGAGGGATGCGAGCTCATGGTTTTCTTTTTCCGCAGCCTGACGGATGAGCTGTACCGGAATTTTCTTTTTGTACCCTTCCATCTGGTCCTGATGCACCAGATGCATACCGGGCGACGTAAGCATCACCAGAGCAGCGGCATGGTTGTTCAGGCCCATTTTTGCGGCAGCTCGTGGTTCGTCATGATTTTCAAGGAACCTGCACAGATGCTTCTGGTATTGCCACTGAGCCTGCATGTGTCCCATGAGTTTTTCGATGTTGGCCGGCACATGGGTGATGTAGTCATAGAATGGTTTGTCGTAAGTGTAGTCAAAGCCGAGCTGTTGCAGATCCCATTCCTTATTCCAGTATGATTCCGCCAGAAAAAGAAAATCGGGATAGATCTCTTTGACGCTCCTGATTGCCTTTGACCAGAATTCTTCCGTCATTGGCCCGCTGAGATTGCTCCAGGTTGTATTGAAGATGTTTTTCAGAACGAGCATAGCTACATCGCAGCGGACTGCGTCGCATTGGCGGCTGATCTTCAGAAGATTATCCGTCATCATCCCGTGCGTTTCCGGATTGGCATAGTTGAGCTGCAGGGTATCGGTCCAGGGCGGAAAATAGGGGTCCTTGCCGTATGCGAGATATTTTCCTTCGGCATATTCGAAACAGGATTCCGGATCGTGGCACTGTTCGTCGCAGGAGACCGGAATGAAATATTCAGGATGATCCGGCAGCCACTCGTTGTCGAGAGCGAGGTGGTTCGGCACGAAATCGAGCATGAGCCTGATTCCGTTCAGTTTCAGTCGTTGACGAAATGCCTGCAGTTCGGTTTCGCCTCCGAGGGCGGGGTTTACCGTATACGAGGGTATGGAGTAAGGTGAGGATGCTATATCGTCAGGATCGACGGATCCGAGGTGTTGCAGAAAGGTTGTTCGCAGACCAGGATGTCCGGTGGCGATAGCCCGGCTGTATTTGCTTGGTACCCAGACGCCCATCAGCCAGATGAAATCGAATCCGCATTCACTGAAAAACAGGAATTCCTCGTCGGGAATGGATGAAAGGGTGATTGTTTTGTTGTGCTTCCGGCTCAGATTCTGAAGCCAGACCCGTGTGTTGATTTCGAAGACAAGTGGAAACATGAGCGCATATGGATATTTAAAAAGCCGTTATGCCTGAATATAGCAACTGATGTCGGCAAACCTGCACGAGGATTTTATTCGTTTACAGGTAAGCCTGAATAATGTCCGCAGCTGCAGGACAGTGTGATGCCGCAAGGTCATGGTTCCTGGTGAAAATTTCTGTAAGAGGTATTTTTTAAATTATATAGAGATTCCCTAAATTCCGCTTTACGGTGAGTCGTTTCAATTTTTTTCACTACAGTGTAACCTTCCATGACAACTACTTATATTGACGGTATTGCCAATATTTCGCTGATAGACGGCATTATCCGTTTTGATCTTGTCAATATCACCCAACAGGAGAAAGATAAAGCCAACATTCGTCAATCAGGTTCGCTTGCCCTGTCGCTTCCAGCCCTGCTGCGTACTTACGAACAGCTGACACAGGCCGTCAACAAAATGGTTGAAGACGGTATTCTGAAGAGAAATGATGCACAGCAACTTGTTTCGGACGGCAAGTAATCCGTTTTCTGAATCAGGTTTTTCGATCCGGCAAGGAAGACTGGCACAGGGGCACTCCATGGTCTGGACAATCCGGATTCATACTCCTGTTCATTGACGGAAGGTACGAAAAAACATTCTGAACGTACCGAGTCTCAGGATCAACACAAGAGGCTGTCTCGGAAGGAAAACGAGACAGCCTCTTTTTGTTTTTTTCGTAACGCGGCTTAAGAGTTTTCAGGTCGATTACCGGCAGATCAGCAAGATGAAGCAGATAAGGAAATTCGTAAGGAAGAGGTCTGTAGTATTTCAAAACATAGCGTGCATTGTCGTGTGAACAGGTTTTTTTTAAGGCCATCTCCGGCTTATTGCGTAAGTTTTTACAGGAATCGGTGTTCGTTAATTATTTGCTTGACTATGCAATGAAGCGGAACAAACGCGCTGAACACAATAGCCGGCCAACGGGAAGACCTTTGAAAACGGTCAAGAGCTCCCTTTCCGGAAAGATAGGCCAGCCGGCAGGAACGTTGTACCATACGGGGAGGCAGAAAACCGAATCTCCTGTCATTACGGTTTTCGGTTACGATGAAAACAGATTTTTTTACCGTGACGTTAAAACTTTGCATGAGTGCGAGCAATTCAAAGAACAGTTCAAGGTGCTCTGGGTCAATATTGACGGTCTGCATGAGGTGCAGATTATCGAAGAGGCCGGACAACTTTTCGGAATCCATCCGCTGACCCTGGAAGATATTCCTCATACCGTGCAGAGACCGAAAATCGAGGAGTTCGACGGTTATCTTTTTCTTGTTCTCAAAGCGCTCGAACTCGATGCCGCTTCAGGAGATGTTGCCGAAGAACAGATAAGTATGGTTATAGGAAGCAATTTCGTGCTCTCTTTTCAGGAGAAGCCGGGAGATATGTTCGATGCGACGAGGGATCGCATCCGAAACGAGGGGACAGCCGTCAGAAGAAAAGGTGCGGATTATCTTGCCTATACCCTCATCGATGCCGTAGTCGATCATTATTTTACGATTCTCGAACATTTCGAGAGCCGCATCGAAGAACTCGATACCAATCTGCTTGAAGCAGAAGGTCACGATATGTTTCAGTCGATGTATTCACTCAAAAAAGATCTCATCCATCTGAGGAAATCGATCTGGCCTCTTCGCGAGATTATCAACAGCCTGAGCCGCGAACAATACAGTACGCTCGATGGCGCATCGATACATCCGTTTTTCAGGGATGTTTACGATAACATCATTCTGATCATTGAAAGCGTTGAGAGCTACCGGGATATTGTTATCGGCATGCACGACACCTGGCTTGCCGTTGTCAACAACCGTATGAATGAAATCATGAAAGTTCTGACCATTATCGCCACAGTGTTCATGCCTCTTTCTTTCATTGCCGGGGTATATGGTATGAATTTCCATTATATGCCCGAGCTTGAATGGCATTGGGGGTATTTTTCAGTTCTTGGCGGAATGGCGGTGATTTTCGCCGGTATGATGCGTTATTTTCATACAAAACGGTGGTTTTAAACTTTAGAAGTGCTGGGAATCAATGTTTTTCTTCATATTTTGCATTTTTCTTCAGCCCGGTAAAATAGGTGAGCGCCGCTACGACGAAGCCTATGGCGCCACCCAGGTAGAGTATTTCGGTTTCACCGTGCCACTTTACCACATGGCCGAGAAAGACTACTGCCATGACAACGACAATAACACCGATCAGTTTGCTTTTCAGATCGTCAAGATTGTGGATCACAAGCCATTCCGGCAGTTCTATGGCGTCGTCAATAAACAGTTCATATAATCCCAGCGACATGATGTAGAGCGCCGTTGCGACAAGAAAAATATCGGCGTTTTCTATGAATCCGAGAGCAAGCGTCTTTGCTCCCTTTGATGTGACTGTGCTGTTCTGTACCGTATCGATAATCTGCCGGGTGACGGAAATGCCGCCGTACAGCAGTAAGGTCAGCGCTGAAAGGAAGGTGCCTGCCACAGCGATTATGATGAGGTAACGGGTTGAAGAGAGCAGTTGCCTTACTATTGGCATAATGAATAATTAAGGGTTAACTTATTTCTTTGTAAGAATATAAGAATTACGGACCATACTCCAAACGGGAAAAAAAAGGCTTTTTGGAGCTTTTTTGCATCTCTTGACAAGTGTTTTAACCGTTTCATGCAATATGGCTACAGATAAACTGATTTGCGATTTTTCAACTCCGCACTGCCTTGACTGGTACAGCGTTGACGATGCAGTGATGGGCGGCGAGTCGGGAAGCCGATTCTACCGCAATCCTGACAGTACGGGGACATTCGAAGGTTTTCTTTCAACTGAAAACAGCGGAGGCTTCGCTTCGGTAAGAACCTTTCTGCCCGACAGAAATTACAGCGATTATGCCGGAATCAGGCTGAGAGTCCGGGGTGACGGCAAGCGCTACAGCTTCCGTATTCGTAACGATGACCGTTTTGACGGCATCGTTTATAAAAACGATTTCGATACCATCTCCGGAGAATGGATGGAGGTTTCATTGCCGTTTTCAGAATTCAAGGCGGCATTCAGGGGGCGGACGGTTGAGGGCACGCATCCCATTGACGCTTCAAATATCGTCCAGATCGGGATTCTCGTTTCGAAAAAACAGGTCGGGTCGTTCACTCTCACTGTTGACTGGATCAAAGCCTATACATCCGGGCAGTGAGATTCCAGCAGTTTAACTGATATCACATTTACGAATCATGCTTTGGAAAGGTCGCAGGCAGAGCGCCAATATCGAGGATCGGCGGGCCGGAAGGACGCCTGGCCGGATTGCTGGAGGGGGACTCGGAACGCTCGTCATTCTGCTTCTTGTATGGCTTTTAGGCGGAACCCCTCAGGAAGTGCTCCAGACGTGAAAGAGCTTCGATAGCAGTTTTTCTCAGGATACCACCGGGCAGTTTTCCGCAAATGACGAGGAGCGGGAGTTCGTCGCGGTGGTGCTCGCCGATACCGAAGAGGTTTGGGAAAGGTTTTCAGGGAGCAGGGGATCAGTTACCGCGTTCCGAAGCTGGTACTTTTCAATAGTATGGTGCAGTCGGCCTGCGGTTTTTCTCAAGCCGCTACCGGACCGTTCTATTGTCCCGGCGACGAAAAGGTATACATCGACCTCGATTTTCTCTCTGAGCTGCAGAAGCGCTTCAAGGCAGAGGGCGATTTCGCATCAGCTTATATCATCGCACACGAGGTGGGCCATCATGTGCAGAAGCAGCTCGGTATCACTGAAAAGGTCATGGCCATGAGAGATCGGGTTTCCGAAGGGGATTTCAACCGATACATGGTTCGCCTCGAACTGCAGGCCGATTTTTTTGCCGGTGTCCGGGCGCATTATGCAAAGCAGATGAATCTGCTGGAACCCGGAGATCTCAAGGAGGCAGTGAACGCTGCCGGAGCTGTGGGGGATGACCGAATTCAGAACCAGAGCCAGGGGTATGCGGTGCCGGACTCCTTTACTCACGGTACCTCCGAACAGCGCATGCGATGGTTTTACAAAGGCTATACGACCGGCGACATCACAGCAGGAGATACCTTTTCAGCAAAAGCGTTGTGAGCCGCCGTTACAGTCTCACCGGAATACCACGGTCTCGCAGGTACTGCTTTGCCTGTCTGATGGAGTACTGGCGGAAATGGAAGATCGATGCAGCCAGGGCCGCATCGGCTTTTCCCCTGGTGAATCCGTCGTAGAGATGTTCGAGATTGCCCGCTCCTCCCGAGGCGATAACGGGAATGTGTACCGAAGTGGAGACCTTCGAAAGAATGTCGTTGTCGTACCCTTCCTGTGTGCCGTCGCGATCCATGCTTGTGAGCAATATCTCTCCCGCTCCCAGTTCCTGAACCATTTGCGCCCATTCGACAGCTTCGAGCGGGGTTGGTATTTTGCCGGAGTGGGTATGCACCATGTGTCTGTTTTCTTTCTTTTTCACGTCGATTGCTACGACAACGGCCTGTGAACCGTATTTTTCGGCAATGCGGGAGATCAGTTCCGGTTCTTTTACTACTGCGGTGTTGACCGATACCTTGTCTGCGCCGTGCATGAAAATTTCGCGAGCTCTCTCGACAGAGTTGATTCCGCCGCCGACAGTGAGAGGAATGAACACTTCACCGGATACTTTCAGCACCTCTTCAAGAGTGGTTTTGCGTGATTCGACGGAGGCGGATATATCGAGAAATACCAGTTCATCGGCAAGTTCGCCGTTGTAGAAGCGGGCTTGTTCGAGAATCGATCCGGCGTCTCTCAGCCCTTCGAAGTTGATTCCCTTGACAACCCTGCCGCCCGTGACATCGAGGCAGGGGATGATTCTTTTTGCTAACATGAGGCAGGTTTGAATTGTGCGTTCCTTCAACCAAGAAATCAATAAACATAAAATCTCCAACAAAATTGTAAAGGTATTATATTGAAGACTGCTTGACAATCTGCTTTGCATTTCCGGCATTGCTTTCTTACAGGTTCTGTATGCTCGTGCGGCCCTTTCAGATCCGGTGATTTTCAGGAGCCTTCAGACGCTGTTCAATACAAACCGGGGAGTCGTTGCAGGCAGGCTTTCCATTCAGCTGAAAAAAAGAGGGAGGAACAATGAAGTTTCCTGTTTGTGACTATGCTGACTCCATCGAGGGGTTTTATTCCCAGTGCGCAGGATGTCCTATTGAAAGCAGAACCCCGGGGTGTGCACTGCAGGAACTTGATGACGGTACGTATGAGTTTACAGGTGAGACTCCTCATGGCGGTTCACGGGCGGTTTTTTATTTCAAGGATAATGCAGGAACCCAGGTTTCCAAATACGATGCGGTGCATGTCGAGATTCATGAACTTGACGATGCAGGCCTGCTTGTTACGATTCTGTATGGTATGGTCGATCCTGAAGGTCTGATTTATCTGAAAAAGTCATCCCGCGATTGATTGAATTCGGGGTAGTGAAAGTATTGTATTTATAAGCGTTATATCCGCATTCAAAAGCCATGACACTCAATAAAGTCTATTACAGCGGCGGTGAAGAGATACGGGATCTGACCATTGTCGGCGGAGGCCCGACAGGAATTTTTGCGGCTTTTCAGTGCGGCATGAACAATATCACCTGCCGGATCATCGAAAGTATGCCGCAGCTTGGAGGTCAGCTTGCCGCACTCTATCCGGAGAAGCATATTTATGATGTCGCCGGTTTTCACGAGGTTCCTGCAGCAGGTCTTGTCGACAGCCTCTGGAAGCAGGCCGAACGGTATCATCCGGAGATCAATCTGGGTGAAGCGGTGACAAGGTATCGCAAGCTTGATGACGGTTCGTTTGAAACAACCACGACATCGGGAAAAGTGTTTTTGTCGCGTGCGTTGCTGCTTGCGGCCGGTCTTGGCGCGTTTACTCCACGAACATTGCCGCAGCTTGGTCGCGTCGATCATCTTGAAGGGATGTCGATTTTTTATGCGGTTAAAAATATCAGCGATTTCGCAGGCAAGAAGGTTGTTATTGTCGGCGGAGGGGATTCAGCTCTCGATTGGGCGGTAGGGTTACTTGATGCTGCGGAGCATGTGACGCTGGTGCACCGGATGCATGAGTTCCAGGGGCATGGCAAGACTGCTCGCGAGGTTGACGAAGCAAAAGATCAGGGAGTGATCGATGTCTATATGGATACGGAGGTCACCGCTGTCCAGACCGTAGAGGGGGAGATGAAAAACGTGACGCTTGTTCGCAAGAACGGTGCAGCTATTCAGGTTGAGGCTGACCGGCTGCTGATATTGATCGGTTTCAAGTCGAATCTCGGGCCGCTTGCCGAGTGGGATCTTGAGCTTGTCGATAATGCGCTGGTGGTTGACAGCCATATGAAAACTTCCGTTGATGGTCTCTATGCTGCAGGAGATATCGCATGGTATCAGGGAAAGCTCAAGATCATCCAGACCGGGCTGAGTGATGCCGCAATGGCAGTCAGGCACAGCCTTAATTATATCAGGCCGGGAGAGAAGATCAAGCATACCTTCAGCAGCGTTAAAATGGCAAAGCAGAAAAAAAATGAGCAGTAGTCCTTCATCTTTGAACGCTTCGAAGGTTACCGCCTTTCAGTCATGGATGCTTGCCATAAGACCGAAAACGCTTCCTGCCGGTGCGGTACCGGTTATTCTAGGTTCAGCCATAGCTGCTGCAGACGGCGAATTTTCTTTTCCGTCGGCATTTGTTGCGCTTGTCTGTGCTCTCGGTATTCAGGTTGCGACGAATTTCATCAATGAAATCTACGATTTTCGAAAGGGTGCCGATACGGCGGAAAGGCTTGGTCCCACAAGGACCGTCGCTGCCGGTATCATCAGTGAAAAGAAGATGATAACGGTTTCGATAACTCTGCTGTCGCTTGTTTTTCTGCTCGGCATGTATCTGGTGTACACTGCCGGCTGGCCGATTCTTCTGATCGGCCTTCTGTCGATGCTTTTTGCCTGGGCATATACTGGCGGACCCTGGCCAATAGCATATTCAGGTCTTGGCGATTTTTTTGTTTTTGTTTTTTTTGGTCTGGTAGCTGTTGGCGGTACCTATTATGTGCAGGCATTTGAACTTCCTTTCCCTGTTTTGCTCGCGGCTGCAGCTCCGGGAGCTTTTTCCGTGAATATTCTGCTGGTCAACAATATTCGTGATATTGCAACCGACCGAACAGTCGGCAAGATGACGCTTCCTGCGCGCATTGGCGGGGCTGGTGCAAGGTCCCTCTATGTAGCGCTTACGGTAGTGGCTTACCTTGTGCCCTTGCTGGTGTGGCTTAATGGTTACTCCGTGTGGGGGTTGCTTTCACTCTTCTCTCTTCCGCTGGCCACAAGCATGATCGGGAAGCTGTATCGTTCGGAGGGAAGAGAACTTAACGCGGTGCTTGCGGGAACAGGCAAAGTGATGACCGTTCATGGTCTCCTGTTTTCTGTTGGGCTTCTTTTGTAACTTTTTTTACGATTTATGAGCCGAGAAACCGTTTCCATCGCTCTTGTTCAGACTTCATGCGGGGAAAAGCCTGCCGAAAATCTTGAGAAAGCCTGTAAGAAAATCAGGGAGGCTGCCGCCGATGGAGCACAGATCGTCTGTCTGCAGGAGTTGTTTACTACCCTCTATTTCTGTCAGACGGAGGATTATGAGCCTTTCGGGCATGCAGAAGCCATTCCAGGCCCTTCAACGGATCGGCTGCAGGAACTTGCCTGTGAACTTGAGGTGGTGATTGTGGCTTCGCTGTTCGAGAAAAGGGCAAGAGGCCTCTATCACAATACCGCAGCGGTTATCGATGCTGATGGACGTTATCTTGGAAAGTACCGAAAGATGCATATTCCGGACGATCCCGGTTTTTATGAAAAATTTTATTTTACGCCCGGTGATCTCGGCTACAGGGTGTTCGATACCCGTTATGCGCGCATCGGCGTATTGATTTGCTGGGATCAGTGGTATCCGGAAGCGGCGAGGCTTACCGCCTTGCGGGGCGCTGAAATCCTTTTCTATCCCACGGCTATCGGGTGGGCTGCTGCAGAGCGTTCAGAGGAGGTTCGAATCGCACAGCAGCAGGCATGGAAAACCATACAGCGGAGTCACGCGATTGCAAACGGGGTTTTTGTCGCGGCGGCCAACCGCGTAGGGATCGAGGGTGAGCTTGAGTTCTGGGGAAACAGTTTTGTGAGCGACCCCTTCGGACAGGTTATAGCCGAAGCTGCGCATCGGGATGAAGCGGTTCTTATGGCCAGCTGCGACCGAAGCAGGATCGGTTTTTACCGTGCTCACTGGCCGTTTCTTCGCGATCGTCGCATCGAGACCTATGGGGAACTGCAGAAACGGTTTATCGAGGAGTGAAGATTGTGACAGGGAGGGGGTAATCGCCCCTGCTTTCCTTGCTGTCCCCGTTCTCTCTTTGCCGGCAGTAGCGTGCGATGCTCCTCTATTTTGATGAACGAGATTTGTGAAAGGTGTGGCTATGAACAGTTTCGGTGTTGTGGTGATCGTTACGCTGCTTTTGACTTTTTTGTTGAAAGTGGTCGCCGACATTCTCAATCTGAGGGCGTCAACGGGCGATCTTCCCTTAGAATTTCAAAGCGTCTATGAACCGGAGGCTTATCGAAAATCTCAGGACTACCTGAAGGCTACAACTTTGTTTTCGCTTGTCGCTGCGGCTTTTGACCTTCTGCTGCTTCTTGTTTTCTGGTTTTCCGGATCCTTCGATCTGCTTGACCGATTTTTCAGGGGGTTCGGGTTAGGTGATGTGCAGACCGGACTGCTTTATATCGGTTCGCTTCTGCTCCTGCAGGTTACGGCAGGGCTTCCGTTCACGCTTTATCGTACTTTTGTTATCGAAGCGCGTTTCGGGTTCAATAAAACGACGACGACGGTCTTTATCGGCGATATGCTGAAATCGCTTCTGCTTGCCTTGCTTCTCGGAGGCCCTGCTCTTGCGCTTCTTCTATGGTTTTTCGGCTATGCAGGAGCGTCCGCATGGCTCTGGGCATGGGGTGCTTTTGTGCTTATCAGTCTCGTATTGCAGTATGTTGCGCCAACCTGGATTATGCCGCTTTTCAACCGCTTCGAGCCGCTCGGAGATGGTGAGCTGAAAGCTGCGATTCTGAACTATGCAAATAATACAGGGTTTCCTCTTTCCGGGATTTTTGTCATCGATGGCTCGAAGCGCTCTTCAAAAGCCAACGCTTTTTTTACCGGGTTCGGACGCCGCAAGAGAATCGCCCTTTTCGACACCTTGATAGCCAGTCATACGGTTGATGAACTTGTTGCCGTACTTGCTCACGAAACAGGGCATTTCAAGAAAAAGCATGTGTTGATCAATATGGTGCTCAGCATGCTTAATCTTGGTATTATTCTTTTTCTGCTTTCATTTTTCATGCAAAACCGCATGCTTTTCGATGTGTTTTTCATGACCGATGTGTCGGTGTACGGGAGTCTGGTATTTTTTATGCTCCTCTATTCTCCCGTTGAATTTCTGCTTTCGATTTTCCTGCAGATGCTTTCGCGCAAGCATGAGTATGAAGCCGATGCCTATGCAGTTTCGACCTGTTCAAACAGGGGGGCGCTTGCTGATGCATTGAAAAAACTTTCTCGGAGTAATCTTTCGAACCTTACTCCGCATCCGTTTTACGTTTTTCTCAATTATTCTCATCCGCCGGTATTTGATCGTATTCGAAGAATACGACATCTATCGGGGAACAGAATATCACCATCGAATTGATTCAGACTATCATGTCAACATACCGATACATCATGCCTCCCGAATGGGCCGCTCACAAGGCAACCTGGCTTTCATGGCCTCATAAGCTTGAGTCGTGGCCAGGAAAATTCGAGCCTGTTCCTTTTGTGTTTGCGGAAATTGCCGCATGGCTGAGCACGTCGGAGGAAGTACATATCAACGTACTTGACGATGAGATGGCCCGCAATGCGCGAGAGCTTATAGGCGCTGACCCGCACGCAGAGGCTGTGATGGATCGGATATTTTTTCATTGTATTCCTACTAATGACGCGTGGTGCAGGGATCATGGGCCCAACTATGTTTTTTCGCAGGAAGACGAACGCATGGAGAAGGTTATCGTGAATTGGGAGTATAACGCCTGGGGCGGCAAGTATGAGCCTTACGACGACGATAATGCCGTGCCTGAAAGAGTCGGAAGTCTTCAGCATCTTCAGGTTGTCTCAACCGGTATGGTGCTCGAAGGCGGGGCGATCGACGTGAATGGTAAAGGGCTTCTCCTGACTACGGAGGCCTGTCTGCTCAATCCCAACCGAAACCCTGCAATGAGCCGTCATGAGATTGAAGGTGAACTCCTGAAATATCTTGGCGCCCGGAAGGTGATCTGGCTTGGTGACGGAATTGCCGGCGACGATACAGATGGCCATGTTGACGATATGTCGCGTTTTGTCGATGAAATAACGGTAGTAACCGCTGTCGAGGATGATCCTGAGGATGAGAACTATTTGCCTCTCAAGGAGAATTATGAGCGATTGACGCAGTGCAGCGATCTTGAAGGCCGTCCGTTGCAGATCATCAGGCTTCCTATGCCCGAACCGGTTTATTTTGACGGTGAACGGCTGCCGGCAAGCTATGCTAATTTCTATATAGCCAATTCGCTTGTTCTGGTGCCCACTTACCGTTCTTCGAGAGATCGCATTGCTCTCGATCTGCTTCAGGGGTGTTTTCCTTACAGGAAGGTTGTAGGCATTGACTGCTCGGATCTGATCTGGGGGCTTGGGGCTATTCACTGCATTACACATGAAGAACCATTGAGGACGTATTGATTTTGTAAGATGTTCGCGGTTGTCCTGTTATGGGGCGATCTGTCTCTATATGACGCATCTTTTGTTGTTTTATTGAGACACTGGTTCTCGTTATCTTTTTGTTACAGGACGGTTGCTTTTATATAAGCATATATTATATAATACTATAAGTATTTAGTTGTCGTTTTGTCGCTTTCTGGCACGGTGTTTGCAATTTATTCTATGAAACTCCTCACGCCAGTGGGGAAGAACAGATGGAATGGGGGCCATCTGTTCAAGAAAAAAAGGAGGTCGAAAGACCTCTTTTTTTTTCTTCTTTTTTAAAGCATCGATGCTTTGATAGTAACGCTATTCCGGCAGTTGCATCAAAAAGATACAGTTTTGAGGCAAAAAGAGACGTTGTGTATCTGCTGTGCTGTTGTTTGGAAAGTGGTTTTTGTCAAAGGAGTGTTGTGTTATCCGATTCGTGGTTATTTTTGATATTTGGCATGGTACTTGCCATATATTCTGTGAAACTCCTCACGCCCGTGGGGAAGAACAGGTGGAATGGGGGCCATCTGTTCAAGAAAAGGAGGTCGAAAGACCTCTTTTTTTTTCTTCTTTTTTAACCTGAATTTCCGGAGACTTATAACGATGCCGTGTCAAGGACGGGAGTATCGTGCCTCGGGAAGGTTGATCCGTAGCAGAAAATACTCTGATGAAGAGGGGGAGTTGCCCACGAATTACACGAATTTGCACGAAAGGAAATTGGCAGTTGGTTTTCTCTGGCTTCGCCGATAAAAACAATTGCCGGGGTTTCGATCAAGAGACAAATTGGTATGTCCTGCTATAGAAAAGCCATGGGAGCCTCTTTTTTTCATTGATTTGTGGCGACCATGGTTACATTTTCTCCGGGAATTCAGGTTTAAAGCATCGATTCTTTGATAGTAACGCTATTCCGGCGGTTGTATCAAAAAGATACAGCTTTGAGGCAAAAAGAGACGTTGTGTATCTGCTGTGCTGTTGTTCGGAAAGTGGTTTTTGTCAAAGAAGTGTTGTGTTATCCGATTCTTGGGATTTTTTGATATTTGGCATGGTACTTGCAATATTTTCTGTGAAACTCCTCACGCCCGTGGGGAAGAACAGGTGGAATGGGGGCCATCTGTTCACAAAAAAAAGCGGCTTTCGGGCCGCTTTTTTTTGTTTGTGTAATTCTGCAGGTTTTTTCAGGAGAGAACAGACTGAAGGCTTTTGCAGTTTTCAGCGACAAGAGCCGCGGATTTCTGAAGCGCTTCAAGTTCATCATCTGAAAGATTGATTTCAAGAATCTGTTCAATGCCGTTTTTACCAAGTTTAACCGGAACGCCGCAGAATACTCCGTCGATACCGAACTGACCGTTCAGCATTGTTGTACAGGGGAGAATGCGTTTGCGGTCTTTAACGATGGCTTCGATCATTTCTACAGCTGAAGCTGCCGGTGCGTAGTAGGCCGAGCCGGTTTTCAGATGATTGACGATTTCAATGCCTCCATTTCTTGTGCGCTCGACAATAGCGTCTATTTTTTCTTTCGGCAGCAGCTCGGTGATCGGAATTCCTGCGATACTGGTGTATTTGACTATGGGTACCATGGAGTCCCCGTGTCCGCCGAGTACAAATGCGTTGATATCCTGCATGGAGACGTTCAGTTCTTCGGCAATGAAGCTTCTGAACCGGGCCGTATCGAGAACGCCAGCCATACCGATGACCCGTTCTTTTGCAAGACCGCTGATGGTGTGGGCTACATAGGTCATGACATCGAGGGGATTCGATACCATGATGATGATGGGGTTTTTCGAATATTTCATGACCTGTTCAGTGACCTCTTTGATGATAGCTGTGTTTTTCATCAGAAGATCTTCTCTGGTCATACCGGGCTTTCTTGCCAGGCCGGCAGTAATCAGGACAATGTCGGAGTTTTCAGAGTCTTTATAATCATTTGATCCGTAAATGCAGGTATCGAAGAGTGCTACAGGTCCTGATTCGTACATGTCAAGAGCTTTGCCTTGAGGAATTCCTTCGACGATATCAATCAGTACGACCTCTTTTGCCAGCTGTTTTTCCGCAATGCGGAGAGATGCTGTGGCGCCGACATTTCCGGCTCCGATAACGGTTATTTTCATGAGGCTCTATGTTTTTTAATGTGTAAATGAAGCTCCTGCAGCAGAGTTTCATTGTCCTGCTGCTTACAGCTTGTTTCGAAGTAGCATAAAAAAAGCCGCCCTGAGGTTTTAGACGGCTTTAATAGAAGAAATATAAGCTTAATTTGGTTTAAGCCAAATCAGCAGGGGAGGATGTCGACCTGTTTTTTGTTGTTGCGTCCGTTACGGAATGTTACGACGCCGTCAATAAGAGAGAATATGGTGTGGTCACGTCCGATACCGGCATTGTTTCCCGGTTTGATCACGGTGCCTCTCTGTCTGAGTATAATGGTGCCTGCAGATACGGTCGATCCACCGGCTGCTTTGACGCCAAGATATTTGGGGTTGCTGTCCCGTCCGTTTTTTGTGGACCCACCGCCTTTTTTATGAGCCATAGTAAAAAATATTTATCGTTAGCAATTCTGATTGGTTTTTTCAGATCGATACCACTTCAATGCGGGTCATCTGCTGACGATGCCCGTTTCTTGACTGGTAGCGTTTCCTGCGTTTTTTCTTGAATACGACAACTTTGTCGTCCTTGACATGTTCGAGTACCGTGGCCTGTATGGTTCCGGATGAGCTTAAGGATGTATTCTCCCCATCAATGGTTGCCATGGATGCTATCTCGAGGGTAGCACCGATTTCAGCTTTTTGCCGTGGGACAAACAGTTTGTCGCCCTGTTTAACCAGATATTGTTTATCGGAAATCTTGATCAGCGCCTGCATCTTGCACATATAGTTAAGTGATAAAGGGTTTGAATATAGACAATATTCGCTCAGGATCAAATTATTTGCACTATTACCAGAGCTTTCAAAGCATAAAAAAAGTTACAACGAGCACCAGGGCAAACATGCCGAGTGAAATGGCAAAGAGTTTGTACCAGTTCCGGAATGTTTCAGGTGTACATGGGTAGGTGAGCGGTTGAATGGCGCGAACGATATAGCCCATGGTGAGGGCGACCTGCAGAACGATGAGTCCGGATTTTACCGCTACCCATAACGTCCACCCGTGAAAAAACGATGCGAGGAGAATCCCTGATATAATTACGCCTGTAAAGGCAACGTCAGCGACTTTTGTTTCGCGTTTGATGAACTCTCTTAGCAGCATGGCATCTTCAGATGCACGCCCTGCGGTTCCGGTCAGTCTCGATTCGAGCGTTTTAACAAGAAAGAGGGACGCCAGAACAGTTCCGAACCAGGCGGCGAAGCAGGTTACATGAATGAAGAGCAGAATAGATTGATATGACATGGATAAACAGCGTGAAAATTGATCGAGCGTGGTTTTTTTAAGGTATTGTTATCCTGTTGTCTTGTCAAGAGAGGAATGTGCGCATCTTGTTTATTTTATGCTTCTGCAGTAGCTTCATAAACGTCGGCAGCCGGGATGTCCGGATACTGCAATTTTTTTCAAAGATTGAAAACACTATCCATGAGTGCCAACGGGGTATCGGAGAAAGAGCATTCGCCCATGATGCGTCAATATCTGGACGTAAAGGATCGGTATCCGGATTATCTGCTGCTCTTCAGAGTGGGCGATTTTTACGAGACCTTTTTTGACGATGCCCGAGAAGTTGCCGGAGCTCTCAATATTGTGCTGACGAGGCGTTCGAATGAGATACCCATGGCAGGGTTTCCTCATCATGCCAGCGAAGGATACATTGCGAAGCTGGTGAAAAAAGGCTACAAGGTTGCGGTTTGCGATCAGGTTGAAGATCCCGCTGTTGCCAAAGGAATCGTAAGGCGGGAAATAACCGATATCATTACTCCGGGTGTTACTTACAGCGACAGCATTCTTGATGACCGGCATAACAATTATCTATGTGCCATTGCTTTTTTACGTATTGGCAGGCAGACTGTATGCGGAGCGGCCTTTATCGATGTTACCACGGCCGAGTTCAGAATAGCAGCGCTGCTTCCCGAAGATGCCTCTGTTTTTCTGCGTTCCCTGCACCCGGCGGAGCTTCTGGTTTCTGCTGCAGACCGCGAGCGTTCGGAAATGTTACGACTCGCCCTGCCTGCCGGGACAGCTTTTTCCGTTCTTGACGAGTGGCTGTTTCGAGAGGAGCAGGCCGGAGAGATACTTGCCCGTCAGTTCCGAACCCATTCCCTCAAGGGTTTCGGTATTCATGATAATCCTGCCGGTCAGGTGGCGGCCGGCGTGATACTGCACTATCTCGAGGAGACCCGGCAGAGCAGTCTGCAGTACATAACGCGCATCACTCCTCTTCAAAGTGGAGATTATATGACGCTTGACCTGCAGACAAAGCGAAATCTTGAAATTATCTCTTCAATGCAGGATGGTTCGATTAACGGCAGTCTTCTTCAGGTGATCGACCGTACCAGGAATCCCATGGGTGCTCGGCTGTTAAGACAGTGGCTGCAGCGTCCCCTGCTTCGGGCAGCCGATATAACCATGCGGCTCGATGCTGTCGATGAGCTGAAAAAGATGAAGCCTTTCAGAGAGTCCGTATGCTGCGATCTTGGTCAGATCAGCGATCTTGAGCGTGCACTTGCCCGTATAGCGACCTTGCGCGCCATACCCCGTGAAGTTCGTCAGCTTGGTTCGGCACTTGCCGTGATCCCTCTGCTAAAGCAGTCGTTTGAGGATGCGGTTTCGAAACGTCTTTGTTCTATTGCGGATGCATTGACGCCGCTTCCCGATCTTGTCGCTATGATTGAGAGTGCCGTCGACCCGGAAGCCGGAGCCTCGATGAGGGACGGCGGGTATATCCGTAAGGGTTATCACCATGAGCTTGATGATCTTCGTCAAACCGCTTCAACGGCAAAAGAGCGTTTGCTTGAAATCCAGCAGGAGGAGCGCGAACGTACGGCGATCGGGTCATTGAAAGTACAGTTCAACAGGGTGTTCGGTTACTACATTGAAATCAGCAAGGCTAATCGGGATAAAGTTCCTCCATATTATGAAAAGAAACAGACGCTGGTCAATGCCGAACGGTTCACCATACCTGCATTGAAGGAGTATGAAGAGAAAATTCTCAATGCCGAAGAGAGGAGTTTTGTGCTTGAACAGCAGCTGTTTCAGGATCTCTGCTGCAAGATTGCCGCGCATGCCGAAATGATTCAGGAGAATGCCGCTCTGATCGCCGAGATCGACTGTCTCGCGGCTTATGCTGTTTGTGCAGATGAGTACGGTTATTGCAAGCCCGTAATTGCGGAGCATACCGCTCTCCGGATTCTCAACGGACGTCATCCCGTGCTGGAGAGGATTCTGCCTGCGGACGAACCCTATATCGCCAATGATTCGCTGTTTGACGATCGGCAGAAGATGCTGATGATCACCGGCCCGAATATGGCGGGAAAAAGCTCCTATCTTCGCCAGACGGGTCTTATTGTGTTGCTGGCACAGGCAGGGTGTTTCGTTCCTGCAGAACAGGCTGAGATTGGTGTCGTAGACCGGATTTTTACCCGTGTCGGGGCTTCGGATAATCTGGCGTCGGGCGAGAGCACTTTTCTTGTCGAGATGAACGAGGCAGCAGATATTCTTAATAACGCTACGGATAAAAGCCTGCTTTTGCTCGACGAGATTGGCCGTGGGACCAGTACCTATGACGGATTGGCTATCGCCTGGTCGATGTGTGAGTATATTCACCGGCAGATCGGAGCTCGAACACTGTTTGCTACACATTATCACGAGCTTGCCGAGCTTGAGAGCATTCTGCCCGGCGTGGTAAACTACAATGCCACCGTTCTTGAGAGCGGCGACCGGGTTATTTTTCTCAGAAAAATCGTGCGCGGCGCGTCGGATAACAGTTACGGTATAGAGGTCGCCAGAATGTCCGGTATGCCTTCAGCCGTCATTACAAGGGCCAAAGCGATTCTTGCCGGCATGGAGAAGCGGGATATTGCAATTCCATCGTCATCAGGATTGTCCCTGCAGAGTATGCAGATCAGCCTGTTCGACGAGATCGACAACCGGCTGCGAACGTCGATCGAGGAGATCGACATTGACCGGATGACTCCTCTTGACGCTCTTATCGAATTGAAAAAGCTTCAGGGGCTCGTCAGAACCGGTAACATCATATGATCAAGGATGCATGATTGGCAGTGAAAAGAGTGTTTTACTGATTTTTATCCAGGCGGACAGCGGCGTTGACGGCACCGCGAGGCTCGACGGCGGTTCGGCAAAACGAGGGCTGACGGGCTCGCTTAAGGACAGTGTCCTGAGCAACGTCATTCGGCGTGCACAGTTTGCCATACCTCCGCTCTCCCTTATGATTCTGAGTTCGGTGCAGGTGGAGGGAGTGAGCCAGACCATCTGCGACCTTCGCTTCGAAAAGCTTCCTCTCGACCGGCACTGGGATATGGCAGGCATCAGCGTCCAGACTGGAGCAGTGAAACCTGCCTTCGAACTTGCCAGTGCGCTCCGATCCAGAGGGATCAAGGTTGTGCTTGGCGGGCCCTATGTCACCATTTTTCCCGACCGGTGCCGCGAACACGGCGACGCCCTTGTGATAGGCGAGGCCGACGATATCTGGCGAGAGGTGCAGGAGGATCTGCTCGGCGGCACTCTCAAAGCGGAGTACCGGGTTCAGACCTTTCCCGATCTTTCGATCGATCGCGTTGTCCGCAAACATGCGCTCGATATCAGGAGCTATTTCACCACCAACGTGGTGCAGACCACCAGGGGGTGTCCCTACAACTGCGACTTCTGCAACGTGCACGTCATGAACGGCCACCGGCTTCGTCATCGCACCATTCCCTCCGTGCTTCGGGAGGTTGAAAATTTTCTCAAAGAGGACAAAAGGATCTTCTTTTTTCTTGACGATACCGTTAACGCCGATGAGCTCTATGCCGAAAAACTCTTTCGGGAACTTATTCCGTTCGGCATAAGCTGGGTAGGCCAGGCCACCACCGCGCTTGGCGAAAAGCCCCGACTCCTCGATGCCTTCGCCCGCTCCGGGTGCGGAGCGCTGCTGGTCGGGATTGAAAGCCTCGCCGACGGCAGCAACCACGCCCATCAGAAGTTTCATAACCCCGCTGCCAGGCAGGCGGCATGTATCAAAAACATCCGGGATGCAGGCATCTGCGTCTATGGCAGTTTTATCTACGGACTCGACGAGGATACGCTCGAAATGCCCCGTATGCTTGAGGAGTTTATCGAGGAGACCGGCATCGATGTGCCCGGCATCAACCTTTTGCGCCCTATTCCCGGAACCGGTGTTTTTGACCGGCTCGCGCTCGAAGGCCGACTGCTTCATTCCCCGCATGATCATGACGCCTTCCGGTTTTCCTGGGGCCAGGAGATGCTCTACAGACCGCAACGGATCACGCTCGAGGAGTTCATCCCGAGCTACACAGCGCTGACCCGTCGTGTTTTTACCGTGCAGAACGCCCTGAAACGCTCCATGCGCGCACCCCGGTTGCGTTCTGCCGTGCTGATGTTCAACCTTCTCTACGTGCACATGTACGGCACGGCCCGCAAGGATTTGATGCGGCAGCTCGGGGAGATCGGGTAATTTTGCAGTCGCAGTTGTCTGCGAAAGAAAAAAAAACTTTTTCCGTTGTTTCCCGATCGTATGGGTTTCCTGGTTGTTCGTATCTTTTCGAAAGCCGATTCTTTATCGAGCTCGTTCATTTTCCGGGCTGAATTTCAAACCACAAGGCATTTCCGGTAATGCTCCGGGAGCAATCAACTACAGAAAGGAATGATGAAAAAAATCATGCTGCTCGGCAGCGGGGAGCTGGGCAGGGAGTTCGTTATAGCTGCCAAACGTCTTGGGCAATACGTGATTGCCGTTGACAGCTATAACGATGCTCCTGCACAGCAGGTGGCTGACCACCGCGAGGTGATCGATATGCTCGACGGTACGGCTCTCGATGCTATCGTGGCCAGGCATCGGCCCGATGTGATCGTGCCTGAAATCGAAGCCATTCGTACCGAGAGGTTTTACGAATATGAAAAAGAGGGGATACAGGTTGTGCCTTCGGCGCGTGCCGCCAATTTTACCATGAACCGGAAAGCTATTCGCGATCTGGCTTCGAAAGAGCTTGGTCTTCGAACGGCAGCGTATCGTTATGCTGCGTCGAAGGAGGAGCTGAAGAGGGCGATAGGGGAGGTGGGAGTTCCCTGCGTGGTCAAACCGCTGATGAGCTCGTCGGGCAAGGGGCAGTCAACCGTTAAAACTGAAGAGGATATCGAGTATGCATGGAGTTATTCGCAAAGCGGTCGTCGCGGCGATATTGCCGACGTGATCGTGGAGGCTTTTGTGCCGTTTCATACCGAGATCACCCTGCTGACCGTCACGCAGAAAAACGGCCCGACGCTTTTTTGTCCGCCTATAGGGCACCGTCAGGAACGGGGTGATTATCAGGAGAGCTGGCAGCCCTGCCGAATCGGCGAAACGCAGTTGCAAGAGGCTCGCGAGATCGCTGAAAAAGTAACTCGTTCGCTGACAGGTGCGGGTATCTGGGGTGTGGAGTTTTTTCTGGCCGATGACGGGCTCTATTTTTCGGAGCTCTCCCCCCGTCCGCACGATACAGGCATGGTGACGCTTGCCGGTACGCAGAACCTTACGGAGTTCGAGCTTCATGCGCGGGCGATTTTAGGGCTTCCGATTCCGGAGATCGAGCTGCTGCGGGTGGGTGCGAGCGCTGTCGTGTTGGCCGATAAAGAGGGGAAGAACCCCGTCTATACCGGTTTGGAGGATGCCCTCAGGGAGGTCGGTTCCGACATCCGCATTTTCGGAAAACCGACGTCACGCCCTTACAGGCGAATGGCCGTGATGTTGGCTAACGACCGGTTGGGAGGCGATGTCGATGCCGTGAAAGAAAAAGCCGTCGCCAATGCAGGTAAAGTTACGGTAATGAGCGAGCAGACTTCCGGTTTCCCGTCAGGCAAGGGATAGAATCTCGTCTTCGAGCAATTGCTGATTGTGGAGTTTCGTATAGAGTCCGTTCTGCCTGAGCAGCTCGTCATGTGTACCGTTTTCAGCTATAAGGCCTCCCTGGAGCACAAAAATCCGGTCGCAGTTTTTTACTGTGGATATCCGGTGGCTGATCAGGATAATGGTGGTTTCTGGCAGTTTTTGCAGCAGTGCATCGAAAATGCGGGCTTCAGTAGCCGTATCGACTGCAGAGAGAGCATCATCGAGCACCAGAATTTCAGGGCTCCAGGCAACAGCCCGGGCAATGCACGCCCGCTGTTTCTGACCGCCTGAAAGGTTGATGCCTTTTTCGCCAAGCATGGTTCGGTATTGCTCTGGAAAGCTTTCAACATCGTCGTCCAGCATGGCAATGCGGCTTGCATCGATGACCGCCTGCGGATCGGAATCGCTGCTTCCGTAGCTGATATTTTGTTCAATAGTATCCGAAAAGAGAAAATTGTTCTGCGGCACGAATCCGATTTTCTTTCTCAACTGGTCGAGCGGAATTGTGCGGATATCTCGTCCGTTGAACAGTATCGATCCGGATGCCGGTTCATAAAGACGGGGGATAAGGCTGACCAGCGTTGTTTTGCCGGAACCGGTTGCCCCTGCAAATGCGATTTTTGAACCAGGTTCTACCGTGAAGGAGATGCTTTCAAGTACTGTGGTTCCGGGCTCTGACGGATAGTGAAACGAAACGTTTCGGAATACAAGCGAACCGTTGCACTGCTCCTTTTCGGATGCTGAGGATTCGGGATTCTCCATATCATGCATGTCAGGAGGAGTGTTGAATATTTCGTTCAACCGTGCCTGGGCGGATGCGGCTTTCTGGACGATGCTTGTTACCCAGCCTATTGAGATTATTGGCCAGCTCAGCATGGTGACATAGACGATAAACTGGGCAATGCCACCGTTGGTCATCTCTCCTTTAATGACCGCCCTGCCGCCGACCCAGATGACGGGGATGAGTGAAAATGCGGTCATTGCGGTCAGCATAGCGAAAAAAAGCGCTTGAAGTTTACCGAGCGACAGGTTTTTCCGGTAGTATTCACGGTTGAGTTTTTCGAACCGCTCAACTTCGGCATCTTCTCTTGTAAAACTTTTTACGACTCGGATGCCGGTCAGATTTTCCTGAACGAGATTGGTTATTCCCGCATAGCTTTCCTGAATGCTTTTTGAACGCTTCTGCATCGATCGGCCGATGGTGTATACCGAATAACTGAGCAGAGGGGCTGGCAGCAGTGCAAAAAAAGTCAGCGTCGGAGAGAGGGCAACCATGGCGATGATGGCAAAAAAAAGCCTGAAGAAGGTGTTGATCGAGTACATGATGCCTGGTCCGAGGAAATCGCGAACGGCATTCAGATCATTGGTGCCTCTTGAAATCAGTTCCCCTGTGCTTGTCTGGTCATAAAAGCTGCGGGGGAGCTTCTGGAGATGATTGAAATAATCGTTTTTCAGGTCATATTCGATATGCCGGGAGGTGACAATGATTTTCTGCCTGACAAGAAAAAGAAATATCCCGCTTAACAGGGAGAAAAGGACGTAAATTGAGGCATAGCCCACCACTTCCTGAATCCTGAAGGTGCGACCCATAGCATCGACCGCCTGGCCGATATATTTTGGTCCGGCAACGGCAAAGATATTGGTGAGAATAATGTAGAAAAACCCTTCTCCAAGATGTCGTTTATATCGAAGAAGGTATGGTTTTAGTGCCAGCAGATTTTTCATCCGACAATTTTTTTGTTCTTGCGGTTGTAATGTATAATAAAGGAGAGGCAAAACACAAAGGCATCTTTCTTAAGGTTTTCTGCGCTACGATTACATGTCGTGCAGTTCGCGAAATATATCTGTCCCGGCCTTGCCGGTGGTATGTTCCTGTTTTATAGTTTATTTATGACGAGGTCGGGGTTTCGTAACTTCGGCACTCAAATAGTGCTGGTGCCTTCAATTTTATCGGAGAGAGTGAGATTATGGCGTTCGATTCGAAAAAAAACTACTATTCAATCGGTGAAGTGAGCCGGATTGCAGGTGTTCCGGCATATCTGTTGAGATACTGGGAGACTTTTTTCAATGAGCTTAATCCATCTCGTGATACTCGAGGCAACCGTCGTTATACCAACCGGGATATTGCCATGGTACTCAATATCAAGGAGTTGGTTTATGACAAGGGGTATAAGCTTGGCAAAGCCAGTGAACTGGTAAAAGGGGAGCCGCGCGAGAGCGACGCTGATCCGAAAACTTCGGAAATTCTCAAGCTTCAGAAAGAGATAACCCGTGATCGAAAAAAGCATAGCGAGATCGAGGAGCGGCGGCATCTGTTGCTGCGCGAGATAAGGGATGAGATCGAGGATATTCTGCAGATGCTCGGGTGACGATTTTGAGCGGTAAGCGGCTGATCGGAAGATGATGCGTCGGACAGGTCAGACCCGTAAGGAGATGTCCGACAAAATTCAGCATCAATAAAAAAAGCCGGTTTTTTGCCGGCTTTTTTTATTGATGCTGTGGAACGTTTACTGTGCGTAGAGCACTTCGAACTGGCCTGTACCGCCTTTGCAGACATGCTCGACCCAACGGGCGTATGCACCGCCGCTCCAGCGATACTCCTCAAGGTTCTGCGAACGGAACTGAGGCGCTGCATAACGGACTTTATATCCTTTGGGAAGCACTATTTTCAACTGTGTATCAACGGTGAAGTCGTTGAACTTGCCTACCATGCCGTGATGAACCAGCGGGATGAGCGGGTGGTTGAGAATTCTGCGGAGTCCACCGCCTGCGTCAACCGATACCCCGGGGAATTCACCGTCAACCTTAACTTCGATGCCCTGCGAGTCTGAACGGAAACCAGCTTCAACGGATGCAGGTCTGTTGAGCTTGTCGGACGGGAAGAGTTCCATCCAGCGGGAGATTGAGTCTACAACACCCGAACCGCCGTGGGAGAAACGCCAGCGTGAAACCCCTACAGGACCTTTGTCGCTGCCCTGGGTTCCGATGCTGTTGACCTCGATTCTTGAAATTCTCTGGCCGCCTTCATTAAGTGCGGTAAATGCCGGACCGATAAACCAGAAGTCACGAATCCAGTCGTTGAATGCTCCTGTGCTCTGGACGGCTTTTACGGTTCCTTCCCAGGTGTCGATTACATCAGGATTGTCGAGAGGGACTTTCATGATGATGTCATGAAACTGACGGCCCTGCATGTAGATCGGATTCGGAACGTTTCTGCGGACTGCGTCGGAGCGATAGTAGTACATGTTGACAACGGAACCTTCGAAGGAGAAGGAGTGCGAGAAGTCACCGACTGATACGGAGCCTTCTCCTACACAGATTCTTCTTTCCTTGGTTTCATTGGCAATATCAGCCTCGACAACCAACTTGTTTTTTGTACTGTCAACAATCGATTCGATCACTGCGGAGAACCGGACGAATCCCTTGGCAGGGTCGAGCGGCTTTACGTTGATCTTGACGTTACAGTCAGCGGGGAGGAGCGGGCTTGCCGGAGGTACGTTTACCTTCGCGCGGCCTTTTACCTTTCCCCATGAGCTTGCTCCGCCCTCGAGAATGATCTCATAGTCCGAGTGAGCGGTGGTGGTGTCTTTTGTGCCGAAAAGAGCCATAATGATTTCTCCTTTTTCTGGTGGCGTTGAAATTGGATATTTTCAGGAAATACACGGAGATGATTCCTGTTAAATAACAGATTGTTATAAATTTAAAGAATAAAAATCAATAAATAAAGGAAAATATCTCTCTGCGTTCACCTCCATTGCAATGAAATAATGTATACTGACGGCAGCGAAGTATCTTTCCGTGTTAACTGCTGGAAATCTCATGAGTGATCATCGTCATCCATTGCATATTTCCGGAAGGTTTTCTTCCGGGTTGCCGTTGCTGAGCGGACTTCTTCTCGGCATATCCTTTCCTTCCTATCCGTTTATCCGTCTTGATTTTCTTGCGTGGATCGCTTTTGTGCCACTGCTGCTCTCTTTGCAGCAGGATGAGCCTTCAGGCAAATCGTACAGGAAGGTATGGCTTGCCATGCTCGTCTTTTCATCCATTACGCTCTGGTGGGTCTCTCTTGCAACCTTTGCGGGAGGGATGCTTACGATTGCTGCGCAATCTTTTTTTCTGACGGTTCCTTTTTTTGCTTTTATCGCTGTAAGGCGATGGCTGGGGTTTCGGTTTGCCCTTTTTTCGTTTCCTTTTTTCTGGACGGCATGGGAATGGGCTTACATGCAGCAGGATCTCTCTCTCGGCTGGTTGACGCTCGGCAACTCGCAAGCCAACCTGACCGGTATGATTCAATATGCCGATATAACCGGAGTATGGGGGATCACCTTCTGGCTTCTCTGGTTCAATGTGCTTGCCTTGCTGCTCTGGAACAGCAGGAAAGAGCCATCTCCTCAATTTCGCCTGATTGTCGCTCTGCTTCTGATGGTTGCCGCTCCGGTGCTCTATGCGAAGTTTGTTGTCGATGAGCCTTTTTCGGGAGGGGAAAAGAAGGCGTCAGTGAGGGTTTCTCTTGTTCAGCCGAATATCGATCCCTTCAGAAAGTGGCAGGATTACACCAGTTACGATATCATGGAGTTGTATTACAGCCAGACGAACAGAGTTGTCCGTCAGGAACATCCTGATCTGGTCATATGGCCCGAAACAGCTATCCCGTTTTATATTCTCGACAGCACCTATTCGGGTTATCTGCACTCACTCCGTCTTTCTTTGAAACAGTGGAATGTCTCCCTTTTGAGCGGTTTTTCCGATATTGCCTATTACCATCCCGATTCATTGCAGGCGAAAAGCAGTACAGTCAGACTCGATAGCACCAGTAACCGGTTTTTCGAGACGTTCAATGCATCCATGCTGCTGAGACCGGATTTCACACCGCCCAGGGTCTACCATAAGATACGCCTGGTTCCATTCGCCGAAAGGGTTCCTTATGTGGAGTATTTTCCGTGGCTTGACCGTTTTACTTTTTCACTTGCCGGTATCAGCAGCTGGGGAAAGGGCTCGAGTTGTGATATCATGGAGTTCAATTCTTCCGGTTATGGGACGGTAAAGACCGCCAATATAATCTGTTACGAGTCTATTTTTCCGGGATTGGTTTCCGTGTTCGTGAAAAACGGGGCTCAGTTTCTCACACTGGTGACCAATGATGGCTGGTATGGTACTTCTTATGGCCCGTATCAGCATGTAGCTATTGCCAGGATCCGATGTATCGAAAACCGCAGGGCGATGGCTCGTTGCGCCAATACCGGAATTTCGGTGTTTATTGACAGGTTCGGTGAGATTTACAAGGAGATTCCCTGGTGGGAGGTAAAGACACTTACTGCCGATGTTCCGCTTGAGAGCCGTCTTACCTTCTATACCCGTTATCCCGATATGCTGCCGCATGCAGCATCGGCAGTTTCCGTACTTCTTGTAATCTTTGCTGCTTTCAGACGCAAGCCGTATGAAAAGGTGGCGAAGTAAGAATATTATGGGATGGAATTGACGGGACATTGCTGCAGCATCAGCGAAGCCCGTACGTATTGATTTTTCGGTAGAGGGTCCGTTCGGTGATGCCAAGGGTTTTTGCCGTTTTTCTTTTATTGCCGTTGTGAGCAAGAAGAGCTTCGGTGATGGATTTTTTCTCGATCTCTTCCAGTGAGAGCGTCGAGTCCGGTATGGCGGGTAAAGACGGTTTTTCCTTATCCTGGCGGTAGCGGTCCGGAGATTCTTTTTCTGCTTGCGCGGTCGGTCCAGGCAGAAGCAGCGGCGGTTGTTGGGGACGGTTCTGCAGGAGCATCTGCAGAAGGTGTCGGATTTCGCTCATTTCCTGACGGAGTTGAATGATGCTGCTGTAGAGAAGATTGAGCTCCTGTTTTTCCGATTGGGATGGATCGTGTATGAGGCTTTTATGGCGGTTGCGCTGAACGAGATGTTTTTGAAGAATCTCAGGCGATATTTTATTACCCTTTTCAAGCACAAGCAGTGAGTCGATAAGGTTTCTCAGTTCCCGTACATTTCCCGGCCAGGGATAGCGAAGAAGCATTTCAACGGCTTCTGCGGTGAATCCTTCAAAAATAATACCGTGTCGGCGTTCGGAGGCTCGGACAAAGTGTTCAATAAGCAACAGAATATCGCGACCTCTTTCTCTGAGGGGAGGCAGGTAGAGTTCGACGCTTCTCAGGCGGTAGTAGAGATCTTCGCGGAACTTGTTCTCGGCGACCTCCTGAAAGAGGTTGCGGTTTGTTGCCGCTATGACCCGCGCATCGGATCGTATGGTTTCTGAAGAACCCACTCTCTGGAATTCACCGGTTTCAAGTACGCGAAGGAATTTGACTTGTGTTTCGGGAGGCATTTCTCCGATTTCGTCGAGAAAAATGGTGCCGCGGTCGGCACTTTCAAAATAGCCTTTTCGAGCCTGTATGGCTCCTGTAAAGGAGCCTTTTTCATGGCCGAACAGCTCGGATTCGAGCAGCCCGGAGGGGATCGCCCCGCAATTGACCGGAATAAAGGTGTGTGCGGCTCGTTTACTGTTTGCATGAATGAATCGCGCAAGCACATCCTTGCCGGAACCGGTTTCTCCGGTAATAAGTACCGTTATGTCAGTTCCGGCAACCTGCAGGGCACGTTCTTTGAGTTCGGTTATCAGGGTTGATTGGCCGATCAGGTTGCTTTGTTGTTTTAAACTCATAGGTATGCGTCTTTTCCGATTGCTTTTTATTGCAAGGGAACGGCAACTGCTGTAACCGGCAGGTTTCGTGCTGCGGTTTCAGCTTCGCTGCGAGAACGGTAGGTTTTTTGCAGCCGAACCTTGTGCATTCCTTCCTTGTCGATAATCGAAACCTGTCCATATGCGGTGAGTCTGGCGGCCAGTCTTTCCGCGTTTTCCCTGTTACCGAAACTGCCAAACTGCAGAACGAATAGTCCTGGACCTGAAGCCTGCGATGTCAGGGGTGTTTTTTCCGGTACGGTGTTTGTCGGTTTTGTTACAGCCTGGTTTGTTATTACTGGTGTGTTAATGGGGGTTGGCTGAACTTGTTGTCTGACAGTTTGATTCGATTTCATAACGGGTACAGCTTCAGGAAACGCCAGAGGCTGATTCAGTGCATACTGGTATGCGGAGAGTCTCGATCTGCTGAGATCATCGAGAGATGGATCCGGGTACTCGGCAAGCTGTTTCCGGTAGAGGTATGCAGCCTGGGGGCCATCTTCCGAAAACAGGGCATCGACAACAAGTTTTTCTGACGGAACAGCTATGTCCTTTCGGATATTTTCTAACAAATAAACCTTATCTTCATTAACATGCTGCAGAATTTGCGGAGCATAAGAGGTTTGGGCGGCTCCGAGCTCTCCCTGTATGGTGCAGATGTACAGGAGCAGCAGGACGACCGGTTGTATGGAGACTTTGTGAAAAGAGAACATCGTTTTCACTCTGGTATGATTGATGATCGGATATCGTATTTTTCTCAATATGGCGGTTTTATAAACCCAATATGACAAATATTTTATTTTTCCTGTTAAAATCAAATCTCCAGTATGTGTCCTGTTTCTGTTAAATCTTTTGCGAAGATCAATCTCGGTCTTCTGATTACGTCAAAAAGGTCTGATGGTTATCATATGCTTGAAACGGTATTCGCTCCGATTGACTGGTGTGATACCATCGAGTTCTCGCATTCCGATACCCTTTCGATGTGCTGTACTGACTCCGCTCTGCCTGTTGATGAGAACAATCTCTGTATGCGCGCGGCTAAAGCATTACAGGAGTCGGCAGGTTGTTCCGCCGGCGTTTCCATAACGCTGGACAAGCGGATCCCTTTCGGGGCAGGTCTGGGCGGCGGCAGCAGTGACGCAGCCACCGTGCTTAGAACGCTCAATGAATTCTGGAATGTACGGGCCTCTCTTGCCGATCTGCATGCCCTTGCTGTTCGGCTTGGTGCGGATGTCCCGTATTTTCTTGAGATGACGGGGCTTGCGTTTGCCAGGGGGATCGGAGATGAACTTGAGGATCTCTCTCTGAGGCTGCCGTTTCATATAGTAACGGTGTTTCCTGAAGAGCATATATCAACAGTGTGGGCTTATAAGCATTTCTATCCCCGTTTCGAACGTACCCCGCCCGATCTGAAACAGCTTGTCATGGCACTTTGTCTTGAGGGTGAGCGTTCATGCCTCGGTGCTTTTGAAAATGACTTCGAGCCGGCGGTTTTTGATCATTATCCCGGAGTGAAAAAGGTCAAGCAGGATCTGCTCGATTCAGGCAGCTTTTATGCGTCGCTTTCAGGCAGCGGTTCTGCAGTGTTCGGCTTTTTCGACAAGCGTGAAGATGCGGATGGCGCACTGATGAAGATGCGGCAGCAGCGCTTCCGTACAAGCATCACCGCTCCGGGTTTTTCAATGGAGCAGTGACAAATCAGACCGGTCTGTTTTTCCAGGAGATACGCTCCAGCTCGGATGAGAAGAGCCGAAGGTCTTCGTCAAGAAAGTGCGATGAGTGAAGTCGGGTGCGTTTGACCTCGCGAAAGTCAACGGGTACATCGAGGGATTCTTCCCTGAAGAGCGGAGCTGCCGAAATCAGTCTGCCGTCAGGACCTGTGAGCGAAGAGTTCCCCCAGTAGGTAAAGCTGTCTTCATTTCCTGTTCGGTTCACACATGCGACATAGGTGCTGAACAGAAAAGCGTAGGTTCCTGCAATAGTCTGCCATTGGGATACTATTGCAGGAACGCCGGTGCCGGGGGACATGCGAAGCGGGCTTGACATTAACACAAAGAGCAGTTTCGCTCCCTGATGAGCCAGCAGGTACGGAACGGATACATGCCAGAAATCTTCGCAGATAGCCACGCCGATTCTCCCCAGACGTTTTGAGTCAATGGCCCGGATATGCTGACCTGCAGAAAAATACCGGAGTTCTTCGAACATGCCGTAAGTCGGCAGATAGATTTTTCTGTGAATGCTTTCTGCCCGGCCGTCCTCGAACATGAATGCAGAGTTATAAACGCCGTAATCATCGCTCAGTTCGATGCCTCCGCAGATAATGCAGATTTTTCTGCTCAGCCTCCGAAGCTCGTCAAGGCGCGAGTCTTCGATATGCATGGCAATATCCTGTGCGGCGTCCTGTACGTTGTATCCGGTCAGAGATAGTTCCGGAAACGCAATGGCGTCTGCGCCTGCTTTTATGGCATCTTCGACGGCGCAGCAGTGCCGGGCGAGGTTTTCATCGAAGTTGGCCAGCACGCTGTCGGTCTGGGCAATTCTGATCGTGACGTTCTGCATTGTTTCAGGCTTTCAATGATAAGGATAGAAGAGATAGAAGGTCAGAGAAAAAAGTGCAAGAATCCACATGCCGGGATGTACCTCCCTGATTCTGCCGGTAAATGTTTTTATGACTGTATAGGTAATAAATCCGGCTGTAATTCCCACACCGATATTGTATGTAAAGATGATGAGCGTAATGGTGAGAAATGCCGGCAGCAGTTCGCTGTAATCATTGAAATCAAGTTTTGTTATGGACTGGATCATGAACATGCCTACAAGCACCAGTGCCGGCCCGTATGCAAACGGAGGTACGATAGTCAGTATCGGGGAGAAAAAAAGCGCCAGAAAAAACAGCAGGGCAACCACCAATGCCGTGAAACCGGTTTTGCCCCCCTGTTCTATACCTGCCGCAGATTCTATATAGACTCCGGCGGTTGTTGTTCCCAGAAGCGAGGCGGCAACCGTCGATAGCGCGTCAACCAGCATGGGCTTTTCGATTTCGGGAAGATTGTCGTCGGCATCGAGCAGATCTGCGCGTGAAGAGAGCCCGAAGAGCGTTCCCATGGTATCGACAAAGTCCATGACCAGTGTACTGACAATGACGCCGGCGAATCCCCAGGTAAGCGCGCCCTTCATATCGATATTCATGAAAATCGGAGCTATCGACGGGGGCAAGCTGAAAACGCTTACAGGCAGAGGCGCAAGCCCGAACATGATGCAGATGGCCGTGGTGGAAGCCATGCCGGCAAGTATGGCTCCCGGAACCCGTTGAACAAGGAGCATGGCAGTGAAAAGCAGACCTCCGAGACTGATGAGTATTTCCGGTTTTGCAAGATTGGCAAGTTTTACCGGTGCTCCGGGAACGCCCAGCGCAACGATTCCCATGTCGTTCAGACCCAGAAAGGCCAGAAAAAGGCCTATTCCTGCTGAAAAGCTTTGTTTAAGCGATCGCGGAATCGATTTTGCAAGCCATTGACGGAGTCCGCCGAGCGTTATAAGGGTAAAGAGCACTCCGCTGATGAAAATGGCGGCCATGGCGGTTTGCCACGAGTAACCCATGGTCTGAACTACCGTATAGGCAATAAAAGCGTTCTCTCCCATGTAGGGCGCAACGGCAAATGGTCGTTTTGCATAGACGGCCATCAGAAATGTTCCGAAAATCGCGGTAAGTATGGTTGCTGTCATCGATGCCCCTTTCGGGATTCCGGCTGCCGCAAGAATTGCCGGATTGACGATGATGATGTACGAAAGCGTGAAGAAAGTTGTTATCCCTGCCAGCGTTTCCTGCCGGTAACTGGTTCGATGGGCCTGAAAGTTGAAAAAAGATTGCATTGTTTTGCGGGATTGAGGTAACAATCTGTTAAAAAACAAGATACGAATAACAGAAAAAAACAGGGTCCTGGATTGGGTTGTTTTTTTGTTTCGAAAAAACTTTTATATTGGATAAAATCAGTCCTGTTATTTCGCTTTGCTTTTATGCCGCGTCGATAATGGGGAATTGTTTCTGTTTGATGGTAACTTTTTGAAAAAAGGAGTGCGATATGGGTGTATTGGTAGGGCGTAAGGCGCCGGAATTCAATGTTGAGGCTGTAACCGGAGGCTCCCGGTTCGTCGATTCCTGTAAATTGACGGATTACCGCGGCAAGTATGTTGTGCTGTTTTTTTATCCTCTTGATTTCACCTTCGTTTGTCCGACAGAGCTGCATGCATTTCAGGAGAAGCTCGACGAGTTTACAAAACGAAATGTGGAAGTGATCGGCTGTTCCGTCGATTCGAAGTTTTCACATCACGCATGGCTGCGTACACCAAAAAATCTTGGAGGTATAGAAGGGGTAACATATACTTTGCTTTCGGATATAAATAAAACGGTTTCGAGGGATTACGATGTGTTGGCCGAAGATGCCGGTGTATCGCTCAGAGGACTGTTTCTGATCGATAAGGAGGGCGTGGTACGCCATCAGGTGGTCAACGATCTCGGGCTTGGCAGAAATGTCGATGAGGTTCTCAGAATGGTTGACGCCCTGCAGTTTACCGAGGAGTTCGGCGAGGTCTGCCCGGCAAACTGGAATAAAGGGGATAAAACCATGAAACCCGACGATGCTGGATTGAAGGAGTTTTTCCGCGAAAAATAACTGTTCCCGCCATAAAGCCCCTGCCTGGCTTCACAGCCAGGCAGGGGCTTTATGGCGGAACTTTCACGAGGGTTTTCTCAGTAGGCTTTTGCGAAAACAACTTTGCGGGCTGAGGGCTTCCCGGAGTAGATGCAGATTCCGGGCTCCATCATTTTATATCTGTCAAGGTATTCCTGTTCTTCCGGAAGCACTCTTATCGTTGCTTTGGTTTCCTCTTTGATTCTGGATTCGGTTTCGTCCGTGCCGTCCCAGTGCGCTATCACAAAACCGTTTTCAACGGCGGTTTTGAACTCTTCGTAACTGTTGACTTCAATTGTTTTTTCATTGCGGAACGAGAGTGCCCGGTCGTAAAGGTTCTGCTGAATGTTGTTCAGAATTTCGCTTACCTGCATGGAAAAGGTGTCATCCAGGGGAAGTTCGGTTTTTTCGAGGGTGTCGCGACGGGCGACAACGCATTTTTTGCCTGCAATATCTCTCGGTCCGAGTTCGATTCTCAGCGGAATGCCCTGAAGTTCGTACTCGGCAAATTTCCATCCCGGCGAGTTCTGTTCGCTGCTGTCGACAAATGCCGGAATTCCGTGCTTTTTAAGCGTACAGACAATGGCGTCAGCCTGTTCAAGCACGGCAGTTTTGTCTCCCCGGAGAATGGGAATGACTACCACCTGACGCGAGGCGAGTTTAGGAGGCAGAACCAGTCCCCGATCATCGGAATGAGCCATGATCAGCGCTCCGATAAGCCTGGTCGATACGCCCCAACTGGTTGCCCAGACAAAGTCGAGCTCTCCTGCGCTCGTCTGGAACTGGCAGTCGAATGCTTTGGCGAAATTCTGTCCGAGGTGGTGGGATGTTCCGGCCTGAAGCGCTTTCCCATCCTGCATCATCGCTTCGATACAGAAGGTTTCGTCCGCACCGGCAAACTTTTCGCTGTCGGTTTTTCTGCCCATGATAACCGGCAGGGCCATATACTCCTCGGCAAATTTCTTGTATATGGAGATCATACGCAGCACCTCTTCCGATGCCTCTTCTTTCGTGGCGTGTGCGGTATGACCTTCCTGCCAGAGAAACTCGGTCGTTCGCAGAAACAGACGGGTTCTCATCTCCCAACGCACGACATTGGCCCATTGATTGATCAGGATCGGAAGGTCGCGGTAGGACTGGATCCATTTTTTATAGGAGGCCCAGATAATGGTTTCAGAGGTTGGGCGTACATAGAGTTTTTCAGCCAGCTCTTCGCCTCCTCCATGGGTTACGACAGCGCATTCGGGGGCAAAACCCTCGATATGTTCGGCCTCCCTGGCTATGTAGCTTTCGGGAATAAAGAGCGGAAAGTAGGCATTGACATGGCCCGTATCCTTGAACATGGCGTCAAGCGCCGCCTGCATTTTTTCCCAGATCGCATAGCCGTTTGGTCGGATGACCATACAGCCGCGAACATCGGAATAATCGGCAAGCTTTGCAGAACGGACAAGGTCGATATACCATTGGGAGTAGTCCTGACTTCGTGAAGTGATTTTATCTGCCACGGTACTTTTTCCTGGTTATTTTTTAGAGATAAAGGGTAAAAATAAAAAAACCTACTCTTCAAATTTTTTCATTTTTTCCATAAGATTTCGCAAGTGCTCTTTCTGTTTGCCGGTAGCCTGTTTCTGTTTTGCTTCGATTTTTTTATACCCTTTAGGGATAGTGAAGAGTGATGAGGCAACTGCTTTTGGCTTAATCGATGCAAGCTCCATGGTCGTCAGGCCGTTGTCGTTCTGCTGCAGGATTTTTACGGGAAATCCTTCAATGCCGGCACTCTGCAGCGTACGGGAAAGAGCGGTGTTGGAAAGCCTCGGATTCTGCGACTGAAGAATTCTGAAAGTCGAGAAATCTCCAAGATCAGAAGTGACCCACAGTTCGAGTTTTTCAGTGGTGCTTGTCAGGCTTATATGTTCGCATTGATAGCCCTTGATGACGGTTTTGCCAAGTCGTTTGAGCTTGTAGTTGCTGTCGAAATCGAGCAGGGTTGCATTTTCGGCTGCGGTTCTGAGGTTAACGAAACTGTAGCTTTTCGTTTCATGATTGATTACCAGGGCTTCGTCGGGTCTCCCTGCTTTTGTGATAACGGTGGTTTTCAGCGGATCCGGGATTTTTGTCATGTTCATGACCATGTCCATTCGCTGGGCATCGGCTCCGAAGTAGTATGAGACATCGGCTGTTCCTCCGGGCATTTTCAGCACCATGTCCATGAGGCCGGTGAATTTACCGGAAGCCGTTGCTGTCCCTGAAAGGAGGTTTCCGCAAAGCAGGGTTATGAGTATCAGGACTTTTTTCATCGTAACATCAGCTAATGATTATTTAATTGTATCTTCTTTCAGCATGACCGGACACATGGTATCGACCTTCAAGCTAATGAATTATTTTCAAAGCTTTTCGCCGGCATCTGTTTTTCCGCTTATTTTGTTATTGTTTCCAACCGGCAGAGTTTCTGAATGGTTTCATTTTTTTATGGTGCATGGTAAAGGAGAGCGTACGGGAATGGTGTGTTGTCGATCTGTTGAAAACGACAACCGATTTTTTTGCCGCTAAAAAGGTCGATGAACCCCGAATGAGCGCGGAATTGCTTTTAGCCCATCTTTTCGCAGAAGACCGACTCTGGCTCTACCTGAACCATAACCGGCCTGTATCCGGAAGCGAGCTGGCTGCTTTCAGGGTTCTCTGCAGAGATCGTCTTGATGGACGTCCGGTTCAATATATTACCGGCGAGCAGTTTTTTTACGGTAAGCCGTTCGCTGTCGATGAGCGGGTGTTGATTCCACGGCCTGAGACGGAGTTGCTTGTTGAGCATGCGGCAGAGTTTCTTGCCGCACGCAAGACGGTGAGCCCTGAATGCCGGTTGCTGGATATCGGCACCGGGAGCGGTTGTATAGCGGTTACGCTTGCCGGACTTTTTCCGCATTCGGAAGTGACGGCTCTGGACCGTTCCGGAGAAGCGCTCGATGTTGCGCGAGGCAATGCCCGGAAACACGGGGTGCTTGACAGAATTATTTTTTTTCAGGCTGATATGTATGATCCTGATCTGGTTTTGCGTTTTTCATCGCCTTTTGATGTAATTGTTTCCAATCCGCCCTATATTCCGGAATGTGAATGGGATGGACTTCAGAAGGAGGTCAGAGGTTTTGAGCCGAAGGATGCACTGATAACACCTCAAGGGATCGATGCTTACCTTCCAATCTGCCGGACAGCAGCATCGATACTGAAGCCCGGCGGAGCGCTTTGTCTTGAAATTCACGCAGAGGGCGCTGAAATGGTGAGGTCAATCATGGCCTCCGAACATTTCGGTTCTATCTCTGTACAGAAGGACTATTCGGGCTTTGACCGGATTGTCAGCGGTATCCTTGACTGAAATTTATTGTCGGCTCTCTTTGTTACATCACGGCGTTTAAAGCCGGAGAGTGTTTAAGCTTCGATGAGCCGGGGAGAGATATGGTAAAAAAGATTTTCTTTTTATAATGGATTCGTCTGAACTTACCCTGAGGGAACGGCAGGTACTGGGTATCGTTATCCAGTCCTATGTGGTCTCAGCCGCTCCTGTCGGGTCGAGATATATTGCAAGGAATTATAACCTTGGCCTTTCGGATGCCACCATTCGCAACGTGATGGCGGATCTTGAACGTGAGGGATTTATAAGTCAGCCGCATACTTCGGCCGGAAGGGTGCCGACAGACAAGGGATATCGTTACTATGTGGATCTCATCATGCATGTTCAGCGGGTTAATGATGAGGAAAAACGTCGCATCGATGCTGATTTCGGACAACTGAACTGCGAGCGAAAGGGGACTTCGACCGAAGTCCTGTTTTCGGCAGCCAGGGTGCTCGGCACGATTTCCCGCCAGCTCAGTGTCGTTCTTTCGCCCGCATTTTCAAATGCGGTTTTCGAGAAGCTTGATATGGTGTTGCTCAGTTCTTCGAGAATGATGGTTATTCTCTCGATCCGTTCGCTTTTTTTGAGGACAATCGTCATGGAACTTGATATTGAGGTTTCAAGGCAGATGGTCGATGACGTCGTTGCTGTTCTTAATGAACGGCTTTCAGGATTGACGCTTGCCGAGATCAGGAGAACGCTTGTTGTTCGTTTGAGTGACTGCACCTGCGATAGTGCGCTTCTGGATCGGATAGTACGTTCTTCCGGTGAACTTTTTGATGAGACTCCGATGATCGAGAGGCTGTATATTTCCGGAGCTGAGTATATTATCGACCAGCCGGAATTCAAGCAACCGGAAAAAGTTCGTGACCTGATTTCCATGATCGAGGATAAAACCAGTGTCGCGAAGCTCGTTGACGATGCCACAGTTGCCGTTGATGCGGTAAAGCCGCAGGGTATGGATGTTTCGATCACTATCGGAAAAGAGAATATCGAGAGAAAAGCCGGGGAATTGACCATTTTATCAACGCCCTACTATGTCGGTAATATGGTTGGCAAACTTGGGATTCTCGGCCCCACAAGAATGGATTATGAGCACGCAGTTCGCGTTCTGAATTATATGGCGGACTGCCTGTCAACGACATTATCAGAAGTCCCGTAACTTAACAGTGTTTCATGTTTATGAGAAAAAAAGTGTCTGCCGATATTGATGTTCATGCAGAGAACATGACGGATCCGGTCGTTGCCGGTCCCGGATCGGGTCCTCTTCCTGAAGATGCTTGTGCCTCTGAAGCTGGTCGTGAACAAGAGGCCGGGCAGTATGAGGTTAGAATTGCGGAACTCGAAGCCGAACTCGCGAAACAGAGAGATCAGCTTGATAAATTTCGTGACGAACTGTTGCGGAGAGCTGCCGATTTCGAGAATTTCCGGAAGCAGAAAGAGCGTGAATCCATGATGGCCGGAACGAGGGCTCTTGAATCGACGATCAGAGAGCTGTTGCCATTAATGGATGATGTCAAGAGGGTTCTTCAGAATGCTCCACGGATTCTTGAGATTACCTCTGAAGCAAAACCATATGTTGATGGCGTCGAACTGCTGAAAAGAAATTTCGACAACTGGCTTGAGGGGAAAGGCGTAACGGAAATCAAGTCGCTCGGAATGAAACTCGATGTTCATTATCATGAAGCGATTTCCATGATCGAGGTTCCCGATGTCGAGTCCGAAACGATTGTCGAGGAATATCAGACCGGTTATCAGCTTGGGGACCGGGTTATCCGGCATGCCAGAGTGATTGTGGCAAGTTAGTAAGAGATGTTATCGTTTTATTGAAATTTGATGGATTGTGAAGCAATACAGGGCATTGTACCATGAAGAAAGATTATTATGAGGTGCTTGGCGTAAGTCGTTCTGCCTCGAAGGATGAAATAAAAAAAGCGTATCGCCAACTGGCACTGCAGTACCATCCCGATAAAAACCCCGACAACAAGGATGCCGAGGATCATTTCAAGGAGGTGAACGAGGCGTACGAGGTGCTCAGCAACGATGATAAGCGTCGTCGATATGATCAGTTCGGTCATGCCGGCGTAGGCTCGTCAGCCGCTTCAGGAGCGGGAGGGGCATACGGTGGCGGCGCAACAGATTTCAATGATATTTTCAGTGCTTTCAACGATATGTTCGGAGGCGGTCGTACGCGTGGTGGTGGAGCTCCTTTCGGTTTCGAGGAGGTGTTCGGTGGCGGCGGAGGAGCTGGACGACGAGGGAGGACTTCTGTCGGGATTCCCGGTACTGATCTTAAGATCAGGTTGAAGCTTACTCTTGAGGAGATCGCCAAAGGGGTTGAGAAAACACTTAAGATCAAAAAACAGATTGTATGCAAGGAGTGTAACGGCAGCGGCTCAAAAACCGGAGCTACCGAACCATGTCAGACCTGTCACGGTTCGGGAGAGGTTCGTCAAGCCTCTAAAACCATGTTTGGGCAGTTTGTCAATATTACCGCCTGTCCTGCATGCGGCGGGGAGGGTCGTGTAGTCAAGGATCGCTGTTCCGCATGTTACGGTGAGGGGATAAAACAGGGAGAGGTGACCGTCAAGGTGACTGTGCCCGCCGGTGTTCAGGACGGTAATTATCTGACTCTCAGAGGTCAGGGCAATGCTGGTCCGAGAGGCGGTGCGCCGGGAGATCTCATAGTGGTTATCGAAGAGAAGCCTCATGAGCTGTTCCGAAGAGACGGCAATGATGTGATCTATGAACTTGCTCTAAGTTATCCTGATCTCGTACTCGGAACTAAGATTGATGTTCCTACCCTGGATGGAGCTGTGAAGCTCACTATTCCGCCGGCAACGCAGCCTGAGACCATGCTGAGAATACCGGGACAGGGAATAGGTCATTTGAGAGGATCGGGAAAAGGTGACCAGCTGGTAAGGGTTAATGTCTATGTGCCTAAAGATCTTTCGCATCACGAAAAGGAGTTGCTGAAAGAGTTGAAAAAAATGGCAGCATTTTCTCCTTCAGGCAGCAATAACGATAAGGAGGAAAAGAGTTTTTTTGAGAAAGCCCGTGACATTTTCAGTTAACGGGCGAATAAAAGGGGATAAAAAAAGCCGGCAGATCGCCGGCTTTTTTTTGTATTTCTGAACGTTTTCAGAGTCCTCCGGTTTCAGATTTTGCTTCTTCGATCACTTCAAGGGTGATCTCCCGGTATCCCATCTCTTCGGCATACTCCTCGGTTGCGATTTTGATTCTGTTTCTGAAAAATGAAGGGACGGCATCGAGCAGTTCGATTGCTTCGTCAGTCCATGCAAGCGAAGCGTTTCGTCTGCGGGTATCTTTTTTATATGCATCGCAGAGTTCCTCGACAAATGATTCGATTACTTCGGGGTCGGAAAGCTGCTGAGGCGCAAAAATTCGCTCGGCGAGAATTCTGTTTCGGACGAGGTGCATTTTCAACTGAGGCAGGTAGAGGAGGGTAGCCATCGGTTCCGGACTGCCGCAGGTGAGGAAAAGGGCTATTTTCTTGCGTTTGAGATATTTTTTAAGGTTGCTTTGAATAAGTGCACCGAGAAGTTGTGACGATACGAGCAGATAGTAAATCGGCGCCCCCATGATCACGACATCAAAATCCTGAATGAAGCTGTAATCTCCGGTCGCCTTGCATTTCGCTTTTTCTACATAGGCTCCGTTATTGGCCAGTTCCATACCTATCGAATCGATAAGGCGTTCGGTAGAACCTCCGGAACTCCTGCTGTCATAAAGAATAACCGCTCTCATCTGCTGCTTTTGCTGCGCTGAATTTGTCATGAAAGGTATTTGGTTACTGCACGGTTTCGTGCGTTAGGGCATCGCTTTTCTTGTGTTGCTGTCTTTTCTGAAGTTTTGTCTGAAAATAGAGCAGAAAAACAGAAAAGCCCATGAATATATTTGTCTTTAATTATAACACATTCGGCGAAAAAACTCTAATGGGGCGTCGGTTGAAAGAGCGGATGCGAGCAAAAAAAAAGAGGGCGGATAAACCGCCCTCCTGAATTCACAATCCCTGTCTGTCTAAACCAGTTCTTACACGAAGTTGGCATAGATTTCAAGAAGATCGACAACCCTTGTCGAGTAACCGAGTTCGTTGTCGTACCAGCCGACAACTTTCACCATATTCCCTGAGCTCATGGTCAGGAGCGAATCGAAGATGCAGGAGTGGGCGTTGCCTACGATATCCTGAGAGACGATCGGATCGGTACAGTATTCGAGATACCCTTTCATCGGGCCCTCTGCAGCGGCCTGTATTGCTGCGTTGATTTCGGCTTTCGATGCTTCACGATCGAGAATAGCGGTCAGATCTGTTACCGAACCGTCCGGTACAGGAACCCTCATCGCAAAACCGTCAAGTCTGCCGGCAAGCTCGGGAATGACTTCACCGATGGCTTTTGCCGCTCCGGTGCTTGTCGGAATGATCGAGAGCGCAGCTGAACGGGCGCGGCGGAGATCCTTGTGCGGAAGATCAAGGATGTTCTGATCGTTGGTATAGGCGTGAACCGTTGTCATGAATCCTTTGGTGATGCCAAAGTTGTCCTGAAGGACTTTAACCATCGGAGCCAGACAGTTGGTGGTGCAGCTTGCGTTGGAAATGATCTCTTCGTTACCGGTGATGGAGTTTTCATTGACGCCCATAACGATGGTGGCATCGATTTTGTCCTTGGCAGGTGCGGAGATGATGACTTTCTTTGCGCCAGCGGTAATATGCTTGGAGGCAGCTTCGCGACTGGTGAATAAACCGGTTGATTCGACGACCATGTCGCAACCGAGCGCCTGCCAGGGAAGCTGGGCGGGATCTCTCTGTGCGGTAATAGTGATGGTCTGGCCGTTGATGACGATATTATCGCCTTCGGTCGAAACCTCACCGTTGAATTTTTTGTGCGTTGAATCGTATTTCAGCAGGTGTGCGAGTGTTTTGGTATCGCAAAGGTCGTTGATTGCAACAATTTCGAATTTCGGGTTATTCATGGCCTGACGGAGTACCAGTCGTCCGATCCGGCCGAATCCGTTAATGCCTACTTTTACTTTTGCCATAAGAGCGTGTGCGAATTTGGATTTAGTGATTTGCCGCTTGGCCTCGAAGCCTTCGTGGCTTTTTTGCTTTCAATCTGAAAAAACATCACACAAGATATAACATCGAAATGAATATTCAGGGTTATTTCCCAAAATTGTCAAGAAAAAGTGTTTTCAGGTTACTGAAGCTTCCGTTGCTCATGAGCACGACGACATCGTTTTTCTTAAGGGTGGTTTCAAGAAACCTGACGATATCTGCAGGGTAATCTTCAGGTTGCGATCCGGCAAGAAAAACAGTTTTTTCTCTGCACTCCAGTTCCTGACGCAGTTTTTCTGTATCCAGCCGATCATCGGGCGCATATCGTTCCGGGCGATGCACCATACCCATCACGACAACCGAGGCTGGATCGAAACAGCGAGCGAGTTCTTTCTGGAAAATGTTTCGTGTCGTTGTATTAGAGCGCGGCTCGAAACAGGCTACGATACGCCTGCCGCTGAAGAGTTCCGCAACGGCTTCCAGAGTGGCTTTGATTGCCGTCGGATGATGGGCGAAATCTTCTATCAGGGTTATTCCGGATTCAAATCCTTCAGTGATTTCCATCCGGCGTTTCGGACGCTTGAAGAGAGGAAGGGCATCCGCAATCGTTTCCATCGACAGGCCGGCATGTCTGGCAGCTGCTACCGCACCGAGCGTGTTCATGATGTTGTGTTTTCCGAAGAGGGGAATGCTGACTCTTCCTTCCGGGTTGCCGAGATGGAAAATGCTGAAGGTTGTCATGTTTTCCGCACTGTTCAGGTCTTTTGCCGTCCATTCGCACTCCTGGCCGAAACCGAAGCGTTCGGTTCGGCAGAATGCTTTCGAAGCGACGGCACAGGCTTCAGGATCATCTCCGTTGACGAGAAGTATGCCGTTTCCTGGAATAAGATTGACAAACAGTCTGAAGCTTTTCCGGATATCTTCGAGCGAATCGAAAATATCGGCATGGTCGAATTCAATATTGTTGATGATGGCAATATCGGGTCGGTAGAGCATGAATTTGCTGCGTTTGTCAAAAAAAGCCGTGTCATATTCGTCTCCTTCGGTAACGAAAAAGCCATCAATCTCCCTTCCTGAAGGGCGACATCCGATCGCGAAGTTTTCAGGAATTCCTCCGACGAGAAATCCGGGTTTTAGATTGCCGTATTCAAGCAGCCATGCAACCAGAGAGGTTGTTGTGGTTTTGCCGTGGGTGCCGGTTATCACCAGAGATGTATTATCGGCAATAAGCTCTTTGCGAACCAGTTCGGGCATCGAGATCAGTTGGAGATGGCGCTCAAGCGCATATTCGAGTTCGCAGTTTCCCCTGCTGACCGCATTGCCGACAACGACAAGGTCGGGATTTACCCGGGCGATGTTCTCTTCCGAAAATCCGTTGAAGTATCGGATATTATGGGCATCGAGGTAGGTGCTCATGGGAGGGTAAAGTGCGGAGTCGGAACCGCTGACGGCATGGCCGGAATGAGAGAGCGCGACAGCAACTGAGGCCATGGCTGTTCCTCCGATTCCAAGAAAGTAGATAGAACTCATGTAAAGTGAACGGTTTCTTCGCTGTTGAACTGATATTCCCGGATAATTTCACGACGATGCGCTACATGATCCCTTATGGGCAGGGAGTCGTTTTTTTATATACTCAAAATACGTTTCGGTCACAAGCTGTCAGCTCTAAAAGAAGGCGCGATGAGCCATATAAGAGCCGTTTCTCAGAAAAAATCGGTCTATGCTGAAAAGATCGGGCGTAATCCGTATTTTACCATTCTTTGATCATGTTCTCTAACTGAAAACCGTATGCAATTCATCGATCTTATCTCCCAGAAAAACAGAATCCGTACATCACTGCTTCATCGCATCGAAGAGATAGTCGATCACGGGCAGTATATCATGGGCCCTGAAGTCGGGGAACTTGAGTCGCGGCTTGCCAGTTATACAGGAAGCCGTTTCTGTGTTTCATGCTCTTCGGGTACCGATGCCCTGCTCATGCCTCTTATGGCAAAAGGGCTCGGGCCGGGCGATGCCGTTATTACCACGCCGTTCACTTTTATCGCTACGGCCGAGGTTATCAGCCTTACCGGGGCGACACCGGTTTTTGCCGATATTTCTCCGGATACTTTCAATATCGATCCGGATCGAATTGCCGATGCGGCATGTCAGGCCAGGGATAAAGGGTTGGACCCGAAAGCGCTTATTCCTGTCGATCTGTTCGGCCTTCCTGCAGATTATGACCGTATTGAAGCTGTCGCCGATTCTCTCGGCCTCTGGATTCTCGAAGATGCGGCCCAGAGCTTTGGTTCCTCGTTGCGAAACAGACGGGCTGGACGTTTCGGACTTGCAGCGGCTACATCTTTTTTCCCGGCAAAACCTCTCGGTTGTTATGGCGATGGAGGAGCGGTCTTTACCGATGATGAAGAGCTTGATTTCCTTTTACGTTCGGTCAGGGTTCACGGAAGCGGAACCGACAAGTACAGTAACGACCGGATAGGCATCAACGGCAGGCTCGATTCGATACAGGCGGCTGTTTTGCTTGAAAAACTTCAGATTTTTGATGAAGAGTTGGTATCCCGACAGCGTGTTGCCGAAGCATACAGCTCCAGACTGAGAGGTAAACTGGTTGTGCCAGAAATTCCCGAAGGATATGTTTCCGCCTGGGCTCAGTACTCTCTTCTTGCCTCGTCGACAGCCGAGCGGACAACGATTATGGATACACTGCAGAAAGCGGGCATCCCTTCGGTTATTTATTATAAGATACCGCTGCACCTGCAGAAGGCTTTTGCAGGTCTGGGTTACGGTGAAGGGGACTTTCCTGTAACAGAAGAGATGAGCGGCAGAATATTTTCGCTGCCGATGCATCCCTATCTATCCATTGAAGAGATCGATACTATTTGTTCGGTTATCGGATCCTGCATATAATTTTTCAAGCGAAGGCGCTGCGGAAGATTGTTGTGGGTGGCGCCTTCATCCTTCACCCCCGGCTGCTTTTCCCGGGGCATGGATGCGTACGAAAATTCCGGCAATCATGACCAGCAGATTTATTGCGCCTACAACCAGAAAGGGGGCTTTTGGACTCATTCCGTCAAAAAGCCGTCCTCCGGTAGAGGTAATGATCAGAATGCCGATTGCTCCGCTGATATTGAACATGCCGATTACCGATCCTCTCTCGGCTTTAGGAGCCTCCTGGCCGATAAGCGATTGTGCTCCGAGGAAAGAACTGATCTGGCCGATTCCGAGAAGAATGAAGAAAAGGAGCGAGTACGGTTCATGAGGATTGCCGATCAGGCCAAGTGACAGGTATCCCACACTGGCAAGAAACATGCAGAGCACCAGAGCGCTGACCCGGTTCATCCTGTCGATAACCGGGCCGATAACGGGAGCCCAGAGCAGCGCGGCTGCCTGGGAGATGATAAAGATGAGCGTGCCTTTTTTGACGGCTTCAGCAGGATCCATGCCCATGGCGATGCCGGCAGTCGTTCCCCAGAGAGGCAGAAAGGTGCCGATGATCGACTGGTCTCCTCGTGCGACAAACGCCGCGCCGTATGAGAGCAGGATTCTCGGGTTTTTCATATAGCTTATACCGCTGGTGAGCAGCTTTTTCAAGGGCGGCCGCTCCTCTTTTTTCACCGGGGTTCCGCTCTTCAGACCGATACCGACCACAATAGCCGATATCAGTGCGATTCCGGCTATTCCGAAATGGGTATAAAGGCCTGCATCAGTTCCGCTCATGCCTCCGGCTGTCAGCTTCTGGGGCAGTGCTCCGAAAAACTGGTTAAGGACGACGATGCCGAGTCCATTGAGAAACCCGGTAATGGCAATGAGCTTGCCTCGCGAACGCTCGGCAGGATAGTCAACCATGATTGTTGACAGCGCTCCGGTAACCGCAACGATGCCAAGCGCGTAAATGATACGGAAAAGGGTGAGTTCTCCGATCGATGATGCCGTAGGGTAAAGAGCGTAGGCAAGTGCAAGCAGAAGGAAGCCGGCGCTAAAAACCTGTTTGCGTCCGATCCGGTCCATCAGGACGCCTGCAGGAATAAAAAAAAGAAGGGTGACGATTTCCGTCCAGAATACAAGGTTGCCGCTGATGGTGCCCTGTTCCGATACGGGTATTTTCAGGTTTTCATTGAGAATATAGGCCTGTCCGATTGAAACGAAGGTGACAAGGCCGATGGAAAAAAACGCCGAAAAGAGAAACGTCAATCCATGGCGGGGCAGGATGGTCGGCGATAACTGAACCGGACCGAGACGATGAAGTTGTTCTTGAGAGGACATTGGGCGCTGGGAGTCTTTCGATTCATGAAAATAGTTCGGAGCTGTCCATGCATTCATGCAGCTGTCCGTCCTGCATGTGCAGGCAGCGGTCCGCCATGGCGGCATATTCCTCGTTATGGGTGACAATGATAAACGATGTCTGACGTTCCCTGCAGAGATCGGCCATCAGTTCGTAGAGCATGCGGCTGTTCCTGCTGTCGAGGTTTCCGCTCGGTTCGTCTGCAAGAATCAGCCTTGGGTTGTTCATAATCGATCTCGCAATGGCAACCCGTTGCTGTTCGCCGCCCGACAGCTCCGACGGCAGGTGATCAAAACGGTTTTTCAGTCCCAGTTCGGCGAGAAGCGATTCGGCACGCTTTTTTGCCGCTGGCAGCTTTCCTGTGGCGATGAATTCCGGCAGAGCGACATTTTCAACTGCGGAAAAGTCAGAGAGCAGATGATGAAACTGAAAGACGAATCCGATTTTTTTGTTGCGGAACGCGGCCAGTTCTTTCCGGGAAAAGAGGTATCTGCCATTGCTGAACAGGGAGGAGTCTTCAAACAGCAATTCCCCGCTGTCCGGAGTATCGAGCGTTCCAAGCAGATTGAGCAGCGTTGTTTTACCGCTTCCGGATGCACCGATTACCGTGAGCATTTCGCCTGGTTTTACGGAAAGATTGATCCCCTTGAGAATCGGAATCGGGGACTGTCCGGGAAGCGTGTAGGATTTTCTGATGTTTTTTGCGTCAAGCAGCATGGATTTATACGGATCTTGTTTGTCCCTCGCCCTCAATGACCCACTTGTAACTGGTCAGCTCTTTGAGAGCCATAGGGCCTCTCGCATGCAGTTTCTGGGTGCTTATACCGATTTCTGCGCCAAGCCCGAACTGCGCTCCATCGGTAAAGGCCGTAGAGGTGTTGGCATAGACCACAGCGGCATCGACGCGTTTGAGGAACTCCGCTTTTGCAGCAGGATCATTGGTGATAATAGCTTCGCTGTGGCGCGAGCTGTATTCTGCAATATGGTCGAGAGCTTCTTCGATGGATGAGACTGTTTTTACGGAGAGTTTCAGTGAGAGAAATTCAGTGCCGAAATGTTCAGGCCGGGCTCTTTCAAGAAGAGTTTCCGGATAGGAGCCCTGCAGCTTTGCATAGGCAGCCTCATCTGCATAAATAACGACCTCTTTCTCCTGAAGGGGAGCAGTGATTTGAGGCAGGTCGTCAAGCTTTGCGGCATGAACAAGCAGGGTGTCAAGTGCATTACAGACGCTCGGCCTTCGGGTTTTGGCATTGAAAACAACTTTTGCCGCTATGCCGGTATCGGCATTTTTGTCGATGTAGGTATGTACGATGCCTGCACCGGTTTCAATAACCGGGACTTTTGCGTTCTGGCGGACAAAATCGATCAGTTTCTGACTCCCTCTGGGAATGATCATGTCGATGGAATCGACGGCATTCAGCATGATTCCTGCAGCTTCCCGTTCAGAAGGCAGCAGTGAGAGGGTGTTATCGTTGATGCCATTGCGTCGCAGAACGGTTTTGATGCATTCGACGATTGCCGTGTTGGATTCATGTGCGTCGCTGCCTCCTTTGAGAACGGTTGCATTGCCGGATTTCAGACAGAGTGCAAATACGTCGAAAGTTACATTCGGCCGCGCTTCGTAGATAATTCCGATTACTCCGATCGGTACGGTAATTTTTTTCAGTTCGAGACCGTTCGGAAGTCTTCTTTGCTCAAGCACGATATCGAGAGGCGAGGGGAGTGCCGCGACGTTGCGAATATCTCCGGCAATTATTTCAAGGCGCTTTTCATTAAGAAGCAACCGGTCAAACATGGGATCGGCGGGATCCATTCGATCGAGGTCTCTGCGATTAGCTTCAAGTATCGAAGAAGTACAATCCGGTATCGCTTCGGCGAGGTCGATGAGTATCGAGTTGATAGCCTGCTCCCCTATCATCACCAGTTCGCGGCTTGCCTGGCGAACGGACCTGAATGTATTTCGGATAATCTCCTGCATATGTTTTTCGTTAACAGCTGAAGAGTTGCAATGAATGAATTACTGGATAATATAGAGATAGTCGTAATGGATCAACGGTTTCTGTCCTTTCTGTCCCTTCAGTGTACGGATTTTTTCGGCACTGTAGCCTGCCATGCCGTATCCGACCACAACTCCGTCCGTCGAACAGATTTTTATTATATCTCCTTTCATGAAAGTTCCTTCAACCGATTCAACGCCGACAGGCAGAAGGCTGTTGGCCGTTTCGCTGCAAGTCAGGGCAATCCGGGCGCCTTCATTGATGACGACGGCTCCTTTTTCCATGCCTTCGGTATGTGCTATCCAGAGTTTTCGTCCGGAAATAGATTTTTTTTCAGGGAGGAAGGTCGTTCCTGGATGTTCTCCATTGAGAATCGAGAGCAGAATGCCGGGCGTTTTGCCGTTTGCGATATGGACGGTTATGCCGAGACGAGACAGCTTTTGGGCAATATGGCATTTTGTCAGCATGCCGCCCCTGCCGAACTCTGATTTTCCCGGATTGATATACTGATGAAAATGCTTTGTCGAGGCTGGAATTTCCTTGATGATTTCACCTTTTCCTGTTTTGAAGTCGAAAAGCCCGTCAACATGGGAGAGAATGATATAACCATCCACATGCATCATCGAAGCAATCAGTCCCGAAAGTTCGTCATTATCGGTAAACATCAGTTCCGTGACCGATACGGCATCATTTTCGTTGACTACAGGAATGATTTTCTGCTGTAAAAGGGATTCAAAACAGGTTCTCATATTGAGGTAGTGCAGCCGGTCACGGAAATCGCCTTTGGTGACGAGAATCTGTGCGGTTACAAGACCATGAGCTGCAAAAAAATCGGTATAGGTATTGATCAGCTTGATTTGCCCGGTTGCGGCCAGCACCTGGCGCGTTGCTACCGGCGATAGATTATCCGTCAGATTGACGATGGAACGTCCGGCTCCAACGGCTCCTGAAGAGACAAGAATGACCTGGATGCCCTGATCGTGCAATGCCGCTATCTGGGCAGTCAGTTTTTCCAGAATATCAAGATCGAGACGGCCCTCTTTATCGGTGATGACGTTTGTGCCGACTTTGATGACTACGTTGCTGTAAAGATGGTTCATTCAGTAGATGCAGTGAAGAGTTCCTGTCAGGTAATATCCGGCGCTTCTGTGCCGATAATAACGAAAATCGGGAAAAAATCCTTTATGTCCTGCCCGTCAGGTTGGCCTTGCGGGGATTGGGACGATCACGAATCAACCTGTCAGCCATGCCGGCATTTAGCTTTAATTTATTGAAAAAAGCTGCCGAAGAGTCATTTCTCTTTTAAAAATCCCGCCCCGGAACCAGCGTTCAGGGATTCCGGTTTTTCTTGAGACGAAGATATCCCTATCTTGTCATAAATCTATGAAGTAAAGGATACTGTCGATAAAGGTCGTTCAGTAACTTTTACTCGATCATGACAATCACACAACCTCCAGAGAGCTGAAGCTATGTTTTTAAACGGCCTAACGGAGATTACACTGCCTCTGAAGAATCCGGTTCTGCAGTTTTCGCTTATTCTTTTCATTATTCTTTTTGTACCGTTTTTTCTCAAACGCCTGAGAATACCGAGCCTTATCAGCCTTATCATTGCCGGAGCGGTTGCCGGCCCTCATGGCTTGAACCTGATGCTTCGCGACAGCAGCATTATTCTTTTCGGTACGGTAGGCCTGCTTTACATCATGTTTCTTGCCGGTCTTGAGATCGATGTAGCCGATTTCAAGAAAAACAGCGGCAAGAGCATCCTTTTCGGTCTCTACACCTTTCTTATTTCTCAATTGCTTGGCTTTTTTGTGGCGTTGTATGTGCTTGGTTTTTCATTACTCTCTTCGGTGCTTATCGGTAGTATTTTCGCTTCTCATACCCTGATCGTCTATCCTGTTGTCAGCCGGCTTGGTATCGCCAAAGATAAAGCGGTCAATATCGCCGTCGGCGGAACCATGATTACCGACACTCTGGCTCTTCTTGTGCTTGCCGTTGTTGCCGGAAGTTCGAGCGGTGAATTGACAGGCGCGTTCTGGATAAGGCTGCTTATCGGAATAACCATATTCAGCCTTATTGTGCTGCTGCTGTTTCCCTTTATCGCCAGATGGTTTTTCAAGCGCTTTGACGACAGCGTCCTGCAATATCTGTTTGTTCTGGGCATGGTTTTTTTTGCTGCGTTTCTTGCCGAAGTTGCCGGAGTTGAAGCCATTATCGGAGCGTTTCTCGGTGGACTCTCCCTCAACAGACTCATACCGCACACCTCAGCCCTCATGAACAGGATCCGGTTTGCCGGAGATGCGATTTTCATTCCTTTTTTTCTTATCGGTGTTGGTATGCTGATTGACTTTCGGGCATTTTTCAAGGATGCCGAAACGATCAAGGTGGCTCTTGTGATAACGATTGCCGCCACGGTAGCGAAATATTTTTCTGCATGGATCACCCAGAAAATTTATGGTTTCTCCCTTGATCAGAGACGGTTGATATTTGGCCTTATCAGCGCTCATGCCGCCGTAGCTCTGGCAACGGTTCTTATCGGTTACAACAGCATCACCGGTTATACGCTCGATGGCGATCCGGTAAGGCTTCTTGATAAAAGCGTGTTGAACGGAACAATTCTCTTTATTCTTGTGACCTGCACACTGGCCTCGATTGTTGGAGAAAAAGGCGCGCAGAATATCGCGTTCGCCGAGCTTGCCGATGAGGCATCGTCTCCGGACGTTCATGCGGCTCCCGAAAGAATTCTGATTCCAATGAACGATGTTAAAACGGTCGATGAACTTGTCAATCTCGGCATAACCATTAAATCACCGAAAAATCGCGACGGGCTTTTTGCCCTGCATGTTGCCGATAGTACGAATCCCGGCGGCGCAGTTGAAAAGCATGCGGAAAAACTTCTTGAAAAGGCCGTTATTACCGCTGCGTCAACCGATAACGATCTGACCGGAGTGTTTCGGTATGACACCAGTGTAGCCAACGGTATTGCCGGAGTTGCCCGGGAGCAGCGGGTGACTGATATTATTCTGGGTCTCCATCACAAGAGCAGCCTTGCCGATTCGTTTCTTGGAGGTTTATCGGAAATGCTGCTGGCTACCTGCAATGGTACGATTTTCATTTACAAGCCGGTTCAGCCCCTTGCAACCATAAAGCGTACCATAGCGGTTATTCCGGAGGGGGCGGAGAGTGAAGAGGGGTTCATGTTCTGGAAAGACCGACTTTCGAACATGGTTAATAACAGCTCTTCGAAACTGATTTTCTATGCTTCGAAGCAGACTCTGGGTTACCTTAAAGAGTATCACTCGGCAAGTTTTCCAAATGCGGAGTACAAGATATTCAGAACTCTGGACGATTTTTCAGGCCTTGCCAAGGAGGTGCGCAGTGATGATAATATCGTTGTGGTGATGAGCCGGCGGAATTATCGCTCCTGGCATTCTCGAATGGCAAAGATTCCGGCATATCTCGGCAAGTATTTCGGCAGGAACAGTTTTATTTTGATCTATCCGGTTCAGAGTGGAGGTGTGGATGAGTCCATTGCGTTTTCGGAGAGCAGGATCCCGGGAGGCATTCAGTTTTCTATGGTGCCGCTGCGTACGCAGGTAGAATCCATGCTGAAAAGAGTTTCGTTAAAGAGAATTTCTTTGCGCCGCAACAGGAAGGAGCGCGAGTAGTCCGTTGCAGTTTCTATTCGGATTGATGATTTTCTTTTCCGCACTCTTTGCCGTCTTCAATGCACTTGCCGAAAACCTGAAGGCTGAAACTTCCAAGCGCGAACCCGTTCGCTTCGCAAAGCTTTTCAAGCAGCTCGGCCAGTTCGTTGCTGGTTACCTCAACGACCTTTCCGCACTGTTCGCAGATAATATGCAGATGATTGGCTACTCCATGCGCTTTTTCGTAGTGGGTATGTTTGTGGCCCAGGTCTATTTTTGTAACCAGATGGCATTTAAAGAGCAGATCGAGCGTATGGTAGACTGTTGCCCGTGATATGCTCAATCCTTTTCTTTTCAGCCGGACAAATATTTCATCGGCATCGAGATGGCTTCCGGTCTTGTAAATTTCCCGGAGGACAATAATGCGTTCGGTTGTGCATCGCATGGCGTTTCCTTTCATATACGCCTTGAAGAGCTCTTCGGCTTGCACGAGTTTCTCGTTATTTTCTTTTCTGTTCTGTGATGGTTGTCGTGTCATTGAATTTGACCGTGTAGCAATTATTTTAAAAAATCCTCAACCTCCTCCGATTCAGACGGAATCGAATTATGGAGTGGCTCTGGTAAAAAGCAGGAAGTACTTTTTGAATAAATTTACAAATTTTGTATTGAATGTCAGCACCCGCTTATCGGGAGGACGACAAATTGGCTGAAGGGGGTCTGCGGCAACTTTTTGTTTTTTCTGAAGGTTCGTGGAGAGTGTATTGATTTTTTATAACAACAGGGCCTCTGATTTTTTCGATATGAGTCATTTTATTGACAGGTTCATCCCAATATTTCTTGATGACAGATTATGATAGTGCCGATCAATATATACAGCGACGATGTACTTCGTCAGCAGGCGCTTCCGCTGGAGGGCGTTGACGGAGAGGTTGAAGAGTTGCTGGGCAATATGTTTGAAACCATGTACAGCGCTCCGGGAATCGGACTTGCCGCTCCTCAGGTTGGACGTTCGCTGCGTTTGCTTGTACTCGATATTTCATGTATGAGGGAGTATTCGAATGTAAAGCCGATGGTGGTGATCAATCCTGAAATCGTCGCAGTTAAAGGGTATCGGTCGATGGAGGAGGGTTGCCTCAGCCTGCCAGGCCTTCAGGGTGATGTTGTCCGCCCGTCTTCGATCAGCCTTAAATACAGGGATGCACATTTCGAAGGGCAAAGCGCCGAGTTTTCAGGACTTCTTGCCAGGGTGCTTCAGCATGAAATCGATCATCTCGATGGACGTCTTTTTGTTGACAGGCTTCATAAAAAAGAGAGGAGAAAAGTTCAGAAAGAGCTGGACGCGCTGGCGTCGGGCCGGTTTATTGCATCATATCCGGTTGTTTCGTCTGCGATGGTAAGTAACGCGTAATTTTTTTTATTGCCTCTTGAAGTTTCAGACTATCATTTCTTATCCTTTACTGTCCATGAGAATTGTTTTTATGGGAACTCCTGATTTTGCCGTTCCCTCGCTGCAGCGGATTGCATCCGAGAATAATGAGTTTGAAATAGTCCTTGTCGTCACCGGACGGGATAAACCCCGCAGAAAAAAAAACGCTCTTCCTGAACCGACTCCGGTAAAACAATATGCCCTGGAACTCGGGCTTCCGGTTTATGAGACCGACGACCCTTCATCTGCCGAATTTGCTGCCATCGTTTCGGCCAGCCGGCCTGATGTGATAGTTGTCGCCGCTTTCCGCATTTTACCTCCGGCAGTCTATTCGATTGCACGACTTGGTGCATTCAACCTTCACGCGTCTCTTCTGCCCGCATACAGAGGAGCAGCCCCGATCAACTGGGCCATCATCGGGGGAGACAAGGTAACGGGCGTGACTACTTTTTTTCTGCAGGAAAAGGTCGATACCGGCAGTATGATCCTGACGGAGAGCGTGACGATCGCTGAAGACGACAATGCTACAATGCTTGCCGAAAAGCTTTCAATGAAGGGGGCCGCTCTGGTGGTAGAGACGCTTCGCCTGATCAATGCCGGAAATGTTTCCGTAAAGAAACAGAACGATCGCCTTGCCTCAAAAGCGCCGAAACTGACGAAAGAGAATACCCGTATTCGCTGGGACAGCAGATCTGCAGAGCTTTGCGATTTTATCAGGGGGTTGGCAATGAAGCCTGCTGCATGGACGACGATGGACGGAAAAAATCTGAAAGTGTACAAAGCGGTTCCGTTTGAAAGCCCGATCTCTTTACCCGAACGAGGCAATGAACCCGGATCGGTTTATATAGGTGATTCCGGACTGCTGGTCAGAACTGCGGACGGCTGGATTGCACTGCAGCAGTTTCAGCTCGAAGGGAAAAAAATTATGGAGGCGCAGGAGTTTCTGAGGGGGTTCCGTTATGACGATCGCGAACGACCTCTCCTGCTCTTATGAATTCCATGCCTTCGGTATTTTTCATTATATTCCTCACCTTGAACCAGTTACACGAATCAAAAGCTTTTTTCTATGGCCCTGCCTTCCCAGGAAGTGAGTCGCACGCGCAACTTCTGCATTATCGCACATATCGATCACGGTAAATCAACCCTTGCCGACAGACTTCTTGAGGTAACCCATACGCTTGACCGTACCCAGATGAGCTCGGCACAGGTGCTTGATGACATGGATCTTGAAAAGGAGAGGGGCATTACCATTAAAAGTCATGCTGTCCAGATGAAATTCAAGGCGGAGGATGGTCAGGAGTATATTCTGAATCTCATCGATACTCCTGGTCATGTGGATTTCAGTTACGAGGTTTCCCGTTCACTTGCCGCCTGTGAAGGAGCCCTGCTTATTGTCGATGCGACTCAGGGAGTTGAAGCGCAGACCATTGCCAATCTCTATCTTGCCATCGAAGCGGGACTTGAAATCATTCCGGTGATGAATAAAATCGATCTGCCCTCTTCCGATGTTGAAGGCGTCGCTTCCCAGATTATAGATCTTATTGGTGTCGAACGGGATGAAATTCTTCAGGTTTCAGCCAAGGCAGGCACAGGAATCGATAAACTCATGGATGCCATTATCGCCAGGATTCCTTCACCGAAAGATAACAAGCATCTTCCCTTGAGGGCCCTGATTTTTGATTCGGTTTTCGATCCCTATCGCGGAGCTGTTGTCTATCTGAGAATTGTAGACGGAGTTCTCAACAAGGGAGATCGAGTTCGATTTTTTGCAAATGACCACATCTATACCGCTGATGAAATCGGGACTATGAGTCTGAAGCGTCAGCCCAAAGAAACGCTTGCCTCAGGTAACGTGGGCTATCTGATCTGCTCCATCAAGGATGTAAAGGATGCCAAGGTAGGCGATACGGTTACGCACGCAGATACTCCGGCATCCGAACCTCTTTCAGGATACAAGGATGTCAAGCCGATGGTTTACAGCGGTCTCTATCCGGTAAATTCAAATGAGTTCGAGGATCTGAGGGAGTCGCTCGAAAAACTCTCCCTTAACGACGCTTCGCTTGTTTATACTCCGGAGACCTCCGTCGCGCTTGGCTTCGGTTTTCGCTGCGGTTTTCTCGGCCTGCTCCATATGGAGATCATTCAGGAGCGCCTGGAGCGGGAGTACGGGGTAAACATCATTACGACTGTTCCAAACGTCGAGTACCGGGTTGTCCTCACCAATTCGGATGTAATCGAGGTCGATAATCCGTCCAAAATGCCGGATACGACTAAAATAAACCATGTTGAAGAACCTTATGTCAGCATGCAGATCATTACGCTTTCCGAGTATATCGGCAACATCATGAAGCTTGGCATGGAACGGCGGGGCGAATATAAAAATACCGATTATCTCGATAGTTCGCGGGTGATCATGCACTTTGAATTTCCACTGGGTGAGATTGTTTTTGATTTTCACGATAAACTCAAATCCATTTCCAAAGGGTATGCCTCGATGGACTATGAGTATATCGGCTATCGGGAATCAGACCTTGTCAAACTCGATGTGCTGCTCAACGGCGAACCGGTCGATGCGCTTTCGATCATCGTACATCGTTCAAAAGCCTATGAGTGGGGTCGTAAACTCTGCCAGAAACTGAAGGGTATCATTCCGAAACAGATGTATGAAGTTGCTATTCAGGCGGCAATCGGCAGCAGGGTTATTTCAAGAGAGACCATTTCAGCTATGCGCAAGAACGTTCTTGCCAAATGTTACGGTGGAGATATAAGTCGTAAACGAAAACTCCTGGAAAAGCAGAAGGAGGGCAAGAAGCGCATGAAGCAGGTCGGCAGGGTCGAGGTACCGCAGGAGGCCTTTCTTGCCATTCTCAATATCGATGAGTAAAGATTGTGGGCTGAAAGATTGTGGGCTGAAAGATTGTGGGCCGTTAGCCGTGTGCGGTGGGCGGGGAAGTCAGTATTCGGTATTCAGTAGCCTGTAGCCTGTAGTCGGGGAAGAGGAGTATCGTTCGCGGGGCGAACGGGAGTATGCTCGCTTCGCATTGCGGAGTATCGGGGGCGGGCGCCCGGGAGTATCGCTTCGCGGGAGAAGAGGGGAAGTCAGTATTCAGTAGCCTGTAGTCGGGGAAGATTGATGAGGATTGTGGGCTGTTGGCAGTGTGCGGTGGGCTGGAAGTCTGTATTTGGTATTCTATAGCCTGTAGCCTGTAGCCTATAGTCTGTAGCCTGTAGCCTGTAGCCGGGAGATGGGGAGTATCGTTTTTGGGGCGAACGGGAGTATGCTCGCTTCGCATTGCGGAGTATTGGATGCGAAGCATCCGGAAGGCGGAATGGGACGAATGAAATGCCCACAAGAATGAGTTTCCTGTACGATTCTTAAGGTTATCGGACAGGAATTGCATGAAAATATCGTCCAACAGCAGGGAGTGTTGCGGTCTGTTTTTGGGTTTTAGGGTGTTTTAAAAGTATTATTCATTATTTAAACTGTTGATACCGTGAGCGCTGAACAGGAAAAAACGGCGAAAAAGCATTCGAGAGAGTGGTTTGACGCTCTCGTCATTGCTGCGATTTTTGCAACAATCCTCAGGATATTTGTCGTAGAGTCCTATCGGATTCCGACCGGGTCGATGGAGCGGACGCTGCTTGCCGGTGATTTTCTGTTCGTCAACAAGTACGTTTATGGCGCAAAAGTGCCGTTCACCGATTTCAGGCTTCCGGCTGCCGATACCGTAGAACGTGGAGATATTATTGTATTCAAATTTCCCAAAGACCGTTCGCTGAACTATATCAAACGATGCGTCGCTACCAGCGGAGATTTGCTCGAAATCAGAGATCGTCAACTCTTTGTGAATGGCAAGTCAGTCGCGTTGCCTGAGCATGCGCAGTTTATCGGCCAGAAAATGCCTCCCGGGGCCGCTGATTTTCAGATTTTCCCGAGATTTTCAACCTTTAATAAAGATAATTACGGCCCTTTGCGTATTCCTGCAAAAGGCGATGTGGTTGAACTAAATCCCCGAACCTATCAGCTATACAGTGCTCTCATAGCAGACGAGGGACATGATATATCGATTTCAGGAGATCAGGTTTACCTCGATGGCGTTCCGAAAAGGCAGTATACCGTTGAGGATAACTACTATTTCGCCATGGGAGACAACCGCGACAACAGCCTTGACAGCCGGTACTGGGGTTTTTTGCCTGAACGGGATATACTTGGAGAGGCGATGGTGGTGTACTGGTCATGGGATCCTGACCGCAGTCTGTTTCTTGATCCTGCCGGAAAGCTGTCTTCGATCAGATGGCATCGAACAGGTATGACGGTTCATTGATCGCTTTTTTGTATGTCATCTATTTTTTTGCAGATCAGGGTTGTCGATTCCTGACGCTTTCGTCTGCTGAAAGGAATTTTTTCAAGTTCAGGAAAGCCCAGTTCAAGTTTTTTTAACCGCAGATGGTTTCGCTGATTCTGCGGACATAGCGGAGTGGGTTTCAGTTCGATAGCGGAGATGGTAATCGCGTTCAACACGAATGCCGGCCGGATTGATTTAACACTGATCGTATAGGTGTTTCCGTTCGTTTGCGGGTAATGCCGCAGAAGCTGCTGCTTGAATGAGCTGTTCATATAGAGAGACAGTGAGCCATAGATTGCAAGGTACCCGGTAAGAAACAGTATACCAGGGGAGAGAAACAGCGCAGTTATCCACGCAGCGGCGTTGAATTTTTTTTCGGATAGGGGCAAGGCCATGGTAATGATTCAAAGGCCAACATAAGGGCCGGATAGAGCATCAAGGCTGATTTTATGATACAAATATTTTTTCTTTATTAAGCAGTATTCATTATCAATTCGGATCCATTTTTATGTCTATACCGTTGAGGAGTCCTTCGTTTCTCCTGAAGCCGCTTGTAAGAGAGGTTCATGCCGATACGGAGACGCCTGTGTCAGTCTATCTCAAACTGCAGCGACCCTATTCCTGTCTTCTTGAATCCGTTGAGGGCGAGGAGCATCTTGCCCGGTTTTCATATATCGCAATCGATCCGGTCGCTGTTCTGAACGGTACCGTCGGAGGCGCTGTATCCCTTGAGGTTTTCAATGACCAGTTCGTTTCGCTGAAGAATATCGTCAAGGAAGAGAGTGATTTACGGAAGATCATCGACTTATGTCTGCAGCAGTTTGATACCGATGAAATTCAAGGCAGAAAAAACGGAACGGACCAGATGATCACCTCCGGGGTGTTCGGTTATTTCAGTTACGACGCCATGCATCTTGTCGAAAAAATACCTGCTGCGTTTCTGCCCGATCCGGCAGGAATGGATGATGTCGTACTGCTTTTCTGCGATACGCTTGTTGTGTTCGATAACATCATGCGAAAGGTTTTCATTATCGCGAATTATCTTGATGAGAGCGATGTGGCCAGGGCTGAAGAGAAAATCGATGCGATTGCCGCTCATATGCTGCGTCCTCTTGGCTACGAGGAGGTGCTGCTGAAACCGGAAAAACCGGAAGAGGTGGTTTCAAATACTACCAGAGAGGAGTATCTGGCGAAGGTAAATCTGGCCAAGGAGCATATTCTTATGGGAGATATTTTTCAGGTGCAGATCTCCCAGCGCCTGCGCCGTCCCCTTCATACCCGGCCGTTCGATGTATACAGGATGTTGCGGACCATCAATCCTTCGCCCTATCTCTACTATTTCGACCTGGGAGAAGCGAAGATCGTCGGATCTTCTCCCGAACTGCTCGTAAAGGTTCATCATGACTCGAATGGGCGGCGGATGGTAGATACAAGGCCTATTGCCGGAACCAGAAAACGGGGTGCCACCTTTGAGGAGGACGAGCTTATTGCTGCGGAATTGCTTGCCGATGAAAAGGAGTGCGCAGAACATCTCATGCTGATCGATCTCAGCCGGAACGATATCGGACGCATTGCCAAGATCGGGACGGTCGATACCAATGAGATGATGATCATTGAAAAATACTCGCACGTCATGCATATTGTCAGCAACGTACGGGGCGAACTTCGGGACGATCTCGGCACCATGGATGCTTTCTGGTCATGTTTTCCGGCAGGGACGCTGACCGGCGCACCGAAAGTGCGTGCCATGGAGATCATCTATGAACTTGAACAGGAGAAGCGCGGATTGTATGGCGGCGCAGTGGGTTTTCTCGACTTCAAGGGAAACCTGACCACTGCGATTGCAATTCGTACGATGGTTGTGGAGAACGATACAATCTATTTTCAGGCTGCAGGCGGGATTGTAGCCGACTCAAAACCGGAAAGTGAATATGAAGAGACGATGAGCAAAATGAGAGCAGGTTTGACTGCTGTAGAGAATATCGAGGCTTTACCGTAACGATCAACCAGGAAGAGAGAAGAACTATGAAAAAGAGAGGAAAAAGATTGAAATACCTGCTGCTGCTCCTTGTCGGAATAGCTGTAGGCGGGGTTGTTTTTGCCAATGTCGAGTTTAGTTTTCCAGGCCGGAATGCGGGATTGAATCTCAGTAACAAACCCAATTATGCCACTGCGAAAAATAACTTCGAGAACTACCCGATACAGACCCTGAGAGATTTCAATGAGGCTTTCGTAAAGATTGCAGAATCGGCAACACCTTCGGTGGTGACCATTTTTACAGAAAAAACCGTGAATAGAAGGGTTATCTCACCGTTCGAGTTTTTCGGACGCAGCCCTTTTGATGATTTCTTCGGTACGCCGAAGGGGGGAAGCCAGAACGGACGCAAGGAGGTGCAGCGTGGCCTGGGTTCGGGAGTGATTGTCACTTCAGACGGCTATATCCTTACCAACAATCATGTCGTCGATAAGGCCGACGCCATCTATATCCGCACCTCGGATAACAGAAAAATCGAGGCTAAAATCATCGGTACGGATCCTAAAACCGATCTTGCCGTCATCAAGGTGAATGTCAGGGGACTTAAACCTATCATGATAGGGGACAGCGAGCGTCTTCGCGTAGGAGAGTGGGTTATCGCCATCGGCAGTCCTCTCGGAGAGAGCCTCGCAAGAACCGTTACCCAGGGTATTGTAAGCGCTATCGGACGTTCCAATGTCGGGCTGGCCGATTACGAGGATTTTATCCAGACCGATGCAGCTATCAATCCGGGGAACTCAGGCGGTCCGCTGGTCAATATCAACGGTGAGTTAGTAGGTATAAACACGGCAATCGCAAGCCGTACTGGCGGGTTTGAAGGTATTGGTTTTGCGGTTCCTTCCAATATGGCTCAGAAAGTGCTGAATTCACTGATTACAACGGGAAAGGTTACCCGCGGCTATCTTGGCGTGAGCATTCAGGACATTGACGAGAATATTGCAAAAGGGCTTCAGCTTCAGAGCGCATCCGGCGTTCTTGTCGGTACCGTTGTTGCCGGCAGTCCGGCGGCAAAATCCGGAATCAGAACCGGCGATGTAATTCTTGATTTCAACGACAGAAAATCGACTTCGAGCGTTGAGCTTCGCAATGAGATTGCCGTGATGTCTCCTGGTTCCGTGGTTAAAATAAGGATTCTCAGAGATGGAGAGGTAAAAATTTTCAGCGTTCGTCTTGAAGAACAGCCAGCTCAGGCGTCTGTTTCTTCCGAGCCGGCACAGCAGAACCTGGAGGTGCTCGGTTTCAGGTCGCAGGAACTGACGCCGCCGCTCGCTCAGCAATTTCAGTTGCAGCCGGGTGCAGGAAAAGTGATTGTTACAGATGTCGATCAGTCCGGCAATGCTTTTCGTGCCGGTCTTCGTGCCGGCGACGTTATCATAGCGATCAACAAGCAGGCGATAAGCTCATATGCACAGTATACAGCGCTTCTGCAAAAAGTGAAAAGCGGCGACCTTGTGTTTCTGCTTGTCGACCGGCGCGGCAGTAAGGTCTATTTCGCCTTTAATCTATAAAAGTTTCTTGCCCTGCATAGTTTAGAATCGTACATTGACAGTGAAGTAAAGTCAGCCGTCGGCAGCTGACTTTACTTTTTTTTGTTTGCCATTGACAGGCTTGGTTTTGCCGGGACGTTTTTATGATGATCGTATGAAAAACGGTTCCTTTTCGTTAACAAACAAACAGCACAAGACATGAGTGACAGAATTTACCTGACAAGAGATGGATACAACCGGCTCAAAGAAGAGCTGTATGTGTTGATTCATCAAACCAGAAAGGAGGTTCTGGAGAAAATTGCGGAAGCCCGCTCTCATGGCGATCTGAGTGAAAATGCAGAGTACGATGCGGCAAGGGAGCAGCAGTCACAGACCGAAGCCCGTATAGCCGATCTCGAAAACAAGCTTTCTACGGCAACCATACTCGATCCCAAGCTTATCAAGACAGACAAGGTGTACATTCTTACCTCTGTAAAGCTTAAAAATCTGCAGGTCGAAGATGAAGTTATTGAATACACCCTCGTGTCGTCTGAGGAAGCCGATACCGATCAGGGAAAAATATCGGTACGATCTCCCGTAGGTCGTTCGCTGATCGGAAAAACTGTAGGAGATAAAGTCCACATCACGGTTCCCAAAGGCGAGCTGCATTTCGAGATTCTCGATATTTTCGTGAAGTAAGCGCTCAGACTTCGTGTCTGAGTATCTCCGGATATGAATTTGCCCTGCATTCCCGTTCCGGAGTGCGGGGCTTTTTGTTTTTTTATAGAAATGGGGGCGCACAGAGTGCGTCAAATAATAGCTCTGGAAAAACCGGGCTTTTGTTATATTCAGGGGCTTATTCAACCAACCATCGGTTACTTATGGGTAAACGTCAAATCATCTACCGTCCGGCCCAGATCGGAGGGAATCAGACTCTTCTGAACCGGGAAATCAATCTTGTCACCAAAGAACAGCGCGTCTGGCATGGGGTGATTACCTCAGTCGGCAGCAGCGAGATTGAACTGAAAGATGCCCGGAAAGGCAAACACACCTTCAGCCTTGAACAGATCGACAAGATCTACGGCGAGGTAAAAACAGATTATTAATATATGAAGCGCACAAACATTGTTGTCGGCAACTGGAAAATGAATTTGACCATTGCCGAGTCTCTGGAACTTGCTTCTGCGGTTATCGCAGAGCTTGGCAGCGGTTTTTCAGGCTGTGAGGCAGGCATCGCTCCAACCTGTCCCGCTCTTTACGAGACAGGGAAATTGCTTGCATCAGGGCCACTTTTTCTTGCTGCACAGAACTGCCATTACGAAAACGACGGTGCGTTCACCGGAGAGGTATCGGCAAGGATGATTCTCGGAGCGGGTTGCAGTCATGTCATTATCGGTCATTCCGAGCGACGTCAGCTTTTCGGTGAAACCGATGAGATCGTCAACCGCAAGGTCTCCAAAGCGCTTAAGGAAGGGCTCAAGGTCATTCTCTGCGTCGGCGAAACGCTCGAGGAACGCGAAAGCGGTATTACCGGCGATGTGGTGACCCGTCAGGTAAAGGCAGGTCTTGCAGGCATTGCCGGTATCGGTGATCTGGTGATAGCGTACGAACCGGTATGGGCCATAGGTACCGGTAAAACAGCTACTTCCGAGCAGGCGCAGGAAGTTCATGCTCTCATTCGAAAGACGGTCAGCGATCTTTACGGAGCCGAGGCTGGCGACGGTCTGCGTATTCAGTACGGAGGAAGCGTGAAGCCATCGAATGCAGCGGAACTGTTCGCCATGCCGGACATCGACGGCGGGCTTATCGGTGGTGCGAGCCTCAACGCGTCGGATTTTGCAGCTATCGTCAAGGCTGCCTGCTGATTACGAAGGCACCTCGAAAAAGTTATTCCACACCCGGATTGCTGCGTTGTCCCGACAAGTCGGGATCGAAATCTCATCCCGAAAGCTTTCGGGACTCCGGTTTCGTAGTTTATCCCGATCTATCGGGGCTCCGTCCGCCTTGTACTCCGGGTGCTCACAACACTTTTTCGAGGTACCCGCGAGTAACGATATTTCAATGTTTCTGCAGTGTGACAGGCCTTGCGTCGTGAAGAACAGATAAACAGAAAAGGTGCCCTTACGGAGCACCTTTTCTGTTTCAACCGATTTATTTCCGGGACTGTCGAAGCATACAGAGGCCTCTCTTGCCGGGGTTTCAGTATGGTACCGGAATTCCCGCTTTTCACTTCCCCTGCGAGCGTTTCATGGAACAGAAATCAGGGCCGCACATGGTGCAGAAGTCCGGATTCCCGTCGGTTTGACCGCTTTTGGCACGGCTTTCGGCGTAGAGCGTTCTGGCTTTTACGGGATCGATCGAGAGGTTGAACTGATCCTCCCAGGCAAAGGCGTATCGGGCGCGGCTCATCAGCTCGTCCTGCAGCCATGCGACAGGGTTTCCTTTTGCGATATCGGCGGCATGCGCGGCTACCTTGTGTACCACAACGCCTTCTCTTACGTCGTTTTTATCCGGCAGGCCGAGGTGCTCCTTCGGGGTTACATAGCAAAGCATGGAACAGCCGTATGCGGCAATCAGTGTGCCGCCTATAGCCGAGTTGACGTGGTCATAACCGGCAGCAATATCGGTAGTGAGCGGTCCGAGCGTGTAGAACGGGGCACCGTGGCAAAGTTCGAGTTGTTTCCGCATGTTTTCCTCCACGAGATTGAGCGGTACATGGCCTGGTCCCTCGATCATTACCTGCACGTTGTGCTTCCATGCCTGCAGGGTTAGTTCGCCGAGCACTTTCAGCTCACCGAACTGAGCCTCGTCGTTGGCGTCGGCGATACAGCCGGGTCGCAAAGCGTCGCCGAGCGAAATGGCGATGTCGTAGCTTCTCATGATTTCGCAGATCTCGTCGAAATGCGTGTAAAGGAAATTCTCCCGGTTGTTGGTCTTGCACCATTTTGCCATGATCGCGCCGCCACGCGAAACGATGCCGGTCATGCGGCGGTCTGCGGCCGGCAGATGCTCCTGCAGGATGCCCGCATGGATGGTGAAGTAATCCACTCCCTGTTCCGCCTGTTCGACGAGCGTATCGCGGTAGAGTTCCCAGGTGAGGTTTTCGGCAATGCCTCCGGCTTTTTCAAGTGCCTGATACATCGGTACCGTGCCGATTGGCACGGGTGAGTTCCGGAGGATCCACTCCCTGGTTTGGTGGATGTTGGTTCCGGTACTGAGGTCCATAACGGTATCGGCGCCCCAGCGGCATGCCCATACAGCTTTTTCGACCTCTTCTTCGATAGAGGAACCCATGGCGGAGTTGCCGATATTGGCGTTGATCTTAACCCTGAAACTTCTTCCGATAATCATCGGTTCGAGTTCGGGGTGGTTGATGTTGGCCGGAATGATAGCCCTGCCGGCGGCAACTTCCTGCCTTACGAATTCCGCGGTGAAGGGTTCTGCGGTTTTTCCGCCGCTCGGGAATGTCGCAATCCATTCCTCGAGCTGCTGGTTTTCGCGGATAGCCACATATTCCATTTCGGGAGTGATCACTCCCTTGCGAGCATAGGCGAGTTGTGTGACGGCGCGTCCTGCTTTTGCCCGGAGCGGTACTCTGGCAGCCGTTGTTTCATTGCCACGTTCAGAAACAGGTTCCGTGTTTTCGCTGTTGCACTTCCAGCTGTCACGAAGCGGATTCAGTCCTTTTTCAGGATTTATAGTTACGGCTGGATCGGAATAGGGCCCGCTGGTGTCGTAGAGCGGGATTGATGAAAAGTCGATTCCCCTGCAGGTGTAGGTTTTTGTGAGGCTGAGTGTTCTCATGCCGACTTCTATGGGGTGGATACAGCCCCTGGTGTAGGTTTTCTTCGAAGCGTTGCCGTACATCCGGTGCTCAGGGCAGAAAATGTTATCCGAAAAGGTGTTCATGGCTGTGGGTTACACGTAGAAAAAGGCAGTTATACTGCCCGGAAGGCAAAGAGAAGCTTCTGTAGGAAGAAAACCAGCTCCATCTTTTCTTGCGTCAGCATTACCTGCATCAAGTTACAAGGGTTTGATCTCAGCCTCCTGTTGGCTTTTTTTTCATGCAGGCCGGAACAGGTGGCACCCCCAAGATGATTAATAGTAATCATGAGGATAAAGAAAAACCCTTTGATTTACAAGCCTTGCTGAAGTCGCATGTCTTGTGGGGGAAGGGGATTTATGTAAATTAAGGGCTTCGTGACGCAAATTAATTTCTGTGAGATTTTCCGATTCGCTCTGAATGTATTTTCTGCACTGAATCCGCTTCGGATAGTTACCATACAGGTGCGCTCAACAAGTTTATATGAACATTCTATGAAGACCTTGAATCTTATCCGCCTTTCACTTTTTCAGATGGGTTTCGGTATCATGCTCGGCTTTCTGCACGATACTCTAAACCGGGTAATGACTACGGATCTCGGGATATCTTCAACCATTGTGTTTGGTCTCATCAGCCTAAAGGAGCTGCTTGCTATTTTCGGAGTGAAGGTTTGGGCGGGTAATATGTCGGATCGCTCGCATATTTTCGGCCTGAGGCGCACGCCTTATATTCTGCTTGGCCTTTTGAGCTGCGTATTTTCTTTTATCTTCGCACCGGCAGCTGCGTATGAAGTGAGTGTCGCCGGTAAAACCTTTTCCGATCTGCTCGTCGCGGTCATAACCGACACAGGACTTCTGAAGCTGGCAGTAATTTTCCTGGTCTTCGGATTCGGTCTTCAGGTTGCCACCACCGCTTATTATGCCTTGCTTGCCGATACGGTTGGGGAGGAACATATCGGCAAGGTTACCGGGGCGAGCTGGACGCTGATGGTGCTTACCACAATAGTCTCCACTCGTATTGTCGGCTCTTATCTCGATGTCTATTCGCCGGAACGTCTCATTATCGTAGCGGAGGTTGGAGGCTTTATCGCTCTCTGCATCGGTTTGTTTGCGGTGCTTGGTGTAGAAAAGCGCAATGCTCAGTCAAAAGAAGGAAAGAGCAAGCACTCCATCAGCTTTTCCCAGTCGATCCGGTTGCTCTCCTCTTCACCGAGAACCCTGCAGTTCGCTTTCTATATTTTTATATCCATATTTGCCCTGTTTGCCAATGAGATCGTTATGGATCCTTTCGGAGGCGATGTATTCGGCATGCCGGTCGGAACAACTACCAAGCTGTTTCGACCGACAATGGGCGGAACGCAGTTGATTTTCATGCTGATCGTTGGATTTCTGCTCAACAGGATCGGTCAGAAGCGCGGCGCGCATATCGGCAATTTTTTTGGTATTATCGGCTTCAGCATGCTGATAGCCGCCGGCTTCATGCGCGATGAACAGTTTCTGCGCATTGCTCTTGTGGTTACCGGCATCGGCCTCGGTGCGGCAAGTGTTTCGAATATCTCCATGATGATGACGATGACGGCTGGACGAAGCGGAATCTATATCGGTTTATGGGGAACCGCACAAAGCCTTGCGATTTTTCTTGGACATTTCGGCGCCGGTATCATCCGCGATGTGGTTTACCATATATCGGGAACCTATGTTTGGGCCTATGCTGCGATATTCATGATGGAAATCATCGCCTTTACTGTTTCAAGCCTTGTTTTGCCTCATATCTCAAAAGAGGCGTTCGAAGCTGAGAGTGAGTTGAAAATTGCTGAACTGCAAACTGCAGGGGAGGCCTGAAGGCTATGCCGCTCGACAGAAAAAGGGAGCAGGGGCCTTTGAAGCATGTTTTCGGGCCAGTATCGTCCAAACGACTTGGCCAGTCGCTCGGCGTCGATCTGTTGCCCATGAAAAGCTGTACCTGGAACTGCGTTTACTGTCAGATAGGAAGGACGAAGCATTATGTAACCGAACGCTGCGAGTTTTATCCTCCTGAAGAGATACTGAAAGATATCCGTGACGCCCTTCAGGCAGGTACGCATATAGACTGGATAACCTTTGTAGGATCTGGAGAAACACTGCTGTATAAAGGTATTGGCTACCTGATCGAAGAAGTGAAGAAAATGACAGCAATTCCCGTTGCGGTCATAACCAACGGCTCGCTCTTTCATTTTTCTGAAGTCCGTAGCGAACTGCTGCTGGCAGATGCAGTTCTTCCATCCCTTAACGCCGGTTCCGAGGAGCTTTACGAGCGTATTGACCGTCCGGCTCCGGGGTTCACTTTTAAGCAGCATCTCGATGGACTGATTCAGTTCAGACGGGAGTACAAGGGGAAATTGTGGGTTGAAGTCATGCTGCTCAATGGCCTCAACGACTCCGATGAAGCTTTGAATGAACTTGCCGCAGCTATGAAGCAGGTCGCTCCCGACATGGTGCATCTTGTTCTTCCGACACGCCCTGCGCCTGAACAGCAAGTCGTCCTGCCTGACAATGAGCGTATAGATCGTGCCGTAGCCATCCTTTCAACCACAGCTCCTGTTCTGCATCCGGCAAAAGGCAACATGGACCTCAGTAACGCGACCGATCTGCTTGAAGCCGTTACGGCCATCGTTTTTCGTCATCCTGTTCAGGAGACGGAGCTTATGGCTGCCTTGCTTGCCGTGTTTTACGGAAATAAGGAACAGACTGAACGTACGATGCAGGAGCTGTTCGGCAGCGGCAGGTTCAGCACGATTGAGCAGGCGGGGGAGGCTTACTGGATAATGCGGTCATAGCAGCCCCTTTTTTTCACAATCATTCACATACCTCTTACAGCAGGAAATCGTTTGATGAGAGGCTGTCTGTGTCGATCACCAGAATTTCGAAATCGGTCCGGCGATCGCCGTTGATGTTTTCTGCGACAAGCATATTGCCTCATTCCATCGTGATGCCGAGCTGATCTTTCTGTTCCGTTAATGCGCTGACGATTTGCGAACAGAATTTCTGATTGCTCCGTCAAGGAACTCTCCGCTTCAATACCCGAGAGAAAAATTTTGTCTCCCGTGGAAAAATCTGTGGTGATATCCCTGTTGCTTCCGATACCTGCATCGCAAACCGTTTTGAAATATGGAAATATCCTGAGCGCGCCACCGAAAAGGGAGTCCTGCCGTCGTTTTCTGCAAACTTGTCGTATCCCCTTTAACCAGTGAGGATGTTATCGAGTCCAGCAAAAGCACAGGAAATAAAGAACGTGTGCAGGCGCTTTGGAACTGCCAGGTGCAACAAACAAAACCACCACATACATTGGGATGCGATTTGAATGGAAACGGGGAAGGTATTTCCTTCAAATTCAATTCATAAAAAATTACTGTTATAGCCTGGCATGCGAAAAAGTATTTGCCCGGCGCGGGATAAGATGATTCATTCTCCTGTGAACGTAGCCCAATTGTTCGGCGTTTCGTACCAGGTTACTTCCTTCATTTCCACGCCTGCCGGCAGTTTTTCCAGTATCTGGTTGAAAGCCCATTTTGCAAGACATTCAGCGGTAGGCGGTTCTTCGGTTACCAGTATTCGCGTATTTCGTTTCATGATGAATTCCAGATCCTCGCGGTCATGTTTCCAGACCGCAAATCCGTGATCAAGAACATCGTGGATGTAGCGGATCATGATATCCTTAAGGAATTTGAAATCCATAACCATTCCTTCCTCTCCGTCCCCGGAGCGGTCAATGACTGGACCTTCGACGGTAGCAATCACAACACCGCGATGGCCGTGCAGCTGATTGCAGAACGAAAAGCTGTTCGGTAGCGTGTGCCCGTAATCAATCTCTATTTTGCGTGAAATGCGCATGGGATATTCATGGTTCATCTATTGTTGAGGTGCTATTGGCAAGTGTACGTAAAAAATCATGTTTTTTCGAAACCATCATGCATAATCTGTCTGCATGAGCTATAAAAAACTTTCTGTTCAATGTTTTTTATGTGAAACCGTGGTTTTTGTGTCTCGACATTCTTTTAAAGTAAGTTAAAACACAAGTGTTATATTTTGGCGCACAGCGCTAATTGGTTTCATTTTTTATGCTGAGTATAAACAAGGCAGGCAGCGTCCCCGTCAACTCATTGTTTGTCAGTCCGTTTTTATCATAACTCGCTAAGGGACTTCAGAATTTTCGGTATGAATATTCTGACTTTATACTGTTCTGAAAGACAACGCGTTGACGGATTTCCGCCAGATAGTATCGATAGCCGATTTCGACCGTCAGCAGACAGCTGGGCGGATCGGATACCTCGACCGTGTAAGGGCCAGCCTATCGGCAGTCGTTCCACATCGGAAAGCGGACTCTTTTTGAGCTGCTCGATACGGAAAACGAATACTGTAAGGCACAGCAAGCCTGCTTCAACGGTTTAAAGCACCGATGCTTGTCAGGATGGGCAAACTGATGAGCACAATGGGGGTAGTGCGGGGCAAAATGCCGACCATGAAGACATCAATAGTACAATGCCGCGAGTGACGGACGCCGATTTACCGAAAGTTGAAGCGCCATGGCCGGCTTATTGAAATGAGGTGAACCGTGCGAAGGAGTATCGCTCGCTATCGCAATGCAGGCGTCTCGTTTGCGGTTGTATGCGCTACTCCTTGTATCATAAAGCCTTCCGGTTATCCTGCCATTTCCTCTCACTCGATACTCATTTTTTTCTTTTTTAAATACGATGCTTATTTGTATTTGGCTTTATTTGATAAAGTTCAATTTTATATATAAATAAATAAAATTGATGTTTTTTGTTGTACGCTCTATATAAATAAGCTATATATACGTCGTGTACGTAAAATACTGAATATAGCCTTTCACGCATAACCGGTCGTGATTCGTCAGGCATGCTTGTCTGTCGCGGTCATCCTCCCCCTGATCAGGTAATGCGGTAGTACAGCAGGTTATAACTAAACATTGGTTTGTATAAAGCCCTGCTTGTTATCCTTCTTTTCCTGTCAAATTTGCCGTTTCGGTCACTATGAGCCGTAAGCGTTATAGCACTTTTATGGTTTATTCTGGTTTATAGGAATACTGAAATTATATCTATAAAAAACTAATAATACACGATATATGAGCTCCATCAACGCCAACCCGATTGCTACCGTAACGGAAGTCTCTGGAAAGGTCTGGATTCGGTCGAAAGATGGAACGGAACGCGCAGTAAAGCTGGGCGATGCCGTTTATCAGGGCGAAGTTGTTGTGACTTCCGATGGAAGCAAGGTCGAGCTTAAGAATGCTTCAGGTTCTATCGTTGAAATTACAGGCGGCAAGCAGTTTGAAATCGTTTCTGCTCTTTTCGGAAAACAGGGCGATTCGGGGTCTGATGATAATTCGGACTATCCGGAGGACGATGCGACAGATGTTTCCGATAATCAAGGGCAAGGTAACAGGCAAATAGGGCACGGGTTTATCAGTGTTGATCGCATTCATGAAAGCGTTATTGATCCTCCATATCGTTTCTGGTCGTTAAGAGGAAAATATATCCCGTTTCTTGCCTGTAGAAATGGTGAAAACGATGCGTATCTGGATGGTAGGGCGACGCATGACCCGCGTATAAAGATGTCGGTAGCTCCGCTTGTTTTCGATGCAAATGAAGCGGGGTATGTGCTCAGGGAGTTCAGCGGGATGGCAGAAGATGATCGTCCCGATTACGTACCTGTAGCAATCGATGATCTGCCGGAGACCGTCGATGACGTCAATATTGTTTTCGAGGGCGAAAATACGATAACCGGCAATGTCCTCAATAACGATACCGATGGCGACGGCGAGTCGAAAGTCATCTCCATCACCTACATACCGGAAGGCGGCGGAACGCCGCAGACGCTCTCTGTTCCGGAATCCGGTTCGGTAACCGTCGATACACAGTATGGAACGCTGACGATCGGCAGCGACGGTAAATGGAGTTATATCAGCGATCCGAATGAAGAGCATGGAGCGGACGATGTCCTGAAGGATACGATCGGATATACGATAAGCGACGATGATGGCGATACCGCTTCAGCCGATCTTGTTATCGATGTACTTGATACCAGGCCTTCGATCGGCGCTCCTGCGCCTTCGGTCGTTGACGAAGACGATCTTTCCGAAGGTAACGACAGTGACGGCAAGGAGTCGGTGACTGTCGGCGGATCGCTTGGCGTTGTTCCCGGCGAAGATCCTGTCGATACCTATTTTACCGCACAATCAGCTCCCACAGGGCTTACCTCCGGCGGTAAAGAAGTCAAGTATTTCATCAGTAGCGATGGCTATACCCTGATTGCATATACCGGTGATATCACTCCCGGCAATGCTCCGCCTGCCGACCAGCAGGTATTCGTTGTGAATATCGTCGATCCGACGGATTCGAATGGTTCGCAGCGATATGAATTCACGCTTGTCGACCAGCTCGATCATCCTGCCGGATCCGGCGAGAATACGATGGATTTCACCTTTGATTTCCAGGTCAGGGACAGCAATGAAGGATCTCTTGATACGGCAGACAGCTCGTTTACCGTTACCGTAATTGACGACGTACCTGCAGACGGCACCGGAGTCTCGCAGGGATACGTTGAAGAAGAAGACCTGACAGGCGGCAACGCAGATACCAGCGACGTCACGGGCCTGAGCGGCGACAGCGCATACAACAGCAGC
>Ga0209467_1000303_pt1 | contig 79627 bp, 90 predicted proteins | sample Higcelwee11metaG_FD_187175 | JGI IMG/M metagenome (GOLD analysis project Ga0209467, IMG submission 187175) | Freshwater pond sediment microbial communities from the University of Edinburgh, under environmental carbon perturbations - High... | ecosystem: Environmental > Aquatic > Freshwater >...
AGATTGATACTCAAAAACAATCCTTGAGCACTGGTGTTCTCTTCATATCGTGCCATGCTTACCTCTTGCGTAACAGTTAAAGATAATCATATGATTTGTCCATTAATTATACTTTTCCGACAAGCAATCGCCCAAAAGAAATGGACGAAAGAAAAGGGCGTCGCTCAGTCGCCGCGCGGCTATTGTCGCGCAGAACTCGCCGAACCGCCTTAATGAAAACGGCGGATTCGGCTCAGACAGAACTCCTGCGCGACGATCAATGTTAGTTTGCCTTCGACAAACTTTTAACTTTCACCTCTCATTCATCTCCTGCTGAAGCAGTGAGAATTGATAAAAAATCTTCTCTTCTTTAATAAAGGAGAGAAGAGAAAGAGATAATCTATTAATTCAGTTGTGTAAGCCCCTCTTTATTTCAAAGAGGGGTCTGGGGTGATTGATTTTCTTTTTCTCATTCAACTTTTGAACAATTTTAGCAGTAATGTGAGATGATTAAATATTTAATACTAATCAATAAATATTTGACTTGAGTTTGATGAATCGTTTACAATATAGTAGATAAGGAGAAAATGAATGATGTTAAAAGTAATCCGTTTTACTACAGTGTTGTTGTTAATGCTATTTATGTTTTCTGCTTCTATTGTAAGCGCGCCGAATATTGATGATACGATAAAGACAGACATCGTAGTCGTTTTCAATCCCAAGATTAAAAGTATGCAGCATACTGCTGTGGCTCTTCTGCCCTTCATATATAATAAAGCTGACGGTACCGAAGTTTCTTTTCAGAAAACTGTTACGGAAAATTACCGCGGTGCATTCGAAACATATTTTATAAAAACCGGTTTTGATATCATCGACCGCGACCAGATTGACAAAATACTGAACGAACAGCAGTTTGCGATGACAGGGATATCCAAAGATGAGCAGAAGAAACTCGGTAAACTTCTCAATGCCGATAGTCTTGTGATTGCCCAGTTAAATAATTATGACATGGTACCGGTTTCAGGAACTGAATCTGTTTCAAAGGGACTTCTCTCTCCGTCCGGTGATAGAAAATATAATGGATACATCGCCCTGACACTTAAGGCGATTCATGTTGAGACAGGCGTTCTTATATGGAAGATGAATCTTTCAGCCACTATAACTGATATGCCGGGCAATAATTACAGCGCATATTATGATCGTGCGTTAAAGCGTATCTGCAGTGAAGCGGTAGACATGTTCATTCGTGAATATGGAAAATTGAAGGATGGGAAATAAGGGACTCCGGCTGATAGTTTTCAGAAGTATCTGAGAAATTTTAAACTGAAAATATGGAACTCCTGTGAAGATTTTCGACGTAAGTTTAAAGTACCGACATGATTTTCATTGGTTTTGAATGTTATATTTATTGAGAAAAAGCATCGTATATGGATATTGTATTTGTTAGATAAATACCCATATACGTTTTGCAGCAAATAAATTTACTTAAGTGTTTTGGTGTTTTTGCCAATATCTTTTACTATATACTCTGAAAATATTTGAAAAGCTTCTTCCGGACTATAAATTCCGCCGATAGCAAACCCGTCTTTTACCCATTGCGGATTATATTTGGCATGAGCAATTTCATTTCCTGAAGGAAATTCAAATAGCTGAGCTATTGTAGAACATTGATAAAAATCGGCTGTAGTATCAGTATCAATTTCAAGAAAAAGAGGAACCCATATTACGTATAGATAGTCAACCTTGAGTTTTGATGCGATTTCGCGTAATGAGGCAACATCCGTCTTGGAATAATTTTCATTGATCTCTGATGATATTACCATTCCGTATGGACCTTTGATTTTCTGCGGATAATCCGGGATTAGCTTCATTGTTTCAGTCTGTTTGACAACATTGAAAGTAGAAGACTTTATTAATTCAGTTTCAATGGCTGATACAAACAATAAGCTTATATCTTTGTATTTGGGTTCGGCGCATATAACGGCGATTCTGCTGTTTGGTTTTACATCTTTTTTTATAAAAACATGGTCTACAACGCAGCCTGTTGTTAAAAAAAGAATAGAACAAAAAAAGATCTTCGGCATTAAACTAATTTTTTTCATTTATTATCTCCAATAATTTTATTACCTAAAATATTTATCAATATCCGCAGTTGTTCCTTCGACAGCAGATAAAAGAATTTTTTCGACATACTCTTCATCCGGTTGACCTGTTATGGAAAGAGTCGCATTTCCAATGTAAGCGTCCGAAGAAAAACCTACTATTCTTTTAGTTCTGGTTTCATACATCCGGGTATAAATTGGAATATAAGACCGATAACCCCACTTGTTGCTGACTGTATATAAAGATCCGGCCCATACAACCAGTAAATAATCTGATTTCATTTTTACACTTAGTTCTTCTATTTTTTGCATGCTTGTTTCTGAAAGATACTCTGTTCGATGAATTGCTGGGTCGACGGCAATTTCAAAGTCAATAACATTATGATTCAAAGGGTATTTGTTGATCTTTCTGGATATTTCTGATTGCGAAATCAGAATAAAACGTCCGTTCGAAAGTAATTGCTCTGAGAACTTTGTTGCAAGTAAAATATCAACATCATTGTTGGTTCCTGCAAAAACTACAATTTTTTGGTTTGGCTTGAACTTGAAGTTTTCATCAAGCGCTTTGTATTTTACTAAGCTTGATTCTGAAGTTTGACAGCCGAAAAAAACTATAGCCAATAGAATCATTGGCAAGATTGATTTAAAGCTTTTCATTTATATTATCTCCTCTATTAATCGTTCATTATTATTCTAAATCCGATGTTGTTCTTTAGTGTCCTGTCTTTGAAGTCATATTTTAAACCTACCTGCAGATAATATAGTGCACTATCATAACTGCCGCCGCATGCCATTCTATATCCGCCGGAAGATAAACTTTCATCAAAAGTCCATTCCCATACATTTCCGCTCATGTCGAACAATCCCGAAGAATTGCTTTTTCTTGTTCCAACTATATGCGATGTTTTGTCTGAGTTGCCGATAAACCATGCAAATTCTTCTGCATTATAACTTTTATTATCTGGATAATAAATAACACTTGGACAATTGCCTGGAAGTAAAAAATCTAAACTGGATTTTTTAGAAGAAGAAGTTAATTGTTTATTCAATCTAGCTGCATATTCCCACTCTTTTGCAGAAGGAAGACGAACACCTTTTGCTTCAGTCTTTTGGAAAGGATATGTCGTGTCATATGTTCTTCCGTCGGCAACAGCTGTTTGAAGAGATGATTTCATCGGGCTTTTGAATGACTTGTCGTGATAGTATACAAAATCTAACTTGATAGCATTGTCGTTTGTTTGATTTATATATTCGGTGCAGGCGTTACACCAGACAATAATGTCCTGCCATGTTAAATTGGTAACAGGCTGAAGTTCACTTCCGGAATCACTGCTTCCTTTATTGCCGCTGGATGAAAAAGAATAACCGTTAGACTTTGCCCATCTAAATATTTTGACCCATGTTTTATATGTGATTTCGGTGGTGCTAATCCAGTAATTGCGATTGCAAATTTCGTCCTTATCGTCATTTAATCCGGACTTGAATCGGCCTTTTGAAATAAAAACAGTATCAAAAGAAATGTCCCCGATCTGAATTTTTTTAATATTGTTATTGCGAGTTTCGTCGATCGTACTGGAATTTATGACGCTTGCTTTCTGATAAACGAATAATCCTACTTTTAAATTTTTCCTTAGTTCTTGGGAAGCTTTACATTTTACGATGGTCATCATCGGGAAATCAACCGTTAGAGGAAGATATCTGTCGTTAACATAAACAAATAATTGATCTCCAATTTTCACTTTTTCCGCAAAACTCGAATTGTTCATGGCTACTACAATGCAATCAGGACGTATTTCCCGGATTTTCCCGACAGCATCTGCGCTGTCTGAAGATTTAATAATAATACTATGACTTATAAGACAAAAAAATGTCAGTGCAAATATTTTAAACAAATGTGGTTTCCTATTTTTTTTAAAAAATAATGCAATAACTAGCTCGTCAAGAATATTTTATTGAATATAATATTTTTACAAATAAATATTCATGAGTTACGCATATTCCCTAAAGTTTATAGACAAAAATAATCACGCGAATGTCTGTACTTTTGAGTTGTAAAATTCTTGAATATTAGATTCTATGTTAATGGGTTTGAATATTAGATGAACTAATATTAGGTGGTTTGTATTATGAAATATTTAGTTTGCCGCATATTATATAAAAATAATAAAAGAACTTTAAAGTACATTATTTTCCCCCTTCTGTTGTGTTCCTGTTCTCTCGCAGGTAAAACTGATACATCGGGTTTCGTCATTAATTCATCTGCGCAGATTATTTCTGAAAGATTTGTTATACCTGCTTCATTCAAACGTATAGATTATCCGGCTGATAGTTTTCAGAATTTTCTGAGAAGTTTTCCGCTCAAAAAATATGGTACTCCGGTGAAACTTTTCGATGGAAGTTTGAAAAACCGTCAGGATGTTCACTGTTCGATACTTGATATTGATACCGGGAAAAAAGATCTTCAGCAGTGCGCGGATGCTGTTATGCGTCTTAGAGCAGAATATCTTTATAAAACAGGTCAGTATGAAAAGATTCATTTTAATTTTTCAAACGGATTTCGTGCGGATTATTCAAAGTGGAAACTCGGTTACAGAATCAGAATACGTTCAAACCGGGTGTCCTGGATTAAAACAGCAGAAGCCGATAATTCAAGAAAAACCTTCCGAGAATATCTTGATGTTGTTTTTATGTATGCCGGTTCGGTTTCTCTGGAACGTGAATTGAAAAAAGTACCGATTAGTAAAGTTTCTCCCGGAGATGTTCTCATTCAGGGCGGAAGTCCCGGTCACGCACTTATTGTGATGGATGTTGCTGAAGATATTACAACCGGAAGACGGATATTTATTCTCGCCCAGAGTTACATGCCGGCACAGGACATTCATATTGTTGTTAATCCGGAAAATGAAGAGATCTCTCCGTGGTATGAGGCAGATCCGTCCGTGAAACAGATTAATACTCCTGAGTGGAATTTTACAATTGATGACCTCATGCGCTTCAAAGACTGATAATATTTTATTGACACTATCCGGCATGATTTAACTATTTAAAAAAATTACGGATAATTCCCGCGAGGTAATAATGAGCTTAAAAGAATCTCTGATTAAAATGGAAGCGCACAATTCCATTTTTGAAAACGCGATACGTTCGCTAGAAATCCCTACATGTGCGGTTTTCGGCAAAGGTGAAAACCTGAGCCCGGTTTCTTTCACTGAAGCTTCCGACACTATTTCAACAAAAGACAGCGGTAAAGTTGCAGAATCTTTTCCTCAGACAAGTTCTGCATCAAAGAACAAGGTTCTAAGCGCATCCGGAACTAATGCGTCTCCTCTTAAAGGAAAAAGAGTTGCGGTTCTTTTTTCAGGCGGACCAGCTGCGGGCGGACACAATGTAGTTTATGGTCTCAAAAAAATTCTCGGAAAAGACAATACTCTTCTTGGAGTTAAAGCCGGCCCTAAAGGACTTCTTGAAGGCAAGCTTTTTGAAATAACTGATGAAGCTGTTGCAAAAGTAAGAAACACCGGCGGATTCGATTTCCTCGGTTCAGACAGAACCAAAATCAAAACTGATGAGCAGTTCGCAAAAGTAAAAAAAACATGCGTAGACAATAAACTTGATGCCATTGTTGTAATCGGCGGAGATGATTCAAACACTAACGCTGCGGTTCTTGCGGAGCTTCTTTTTTCAGGCGTAAAGGCCGACGGAAGCGGAGTTCAGGTAATCGGTTGCCCTAAGACTATCGATGGAGACCTTCAGATCGGAGATCTTCTTCCAATTTCTTTCGGATTTGACACAGCGACTAAAATATATGCGGAACTTGCAGGAAACATTCTTCAGGATACTCCGTCTTCAAGAAAATACTGGCACTTCATCAAGCTTATGGGCCGTTCTGCTTCTCACGTAGCTCTTGAAGTAGCAATGCAGGTAAAACCTCCTGTAGCTCTTATTTCTGAAGAAGTTTCAGAAAAGAAAATGCCTCTTTCTAAAATCGTTGATGACATCGCTAAAGTAGTAATCGACAGATCTAAAAACGGAATGAATTACGGAGCAGTTCTTATTCCTGAAGGGATTATCGAATTTATCCCTGAAATGAATACGCTCATTGCAGAACTTAACGACAAGCTTGCAAGCGTTGAAGCAGAAATCTCAAAGATGACTGCTGAAGAAAAACGTCCTTTCGTAATCGGAAAACTTTCATCCGAGCACCAGAAGCTGATGAATTCTCTTCCAGTTTACATAGTTGACATGCTTCTTGCTGAAAGAGATTCTCACGGAAATCTTCAGGTATCGCTTATCCCTACAGAAAAACTTTTCATCGACATGGTTGCTAAGCGCGTTAAGGAGCTTGATTCAACAGTTCCTTTCGCAACTCTTAACCACTTCTTCGGATATGAAGGAAGATGCGGAGCTCCGACACTTTTCGATGCGGCATATTGCTACAATCTCGGACTCACTGCCGGTTCACTTATCCTTTCAGGAAAGACAGGCTATATCGCAAGTGTTTCTGATCTTGATAAAGGCGGAAAACCGATTGGTATTCCTCTTACAGGTCTTCTTAATATTGAAAGACGCCACGGTAAGGACGAGTTCGTTATTGAAAAAGCGCTCGTTAAAACTGATTCTGAAGCATTTAAATATTTTGCAGAGAGAAGAGCAGAATGGGCAAAAGCAGACGTTTTTGCTTCATCCGGTCCCCGCCAGCTCTGGGGCCCTGCGGCAAAACAGATTCCTGTTACAGTCGCTCTCAACAGAAAATATTCATCACTCGGATTCAATTTCGGAGAATAAAACAAAAAGCCCGCCGCAAGGCGGGTTTTTTGTTTTATGTCATAAAATCAGTTTGCGAACACATCAGAATTTCAGTGATATACTAACTAAGAACAAGATTTCCGAAAAAATTATCAAAACGCTTATAGTTTGTCAGAACTTTATCAACTATTGAAATTCTTTGTTGAAGATTGCCACGTAGTGGAATATAAGGTATTTTTCTTTCTTTGAGATCGGCGATTATTTGTTGTTGAAACACTTCGCGCTTTTGAGGACCGCTCCTATCCCACGTGTCATCATAAGGAATATCGTCTTCACATAGAAAGAAAAGATCATATCTATTTGAATTATGAAGAGCAATATTTGTTAAATAATCTGGAACATGTCCATGATAATCAAGACAATACATATAAGTCGTTATTGCGTTAGTATCTACAAATAGATATTTGTCAGCAGTTTTAAGAGCTTCGTTTTCTTTTTCAATATGAATTTTGGCTATTGTGTTAAATTCATCAATTTCGATTCGTCTGTCAATTTGATGTTCTGTCCAATATTCTCTGCCATATTCTGGAGCAAAGGCAGTATTATATTTTTTAGCAAGAGCTTCGGTCAAAGTTGACTTACCGGTGGACATTGCTCCGACAAAAACAATTTTTATTATATGATCTTTGTAAACATAATCAGGTATATAGTTTCTGCAAGCAAACGGATTCTTTCTGATTTCGGTTGCAGATATATTTACATTTTGACGCGTCATATCAACCCGCCGGTCAATTGCGCCAAGAGATTCACTTACATGCTTTCCATAAGATTCACTCGAATAAAAATGCGTAAAAGATAATCCGTTTGTTACTTTTTTAATATATTCTTCCTGCTGTATCTCAAAACTACGTTCAGATGAATAGCCTTCGGGACCATCCCAGCATTCAATTACTTTCAATTGAGGATAAAGATGTTTTATCCATCCCGATCTGATATTCAAAGGAATATCTGTAACAGAAGAAGTATATATTAATACTACTAGCTCATCAACTTCAGATAGAGCTGTATCGATAAGAAAACAATGACCTTTATGAAGTGGTGCAAACTTTCCGAGAGTAAGTCCGGTTTTCCACATTATTTTAAATTCTCCGCATTTTTTGACCAATTATAGAAACCGTATACAGAATTTATTAAAAAAGCTGTCCACATAAGAATCATGATTGATCCATCGGAACTTCCGTTTACGAAACGCAATAGCCACATTGTTATTGTCAGAAGATTTAATATTATATAGAGTAGCCATTGTTCTCTATATCTCCATATCATCAGAAAAGTTGCTGTAATCCCGATTATATTGGTTGAAGCATCAAGATATGGAGTATTCTGTCCGCGTAATGAAGAAAGAAAAAATCCAAGCATAAAAATTGAAAAACCGGAAATTGATAGAATAATAATAGTCTTTATGACATTCATTTTTTTCATTATGACAATTCTGTTTGATAGATGTTTTTTCCATATAAAGAATCCAATAAAATTCATTGGGATATAAAACAGGATGTTTAATCCAACTTCTCCAAATAACCCGTTGGAGTATGCGGTGTATGAATAAAGAATGCTGTTTATGATTCCGAAGACATAAGTGAAGATACGTCCCTTTGCTGCGAATACTACGCATAAAATTCCTGTAATAAGTATAATAAAGTTTAGTATCGAATCATTTGTTATTATGGTGATTATGATTCCGAGAGAAAGAAAAATAAAAACCCATGCTATTTCAAAAGAGTTCCAATATTTCATATTGATTTATCCATTATTTATAATCACCCAGATAATTCTTAATAATATTAAGTCAAGATTATAAAAATAATGTATTTACACTTAAAAGATATATTGTGAAATAGTTTGAAAAATTGATAATTGTAAATGAAATGAATTGTCTGAAATTTCATAATTTAAGACAAAAAATATTTTTGAGAAGTTACTTATGAACACAAAACTCGTAGTTTTTGATCTCGGCAATGTACTTTTTACTTTTTCAGTTGAACGTGCTTTTGATTATTGGGCGGCAAAAACCGGAAAGAATGCCGAGTTGCTTAAAAGCCGCTTTATTCAGGATGAAAAGTATAACCTCCATGAAAAAGGTAAAATTACAAGCTCGCAGTATTATGAACATGTAACTTCTATGATTGAAATAAATATCTCTGAAAAAGATTTCATGGACGGCTGGGATGCGATTCTCATGGATCCGATAATTCCTTCATTCGAATTAGCACGTAAAATTAAGGAGAAAGGTTTTCTAACTGCAGTATTAAGTAATACAAATTATCCTCATACAGTTATTTTGAGAGAGAAATATGGACATCTGTTCGAGTCATTCGATGCTGTGTTTTTCTCAAATGAAATCGGTTTCAGAAAACCCGAAAGAGAATCTTTTATGTATGTTTTAGATTCTTTAAGAATTAATCCTGAAGAATCTTTGATGATTGATGACTTGAAAGAAAACATTGAAGGTGCGGCGCTTGCCGGAATGAAAATTCTTCATCTTGAAGACTATACAGTTCTCGAAAAAAGACTCAGTTCATTGCTGTAAAAAGAATACCAAATCATTTTCCGCATTCCTTATGGCGGAAGCAGTCTGTAGTGTGTCCGTTGATCATTCCGATTGCCATAATCAGTGCGAAAATAATGGTCGAGCCAACGAAGCTCATTCCGCGTTTTTTCAGTTCTTTTGAAATGCGGTCCGAAAGTTCATCTTTAACGGGTATTTCTGCTAATGTTTTGTATTTAGGATTAAGCGGCTTTCCGTCAACGAAGCTCCATAAGAATTTATCAAAACTTCCGAATTCTTTTTGAATTTCCAAAAAAACCTTAGCGTTTTGTATTGCAGATTTAATTTTCAGCCGGTTGCGGACAATTCCTTCGTTTTGTAATAGCTTATCGATATCAGACTGATTGAATCTGGCGACTTTTTTTGGATCAAATCCCTTAAATGCTATTCTGTAGTTATCACGCTTTTTGAGTATTGTTTCCCATGATAGACCTGCCTGTGCACCTTCAAGAACAATCATCTCAAAAAGCTTGTTCTCGTCATGAAGAGGCTCTCCCCACTGTTCATCATGATATTCGATATAAAGAGGATTTTTCAGGTTTACCCAACCGCAGCGTTTCATGTAAATGCCTTTCATTTTAAAATTTAATAATCTGAACATTTGTAACATAATGACTAAATATTATAAAAGCACTTTTTCTTATCTTAAGATATTGATTTGACTTTTGTTTTATTACATCATATTCTTAATCTTCATGATAGTATTAGTTATTCCATAGCTTCGTTAATGAATAATAAATAATTGAGAGGACGATTTCAGAATGTATTCTGAAAAAAATTCAATTGAAACAAGCGAAATTGACTACAGCAGAATAGTGAAGTTTCTCTATATCCTTGTTCTTACCATATCGATGCCGTTAATAGTTATGACCGCTCTTATTAATCCTGAAAAATTATTGCTTCCTCACAATGTCATGTTTTCTGTAACTTATGCGGCTGCATTTATATGTTTTGTGTTTTTTAAAAAAATTCCAAGAGATGTTCATTTCTATGTTGTCATTCTGAGTGTTTTTATTGCAGGAATAATTTCAATTGCGGAATGGAAGACTTCCGGTTCGGGCATTATTCTGTTTATATCCGCAATTGTTATGTCTGCTTTCTTCCTGAAAATCACTACAACATTCATCTTTATGGGAGCATCTGTCATTTCTCAGATTGTTTTTATGTTTTTCCCTTCAAACAGCTTTGACATGCTGAGAGTAGTTGTTTTATGCACTTATATTTTTTTTATGCTGGTTTTGGTAAAAACTGCCTATATGTTCAGAAGCGCGTACCTTGATGCTGTTTTAAAGATTGCTGGAAAAAATGAACGTCTCACTATTATACAGGATAACCTTCTGGCTGAAAAAGAAAAATCAGCATTATTTGAAAATGAATTGGCCAGTCAAAAACAGTTTGTAGAGGATATTCTGAACAGTCTTCCCGGAATATTTCATTTGTATGATGCGAGCGGGATTCCCGCGATTATAAGATGGAATAAAAGCTTTGAAACATTAATCGGCTATAGCTCTGATGAAATAAAAGGCCGGGTAATTACTGACTGGATTTCAGATGATAATAAAGATGAAGCTGTCGAAAGGGTATGCAAAATTATTGAAACAGGTGAAGGCTTTTTTGAAGCTACTTTGAAAAAAAAGGACGGTTCAGTTGTTCCATATTTTCTTACCGGAAAAATTATTCATATAAAAGGACAGAAGTATCTTGTTGAAACTGGTTATGATATCAGCAGGAAAAAACAGCTTGAGGAATATTTTTATCAGAATCAAAAATTGGAAGCGCTCGGCAGTCTCGCAGGCGGAGTCGCCCATGACCTCAACAATATTCTGGGAGCTGTTTTAGGTTATTCCGAACTTTTGTCTTCGCAAAAGGATTTGTCGGACGAATCGGCTGAATATGTTTCTGGTATAATCAAAGTCTGCAGCAGGGCTCAGGATTTTATCGGGCAGATAATGGCTCTCAGCAGAAAGACGGTTTCGAGGACGGAAGTGTTCAGCATAAAAAAAATTGCAGAAGACTCGGCAGATTTTGTAAAGAGTTCTGTTCCTGACAATACTATTTTCAAAATTGAATTGCCGGAAGATGAAGTTAATGTTGAGGCCGATCCTGTTCAGATTAAGCAAGTTATCATCAATCTCATTAACAATGCTCTCTATGCGATGGAAAAGAAAAGCGGAACTATCGGACTTATTCTTTCGAAGATTACAGCGAGTCCGGAAAATATAATGGGGCTTGAGCCGGGCAGAGAATATGCCGAGATCCGGATAAGAGATACGGGATGCGGAATAACAAAAGAAATTTCATCCAGAATATTTGATCCGTTTTTCTCAACAAAACCGAAGGGTGAAGGAAGCGGTATGGGGCTTTCTGTTGCTCTCGGTATAGCGAAAAAATTCAGAGGAAACATAATTTTTGAAAGCACTCCGGATGCGGGAAGTGATTTTTTTGTCTATCTTCCGGTCTCATATAAAGAAATCTCTTCATGTGCAGGTTCGGAAAGAAAAGGTTTTAAAAAAGGTTCGCGCGAGAAAATAGCGCTGATTGACGACGAAAAAGATCTACTCTTGACCGGCTCTGAGCTTTTAAAAAGGATGAATTATGAAGTAGATGTTTTTTCAAATGGGAAGGAGGCTCTTTCTGCAATAAGTAAAAATCCGGGAGAATATGCTCTCATTATTACCGACTATATGATGCCCGGAATGACTGGATATGATCTGGCAAAAGAAATTCATTCATTGTGTCCTTCCAAGCCGATAATACTGGTATCGGGGTTCAGCGATAGTCTTGATGAGAAAAGCATCAAAGAATGCGGAATAAAATATTACATGAGCAAGCCGTACTCTGCCCAGGTTCTATCAGATAAGATATGTGAACTTTTGAGTGCATAACGCATTTTCCTTGACTTAAAGATAAACCCGGTGGAGAAGATTTCATCGGGTTTATTATATAAATGAGAGTAATTCTAACATTTTTTTTTCTAATATGTACGGCAGTTTCAATTATTCCTGCAGATAATTCTGCTCTGCAATTCAGAATTCAGAAACTGAACGGAAAGGAATATGTTTCGCTTTATGAAATCTGCCGTGACGGTGAATTCGACCAGGGCATTGATCCTGTTCTCGGACGCGGAAAAATATATAAGAAAACTTATGTCGCGGTATATCAGATTGATTTGTCTGTAATTCTTGCCGGAAAAGAACTGATTAAGTCGGATTATCCCGTCAGGCGCGGGTCTGACGGTGAAGTTTTTATTCCGGCGGATTCGGCACGGCAAATACTAGAGATAATGCTCGAGAAAAATTTTTCGCGGCATGGTAATTATTTCAATGAAGATAAAGAACCAAAAACAGTCATTAAGAAGCCGGTCGATGATGATGTACATTATGAAGAAATTGATTTTATTGTAATAGATGCCGGGCACGGCGGAAAAGATCCGGGGGCTGTCGGAAAGGGCGGCAAACGTGAAAAAGACATTACTCTTGCAGTTTGTAAAAGAATCCGTGATATTTTGAAACGTGAACTCAAGGGAGTCAACATCAGCCTTACAAGAAGCAAGGATATTTTTCTTGAGCTCGGAGAACGCACGGAAATAGCCAATAAGCTTTTGCGGAAAAGTAAAAACGGATTATTTATAAGCATTCATGTAAATGCTTCAATTTCGCCGAAGAGCAGCGGATTTGAAACTTATTATCTTTCAAGAGATCCGACCACAGATGACGCAAGAGTAACGGCAACTCTCGAAAATAATGTAGTCATTCTCGAAACAAAGAAAAAACATCATTACGATGATATAGAATTTATCGAAGCTCTTATGCTTGCGGCACAGATTCAGAAGGAAAGTCATATCCTCGCGGAGTTTATTCAGAAGAATATGACTTCTGCGATGAAACAGTCTCATTCGAGGGGTGTAAAACGTGCTGACTTTTTCGTTCTGAGAGGCTCCCTTATGCCGGCGGTTCTTGTTGAAATCGGTTATATTACCAATAAGAAAGAGCTAAATCTTCTGATAACTCCAAATTATCAGGCAGTTGTTTCTAAAGCTGTTGCCGGAGGAATCACTTCATTTGTAGCAGGATATAATAAATTGGTAAAATAGTTGATTCCTTTCGCTTCGGAGATATATTATTGACATCAACTGCTTAGAGTTTATTGGTGACAAAAGAGTTTAACTGGAGATTTATATGAAAAAAGACGGATGGTCTGCCGGGGAGATTTTTTCATCCCCTAATTCCCTGACTTACAATGACCTTATCATACTGCCGGGATACATTGATTTTGCACCTGCGGATGTTGATCTTGATACCAAATTGACACGTAACCTGTCGATTAAACGTCCATTTGTGTCAAGCCCGATGGACACCGTTACCGAGGGGCGTATGGCTATCGCAATGGCTCTCAACGGCGGAATAGGAATAATTCATAGTAGCAATACCCCTGACGAGCAGGCGGAAGAAGTCCGCATGGTAAAGAGATATGAAAACGGTTTTATTACAGATCCGATATGTCTTTCTCCTGAAAATACAATTTCTGATATTCTTAATATTAAAGCTCAGTATGGTTTTTCCGGAATTCCGATAACCGAGAACGGCAAAATGGGTTCGAAGCTGGTCGGAATCGTAACTAACCGTGATATCGATTTTGAAAAAGATCCTTCAAAAAAGCTTAAAGAAGTTATGACTAAAGATCTTCTTACTGCGCATAAGAATATTTCTCTCAGTGAAGCAAACGACGTTCTGCGTGAATCAAAAAAAGGAAAACTCCCGATTGTTGATGATAAAGGCAGTTTGGTTTCGCTGATGTCAAGAAACGATTTGCTTAAGAACAGAGAGTTTCCTAACGCGTCAAAAGATAAGAACAAACAGCTTCTTGTCGGTGCTTCGATTTCTACTCACACAGAAAGTTATGAGCGTCTTGATTTGCTTGTTAAAGCAGGTGTAAATGTAATCGTAATAGATTCGGCTCAGGGAAATTCTCTTTATCAGGTTGAAATGATAAAGTATATCAAAAGCAAATATCCGGAAATAGATATTATTGCCGGAAATGTTGTTACATCCGAGCAGGCTCTTAATCTCATAAAAGCAGGAGCTGACGCTCTTCGTGTTGGAATGGGGCCGGGTTCGATTTGTACAACTCAGGTTACAATGGCATGCGGAAGATCGCAGGGTACAGCTGTTTTTCATGTATCACGTGAGGCTCGTAAACACGGAATTCCTGTTATTGCAGACGGTGGAATTTCGAGCACTGGTCATATTGCAAAAGCTCTGGCTTTAGGAGCATCATGCGGAATGATGGGTGGTCTTTTCGCCGGAACTTTGGAAGCACCCGGTGAATACTATTACGAAAACGGAATGCGTTTGAAAAAATACAGAGGAATGTCTTCTCCTGAGGCGATGCTGAGAGGCGGCGCAAAACGTTATTTCGCAGAAGACACAAAGATAAAAGTTGCACAGGGAGTTTCCGGTGCAGTTTTGGATAAAGGTTCGATAATGGATTATCTTCCATATCTGACACAGGGACTTCGTCATTCTTTTCAGGATATCGGTGTCAAAACTATTAAGGATCTTCATGAAAAGCTCTACAGCAATGATCTTCGTTTTGAAGTCAGATCCGTTGCCGCTCAGATAGAAGGAAATGTACACGATCTTTATTCTTATGCAGAACCAAAGTATAAATAATTAATAGGATTCAGATGGAAATTAACGATACGACTGATAAAATTGAATACGGTACTTTTGAGGCAACCGTTGAAAGAAGTAAAAGAATCGAAGAAGATCTTCTTGTCAATCCCAGAAAATACAGGGTTCTTACAGGTGACCGCCCAACTGGGAGACTTCATATAGGTCATTTGTTCGGTTCTCTTCAGAACCGTGTCAGGATTCATAATCTTGGAGTTTCAACTTATATCGTAATTGCAGATTATCAGGTTCTGACTGACCGTGATACTTTTGAAAATATTTCTGAAAATGTAAAACAGTTAGTCATTGATTATATTGCTTCAGGTCTTAACCCTGAAAAGGGTAATCTTGTAATTTTCCCTCACAGTCATATCCCGGAACTTAATCAGCTGGTTCTGCCTTTTCTTACTCTTGTTACGAATGCCGAGCTTGACAGAAATCCGACCGTTAAAGAAGAGATTCAGGCGGCCGGTTTAAAAAGAATCAATGCCGGCATGTATATGTATCCAGTTCATCAGGCGGCTGATATTCTTTTTTGCAAAGGAAATCTTGTTCCTGTCGGAAAGGATCAGCTTCCGCATCTTGAACTGACTAGAACTATCGCGAGAAGATTTAATGACCGCTTTGCAAAGAAACAATCGGTTTTCCCTGAACCTCAGCCGCTCTTGAGCAAGGCTCCAGTAATTCTCGGACTTGACGGTTCGCAGAAGATGAGCAAGAGCCGAAATAACGCAGTTATGCTCAGCGCGTCTGAAGATGAAACAACCGCTCTAATAAAAAAAGCTAAGACTGATTCTGAAAGAATTATAACTTTTGATCCGGATAAACGTCCGGAAGTCTCGAATCTTCTTCTTTTGATCTCGCTATCTACCGGAGAAAGTCCGGAAGCTATTGCAGAAAAAATCGGAGACGGCGGAAGCGGCAGATTGAAGTCAATGCTTTCGGAAACACTTAATGAATATCTTCGTCCAATTAGGGCAAAACGGGCCGAACTTGAAAAGAACCCGGATTATATTAAAGATGTTCTTCGGAAAGGAATTGCCGACGCCAGAAAGACTGCAGAAGAAACGCTTTCGGAAGTCCGAAAAGTTATGAATATGGAAATATAGAAATAAACCCGCAGATACACTGCGGGTTTATTATTTTCAGTCATTGCTCTTAAAGAAGAAAACGTCAGCGCTTCCGCCGTCATCATCCTTGTTGTCTTTTCCATCTTGATTTCTGGAAGAATTAATTCTTTTAACTCTTTTTCTCACAGATTCTCTTGCTTTAACATCCCCGGAATCAATTTTAGAAAACATTTCTTTGTTTTCCTGCGTTACTTCCTTCATTTCTGAATCTTTTTTGAGTGCAACTGCCTTGTCTTTGTCTATATCGCTTTTTTTAATTTTCTGTGTTTTAGAAACCTCTGCGCGTTCATTCTCTTCTACTACAACAGGTTTTGATTTCGGTGATGAAACTTCGACTTTGCCGTCAATACAGCTGACGGATGATGATTTTTTATCATGCGATACGAAAAATGTTGTTCCGCGGACAGCGGCTGTGCAGGTCGGCGTATTGATTTGAAAATTATCTTTTTTCATCAGCTTGTTTTTTACAATCCCCATTACTCTGCCTTTTTCAAGCTTGAATATGGTGTTGTCTGAATTCGCGTCTAAATCATGTAAAAGAACATCAACCGAAACGATGCTGTCTCCGAAAAGTTTAATGGCGTTCTCTGCTATGTAAATCTCGCAGATTGAATCTTTCCCGACGGTTTTGATTTTCATTCCGGAATCGAGCGGAAGACCCGCTTTAGCAGTTATTTCTGTTCCGTCTTTGCCGATTAAATAAACTTTTCCTACAATGAAATTAACAAGACCGATTTTAAAAGGCTTAGTCTCGTTTTTTGAGCAGGCAGAAAGAGCAAACAAAAGGCAAATCGCCGCTACCCCTTTTTTCATTTAACCCCCATTAACATTTTGAATTTTTTTATGTATTCGATAAGTTGATATTATGTTTTACCGTTTGTCAAGTCATGATTTGGTATATTAATTATAAGTTTATGTTATTTCTTGACTTAGGAACTCTTTTTGTATAATTAAAAAATATGAATAAAGAAGATTTATTTGATATTTTTAGAAATACAATTAACTCCATTGAGCCGGTTCCGGATGAATTAATTGTGGATATTTTTAGAATTTCAAAATGTGTTCATTTCTTGAAGGGAAATTACTTTGTAATGGCTGGAGACCGGCCAAATCAAATGGGTCTCAATATTAATGGTATTTTTCGTTTGTATTATACCGATGACAACGGTAATGAATTTACTAAAGGCTTTTCAGTGCCGGGTAGGTTTGTAGTTTCATATAGTGCAATGGTACAGGAAAGAGAAAGTTATTTTTCTATAGAGGCAATAACTGATTCTGATGTTATTCAATTTCCATTCTTCGAATTAATCAATAAGGCAAAAAAAGATATTCGATGGTATCCATTTTTATTTAAATTGTTGCAATCGGTTTACCTAATGAAGGAGATGAGAGAAAAATCATTTCTTTTAGAAAATGCTTCGGAACGTTATTTTAATTTTCTTAAAGAGTTTTCCGGGTTTGAAGATAAAATACGACAATACCATGTTGCTTCTTTTTTGGGAATAACACCCGAAGCTTTATCTCGTATTAAAAAAGATATGAAATTGATGTAGGTTAATGACAATAAATTATCAATGGATTTCATTCATGTAAATGGAGGAAATTTATGGATAGATTATCAGGAAAAACTGTTCTTATTACAGGTGGCAGTTCGGGGATTGGATTGGAAATGGCGAGACAGCTTTCAACTCGAAATACTCGAGTTATTATTTGCGGCAGATCCAAGCAAAAATTAGACGATGCGAGTAGGCAGATATCAGGAGTTATTGCAATTCAGTGTGATTTGACAAAGAAAGAAGACAGAATTGCACTTGTTGAAAAGATTGCAAATGAGTTTTCTGATCTTAGCGTGCTTGTAAATAATGCCGGTATTGTTAAGCGTTTTTATATTTCAGAAATTCCAAATCTTGAAGAAACCATGCGCGAAGAACTAGAAACCAACTATATCGCGCCTATAATATTGTCCAGACTTTGTCTGCCATTGTTGATGAAAAATAAAGGAATGATAGCTAACGTTTCTTCGGGTCTTGCATACTGTCCAATTTATGCTGAACCAAATTATTGCGCAACAAAAGCTGCTCTTCATTCAATAACTCAAAGCATGCGGATAGAGTTTGCCGAGAAGGGGGTAAAAGTTTCAGAAATATTTTATCCTGCGGTTGATACTCCTTTTCAACAGGGACATGCTCCTAAATTTGCGATAACTCCTGAAGAAGCGGCATTTATGGCTGTAAAAGGATTAAATTCTGGGAAAAATGAGATAAGAATCGGTAAGGCGAAATTAATTTACTTTATGAGCAGATATTTTCCTGCAACAATATTGAAAATGATGAGTAAAGCTGTACCCAAGAAGACTCTTTAATAGGAGTTTAAATTTTAAAAGGTAAAATTTGTTTAGCACTTATATTGTATAAATATTCCTGAAGAATTTCGTTTAGTGTTTTTCAGGAATATTATGTAAGTTATTAATAAGATCTTTTCTATGCAAAAGTGCTTTTGCGAAGTTGCAGGATAGTATCTTCTAATTAGCTTGCCGGGATAGTTCTATTTTCTGTTTTCAAAAGATTTGTTGACAAAAAGAGCATTCGGAGACTTTCTTTTACGCAAGCCGCGATGGTGAAATTGGTATACACGCCAGATTCAGGTTCTGGTGGGGGTTTCCCTGTGAGGGTTCGAGTCCCTCTCGCGGCAAAGTTTTTCAGGAGCAATTTTGTCTGATATTAGTTTTAAGGACTCTAATTTTAAAATAGCATTGATTGCCTATTCAGCTATAGAATCCAGAATAAGTCCTTCCTCAGTTTCGTTCAGGTTTTTTGAATGCCTCAAAATTCTTTCTCTAAAATGCGGCATTGACGAAGAAAAAACTAATAACTTATGCGTTTGCGCCGCTTTTCATGATATGGGAATGGTTATTCTGCCCGATTCAATTATATGTCATGAAGGTGTTTATACACCAAAGGATAAAGACGCTGTTTTCGACCATACTCTTAATGGACGTGACATGATTCTTGATGTAGGCGGCGAATTATCTAGTTTAGCCGCTGAAATAGCTTTGACTCATCATGAGAATTATGACGGTACGGGTTATCCTTACGGCATAAAAGGGAAAGCAATTCCATATTATTCGAGAATTGTATCGGTTGCAGATTGTTTTGATGCGATGTGCTCTGACAGATTTTACCGTAAAGCTTTTACACCTCAACAAGCTCTTGATAATATACTCTCTGAAAGAGGCCGGAAATACGATCCTGAAATTCTTGACAATTTGGGACTTTGTTTTGATAAACTTACTGAGATCTATTTAAACGGCAGTTTATAAAAAATTTGCCGAATTTATATTTATTATGAATATCCGTTTATTACTTTTCTAAAGATATTTGTTGAAACGGAAATGTTCAGAAGGAATGAAAAATGAGTTTGATTAAACTAAATAAGGCTTGGATCCCGAATTCGATTACAATGGGTAATCTGTTATTCGGATTTCTTTCAATAATATTTGCATCATCCGGTCATTATGAAAGAGCCGGAATGTGTATTCTCTTTGCGGCGCTTCTTGACGGATTTGACGGACAGGTTGCCCGAATGCTCGGAGTTTCCAGTAAAATCGGTGCTGAACTCGATTCTCTCGCAGACTGCGTTGCTTTCGGAATAGCGCCGGGCTTTCTGGCATATTCGGCATATTTCCGCAAAATAGCGATTAATATCAATCTTGAGCAGCATATTGTTCTTGGTATGTTTATTGCCGCGATTTTCCCTCTTTGCGCGGCTTACCGTCTTGCACGTTTTAACGTTTCTCACGAATCAAATTCATTTTCAGGTCTGCCGTCTCCTATCGCGGGTATAATCATAGCTCTTATTCCGATATCATTTTCCGAGACAGATTATATTCAGAAGTTTCTTCCGGTATTTGCTGTATTTTTTGTATTAGTTGCGCTTCTTATGGTTTCAACCGTAAAATTTTCAAAACCGCAGGCAAGCGTTCTTAAGAAGATTCACGGTATAAAACTCATTCTTCTGATTTTGATTGTATTAGGCATGGCGATACTTCTTAAAAAATGGATACTTTTTATTTTTATCGGACTGATTGTAATTTATATCTTTTCAGGTCTATACAGCTTTCTCATTCAGCTGATTCAGGATAGAAAATATTAGAATATTTTACCTTGCGCATATTTGTTGATGCAGATGCCGTTCCGTCCGCTTTGCGTGAAATAATTTTTCGTGCGGCGGATAGAGTTGGTGTCCATGTAATTCTTGTTGCTAATACCCCGCTAAGATTTCCGGATTCAGTTTATATTTCAGGAGTTGTTGTTTCTTCTACTCCTGATGCAGCCGATGACTACATCGCCTCCGGGGTTACTTCGGGAGACTTGGTTGTAACTGCAGATATTCCGCTTGCTGCCCGTGTTGTAGAGAAAGGATCATTCGTTATAGATTTTCGCGGAAATCTGGTAACTGACAGAAATATTCACGAAAGGCTTGCCGTTCGCAATCTTATGGATGAATTAAGACAAGCCGGTGAAATTACTGACAGACCGTCATCTTTCAGTCAAAGAGACAGAAGAAATTTTGCTAATCAGCTTGATGTTTTTCTTTCCAAACACTACAGAAAAATATCAAATTGAAATATTTCATCAAACTGATTACTATAATAATAAAGGTGCATTAATTCATGGAAGGAAACACAAGAAAATCAATTCAACCGGGAATGAAAGTCGGGATAGTTTTAAAAAAAGACCAGAAAACCGGAATTATAACCGAAGGCTGTGTAAAACGTATTCTTACCAAATCTCCCGATCATCCGCATGGAATAAAAGTCGAATTGGAATCCGGTCAAATCGGCAGAGTAAAAAAAATACTTTCCTGAGCAGTTTAATATCTCTCATATAATGCTTGGTTCTGTTGGGTAAATTTCCGATAATTAAGCATGAGCCAAATCAGTTTCATCACAAGTACTGCTAAAAGCGGAAAGCTGACATTGTCCGTCACAAGTGAGGACGGCCGCGTAGTATTTCTTCACAGCAGAATTCATCCCGAAAATGATAAATCCGTGTTATTGTCTGACGATTTCTCGGGATGTGTTATTCTTTTTGGTTTGGGGCTCGGATATCATGTGATGAATATGAAAAGAGATAAAATAAAAGAACTGATTGTTATTGAAATTTCTGAAGAGATAGCTCAAATCGGTAAAGAATTGATTTGTGCAGACAGTTTTGGAAGCGGCAAGCTTCGGTTTATTTCGCCCTTGCTAAACGATTTATCGGATAAATTCTGGGGAGAGCTTCTTAATATTGAGGACTCTTCTTCCTTTCTATTGCTTGAACATCCTGCATCAGTTAGAGCTTTCCCGTCATATTATTCAAAAGCTAAAGAATCATTAAGTTCGTATATCTCAAAAAAAGCTTCAGACAATCTCACCATAAAACGATTCGGTTTATTATATTTTAAAAATATATTAAAAAATATGCATGCGTTTTCTTCTTCGGCTTCAATTGCATGTTTTAAAGATAAATTTATGGATTATGAAGCGGTTATAGTGTCTTCAGGCCCGTCAATTGATTTATATGTAGAGAAGTTGAAATTGATTGAAAAGAAAATCTTTATAATTGCCGTTGATTCGGCTCTTCCTGTTTTGACTGAAAATAAAATTTATCCTGATTTTGTTGTTTCAATAGATCCGCAAGCCTATACATGGGAGCATCTGATCGGAATACAATCTTCTGCTATATTGATCCAGTCTCTTACTTCTCATAATGCAGTAAAAACAGATAATCGATATTTTTATCTGAATTCCCATCCTTTATGTCAGATTATTGATCATCTTTTCGATGTTGAAAACATTGATTCAAAATGCGGTAATGTCGCGGGTGATGCAATTAATTTCGCGAAATACTGCGGATTCAAAAAGACATATATTGCAGGAATTGATTCTTCGTTTCCGTTTCATGAGATTTACTCCAGATCAAGTTCGTATCAGAAAAGATATTTATGCAGGTCAACACGCTTAAATACATTGGAAAAGCAGAATGCGGATTACATTTTTAAAAATTCTTCAAACTATAAAGTTGATGGTGTTAATACCCGAAAATCTTTTGTAAATTATAAGAATGCTGTAGAAAAAATGCTGAATGAGAATTTTGTTCATATTAGCCGGTATTCTCTACCTTTAAAAAACTGTATGCTTTCTAATGAATTAGAAAGTTCTTCCAATGAGTCGGATAAAAGAAAAATGTTGATTAACATGGTCAAATCTGGTAAATTACTTAATATTTCAAAGAAAAAATTAAATGATTTTGTCATGCAGACGGAAGTGCAGGAAGAATTGTTTCGCCAGTCTTTACCTGACTGCAGTGAGGCACGAAAAAATAAATTATTGGAGCTTTTGAGATGCGCATTGGTGTAACTGGAAATTATTCTTCAGGAAAAAGTACTGTTTGTTCATATTTTGAAGAGCTTGGTGGAGTGATAATAGATACAGATATTATTGCACGGCAAGTTCTTGAGAAAGGAAGTAACGGACTAAAAAAGATTACAGAAACATTTGGAGAAGAGTTTCTTCTTCCCGATGGTCAACTCGACAGGAGGAAGCTGGCGTATCATGTGTTTAAATCCGAAGAGCTTACAAAGACTTTGAATTTAATCGTTCATCCGCTTATTTCTGATATTCTAATGAAGGAAAGTTTAGAAAATGATAAAATATATTTTATCAATGCACCTCTGCTTTTTGAAGCAAAGTTAAATCCACTTATGGAAAAGAACATTATAGTTGTTGCCGAAGAAAAACTTATGATCGAAAGGGGGATTGCCCGGGATAAGCTTTCTGAGGAGGAAATAAGAGATCGTCTTTCGCGCCAATTTTCTGTTAAGGAAAAAATAAAATTTTCCGATTATGTAATATATAATTCTGGAGATTTAACAGAAACAAGACGGCAGGTGGAAGATATATGGAAAATTTTAATGAGTCTTTTCAGCAGCAAAAACCTTTAAGAAAGGAAGTTAAGGAAAAAAGCATTTATTCCCTCAATCTTGACGGAACAAGAATAGCCATTCTCTGTTTTATTGTTGTGGCTATTGTTGCTGTAACATTCCTTATAGGAATGAAAATTTCTGATGATGATTCAGTTAAGCTTCCTGAAACTGCGACTGTTGCTACAGACAGCGGATTTATATCCGGTGATCCTTTGAGCACTATTCCTGATGAAGTTCCTTCTTCGGGAACACAGACGGAGTTAAGCGCTAAAGAAACAGGTGTTCAGTCTGTAAAAGATCCTCTTTTTGCCGAAAATCAGAATGTAAAATCTGATTTGGATGAAAAAGAAGAAAAGACTATTCTTTCTGCAAAGACTAACGAAACTCCTGTTAGGAGTTCTAAACCTAAAATAGCATCAAAAAATAAGAAAAATAATAAAATTGCTTCGTCAAAAAAACACGAGTCGACAGTAAAAAACACCAATATAAAGCCGGCGTTTGCTTCAGTAAACAGAAAGAATCCTGAAGAGCGAGTATCGGTTGCGAAAGGGAAGTTTGCTGTTCAGGTTGCTGCTTTCGATACGCTATCAAAAGCTAAATCGGAAGTTGCATATCTCAAATCTCTTCATTTTGATGCTTATATCGACAAGACAAATGTTGACGGACAGATGTATTTCAGGGTAAAGATTGGACGTCTCTCGACTAAATCTGAAGCTTCTGATCTTCTTGATAAAGTTCAGGAAGAGAGCAGATATTCTGAATCCTTTATAGTTAAAGAAATGTAATTTTGTGATAAATTGATATTGAAGGCAGGCTGAAAAGCTCTGCCTTTTTTATTCATTAAATTTTATTCTTTTTAGCAGAAATGTAAAATATTTGATAAGTGAAAATCTGATACAAATAAAGAAATATAAATGTATATGCGGAGAGTCTGATGAAAATTACTTCACATAAGTTTAAAACGTTCATGTTGATAACGGCATTTCTTTTGCCTTTTCTTTTCCACCAAGAAGCAAAATCTTCAACAGGCGGACCGCTTTTTATCCAGGTTCATTTTACTTCAATTGTATCAAATATAACAACAGAGCAAGCTGAGCAGATTTTGGCAGGTAAAATTAAAAATTTCAGGGATATCGGCGGAGAGAATATTCCGATAAACATAATTGTTGAAAAAAAGATATCCTCGTATGTGCGAAAAGAATACCCTCAGCTTAAATTTTCGGAATCTGATTTTTTTAAGGTTTCTGATTATTCCAGAAAAACATTTTTAGGAATATGTTCTCTAGAAGCGTTGAACCCTTGCTGTAAGCTGCTCTATATAGATGATCTTTTGCCATGGGGCAAAATTGATTCAGATTACGTGTTAAGTCATTCAGCGGGATATCCTCTTAAACGCGATTATCTGCCGTTGTGGAATGATTCTGAGCATATCAGCGTTATACAGACAGGTGTAACAGCTATGACGAGAGCCTTTATTCCTGCTGTGGATAAGGGAAATGATGTTTTGGAGCCTGTTAGGGAAACATGGCGCATTACTTCCGCAGCTGATATTTCTATGACATCAAATGAAGTTTCTTTTGATGAAAACTGCTCATATCCTTTTCCGGATAGAATGAAGTTTTGCTCTCCTTATCGTTACTTTGATATACTTAAAAAATCGGGTTTCAACATGATAGAACTCACGGGCAATCATAATAATGATTACGGGCGTGATGATAATGCAAAAACTATTGAGCTTTATAAAAAAAACGGAATAAATTATTTCGGCGGCGGGCTTAATGAAAAAGAAGCCTCTGAGATAAAGTATGTAAATATCCGCGGACGAAAATTTGCGTTTTTAGGATTCAATCAATGGGGGCCATCAGAGGCATGGGCTGGTGTGAATCAGCCCGGAGCTTGCAGATTAAGCGAAGAAAAATATTTTTCTGCTGTCAGCGAAGCGGTCGCTAATGCTGATTTTGTTTTTGTTTCGGTTCAATGGGGTAATGAAAATGATCCCATTCCATATCCCATTCAAAAAGAATATTTTAGAAAAGCGGCAGAAATGGGTGCGACAATAATGGTTTCATCATCTTCTCACCGCGCAATGGGTCTTGAATTTCACGGCGGAAAATTTATTTCGTACGGGCTTGGTAATTTTCTTTTTGATCAGATGCAGACTGTAAATCATCGCAGGGGAATGATTGCCAGACATCATTTTTACGGTAAAAATCACATATCGACCGAATTGATACCGTATCTAATATATAATCATTCACAGCCGAGACTTCAGAAAGGAAAAGATGCGCGGGAATTAATGAAAGAAGTATATAAATATAGTTTAGGGTCAGTATTCGGAAAATAGGTGAAAAGATTTAAGTAATAAAAAACCCCTTCTTTGCAGAAGAGGTTTTTTATGAATTTATAATTCCGAGTCTGGCAGCGTCCTACTCTCCCGCACAGTGTTCCATGCAGTACCATTGGCGATGAGAAGCTTAACTTCTGTGTTCGGAATGGGAACAGGTGTGACCCTCTCTCTTTAACCACCAAACAATAACCATAGAAGCCCATGGTGTTTTTTTGTCAACAAAATTCAGGAAAAAGAAATTATTTTTCTGCACCGGCTGCTTTCAGCATTTCAGCAACTTCGGTGTTATTCTTTTTCTCGGCATAGTAAAGAGCAGTTGCGCCTGACTTTGTTTTTTTGTTTAGATCAGCTTTAGCTGCAATTAAAGCAGCAACTGTTTCTTTCTGTCCTGTATAAGATGCTGCCATTAGTGCAGTAACATTTTTTGAAGACTGTGCATTTACGTCAGCGCCTTTAGCTATCAGCTGATTGACTAGTTTGACATTTCCTTTATATGAAGCTACCATCAGCGGAGTAACTCCGTTTGAGTTTTTCTGGTTTACGTCTGCATTCGCGCCAAGAAGTTCGGAAGCAACTTCGTCGTTTCCGTAATAAGCTGTAATCATCAAGGAAGACCAGCCTTTAGTGTTTTTAGCATTCGGATCAGCTCCTTCGTCAAGAGCCTTTTTAGTCTGATCTTTATCCCCTTTTTCTGCAGCCGATACTAGATCAGGATTTTTTTCTGCATTGATTTTTTTCTGTGAAGATTCGCATCCCGCAAAAACAAGAGTCAATATTGCGGAAAGAAGAACTAATTTTTTCATCTTTTACTCCTTATTATTTGTAATGATATCATTAGAACCGGCTTTATAGATGATGTCAACATCCTTTTAAAGCTTTATAAAGTGTTGTTCGTGTGCTTTTATGAGATATGGTAAAAATTTTCAAGCCGTTAAAAGAGATTAATTGTTCTGAATAAAGCAAATTATACTTTCAAAATATTATCTAAAATAGTATTCTGTTAATGATGAATAATAAAAACAAAATCGGGCTCGCGCTGGGCAGCGGCGGCGCAAAAGGAATTGCTCATATATCGATTATAGAGTTTATTGAGAAAAAAGGACTTTCAATAGATTATATTGCCGGATCTAGCGCTGGTGCGCTTATAGGCGCAATTTATCTGTGCGGAAATCTGAAGAAATTCAAAAGTGAAATTATTTCTTTTACAAAAGCCGATCTTTTTTCACTTATGTCTCCGGTTATTCCTGTTTCGGGATTGATGAATCCGAGGAAAATGATGACCTGGCTTGAAAAATTTATTCCGGCTGACGTTACGATCGAATCGCTTCCGAAACCTTTGAGCATAATAGCTTCAGAATATCATTCTGGTGAACAGGTAATTTTTTCATCAGGAAATCTATTGAGCGCTATACGTGCGAGTATATCCATTCCGGGTATATTCGAACCCGTCAGATATGAAAACAGAATTTTGATCGACGGCGGTGTTGTTAATCCCCTTCCTGTTGATGTTGTAAAAAAAATGGGTGCTAATAAAGTTATAGCGGTGAATCTGCATCCTGCACTAAAAACTCACCACGACTCTGTTTCTGCTTCTTTTGGAAAGGAAATAGCCGTTTCGGCTTTAAAGTCAAAAACTTTGGAGAGAATATCCGAATTAAGCGAGAAAATCAATTACTCCTGGCTTAAAAAGTTCGCTTCTTACTTTATCACGAAGTCGAACGAGAAAAAAAATAATATGCCGAATGTCTTTGAGGTAATTTTTCAGACCATTGATATCATGGATTTAAAGAATACAGAGCTTCTTTTAAAATACTCCGTTCCAAATGTTCTTCTTGAGCCCAATCTTCTTTCTTTCGGTTCTTTGGAATTTTACCGTTCAATCGAAGCTCTTGTCGAAGGTGACCGTGTTTGCCGCGAGAAGGAAAAAGAAATAGAAGAACTGTTAAAATAATTGCAAAAAACAGATGTCTTTGTTATGCTTGGTTTGGATTGGGGGGTATAGCTCAGCTGGGAGAGCGCTTGAATGGCATTCAAGAGGTCAACGGTTCGATCCCGTTTATCTCCAATTATTTTTCTCCGAACTTCCTATCAGCCTGGGTTTACTAATTTTTGCGGGGCTGTTATGAAATGGACTGACTTTTCAAAATCCAGAAATTTTCGAATTATAAAGTTTGCTGTTTGTGCGGCAACTTTAGTTTTTATTGTTTTCCGGCATGATCTGCTGAATAAATCCCTTTTTGATAAAAGCATTAAGCTTAACGCCGTTCATTCGGTCTATTTTGCCGATAACGGATATTTCGTTATCGATAACGGCGCTAACGGTTTCAAGCGGCTTATTAAAATTGATGAATCCGGAAAACGTCTTTATGAGATGAAGGGCGGAAGTCGTGATTACTCATCTGCCTATAATTTCTACAAAATGGCTACAGATAAATCAGGAAATATTTATGTAAATAATGTCATTTATTCTGAGGATGACGGTGAAACTGAAGTTTCTGAAATTCAGGTTTACTCGCCAGATTTTAAATATCTTCGGACTATTGTCCGCAATGTTTATGATTCTTACATGAGAAAAAAAATAACCGAAGACTATATTTATTCTGCTGCAATGATTCCTTCAATGGAAATATCGATGGATATATCTGGCGAATATCTTTATTATTATCATTTTGATGAATATAATATGCTCTCTCTTTATAAAACTGATTTATTCGGTTCTAAAAAAAATAAAATATTTTCTACGAGAATAGATTATCCTATTAATAACATCTGCGGCACAGTTCCAGGCAAAATATATTATTCGAATTCCCGCGGTGATATTATCAGAATAACTGAAAAAATGGAACCAGAGCCTCTTAAAATTGATGAAAGTCTTGGAGTGGTCTTTCCTTATTCGCTTATGTACGACAATGAATATGGACTAATTTTCAATGAGCTCTATTCTCAACGATTAATTTCTATTAAAGATGGCACGACGAGTATTCTTTTCGATTTCAAAGAACTCTATAAAAGCGGTTATGCCGGAAATATTTTGATGACTAATTTCAATTTTTCAAAAGGGAAGATTCTCACATCTGATAAGTATCGCGGTAATCTCCTGGAGATAAAGAAAGCGACTGGAGATATCATTGATATCTATGAAGCTCAATATTTTGCATATGAGAAAATTCTGAAAGTAACTTACATTTTCTCAATAATTCTCTTTGCTGTTATTTCTATTCATTTGTTAAAGATATATTTATATCCGTTACTATCCGGCAAAATACCTTCTGTTGTGAAAAGAACATTTGTTTTTGCTTTGTTCTTTTTCGTCTATAATTTCGTTTCGTTTATTTATTTTCACCACTATATGCAGAAACAGATTAGTTATGAAAGGGGACAGAAATTTATATATTTGGCAAAAACTGCATCACGAATAATCGATGCTGATTTGGTAAATGATATAAAATCTCCCAAAGATATTTCATCGGATTCTTTCTTGAAACTTTCTGAGCAGATGAAAAAAATACTGGGTACGGATGAATCTGAACAGAATATGGGAATGTCGGTTTATGTTTATAAAAAACTTAAAAATGTATACTGTGTAATTGACGCAAACGCTTATGATTTTCTTTATCCGTATTCAATGAATTCAGAATATTATGAAACTCTTAATGAAGGCACTGTAAAAGTAACAAAATATGTTGATGAAAACGGAAAGTGGCTTGCAGCAACCGCGCCGCTTCGCGGTAAAAATGGTGAAATATCTGCTCTGGTTGAAATTTCACAGCCGATTGAATTCATTGAAGAAAGTGATTTAAAGATTAAAAGTTTTCTTTTCAAATCGTCTTTGTTTTTTACGGGTGTTTTTGCTTTAATAATTGTTATATTGTCATATTCTCTCTTTTTATTCCGTAGAAAAATGATTAGCCATCATTTCGGTAAACATAAATGAACGATGTTCATATACATTGTTTTCAGGACAAAACGGTTATTTTCAGAGAGGATTATTTTTCTGATGATTTTTTTAGGATGCTGTATCAAAACAACAAGGCGCGTATTGTTGATGCAGACGGCTTAAAGAAATACCTGGCTGATTCTCTAACAGAAAAAGCCGTTATACTTTCTTTTCCGTGGATAAAAGACGAATTTCTTGCAGAGCAAAATGATTATTTTCTAAGTATTCGCGGACTTTTTCCTGACAGCATTCACTTTTTTGCAAATATTAGTTTTTTCTCAAAGCATATTGAAAATGACATTGAAAGGATCCGAAGTTCGGGGTTTTCAGGTATCGGAGAAATTGCATTTTATGATGGAAATGTCAGATTTGATTATTTAGATGAAGTGCTTCATTTTGCGGGTAAAGCTAAACTTCCGGTAAATATTCATCTTAATGAATCTGTCGGGCATAAATATCCCGGGAAATATATTACAGATTTTACGATGCTCTCTGATGTTCTTTGCCGGAATGTGGAAACAAAAGTAATACTCTCGCATCTTGGCGGAGGTTTTTTGTTTTATTTTCTAATGCCTGAAATCAGAAACAAATTAACCAATGTTTATTTTGATATTTCTGCATCGCCGTTTTTATATTCAGATGATGTTTACAGGGCGGCTATTCTTTGTGCGCCTGAGCGGATATTGTTCGGCACGGATTTCCCTCTTATCGGAAAAGATCGTTACATGAAATCGATTTCTGAGGATTGTCTCAGAGAGATCGAATCAGCGACAGATTACTTTTTTGATCATGTCTTAACGATTTGAGGGAATGAGCTTTAAAAGTTCTTCTTTGCTTAAAACAGGCGGCGCAATTTCGTAAAGACCTATGATCTGGAATATTGTATTGAAATACTCATTTGGAAGATAAATGACGGTTTTTTTTCCTGAATTTGAGACATTCTTAAAAAGTTTTAGAAGATCAACAATGCCCGAACTGTTAATATAAAAAGATTCTCTGAACTCAATTGCGATGACGGTGGATTCTGAAGTAAGTGCTTTATCGAAATACCTGGAGAGAATTTCCTCGGAATCAGAAGTGATATCTCCGCTTGTTACTATAACGGGAATTTGTTCCAAATACTCGAAGGAGCAAGTAAGAGGTTTGAGTGAAAATTTATCCATAACTCAGAAATTAACTCTATGTAATAATATCAACAAAAATATTGTTTAATATTTTTATTTGTCAGTTGAAGGATACAGATTTTTGTTCTGTGATGCTTTGGATTATTAATTCAACTGTATGAATATTCCTTACTGATTCATCTAAAGATACAAGAGGTTTTGATTTTCCTTTCATAACATCCATGAAATTTTTCAACTGAAGTATGAAAGAATCAGCTTCTTCTATCTCGTAACGGTCGGTCATTATATATCCCCATTTTTCTTTTCGGTGAAGGACGTTTATGAAAATGTCGCCGTAAATTCCCCACGCAACCGGAAGCTGAATTATGCCGTTTTCACAGCTGATGTGAAGCATTTGGGTAAAATTGGCATGTTTGCTGCTTTCAATGAAAGCGGCAGTTCCATTTTCATAAGATATCTGCGAAAAAACTCTGTCTATTACATCGTATTCTTCATTTCGGCTGCCGGATGCGAATATTGTCAAAGGGTTGCTTCCGCTGAAATAATTGGCTGCATTAACGCAATAACTCATCCAGTCGTGAGTTACGCCTCCGCCGCATTCTTTTCTGTATCGCCAGTCCTGTGAGTTAAGTTTATCTTTATGAGCTTCGGGTTCATAATTGCTAAAAGATGCGCGTATTGAATCAATTTTTCCCAAGCAGGAAGAAAATGCAAGTTCTTCAACTTTTCTTATCGCCGGATGGTGCCGGAACATACAGCCTTCCATGAGAAAAGCTCCGTAACTATTAACGAGATCTCGAATTTCGTATGCATCTTTTGATGTTATGGTCAGTGATTTTTCGCACAAAATATTTTTTGTTCCGGCTGTCAGGCATTCTTTTATCTGTTCGAGATGCTGATTCGGCCAAGTGCAAAGAATAACCGCGTCGGGTTTTTCCGAGTTTATCATATCTGTGATGTTTGTATATGGACGGCATTTGTATTTATCCGCCCAGCTGTTTGAGCGTGATGAATCGATATCACAGCATGATGTAATCTTCAGCTCGGGAAACACTGCTGCCGCGTTTGCGTGAAGATGCGAATGTGCTCCGCATCCTACGATTGAGATATTTATTTTTTCCATATAAATTTCTCCAAAAAAAAAGGAGTTTCTTTCGAAACTCCTTTTAAATGCACCCTCGAGGGGGTTCGAACCCCTGTTCCCGAGATGAAAACCCGGTGTCCTAGACCACTGAACGACGAGGGCATTTGAGACGCCCGGGAATCGAACCCGGTACCCACTGCTTAAAAGGCAGTTGCTCTACCGTATGAGCTAGCGTCTCAGCGTGAATAACCAAATACTAAAACGGTCATTATGTGTCAAACAAAATAATTGCAGAAAACATGAAATAAGTATTCACGCAAAATTGTTTCAACGCTTGAAGCAATTTAAAAAAAGGCATGAAATCGTCAAGTAAATTTAGAGTAATATTGGTATAATGACAAAAAAAATATCATATACGGACTATTTTTTATAATGAAAAGTTCCTTTTCCTCATCTTTCTATAAACCACTTGACAGTATACTGCCGATAATGAAATAGATGTAGTTTGAGGAGATTTTGATGCGGCTTAACCCTTTCCGGGAAACAAATTTTAATGATCTTCAGCAGAATCTGAATTATCTTCTTGCAGAGCGAAAAGACTCATTAAAGAAGCGTTTTTCAGACTGGCTTGCTGCTGTCCGCAAAAAGGGAAATGAAAGAATCACCCTCATGTTCATTCCTCATTCAGAGAAAAAAATAGTCAATTTCCATATATCGATGTATACCGTTACAATAGTTCTGTCTTTATTTGCTGTTATTATTGTAGTAACTTCCCTTACAATTTTAAATCATACTTCTACTGTTAAGGAAGTTGATAAGCTTGAGCTTTATGAAAGCGACTATGCGAATCAGATAGAAATGTACAAAGAGGAAATCAACCGGCTTTATTCCGTTTTTAAGAAATTCGATGATCAAGCTGATCCGCTTTTCCGTTTTACCCCTGAAGGAGCTTCCTTTTCTTCAGGAAAGGGCGGCGGATCTGAGCAGCCTCCATCAGATGCATCTTCTCCTTCAATAGAATCTCTGACTATTGAAGAAATTGAAGAGGAATTTAAATCTTCAAAGGATAAGCTTCTTGTTATAAAGCGCTTTATGGAGAGCAGGGCAAAAGTCATTGAGAATACGCCTTCACTTTGGCCTGTTAATGGAAATATAATTACTGCCTTCGGTGATTCTAGATCATCTTCTCTTTCGACCAGCGGAGAGAGGGCTCTTGGTGTTGATATTGCTGCATATCCGGGTTCTGAAATAAAAGTATCTGCTCCGGGAACGGTTGAGTCCGTAGTATGGGATTCTGTTTACGGGTTAAGAATAACTGTCTTACACAAGTACGGGTATTCTACAATATATTCATACTGTCAAAGAGTCACGGTTGATGTAGGGCAAAAGCTAAGCAAAGGCGAAATTATCGGTTATGTTGGTAAAACAGGAAGAGCTGCGAGATATATGCTTCATTACCAGATAAGAATAGGCACAAATTATGCCGATCCGCTTCCTTATCTAAATAAAATTTCCCTTGATTCTAAGATCTGAGTCTTTAGCGTAAACTTCACAAGTTAATTCTGAAAACAACTTTTTCGTGTAATAGTGATAACCGAGACCGGCAACCATTGCCGCATTGTCTGTGCACAAAACAGGTTCAGGAATGAAAACGTTGATGTTCTGTAATTTTGACAATCTTTCTCTAAGCCTGGAATTAGCTGCGACACCGCCTGCAACAACGACATTATCGATGCCAAATTTTTCCGAAGCAAGAATAAGACGTGATATAATAATTTCGACAGCACTTTCCTGAAAAGCAAAAACAATTTCTTCTTTTTCGGCATCAGGGTTGTTTGTTATATAGTTAACAACTGCAGTTTTGAGACCGGAATATGAAAAATCAAAAGGATCATTCTTCATGTTTACCCGTTTGGGAAAAGAAATGTTTTTTCGGACAGCTGATTTAGCTAGTTTATCAATTATCGGGCCGCCTGGATAACCGAGATTTAAAAATTTTGAAACCTTGTCATAAGCTTCTCCGACGGCATCGTCTGTAGTTCTTCCAATTAGTGTTAAATCAGAAATTCCTTTCACCAGATAGAGTGCGGTATTTCCTCCGGATATCAGTAATCCGATAAAAGGGAATTGTAATTCTGGATTTGAAAGAAATGCCGCATATAGATGTGACTCAATATGGCTAACTGTTATAAGCGGAATATTAAGGGCATATGATATAGTTTTGGCGCTTTGCAGTGAAATCATCAGGGATCCTATAAGGCCCGGTCTGTTTGCGCAGGAAACAAAGTCAAGATCCGAAAATGCTAAGCCTGCATCGTCAAGTGCATTCTGAATAACCCCGTTTATGAGCTCTAAATGGGCTCTGGAGGCAATTTCGGGAACAACCCCGAAGTATGCACTGTGAAGATCTATCTGACTCGAAATTACGTTCGAGCGTATTAAAGCACCGTCTTCAACCACTGAAGCAGAAGTTTCATCACATGAGCTTTCAAGTCCCAGACCAATTGTCATTTATAAAGCTCCTGCAAGAGCTAAGGCTTTATTAAGTTCTGAATCAAATTCAAGATCATAAAGCGGAGAAGGTTCAGTCTTGTTTATTTCTTTTTTTAAATAAAAAAGCGCAATTGAAGGAGAAACTTTTAGACTTTTTGATTCAAGAAGTGAAAGAAATTCCTGAGCTGTATCCTTGCTGTAAGTTTTTCTGGTTTTAGCAAAATTTTCAAGTATTCCATCATTGAAAACGCGGGAGAGATTTTTCTTGTCGTCGTCGCTGTATTTCGGAAGTGCCACTTCGAAATCGGGCTCAATTCCCTTTTTGTGAATCATTGTTCCGTTTGGTGTGTAGTACTTTCTCATAGTAATTGTGAATCCGGAAGTGTTTTCCTCAATATCGACTATTCTCTGAACAAGAGCCTTTCCAAATGTTTTTTGGCCTACAAGTTTTGCTCTATTATTGTCTTTAAGAGCTCCAGAAAATACTTCTGAAGATGATGCGCTTCCAGAGTTCACCAAAAGAAAAATTTCACCCGAATAAATAGGATCTTTCAAAGATTTGAATTCTTCTCCTATTCCGGTTCCTTCTTTGCCACGTGTTGTTGTGATTACTTTCCCTTTTGGAAGAAGCATGTCTGCCATGGAAATTGAAGTTTCAAAATCTCCTCCGGGATTATCTCTCAGGTCGATGATAATTTTTTTGGAGGAAGAAAGACTTTTAAGAGCTTTTTCAAATTCAACACCGGTTTCGGCGTAAAAATGTGTTATTCTGATATATCCGATTCCGGGATGTTCTTTTAAAAATCCCGATTTGATGCTTTTAATTTTTATCGGGGCTTTGTCGATTTTAAATTCAATAGGTTCGTCAAAGCCTTCTCTTTTAATTAATATTGAAACCTGCGAATTCTTATCTCTAATATCTTTTATCAAATCCTGATAGTTATCGCTTTTAACCTGTGTGCCGTTAAGCTGTAATATAATGTCACCGGATCGTATACCTGACTTGTGTGCAGGAGAATCTTCAATGGGGGATATTACTACAACGGCATCGTTCTTAATAGTAAGTTCAACTCCAATGCCTGTAAAGCGTCCGGTAACACCGCCTTTGAAATCAGCATAATCCGTTTCGTCAAGAAAACGGGAATAAGGATCGTTGAGAGACTGAAGCATTCCGCGCATAGCACCGCGAAACAAAGTTTTCGGGCTTACATTTTCTACATACTCCGATTGGATTACTCTGTAAAGAAAGTGAAACTGATCGAGATATTTGAATGAATTTTCCTGCTGGCTTTTCAGGAGGGAAAAAGTCATTCCGAATAGGAAACCGCAAAGAAAAATAATGATGCCGAAATGCAGAAATCTTTTTTTATTCATGCCTACTTCTCGAATATATATTTGTAATCATCTGAGTGTTTATTCTGCATATAGTTACAAAATAAATCAAAGTCAATTTTGTATTTTTTTAGATCGTCAGAAAGTATTATCTTTTTTTCTTCAGAAGATAATTTGTGATCTATTCCCTTTACTGCAATATTTTCAAATATCTGATCTCTTAAAATAGTATAACTCTCTTCGTCCATTTGCGCTTTTGAACAGGCCGTAAAAGCAAGAGAGGCGATGAATATAATCACGATAAAATTTTTCACTTAAGCCATCCTTTTTTGAAAGTACGTGACCCTTATATAAAATCACAGTTATTATTTCAATATAAATATTCTCTGTTCATTTATCAAGGTTTTGCTTGACAGGGCGTTTTACAGCGAAAAAATCAATTAATGGCGGTGGCTATGGAATTGATAAAAAGAACTCAGGTAAAAGATACTGATAAGTGGAATGTTGAACTTCTTTATTCAACTTTAGAAAATTGGGAAAAAGATTTTGCAAAGGCTAAAGAAGAGATCGAACAATATACATTTTTAAAAGGCAAAACCGGAAACTCTGCAGAAGACATGAAGCAGATAATCGAGTTTGACCTTACTGTATCAAGGCTAATTGACAGACTTTATACATACGCTCATTTGAAAAGTGATGAGGACAAAACTAATAGTGTTTATCTTTCGCTTGTTGAACGAGCGATGTCTCTTTATACAAAAGCAGGAGAGCTATCAAGTTTTATTCCTGTTGAGATTCAGGAAATACCGGAAGAGAAAATTTCAGAATTTAAAAAATCTGAAGCATTACAGGATTACAATTTCTATCTTGATAAAATAATACGATATAAGCCTTACACCAGAAGCGCAGAAATCGAAGAGCTTCTTTCTGCTTCAGGTGATTTTTCTGATTCTGCCGCCGATATTTTCGGTCAGCTTGATAATGCGGATTTTACATTCGGCAAAATAAAAGATGAGACTGGAAAAGAAGTTGAACTGACACATGGAAATTTTATAAGATTTCTGATGAACAAATCTTCAGATATCAGAAAAAATGCATTTAAGCAATATTATTCTGTCTATGATGCTCACAAGCATGCGTTAAGTTCGGCTTTTTATTCAAATTGCAAGAAAGATAAATTCTATTCTAAAGTACGCGGCTATGATTCATGTCTTGATTCTGCTTTGTTTTCTGACGATGTTAAAAAAGATGTATATTTTTCACTCATTGAATCCGTGAAAAATAATATTTCTCCTCTTGCTAAGTATATCGGTTTCAGGAAAGAATATCTATCTCTTGATAAAATTCATTTCTATGACACATATGTACCGCTTGTGGGAAAAATTGATTTCTCTATGGAATATGAAGAAGCTGTAGATACTTGCGTGAAAGCCCTTTCAGTTCTCGGCGAAGAATATACCTCTGTTCTAAAGGATGGACTTTTAAACGGCTGGGTTGACAGATATGAAAATAAGGGGAAAAGAAGCGGCGCTTATTCCTCTGGCTGTTTTGACTCGCCTCCTTATATACTCATGAATTATGACAAAAATAATATTAACTCATTGTATACGCTGATTCATGAAGCTGGTCATTCAATGCACTCGTATTATTCGGCCAAGAATCAGCCGTATCATTATCATCGGTATACAATTTTTGCCGCAGAGGTTGCTTCTACTTTTAATGAGACATTGTTAAGCGACTATCTTCTTAAGAAGTACTCTGAGAACAAAGAGATGCGTGCATATATATTAAACCGCGAAATAGATGATATAAGGGGAACTCTTTACCGACAAACAATGTTTGCAGAATTTGAAATGATTATGCATCAGATGACTGAAAACGATGTTCCTCTTACAATAGATGTAATCAGATCAGAATACCGTAAACTTCTTGAAACTTATTTCGGAGGATCTATCGAGATTGATGCCGAACTTGAATTAGAAGCGTTAAGGATTCCTCATTTTTACAATTCATTCTATGTTTACAAATATGCAACCGGGATATCTGCGGCTATTAGTCTTGCCGAAAATGTTCTCGATAAAGGAACTCCGGCTGTAGAAAAGTATATGAATTTTCTTTCTGCTGGCGGAAGAATGTTTCCTCTGGATGCCTTGAATGGTGCAGGGGTAGATATGTCAAAACCTGATACAGTAAATTCAGCATTAAATCATTTTTCGGAAAAAGTTGATGAATTTATAAGAGTAATGAAGAAATAGTTAAATGCGGCAGAATATTCTGCCGTTATTTAAAAACTCCGCAGCAGAAAATAAGATTTTTGTGATTTTGAAAGTATGTTGTTTTACTTTCGACTTTTCCGGTCTCTGGATTTTTATATTTATAATCAACCCATCCCGAGCCTTTTACTTTTGCATCCTCGACAATATTCTTACGGAAATATTTTCCATCTGCATCGGGAACATTGAAAAGGTTTCTTCCGATGAGCTTTTTGTTTTCTGGATGCGCCAGCATTACAGCGCTATAGTCGTAAATGAAAACGTAAAGTTTGCCATCAGTGAACTTTCCGGCGGTTACTGCGTTCAATGTTTCTTCTCTTCCGTTTTTATCGTAAAAGCTTACCGCTTTTTTTACCAGTGTTATTGCTTTGTCATAGTCGGATTCTTTAGAATCAGAAAAAGAAAAGACGAGCAGTGAGACAGAAATAAACAAACAAATTGTTTTCATATGGACTCCATAAGATTTGGCAAATAGTATATGTCTGCTATAATAAATCAAGTCAAAAGTGAAATTAGTAATTGTAAAAAGAGAGCAGTTCGGGATGATGTAATCATTAAAACTATTTGCGGATAAACTGCTGCAAGGGGAGAAGGCTATGAGTATTTTTGAAATGGGAATGATGATCGCCTTCGGTTCGGCATGGCCTTTTTCTATTTATAAAAGTTATAAGTCTAAATCTACAAAGGGGAAGTCAATACATTTCCTTTTAATTGTTGTTTTCGGATATGTTTGCGGATTGATTCATAAAGTATTATATAATCCGGACATTGTTATTGTATTTTATGCATTAAACGCATTAATGGTAGCAATTGATTCTCTTATTTATCTGAAAAATGCTATAAACGAAAGAAAACAAAAAGCAGACTGATGAAGTCTGCTTTTGCATTTATTTAATTTTATTTACCTTGATAGCTTTTTCTAATATACTCTTCAATAAAACTTTGAGGAGATTCTGCCGCCTGAACAGTTATTCTGAACTCTTCAAGTTTCATTAGTTTTATCGCATATGGAAAATCATGAAACAGGTCTTCGCAGATACGCTTCATGCTTTTTTTGCTGTCTTTTGCTTTTTTCTCTATTACCGTTACTGCTTCATCGTCAAAACTCAGATGAATTCCATGAGAAGCGAGAAAATCGCGCTGGTATCCGCGGATGCTGTCGGTGCGCATTATTTCGGAGAGAATACCTTCCGGATCGTTGATGAGCTTGTCGTCAACTGTCAGCTGTTTGATTTCCAGCGAAGGCAGAACTTTTTCATAATTTATCAAAAGACGTTCAACAACAGTCATCAGAGCACGGGCTCCGGTTTTCTGTTTAGCTGCTTCCTTTGCAAAATATTTCAGGGCTTCATCTTTAAACTCAACATCGATTCCATAAGATTTGAAATCAAGTTTCTTGCTATTGATGACAGCGCTGTACGGGTTCTGAAGAATCTTATAAAGTTTGTCTTCATCAACTTCATTAAGAGTAACTATTACAGGAAGACGTCCGACAAATTCTGATTCGAATCCAAAATCAACAAGATCCTGAGTTGTGACTGTTTTATAAAGTTCGGTTAATGAATAATCGGTTTTTTTATTTTCTGTTCCGTCAAATCCGATTGTTTTATAATCCAGACGTTTTTTGATTATCTTGTCGAGGTTGCTGAACGCGCCTGATACTATAAACAGGATGTTCTTTGTGTTAATCTTTTTTCTGGAAACTTTCCCAGTGCGCTGTGCTTCCATCGCGGCTTCGACCTGACTTGCAAGATCGTGCGGAGTTTTTAGATCTACTTCAGATTCTTCCATCAATTTAAGTAAATTGCGCTGAACTCCTCCGCGCGAAACATCCGGGCCGTTGCTGTTTCCGCCTGATGCTATTTTGTCTATTTCATCAAGATATATTATACCATATTCCGCTTTCGCAATATCTCCTTCGGCTTCGTGTACCAGTTCGCGGACAAGATCTTCAACGTCACCGCCGACATATCCGGTTTCACTGAACTTGGTTGCGTCTGCTTTTATGAAAGGTACACCGAGTTTTTTTGCGATTAATTTTATGATATATGTTTTTCCGATACCTGTAGGACCGATAAGAAGAATATTGCTTTTAATATTTCCGACTATTCTTTCATCTTCAGGAATAGATAGTTCGAGTTTCATTCTGTTGAAATGAGTGCAGACCTTAGTAGAAATTACACCGATCGCATCTTCCTGTCCCACTACGTACTTATTAAGAAAGCTTTCAAGTTCTTCAGGTTTCATATCAAAACGAATTTCACTTCTATGTGTGCGGTCTCCTTCTTTTGATCCTACCGGATTGGGTTTTTCTGGAACTGATTCAATTTCCTTGAAAAGTTCCTTGAGCTCTTCGTTCGCGTCAAATACCGGTTTTGGCATAATACATCCTCTTTATAATTTATATCCGCAATACCAGAGTAATATAATTACGGGCTTTCTTCAATACTCTTTTAGCGGTTTTTGTGAAAATATTTTCATTTTCTTTAAAAGAAGCGAATTTGTCACAACAGAAACTGATGAAAATGCCATTGCGCTTCCGGCAATCAATGGAGACAGAAATCCCAATGCCGCAAGAGGAATACCAAGACAATTGTAGAAAAATGCCCAAAAGAGATTTTGTTTGATTTTTCTCATTACTGCTGAAGATAAACGTATTGCGTTTTCTATTCCTTTCAAATCGTTTTTCAGCAAGGCTATTCCGCATGAGTCCATTGCTATATCGCTACCTCCGGCAACTGCGATGCCGGTAGAGGCAGATGCAAGAGCCGGAGCGTCATTAATTCCGTCGCCTGCGAATAGAACGCGGTGATTGTCCGATTCATATTTATTTATCAATTGTGCTTTTTCTTCAGGAAGAAGAGAGTGATAAAAAGTTTCAATATTGCATTCCTTAGCAGTTTTTTCAGCACTATTATAATTATCTCCTGTCAGCATGATTGTTTTAATTCCCATTTTTGAAAGCGATTCAATTGTTTTTTTTGCCGAATCTTTCAGTTTATCATCGAAAGTTACCGCTCCAATAAGTTTGTTGTCAAATGCAGTTAAAAGAAATGTTTTTCCGGATTTTGAAGCTTTTAGAGTAATTGCATCAATTTCATTTTCGGGAATTCCGTTTTCTCTCATGAATTTTGCATTTCCGCATAATAATGATTTATTGTCATATATGCATGAAACTCCTTTTCCGGCAAAAGACATAAAAGAGGAAGGATTTTCATTATTTGAACACTTATCTCTGACTGCTTTTGCAAGCGGATGTTCGGAAAATTTTTCTGCGATGGAACTCAGTCTGAGAACATTATCCTGCTGGTCTTCATCGGCAATAATTTCATTAACCGAGAGTTTGCCGTCAGTAAGTGTTCCGGTTTTATCAATCATAAGAATTGAGATTTTATTCAGCATTTCAAGAGATTCTGCATCTTTGATCAGTATATTGTTTGAAGCGCCGATTCCTATACCTGCAATGAGCGCTGTCGGAGTAGCGAGTCCGAGTGCGCACGGGCATGCTATTACAAGTACTGAAACGGAGTTTGCAAGCGCTTCCGAAACATTTCCGGAGTAAATTAGCCATGAGATGAAAGTTATTGCCGCTATTGAAAGGACTGACCATGCAAATATTCCCGAAATTTTATCGGTAAGTTTCTGTACGGGAGCTTTAGATAAAGCGGCATTTTCGACAATATGTATTATTCTTGAAATAATTGTATCTTCGCCTGTTTTTTCGGCGCGCATTATCAGTGAGCCCGAAGTGTTCAGTGTGCCGGCGGTTATTCTGCTTCCTTCTGATTTATCTGAAGGAATGCTTTCGCCCGTAATCATGCTTTCGTCGACGGCAGAAAATCCGCTGATTACAATTCCGTCGGCAGGTATTGTTTCTCCGGGACGGATTACAATCGCATCTCCGGGAATTAAATCTGCGGCAGGGATTTCAATTTCTTTTCCTTCCCTGAGTATTCTTGCGTTTGCCGGAGAAAGATTCATGAGCTTTTGAATTGCCGATGATGTTTTTACTTTGGCTTTAGCTTCAAGATATTTTCCGAGCAAAATCAGCGTAATAAGAACCGCGCTGGATTCAAAATACAGATGCGTATGATTCTCAAGAAAGAAAAGATTATAAAGGCTGAAAAAGTATGCGGCAGTTGTACCTAGTGCAACCAGAAAATCCATTCCAGGCGAGAATGTTTTAAGTGTTATAAATGATTTTTTGTAAAACCGGAATCCTATTATAAATTGAACGGGTGCGGATAAAGCAAGATGCAGATATGGATTATGAATGAAAGAAAAGCCTTCGGTAATATGCATAATAATCATGGAAAGAAGAAGCGGAAAAGCCAGAGCGGAAGAAGCCGCCGTCAGAAAAAAAAGTTTTCTTATTTCTTTCTTTTGCAGATCTATGACTGATTTATTTTTTTCTTTGCCGGGAAATTCTGCGGTATAACCGAGTTTGTCGATAATGCTTTTTATTTGCGATGAAGTTATTTTGGTTTCATCATATTTAACTTTTGACATCGATGAAGCAAGATTGACTGAAGCTTCAATGACGCCATTAGATGAATTTAATGTTTTCTCAATACGCGCACTGCATGCAGAGCAGGTCATACCGCCGATTATTATGCCGCATTCTTTCATCTCTTTATCATTCCCTTGAAAACATAACCCGCTGATTCGACAGCCGCTTTAAATTCGTTTTCGGTTATATCTTTTTCTGACAGAATCTCTGCTGACTTTTCTTTTGCTGAAGCTTTGATTTTCATTTTTGAATCCAGACCCGACAATGTTCTTTCAATGTGATTTTCGCAATGTGAACAGCTCATTCCGTCAATTAATACTATATATTTTGTCATTTTATTTCGTTAGCCTCTTTATTGTTTTAATTACCTCGGCAATTACATCTGTACTGCCGCTTTTAATCTGATTCGAAACGCACTCTCTGACATGATGTTCAAGAAGATACAAAGCCGTTCCGTTAAGAGCAGACTGGGCAGAAGCAATTTGATTCAGCACATCGTCGCAATAAGTATCTTCTTCTATCATTTTCCGTATTCCGCGGAGTTGTCCTTCTATCCGTTTTAAGCGTGATTGAAGCGATTTTTTTAGATCTTCGTTGTGATGAGCCTTCTTTTGGTTATTGCAGCAGGACATACCCCCACCCCCTATAATAAATATACACTATTTCTGATAATAGTCAATAAATGCTTGCAGAATTAAGATTTTGCTTAATTCTGCAACCGAATGAAAGTCAGGAAATTAAATATTGTAAAAACTTCTCTTCATGGTTTGATAAAAAATACATGGATACTGGAAGATAATTCATTTTCTCATGCCTGTCATATTCTTCTTCCTGTGAAGGAAATTGATTTAATGATTAATCTGTCGGGGAGAATAAATCATTCAGCAATTGATTCGGTTATTGAAAAAGGACAAATGTTTTGCAATGTAATAAGAAATACGACGTATGAAATTTCTCATAAAGGAGAACTGGCTGTTCTGGGAATTTCTTTTAATTCTTATTCTCTTCCGGTTTTGTCTGAACTTTCTCCCATGAAAATTAGAGACAGATTTTATGAGTTGAGATCAAAAAATTCTGAATACAAAGACGATTTAGAATTGATGCTGAAACTTATTTCAGAAGAAATAAAAGATAATTGGATACCGCAAAAACGGATTATGAATATTGTCAGATATTTTGATTATGATTGCGGTCTATCAAGACTTGAAGATCTATGTAATAAGCTTGGAATAAGCTGCAGGACAGCCGAGCGTATTTTTGCTACCTATGTCCAGATGCCGCCGAAAAAGTATCTGAGACTATTGCGGTTTCGCAATTCGCTGAATAAAATGTTTTCAAACCGGAACAAGAATCTGACGGATGTCGCGTATGATTGTTCTTATTATGACCAGAGCCATTTTTGTGAAGAATTTAAACATTACACAGGCATAAGCCCGGCAAGTTTTTTGAAAAGAAAAGTTTCTGTAACACAGAATATTGAATTTATGTGATTTTATAAGTACTGTCGCATTTTTCCTATTACTTTCGATTGTTATCAAATATTACTTCCTTACAAAAAAGGAGGAAATATGGATAAAGTAATTACAGAAATTGTAGAATTCGAAATATCGGATAATTTATCATGTTCGGAATTTATTGAAATTGTCGATTTACTTGAAAAAGAATTTCATTCTAAGATGAAGGGTTTTCGGGATACAGAATTATTGAAAGGCAAAAAAGATAATGAATGGATTATGATTCAACACTGGGATTCATTTGATGAATGTAAAACTGCAGTTCAGGCGATGATGAAATCGGAAAATACGGAAAAATTCAGAGAAGCAATTATTCCGCAACGTGTAAAAATGACAATACTCGAAAACCAAGGATTCTGGAAAGTTTAATCAGTCTTTCCAGTTCCACCATTTCAGTTTTTCGGGTTCATGATTTTTTTCTTTTGCGAAATAAACCGCGCATCTGAAAACATACAATACGCATCTGTCAAGTTTTGAAGCATAGAATCCGGAAAGTTCTTCGTAAAGTTTTTCCGGATTCTTGTTTTTTAAATCCTCTACCTTGAAAATACCAAGACGGTTTAAATCTTTCACTGTTGCTTTTCCGACTCCGGGAATAATTAAAAGTTCGGATTTTTCATCTTTTTTCATTTATTTATTACCGAATTAACATATTCTTCAGGCATAAATGTTTTTGCCGAAATTTCTTTCTCTGATAAACCTTCTGATTTAAGTCTTTTGATTACATCATCCATTTTTTCAGCAACCTCAATAATAAATCCGTCGGGATCATTAATTCTGAAAACTTTCTGCTGCCAAGGCTGAACGGAGATCGGATGAATTACTTTGACGCCGAATTTTTCTATTCTCTCATAGGCGGCATTAATATCTGATGTCTCAAGATATATTTCAATATCATCACTCTTACTTTCTGGTTTAAGTTTTCCGAAAATATTATTTTGAGCGTACTTTTTGTCCCAAAGAGCAAGCCCGCCTTTAAATGAAATGTTTACACCTCCGATGTCCAGAACGACTTCCTGTAAAAGTATGTTCTGATAGAAATCTTTTGACTTTGCAACATTTTCCGTAAAAAGAACAAATCCTGTTAAAATGAATTCCATATAATATCTCCTTTATGAAGCAAAAGTAAAAATGAATCCGTCCGGATCGGTTACCGAGAATTCTTTTCTGCCGTATGGTGTAATGTGCATGTGATGAAGGATGTTTACAGCATTTTGTATTTTGTTATAAAAAACTTCCGCATCTTCAACAAGAGTATAGAAAGTAAGTGCTCCGGATTCTTTATTTTTAAGAGATGGATATTCTTTCTCAATTGATTCTTTCTGCTGGAGCATTAAATCGGCAGTTCCATTTTTAAGCATAACCCATACAGGATTTACTTCAGGAACTTTCATCATAATTTCAAACCCGAGACATTTTTCATAAAACTCGAGTGATTTTGAGATATTATCTACTTTTAAATTAGGTGTGATGCTTATCATGCTTCCTCCGATATTGTATAATAATATCAAGAATAACATATGAATGAAATAATTATTGTAAAAAAAGGACAAAATAGAAATTTATGAAATGCTTTTTAAGAAATCGCCGGGCGTCATTCCTGAGCATCGTTTGAAGTCTTTGATGAAATGAGGCTGGTCGTAATATCCTTCTGGTAGAATTCTTCCATAGTTAATTATTTGTTTTAAACTGTTTTGAAACCTTAAGACGGAAAAAATCTTTTTGCGGGTTAATCCGAAATATTTCATGAAATATCTGTCCATAGTTTTGTCGGAAACTAGAAGTTCTTTTCCTCCATATTCTGCAAGCGAATTGAAAATGTTAAGGGAATATATAAATTTACTTTCCCGTATATTTATTCTGCGGAAAATATTAAAAAGATATGAATCAAAAAAATCTTTAATTTGATGGTTTGTTTTGCTAATAATATTTTCTGCGATGTGTTCGCAGTTTAGCTCAGGATAATTCAGGGAAGAAACTGAAGTGTTGGAAAGAGCATCGATTCCTTCACGAATGAGATGATAGGTTATTCCCGGTTTGAGTCTTATTCCGCAGGCGCTTAGTCCGCTTCCGGGAATATAAAATTTCTCTGAAAACGTACCCGTTATTTCAGAGAAATCAGCAATGTCATGCGCGTTAAGATTAAAGATAATGTCTGCACAGCAGTCCGGATTGACCAGAATGTCGCCTGAAGATTCTGGTGTTTCAAAAAACCAATAACACATTATAAATTCTTTGAGTGCATCAGAAGGAAGTAATTCACTGTATCCGCTTGACTCATTTATTCTGCCGACATTTACAATCTGAATGGGAAAGTAATTCATCAGAATCTGTCTTTTCTTGCCTTTATCAATCCGCCGAAAGTGTTATCGATCAGATGTGTTATAACGAAAGCTTTAGAATCGAGTTCTTTGGAAATTTTAATTATTTTAGGAACTTCGAATCTCGTGACGACACAGAAAAGAATGTCCTGATCGGTCATAGCTAATCCGCGTTTTCCTTTATAGATTGTCATTCCAATTGCGAATTCTTTCATTATAAATTCTTTTATTTTTTCGCTTTCAGAAGATATTATTGTGACAGCTGTATATTCTTCGATTCCGTTTAAGATGAAATCAATGCTTTTAGAAGCGACGATGTAAGTGAGAATTGAATACATTGCTCTTTCAATGCCGAGAACTATTCCGTCTACTGAAAATAGAAATACATTGAAAATGAAAATGATACTTCCTACTGTGAGTCCCATTTTTTTACTGAGAATCAATGAAGCGATTTCTGTTCCGTCAAGAACGGAACCGCTTCTTACCGCGAAACCGATTCCGGCACCGAGAAGGGCTCCTCCGAAGACTGCCGAAAGGATTTTGTCATCTGTAATTATGGGGAACTTGAAAATGACAAGTGACAGGGAAAGAAGACTTATAGTTAAAACGCTCTTAATTATCGAGACCTTGTTTAAGGTTCTGAATCCTATTGCTATAAAAGGAAGATTAATTATGATAATAAAAACAGACAGAGGTATTTTGGTGACTTCAGAGAGAAGCATCGACATCCCGGTAACGCCTCCGTCAAGGAAACCGTTGGGGATCAGAAAGCTTTCAAGTCCGACAGCAGCACAGAAAACAGCAAGAGCGATGCCGAATGCGTCAGAAAATATTTTGTAATATATAGTATTTCTCATTGAGCCAATTCTATCTCAACGGATTCGTTTGCAAGAAAAATTTAAGCTGCTACTCTCTTTATTTGTGCAAATAAAACTTGACTGGCGGTATTTTTTTTATATGCTTAGCTCAGGCAGGCCTTTATGAAAACCATTTTCTCGGATTATATATCTTCAAAAGTTCAGGATACACTTCAGTCGGATTTTGAGAGTCAGATTGGAAAACATGTTCCGTTTATCACTTTTTCGCGTGAATACGGCTGTGGAGGAGATCATATAACCCAGAAAATTTGTTCTGTTTTGTCATCATGCTCGGGTTCTGACGGCAATGTGTATGAATGGAAAAGAATAAACCATGAGGTTATTGCTGAAGCCGCGGCTGAGATCGGCGTTCCCGCTGAAATTGTCAAAGAAATGACTTACCAGAAAATAGATGATTACTTTGTAAGTTCATTTTTTAATTTTTCATTTTCAAAATATTCTAAACCATCAATTGATACGGTCAGAAATTCTATAGCAAGAGTAATAGCAAAGTTTGCCCAGGAGGGCAGGGTGATTATTCTCGGAAGGGGCGGCGCTTCAATCACGAGGCATTATGAGAATTCGCTACATATCAGACTGCATGCTCCGATTGAATGGAGAGTGAAGCAGGTTGCTGAAAGAGAAAAGATTTCAATTGAAAAAGCTAAAACACTTACAAAGAAAATAGATTCGGAACGATATACCCTGAGAAATTATTTTGAAGGAGCTGCGTCAGATAAAACGATATTTGACGCGATTTATAATGTAATGACTTTATCTGAAGACGAAATCATAGAGTCAATTCTTGCTATCGCAAGGAAAAAAGACTTTATTTTATAAAAGTTCTCAAACACTTCTAATTATCCATTTCTACAAGAGCCGTTATATTGTTTGCGTAGACCTGAACGAATCCGCCGTTTATTTTAAATTCGCGTTTTTCGGTTTTTATTCCCGGAATTTCTAGTGAAATCATTCCGTCTTTAAGCGCACTGCAGAAAGGGACATGGTTCTTTAAAATGCCGAAACTTCCTTCTGAGCCGGGAGCGGAAAAGAAAAGAACTTTTCCGCTGAACAAAATGCCTTCAGGAGAAATTATTTCTGCTGTAAGCATTATGCCGCCCCCGTAGCTGCAAGAATTTCAGCTTTTGCAAGAACGTCTTCGATCGTACCTGCATACATGAAAGCCTGTTCCGGAACATCATCATGTTTTCCCTGAAGAATTTCCGAGAAGCCCTCAATAGTATCTTCTATTTTAACATACTTGCCTTCGATGCTGCTGAAGTGTTCCGCAACAAAGAACGGCTGAGACAAAAATTTCTGAACCTTACGTGCCCGGTTAACTATAAGCTTGTCATTATCGCTTAGTTCATCCATTCCTAGAATCGCAATGATGTCCTTAAGTTCTGCGTAACGCTGAAGAATTTCCTTAACGCCTTTAGCAGTATTGTAATGATGTTCTCCGACTATACGAGGATCAAGCGCGCTTGAAGTTGAAGAAAGAGGATCAACGGCGGGATATATTCCCATTGCCGCGATTGAACGTTCGAGGTTTGTTGTCGCGTCGAAGTGAACAAACGCTGTTGCCGGTGCCGGGTCGGTATAGTCATCCGCCGGAACAAAAACAGCCTGAATGGAAGTTATAGATCCATTAACCGTTGAAGCTATTCTCTCCTGCAAAGAACCCATTTCCGTCGCAAGATTAGGCTGATAGCCTACTGCGGATGGCATGCGTCCTAGAAGTGCAGAAACTTCTGAACCTGCCTGGGTGAAACGGAAAATATTATCAATGAACAGAAGAACATCTTTTTTCATATGATCTCTGAAATATTCTGCGATTGTAAGTCCTGTAAGTGCAACGCGAAGACGTGCTCCCGGAGGTTCATTCATTTGTCCGAAAACCAGAGCGGTTGATTCAAGAACTCCGGCTTCCTTCATTTCGTGCCAGAGGTCATTACCTTCGCGGGTACGTTCTCCGACTCCGGCAAATACGGAATTTCCCTGAAGAACTTTTGCAACATTATTCATAAGTTCCGTGAGGAAAACAGTTTTGCCTACACCGGCTCCGCCGAACAGACCTATTTTTCCGCCTTTGGGATAAGGTGTCAGAAGGTCTATGACTTTGATGCCTGTCGGGAAAATTTCAACATTGGTAAGATATTCATCAAAACCGGGAGCCTGTTTGTGAATCGAAAGTTTGGGTGCGTTCTTAACTTCGCCCATTCCGTCAATCGGATCTCCTGTGACATTGAGCATTCGGCCGAGAACCGAATTACCTACCGGAACACTGATTGGTTCACCCGTATCCGTTACTTTCATGCCTCTAGTAAGTCCTTCGGTTGCATCCATGGCGATACATCTTACTATGTTTCCGCCGAGATGCTGAGCTACTTCAAGAATCAGCTTGCGGTCGGGAACATCAACTATTAGTGCGTTTAGAATCTGCGGAAGCTGTCCGTCGCTGAACTCCGCATCTATGACCGCTCCGACAATCTGTATTATTTTACCTGTATTCATTTTAACTCCAAAGTCGAAATTATATTATTCAAAAGAAGAACCCGAAACTATTTCGGAAATCTCCTGAGTTATTGCCGCCTGACGCGCTTTATTAATCTGAAGTGTGAACGTAGAAAACATTTCAGTTGCGTTTTCAGTTGCGCTGTCCATAGTCGTCATTCTGGCTGCGTTTTCACTGGCAAATGATTCGAGAAGACCGCGCCAGATCAGATAATTAATATATCGCGGAAAAATGCTGTCAAAAAGTTCTCCGGCTGAAGGTTCTGCTGTGATTTTAGCGTGAGCCAGATTTGCTTTTCTTGCAGGAGTATCCTCAAGTTCAACAGGAAGAAGCTGTTCGCGTACAACTATCTGTGAAAGCGCGGATTCAAACCGATTATAGATTAGAGTTACCTTGTCGATTTTGTTTTTCTTGTAGAGTTCGATTGCCATTGAGCCGATTGATGCAGCGAGAGAAAAATCAAAATTAGAAAAAGCATTTACGAATGAATATTCTGTAATAATTTCTCTTCTTGAAAGATGAGCGGAAATTTTATTTCCGACTGAAATAATCTGATCCATTTCCGGTCTGAAATCTGAATTAAAGGCTTTTATAATATTGGCGTTGAAGCCGCCGCATAAGCCCTTGTCGCTTGTAACAAGAATATAAAGCGTACGGTCGCCGGTTCTCTTGATGAAAAAATCACTTGTAAAAGATTCTGACCCGTAAACGAGCATTTGCATAACTTCGCGGATTTTTGCCGAATAAGGACGTGCCTTAATCATGTTATCCTGGGACTTTTTAAGCTTTCCCGCCGCAATCATTTTCATCGCTGAAGTAACCTTCAATGTTGAAGAAACTGATTTTCTTCTCTGTCTGAGTTCTTTTAATCCGGCCATATTATATTTTGGAAGCTACCGAGCTTTCCTTTACCTCTATTTCTTCATTCAAATTCATATTCTTGAAGTCAGGCATTTTCTTTTCTTTTATTTCGCCGCCTCCGATTTTCACCTTTCCGCCTTTTGCTTTACCTGCCTGAATCTGTTTTTCAATGGTGAAGCTATCGGAAAAAGTTTTTACCGCAGAATGTATTTTCTCTTTCAGAAAATCAGAAATTTCCTTTCTATCGCGAATTTCATCAAGAATATACTGATGATTGTTTTTGATAAATGAAAGAAGATCTGTTTCATATTTAGATATTGCCATAACATCGATCTCATCAAGATATCCGTTTGTAGCAGCAAAAAATATCATTATCTGTTCTTCAAACTGCATCGGAGAATATTGACTCTGTTTAAGTATTTCGATGAGGCGTTCTCCGCGTTTGAGCTGGGCTTGTGTAGCCGCGTCGAGGTCGGAACCGAATTTTGCGAAAGCCTCAACGTCGCGGTATTGAGCCAGATCAATCTTAAGAGATCCCACAACCTGTTTCATTGCCTTAATCTGTGCAGCGCCGCCGACACGCGAAACCGAATATCCAACGTCGATTGCCGGACGAAGCCCGGAATTAAACAGATTCGCTTCAAGAAACATTTGTCCGTCTGTAATAGAAATTACATTTGTCGGGATGAATGCGGAAATATCCCCAGCCTGAGTTTCAATAATAGGAAGAGCTGTAAGCGAACCTCCGCCTAATTCATCATTAAGTTTTGCCGCGCGCTCAAGAAGGCGCGAGTGAAGATAAAAGACGTCACCGGGATAGGCTTCTCTTCCGGGAGGTCTTCTGAGAAGAAGAGACATTTGTCTGTATGACCATGCCTGTTTTGTTAAATCATCATAGACTATAAGAGCATGCATTCCATTGTCGCGGAAAAATTCACCCATAGCACATCCCGAATACGGAGCGAGAAACTGCAGAGGAGCCGGGTCGGAAGCTGTTGAAGCCACGACAATCGTATATTCCATCGCGCCGAACTCTTCAAGGCGAGCCACTATATTCGCAACTGTGGACGCTTTCTGCCCGATTGCGACATATACACAGAAAACATCTTTTCCTTTCTGGTTTATGATAGCGTCGATACAAACCGCAGTTTTTCCGGTTTTTTTATCTCCGATGATAAGTTCGCGCTGACCTCGTCCGATAGGAATCAGTCCGTCAATAGCCTTTATTCCCGTCGCAAGAGGTTCATTTACTGATTTTCGGGTGAGAACGCCTGTCGCTTTTCTTTCTATGGGATATTTTTGCGTAGCTGCGATTGGACCTTTTCCGTCAATTGGTTCGCCGAGAGGATTAACGACACGTCCAAGCAGTTCTTTTCCTACTGGTACTTCTGCAATATTTCCGGTACGTTTTACAATATCTCCCTGTTTGACAAGATTTTCGCCGGTAAAGAGTACTGCTCCGACATTGTCTTCTTCAAGATTAAGAGCCATTCCGGTTACTTCGTTCGGGAAAATGAGAAGTTCACCGTTCATTACTTTTTCAAGACCGGAGATTCGCGCTATACCATCTCCGACAAGAATAACTTCGCCGGTTTCTTCAACTCCGCCATTGGAAGAATAATTTTCTATCTGTTGTTTCAAAACCTGTGCAATTTCATTTGATTTGATCTGCATGTTACCGCCCGTTATACCGATGAATTCATTATATGGTTTTTCATCCGGTCTAATGAACCGGATACGCTGTAGTCATAAATGATATTATCGATTTTAAGTATAAATCCGCCCAATATTGAAGGGTCTGTTTCACTGTAAATTTCATATTTGCAGTCAGGATGTAATTTCCGGATGAAATTCATAATCTGACCATTGTTTCTTTCTGACAATTCAGAAGAAGTTATTATTTTTACTGTAATAATCTTTCTTTGTTTTTTTTCGTAAATATTCCATTCGAAGCAGACTTTATCGAAAAGAGAAAATCTGCCATTGTCGATCATAACACTGAAGCAGTTGATCAAAAGACTGCTGAGATTATTTCTGTTATCTTCAATGAAAGCTTTTTTGGCTGAAGGTGAAAGAGAAGAAGACATGAGAAAACGCATTATTTTCTGATCGGACAAAAAATTCTTAGCAAAAAAACTAATTCCTGCGGAAACTTCGTCAAGTTTACCGAGCTTGACGGCAGTTTCGCAGAGAGCCTTTGCATATCTTTTAGAAATCAGTGACTTTTGCATCAGTTGATAAGCCTGTCTACAGTTTCTGAAATGATTCTGTCATTTTCTTCAGGAGTTAATGTACGCATCAGAATTTTCTGTGAAGCGAGTACAGTAAGCCCGGCTATATCCTTTCTTAGATCTTCTATGATGCGTCCTCTTTCAACCTCGACCTGATCGCGTGCCTGCTGAAGAATCATTTGTGTTTCAAGCTTAGCGGTTTCAATAATATCTGCACGGATTCTCTCGGCATTTCTTTTTGATTCGAGCATTATTCTGTCGGCTTCTTTGCGCGTATTAAGAAGAATTTCCTCGCTTTCGCGGATATTTTTTTCGGAATCGATGTTTGCTTTTTTTGAGCTTTCGATTTCGGTCTGAATCATTTCTTCACGTTCGCGTATTGTACGAAGAATCGGTTTCCAGAAAAATTTTGCAAAAATCAAATATGTTATCAGAAAACTGACAACAATTAGAATTGATAATCCGAGATTAAGAGATACCATATCTGCCTCGATTATTTGCTATTGTAAATTAAAAACGCTATAAGTGCGCAGAAAAAGGCAACACCTTCTACAAGCGCGGCTCCAAGAATCATTAGTGTCTGAATTTTAGATGCGGCTTCAGGCTGGCGCGCAACGCTCTCCATTGCAGATGATGCTATTTTTCCAATTCCTATACCTGCACCGAGAGCAACTATACCTGCACCGACACCGGCGCCTAAAAGTGCTAAGCCTGTTCCAATTTCCATAATAATCTCCTTATATTAATGTGATTCTTCCAGAGCATTGCCGATGAACATTGCCGAAAGAAGTGTAAATACATACGCCTGTAAAAATGCTACGAGTATTTCTAAAACATATATGAATACAGCCCCGAATATGCCCGGGATGATGACTCCGATATTCCAGCTGAGATTTGCGGAATTCCATCCGAGAAGAAGAAATGTAAGGATTACCGCGTGCCCTGCTACCATGTTTGCGAAAAGACGGATTGAAAGAGCGAAGGGTTTTGTTATAATCTGCATGAATTCGAGCGGAAACAAAAAGATATTCATTCCGATTACAGCCGGGGTTGCCATATCTCCTTTCTTAATGGGCATGAAAGTTTTCATGTAGCCGAAAAATCCATGTTTGCTGATGGCGGCAAATTGCCAGACGACTAAAACAACAAATGCAAAAGCTGAAGTTATTGATAAATTCTTTGTTGCCTGACTCATGAAAGGAAACAATCCGATGATATCCTGAATAAGAAGAAAGAAAAAAAGAGTGAGAAAAAAAGGAAGAAATTTATTATAGTCATGCGGCATTGCCGGTTTTACGATATCGTCGCGCACAAAAAGAACTATTGCTTCAACCATTTGACCCATAAAGCCTGTTTGAACCAATTTCTTTTTTTTGAAGTGTCTGAGTATTAAAACAAGAACTATAAATCCAATCCAGTAAAAAGCAAAATGATTGGTTAATGAAAAATTGAGAGTAAAAGATCCGACTTGTATGGGCTTGAATTGAGGAAGCTCGATTTTGATTCCCGGAAACTCCAGATAGCCATGATCTGAAAGATGATGCATTAGCGGATCCTGCTCGTGGGCTGGTTCTGTAGGTGTGCGGTAGGGCACGGCGGAAAGATTTGCAGAAAAAATCATAACCGCTATCATAAACAGAATTTTTATGCTCTGCCTTGATGTCATAAATCCCCTTTCTAGAGTTTATCTTTTTTTAACATAATATAAAGATAAATCATTGAAGCAGAAAAGCCCCATGCCGCGAATATAATTGTGAACAGGTGCCGGAAACCGAATTTATTATCGATCCATTTTCCGGCAAAAATCAAACTTAAAATCGCGAAGCATATTGTAAAAGCCAAACCGAGAACTTTGTCGAAAATCCTTGCGGATTCGTGACTGGAAGAAATCCTCTTCTTGGTTTCTTTCTGCATAATTAACCATAATTGAAAACGAATCATAAAGACAAGATTAATTTTGATTTAATTAAATAATTAACGGGGATGTTACAGTAAATAGAACATTTGAAAATAAATTTTAATTAAGAATTAAATAACGTTTAGTCGGGATGAATTTTCTGAAATTCGCTCTCCCCGGGAATCGAACCCGGGCACCCGGCTCCGGAGGCCGGTGCTCTATCCACTGAGCTAGGAGAGCCGAAAATTAAAGTTCTCTTTCTACGTTTCCTGCGTCAAGGAGATTTTATAATTCAATTAATTGCTTTAGCCGGACACACCGTACTGCAAATGCCGCAAAGGATGCATTCGGTTGATGTTACCGGTTTTCCTTCCCTGATATAACTCATGACGTCCACATCCATAGGACATGAAGAGCTGCATTTTCCGCATTCTATGCATTTCTTTCCTGAGGGAAATTTTTTTATGCGCGCAAAGCGCGACGGAATTTTCATTACAAGTGAAACTGGACACAGAATCTTGCAGAATGCACGCTTTTTGCCGAAAGCGAAAGCCAGTATTATTGCGGAGGCATAATAGAGGGCATTTCCGCAAATAAAAAGAATTAACTGATCGAATTTTGCTGTTTGAAAAAGGGTGATGTCGGAACCGAGTATATGACCCTGCATGTAGTCATATCCTGATTTGATGAAGAAGAACGGGATTAGAAGTGATGCGGCAAAAACCGGAATTTTAAATAAAGCGTATTTCGCCGGTATCTTACAGTTTGTTTTTATGGGAAGCCATTCGAGAACAGCCGCTGTCCAACAAGCCCATCCGCAGAAACCGCGTCCCCAGATGAGAGGGCCGAAAACTTTCGCAATGGCATAATGAATCAGTACTCTGGCAAATATTCCGGCTGAAACAAAATAAGCAAAATAGAAAACAGTTTCTTCGATCTGCATATTTTCTCTCTGCATGATGCCGAAGAAAACGATGAACAGCGGACAAATCATCAGAATCGCAATGCGTCTTCCGATGTCTGTAATTTTAAATTTAGCTTCTATTATCTGTCCTAAGCTGATGCAAAACCCGATGTATGAAAAGATAAAAAAGAATATCTTCCATATAGTAATACCAAGAATTACTGAAAGAGTGATTCCTATCAAAAATGGTATAAAGAATGAGAACTTTAATTTCACTTCAACACCGCCGTATTTTAGTTAGTTTAATCGGAAAGTGCATCGGTATATCACTTTCCATATGTTTATATAATGAAGTTTTTAATATTATTTATTCGAACAGGCAAGAAAAATTTGTAAAAATTTCAACATCTGCTTTGAGTTTTCTTTTTAAAGCCGGAAGAGTCATATCGTCGAGAAACATTCCGTCAAAATTGAGGCACGTGTCCGGCAGAATTATTTTATCAGCTTGAAAGTCCGATTGCTTTACAGCATGAATTATATCTTTTCCGCAAAGAAGTCCTGCTACGGTTACACTGCTTCCGAAAAGACGGTTTTCTGCAGCGATTATTTTTGCTGAAAGATTTTTTATTTTATCAAGTTCGGGCAGAAGATATTGATTGAGAACAGGAAAGAATGATTTTCCTGTAACAATCAGAAGATTCTTTTTTTGTTTAATCGATTTTGGGAAAGTTTTTTTTGCCCGCTTTAATTCTTCCAGAAAGAGACGTGTCATGCCGACGCCGTTTTCGTATTGTGAAAAATTTTCGTAATAATATTTACTTGGAATTTTCACTCCTGCTTTCAGATAGAATTCGTCGGCTGCAAAAACAAAACGGGTGTTTGATTTTTCAAGAAATTCTTTTTGAAGAGATTCAATCTGTTTTATTACTCCGGCTGATGTTTTTTCTGTAAAAGAATCAATGCTGAAAAGTTTATCGCGGTGACAGGTTTTGCCGACGGGAACTACAGCTACTGATAAAACGTACGGATGATGAGAATGAAGAAATTTCACTGTTTCTTCCAGAACCTTGCCGTCATTGATTTCCGGGCACAGAACGATTTGCGTATGCAGTTCAATTTTATTTCTTGTAAGAAAGCTGAGCTTTCTTTTGAAGCCGTCATCATAATTGATACCGAGAAGTTTCATGCGCACTTTTTTGTCTGCCGCATGAACTGAAATATATAAAGGCGAGAGATGCTGCTGTTTTATTCTTTTGAGATCTTCATCGCGGATGTTTGAAAGCGTAAAGTAGCTTCCGTAGAGGAATGAATATCTGAAATCTTCATCCTTGAGATATAATCCTTTTCTGAGACCGGTCGGATTTTGATCGACAAAGCAGAAGATGCATTTGTTCCCGCAATGTTTGATTTTCATGTCTTCGACATCGATGCCTTTATCGTAGGCGTCTTCTTCTTCGTCAAAGATTAATGAATATGTTTCGCCGTTGCGTCTGATGATATATTCGAGAGGAAAGTCTGTAGAATATAATTTATAGTCGAGATAATCCCTGACTTCCATGCCGTTGATGCTGATTATTTCATCGCCTGCAAGAAGACCTTTTCTATCGGCAGGTGACTTTTTTCTGATGTTTATTATTTTGATCACTAGTTAAGACTAAAATTGACGTGCATTCTGTCAATCAATTGAAGATTTAATATGCATAAGGAATATTTCCTTTACACGGACGAAGAAAAAGATATTCCGTCTTAGCATGAATAGAAACATATACCTGCTTTATAATTTTAAATTTTTCAGGGACTTCCTTCTGATTGCTCCCGTAATTATTCCCTTCTATAAAGCGAACAATCTTTCTGCTTTTCAGATATTACTGGTTCAGGCGGTTTTTTCGGCTTCAATGCTTATGTTTGAAATTCTATCGGGTTATTTTTCTGACAGATGCGGCCGGAAAAGAACTCTTACTGCGGGAGGAATCGCGATATGCGCGGGACTTCTTATTTACTGCTTTTCGTCGTCATTGATTTTGTTTATGCTTTGTGAAGTGTTTCTCGGTTTGGGTTTCAGCATGTGTTCGGGAACTGAATCAGCTCTTTTATATGATACTCTCAATGCAGACGGAAAAGCTTCTGACTACCGGAAGAAAGAAAGCCACGCGGAATTTTTTGCACGTTTAGGTGCGGCGCTTTCATCTGTTGCCGGAGGATTATTGGGTTCAATTTCACTGCGGCTTCCTTTTTATTTTAATGCGGCAAGTGCTGTAATGATTCCGCTTTCTGCGGCATTTATGCGCGACGTGAGAAAAGCCGAATCGCGCCGCTCTGGAGTGATGAAAGAAATAATCTCTGCGGTATTTTTCAGCATCCGACATCCTGCTATATTGAGCGCGGGTTTTATTTCAGGAGCTGTTTTGACATGCGGAATAATATCTATATGGGGATATTTTCTTATTCTGCCAGAACTAAAAATTCCGCTTTCGGCTTACGGATTATTGTTTTTCTTTTTTCAGACATCGTCTGCTCTGGGAGCGCGTTTCTCTCATTCTATTTCAACAATTATTGGAAAAAAGGGCACTCTTGCATTGCTGCTTGTCATTCCGCTTGTTTATGCTTCGGTTGCGTTTTTTAAATATGCCGTGATTCTTGCATTTCTTCAGTCCTTTTTGTGGGGTGTCGCGACTCCGTTTTTTCTGGATATTGTAAATTCGAAAGCGGAAAGCTCCATAAGAGCAACCGTTCTGTCGACGGTAAGCATGGGATCGAGAATTTTATATGTTGCTATCGGGCCGGTTTTCGGTCTGGTTGTTGATGCTTTCGGTGTACCTAAAGGATTTCTTTTTCTTTCGGGAATATTTATTTTGTGCGCCTCTGCGGGTCTTTTTATATATCTTGCAGGCAGAGAGCGGAATTGATTTATTTATATTTTCGTAAGGTTTGGCATTAATAATGGTTGAAAAGAAATTTGCGCAGGTTTAATATCATTCAACCGGGAGGCATTATGAATTTGCGCCGAATAATAACAGTTGCTGTTTTTTTATCATCAGGCGTGCTTTATTCTGCCGACAGATCAGTTTTCGAAGATCTAGACAAACCGCCGGAAGGGGCTTATGCCGGTCAGATATTTGCAGGTGCTTCGCTCGGAATGGGTCTCGTCTCCGGTTCGATTATCAAAGCTGAAAAAGATTTTGTAAGCGGCACGACTTATAGTTTTGAAGAATCGGAAGTTACAAAAAAGGTCGAACTTCAACATTATTCATTCGCTTTTTCGATCTTTGGCGAATATATGCCGCTGGATCATTTCGGCGTTAAGGGAAAACTTGCGCGGGCGATGGTGGCGCAAAAATCGACATTCGGCGCGGATTTTCCAAACGAGCAGGGGTTTCTTCTTAAAACATGGAATATTACATTTGCTCCGGTATACCATGTTACTGTGAGACGCGAGTGGGACGTAACGATTGCGCCATTTCTCGGATATTCAATAGGCACATTTAACGCAATTCCTGTAGCAAAAGGTCTTTTCGATTCAATTGATGCAAAAACCAGCCAGAGCAATAATTCGTTTATATTCGGTATAGAAGTATCAGGTGTTCTTTATTTCAGCGGAGGATTTTTTATGTCTATCGGAGCCGAGTGGACAAGATATAAGATCTCTGTTGATAATGACATAAATCGCACAAGCCCGTCCGTGCTCACATATAATAACGGATCAAAATCAGGAAATATTGATACTTATATTATTCAGATATCTGCGGGATATGCGTTCAGAAATTGATATTTCTGGCGTAAGATTTTCCTGAGAGTCAGGAATACAACACAAGGCTTCGCCTTATGAATTCCTTGTCTGCATGGATCATGCAATGATATCAAAGGGTGTTTCACACCCTTTACCCGGTTTTCGCATGGTCTCATGCGATAAGATCAAAAGGGACCGGGCTTCAGTCGCCAGCCCCGCCCCTTTTGAAATCCCCGCCCGCTCTTTGTCGGGCGAATTCCTCGCACCGGCTTTGCCGGATGCTGCGGTCGCCCGAGTTGTATTCGGCTTCGCCGAATGGTTTAGGGCTTATTCTCTCATTCATCTTTTGCTGAAGTGCTTTGTGCACTTTGTACTTCTCAATAACTAATACGTATTTAATTTTGTTTTTTTCACTGTTTTGAATATTTTTTATTATTTTATGAAATAAATCATATTTGCGAAGTCATATAGAACCCTTCTCGAACCCTTCTATAAGGATGTCCGTTAAAAGGATGCCTGGAAAAGCCGATGGGATATCTCAAGTCTCATTAATTAATATTCTTTCATTCGTTTATTACTGAAGTGCTTCGATAATATTGATAGAAAGCCCTCTCCCTTTTACCATTAAATTAACCAATTTATAATTACTTTTTTGGGAGAGGGCACGCGGCAGCGGGGTGAGGGCACAGAATGTTTTGTTCGCTTCGAACAGTAAACGCGTAATTCTTTCTGCGTCATATGGTTTATTTTGAGTTTGACAGGCTTAAAAAGATTTATCATAAAGATTTTTGTGATGATTGAAGGCTGATGATTTCCCGTGTTTGTCGGGAGTTTTGGATTGAGAGTGCGAGGATTCAAAAGGATTTAAGAATCAATTTGTCTTTTTGATAGTTGAGTGTCGTAAATTACTTCATACGTGGCAGGATATGTGACAGAAGGGTCAGATATATGTGGTTGTGCGATATTATTTTTTAGAGGTGTACAAATGAGAAAATTCTTAATGTATTTATTTGATCCCGTTAAATTTTTATTACTCGTATTTACAATTCTATATGGTTATTTAATAAAAATTTGTTTTGGTAATCATATATTTAAGTATAAATTTAATGAACCAATAATGAAGTTTGATTCAAAAGATGAAAGAACAAACAAAGTGACATATTTTCAACATGAAACTTCTTTCAATGTTGTTATATCCTTTTGTATAATTCTATTATTATTAAATGCCGCAGTATATTTGATAAATCGAAAAATCATTATTATAAATAACGAACATTTTCATTGCATCTACAACTCACTACTGTTATACCTAGAATATGTTTTCAAATATAATCCAATAGCTCTTTCCTTTTTATTGATTATGATAGTATTCTATGATAAAATATTATATTTTGTGTTGTTTAAAATCTATAATTTCATGGTTGGGATAATCCATTATTTGTCATTTAAAAACTAACGTCGCACAACTGCGTGTAAGCACTGCGCTTCGTGCTCACTTCGTTGCGTGCGGTGCTCGGGCTTCGCCACATTGGCCTGCGGCCAACGTTGCCTATACGCGTACGTTAGGCGCAAGCAATTTGATATTTTAATAAAAGGAATTCCATATGCCAATAAGGGTAACTTTAGATTCCAACGTTTGGAGGCTTGTTTCTGACCCAGAAAGGCATCCGAAAGAACCAAATATTGAAAAATATAATTTTATTCGAAAAAAAATAATATCACGAGAAATCATACCATTTATTTCTGAAACCATATTTACACTTGAAGGAATTCAAAGAAAGAATAGAAAAGTATTCTTTGGTAGCTACGAAGCAGAACATTCTTTTAGTCAAATTGCAACAAGTGACAATTTATCAAAAATGACATTTACTATTGAACCAAATTTGACTATACATCCCGGAAATAATGATTTTTTAAACCACTATTTAGAAAAAGCCTTAGAAATAGGTTTCTTATTGCTTAAAGATTTGCGAATTGCTATGATTGTCAGTCCATCTATTAAAGATGCTTATTTTGCTCCATATCCGAATAATGATATACATGCATATGTTGAAAAATGCGGCGAAATCGATAGAAAAATGGATGCTGCGAACTGTGGTATAATTCATATTCAGAAAATTGGAGAACGATATCAAGAATCAAATAATAATTGGATTGGTGGTCTTGATAATTCAGGAGAAGACGAAGATATTCCAATTACTAAAGCTATAGCAGAATGGGCAGATGGTGATTCTGTAGCGATGCATATTGCTTATCAAAATGATTATTTTTTTACACTTGATAGAGCTAAAAGCGGAGGAAGTGAGTCTGTATTTAGCAATAAAAATATAGAATGGCTGAAACGAGACTATGGGTTCAATTTAGTAAATCTCGATGAATTAATTGAAATCATTGATAAATAATTGCCTGCGCCTAACTGCGTATAAGCGCTCCGCTCCGTGCTCACTTCGTCGCGCGCGATGTTCGGGCTGCGCCATATTGGTTCACATGTGTATGCTAACGACGTCTTCCCCCTAATGTCAGGATAGTTGTCGACTGAAGAGTAAGAGACGCTTATGATAAGGCTCCAACCTGTTGATAATTTTTACTTGATTAATAACGTCGCATAAATATATTTAAAGCATAATATTATTGAGCCTGCATGTTCAGGAGTTGTAGACAAAATAGTAAAAGTAGTTGGCGCCATGTTTCTTATATTTGTTCAGTATTTCTTTTACAAAGTTGAAGAACGAAACACAAATATTTCTACGATTATGGAGGTGCCAATGAATAAAAAAAAGGTATTTGATAACTTGATTAAAGCGTTTCTCCTTTTTCTGTTTTCTGTCGGTACCAATTTACTTGCTGCCATTTGTCTGCAGACTCAATAATACTATAAATCGGCAGTGTTCCTAATAATATCGGCTAAAATGTTGCATTCGGAGTTTGTCTCGCTTGAGTTTCGCCACATTATAATTTACACCTGCCTGCTGATTTTTATCCGCTTTAAATCATTCGGCGTCTCTCCTAACTGCAAAAGGAGTCTTTTCTATGAGCAAACTTTATTATCTGCGATGCTTCAGAAGTTCATATCGATTTTAGTTATTAGGAGATTCTCCGGGTCTTTTACTGACTTAAAAAATCCGCCGTCAAATCATCTTGAGCAGTTGAAAGGTGACAGAAAAGGAGAATATAGTATTAGAATTAATGATCAATGGCGGATATGTTTTGAGTGGGATAACGGCAACGTTAGAAATGTTGATATAATCGATTACCACTGAATAATACGGGGAAATATAATGAAAAGATTAAAAAACATACATCCCGGTGAAATTCTCAATGAGGAGTTTATTAAACCGCTTAATATTTCTGCATATAGAATTTCAAAAGAAACAAATATTCCTCAGACAAGAATATCCGAAATTCTTAAAGGAAAACGGAAAATCACGGCTGATACCGCACTTAGATTAAGTAAGTTTTTCGGCAATTCCCCTAATTTCTGGTTAGGTTTACAAAATGATTTCGATCTTGAAGAAGAGCGATTACAAATAGGAAACGAATTATTAAAAATACATGAGTTCAATGTTGAAAATACTCCGACTCGAATTCATGCATAATTGCGATAACTGAAGATGGTAGGGGAATGCTGCGCCGGGGATACCGTTCCATTCCTTGACTTTCTCTTGACAACAGTTATATTTAATATAACTGTATGATTGAAAGCGGGGTTTTATGGAAGTTGTTATTAAAAAATGGGGGAATAGTCTCGGTGTCGTTATTCCCAAAGTTATTGCCAATGATTTTAACCTTAAAGACGGATCTTCCGTCGAAATTGAAAACAGCAATGGCAATATCATTATTTCTCCCAAGCGCAACAATCTGACCGATATGCTCAGCAGGATTAACAGTTCGAATATTCATGATGAAGCAGACTTTGGCCAGATATCGGGAAAAGAAATATGGTAAAAAAGTATACTCCAGACAAGGGCGATCTGGTCTGGCTTAATTTTACTCCTCAGTCAGGACATGAACAAAAGGTGGAAACGTCCTGCTCTTGTAACTTTTCATATCGTATCTTCGGGATGTCGAATAATATCAGCTTTAGTAACTACTTCGAATCATTAATCTTTTTAAATGGGTGTATTTCATCGTAAATTGCTTTTATAACTAATTTTCCTGATTTGTCAATGAAGCCGTATTTGTTTCTAATTTTAACATAGGCTAATCCGTCAGAAAATGATTTTGCTTCATCGTAAATTGGTTTAATAACAAATTTTCCTGATTTGTCAATGAAACCGTATTTGTCATGAATTTTAACATAAGCGAATCCTTCAGAAAAATTTCCGGTGTAATCGTATATTGGTTCAATTGCAATATTTCCTTTTTTATCAATGAAACCAAATTTGCCATTATCGTTGAATGAAGAAAGATCCTCAGAAAAATTTATTAAATATACATATTTTGGTTCTACAATAAACTTTCCTGATTTATCAATTATACCTATCCTATTATTTAATATGGCTGTTGCAGTATCAGAATAGAATAATATTTTATCTTGAAATATCGGCTCAAATATAATTCTTCCGCTTTTGTCAATTAGCCCCCAACAATTATTCGATTTTATGCTGAAAAAGTCATTATATAATAAAAGTTCATCATATATTGGTTTTACAATGATTTCACCGCTTTTATTAATAGCGCCATATTTATTGTTCAGTATAACTTTAATTACCCCATCATTGATCTCTGATGGGATGGTATCATAAATCGGTTTAACAATTATATTGCCATTTAGATCGATAAGGCCCCATTTCCCGTTTAATGCATAATATATTATTATCTTTTTATATTTATCAATATATTCTAAATGAATCGAGTCATATCTAGGTTTTGCAATTATTTTACCTGTACTATTGATAACACCAAATTTGTCTTTTAAACCAACTTTGAAAAGTATTTCACAGTTTTCATTAGAAGTACAAACCTGATTAGAAATTCGGTAAATGGAATCAAAAATAGGTTTTGTAATAATTTTGCCCGCTCTATCAATAAGCCCCCATTTCCCGTTCAATTTCATTTCTGATAATCCCTGTGAAAAATATAAAGAAGATTCAAATTGAGGTTTTATAATAATATTTCCGGACTTATCAATAACCCCCCATTTTTTATTAATAATTACACTGGCTAGTCCTTCATTAAAACTATAAAGCACAGGGAAATATGGGGCAAAAACCGGGTTAATAACCATTTTCCCTGTTTTATCAATAAATCCCCATTTATCGTTAATTACAACTGCTGCCATCGATTCCCAGAAATTTAATGCAAATTGATATTTTGGTTCTGCAATTATTTTTCCAGTATTATCGATAAATCCCCATTTCTCATTTAATGTAACACAAGCAATCCCTTCACGAAAATAAAACGGTTCTTGATTGTCATAAACCGGTTTTATGATATATTTACCTTTTTTATCAATAACTCCCCATTTTCTGTTTAATCTTATTTCCGCTAATCCATCGGTAATTTTATAAAATGGATGTTGCATATCATTAGAATCATAAATCGGATCAGCGACAACTTTTCCTGTTATGTCAATAATGCCCACTTTATCATTAAGAGACATGTATGCCATCCCGTCTGTAAAAGGAGATATTGAATCATATAATGGCTTAACAATGACTTTTCCAAATTGGTTACTAATACCGCATTTGTCATTTAGTTCATGATATATTAATCCTTTGTCAAAATATATATGATCATAAATGGCTGGTATAATTGTTTTTCCGGATTTATTAATAACGCCATACTTATTTCCGATTTTAACTATAGCTAGTGCCGTATTATTGCCTGCCGAAGATGGTTCGGCAGAAAAGCTGTTAGTTGTAGATAGAAGAATCGTTAATACGATTGCTTTATATGTTAAGTCGATCAAGGATTTCATTATCTAGTTCCTTTTGTCTTTATTTCCCAAACCAATAACAACTAATAATGACATTAATATAATGTTTTTAATTTTTATTCCTATACTATTATCGATTGATTTTATGCTCGGCAATTCATTGTAGATTTGTTAAAAAATCAAAAATATAATCTTTCCATTTGTCATTCAATATTTCAGGTATAATTAGTTTTATATTGCAAGAGTTTTTTTATCTAAAATGTTGTGTCTTTTGGTTTAGATTAATATTTTCAGAGAAAGATATCAGGAGAATAGTGTCATTGTTCAGAATTTGAAATATAAAAACAATGATATGGACAGAAGGCCTTGCCTTTCACGCTTTTCTCGGAACAGTTGTTCCATGAACATAATTCATCAGAATAACCGCCTTTTGAAGATGCGAATAAATCATATTTGATTCCATCATAATCTATCTTTTCCCAGTCGGTAACATCTTTTATTTTTACTGCAATAGATATTTCGTACTTGTCCCATACATCAATTGACCAATGCTGACCGCAGAATTTACATCTATACAATATCTTGAATATTTTGGTGTTTTCAAGATGTTCTAATCTGCTCTCAAAATTCTTAGGCAAATCAGATAAATAAGAAAACTCTTTCAGTTCGTCACAATCGCATTTCATCATTTTACCTTTATGCCGTTTATTTTCAAAAGTCATTGTCTAAGGGAAAACAGATTTCTTCTCAGAATTTCTAATTCTAATCTTCAATTATTAAATTAATATTCTGGAACTCCAGTGCCTCAGAAATATTTCTCAATATAATATCTTTTTCATTTAATAATATTTTCTGATTATTATCCCATTTGTTCAACGAACCGGATTTAATAATAATTCCGTAATTATCGTTACTCATACCGTCTTCGATAAATAATGATATTTTTCGATCACCCTCAATATATTCTGCAGTATAACGTCCTGTAAATAAAAAAGAAAAACCTTCATCGCTTTCGACCCATTGTTTATTTTTCCATTTTAACATACTTCCCTCAAACAATCTATAACTTGCTCACTTGCTTAATTTATTCTCAGTCCGGATATATTTCATGTTATTTATAATATGCTCCTGAGAGCCATCTATAAGTTGTATTTGGGAAAATTGATAGCAGTTTTCTTTATATTAGGGATGGAATCAAAACTAGCGTCGATGGCTTGAATTCAGCAGATCTTTTCATAAAAAAGTGTCAGGCGAATAGTGTGCCCTAAGGTCGCCGAGTGAACGCGAAGCGTTTGTATCGAGGTGACCATTTCTTAATCTTAAATCCTGAAACAGATTAAGTTACGCGTTTGCTGAGCGCAGCGAACAAAACGCGTAATGATATTATAAGATGAATAGTTGTTATTACTCCAAAGTGCGAAATCACCTCGAGTTAAGAAGAATGATGAGAATAAAAACAGAATTTGCCGAAGGCAAATTTAACTCTGATCGGAGCGCAGGGGTTCTGTCTGAGCCGAATCCGCTGAAAGCGGTTCGGCGAGTTCTGCGCGACAAAGAGCGTGAGGGGGTTGCAAAGGGGCGAGAGTCGGCGACTGAGACTTTCGCCCCTTTGATCTTCTGCATGAGACCATGCGAAAAAAGGATTACAAAAGCGCCAGCCTTTGTTTGTATCCCGAATCTCGGGAAAAGATTCCAAAGTATGCAGGAACGAACCCTGCAAAGCGATGCCTTCAATACGCGGCAGGAAGTCGCAATATAAGGCATCGCAAGAAGTCTTTGTTTGTATTCCGACACTCGGATAAAAGGTGCGGAGTACCTTTTAAATTGAAAACAATCTATATGCGTTAAGCGTGCACCACTTGTCGGGTTTTCCTTTTTTTATGCCGAGCAGTGAATGTACCGTTCCGTGCGTATCGGCTTCGAGCTGAAATTTGCCGGATGAGTTCTGTTTAGAAACTATTTTATTGAAGTAAGGAATTATTCCGTCGTTGAGCTGGTTTTCTTCGGCAAGAAGTTTAAGTATAGAAAGTAAATCCGTCTGTGACAAAACCGGATATATTATTTTTGAGAAATCATCATTGCAGTAAATTCCCTTGCGTTCATTCTTTAAAGTGAACACCGCGTTTTTCAGAAACTTAATTCCCTTTTTTATTTCAAGATGATATTTGTTGTAGATGTTCTTGTAAGGTATCAGCGCTCCTAATACGCATGCAGTGGCGATTATGCTTGATGGAGTTTTAGCATCGTCTTCACGTAAAAGACCCCCGCCGGTTTTTCCGGTAAAATAAAGTTTGATGCTGTCTTTGAATCCCGCAACGGGAGAGTAGAGCCATCCACCGTCATGGCGCTGAATTGACAAGAGCCACTCCGCGCATGTGTGGATTTCATCTCCGCTATAGCCGCTTTTGATAAGTGATCTTAATATTGAGCCCGTCCATCCCGCGCATGGTGTTCGCGGTTTCCATTCGGGAGAAAACCCTTGTTTGCTAACAAATGATTTTTCAATTATTCTTTTGATTAGCGGCTGAATGAAGCTTTCTTCGGCGCGCATTGCGCTTTCTGCGGCAAAAGTAAAATATAGAATAGAAGAATTCAGAGACTTGAAGGATTTGCTGTTGAAAGTTTTTTCGAAATAAGATGCAGCTTCTTCGTAAGAAACGGAATAATCTTCGTGAAGTATTTCTGTGACGGTCAGGTTTCTGATTATAGGGTCATTTCTTTCGAGCAGCCAGTCAATGACGGGCTGCTTAAAATAAGGATTCATTGTGCTGTAAATTTTCCGAGATTAGCCTGAATTGCCGGATTAGTTTTATCGGCTTCAGCCGCTTTTTTTATCATTTCTGCAGCTTTGTCTTTTTTGCCCTGCGCAAAATAGCTTGCAGCAAAGTTATTCATAATTTCCGGCGAAGAAGGGTTTACGGAATATGCTGTAGCGAATGCGATTTCCGCTTCGGGATATTTTTTAAGCATCATGAAAGTTTTTCCAAGTTCATTCCATGCCGCGTACATTTCGAAATCAGCAGAAGTCGCTTTTTCTAAAAGTTCCTTTGCGCCCCAGAAGTTTCCGAGACCGTAACGGGCTTTTCCTATTATATAATAAGCCATGGCATTGTTTTTTTCTTTTTCTGCAATTTTCTGACCGACTCTTACAGCATCGGTATATTTTTTCATTTCAAGATAAACGAGACCGACATCAATCAATGCATTTGTGTCATTCGGTCTTATCTGAAGGCATCTTCCGAGATGCGAGAGCGCGTTTTCGTATCTTTTCATTTTCCAGTGATTATGGCCTGCGAGAAAACGGAGTTTGTAGTTGGGAGAATCTGCAGTCATATCTTTTGAAGCATCAAGTTCTTCCCCGATGATTTTTAGAGAGTCATCATATTTGCCTTCTGTAAAAAGCTTGAGAGCGGAATTGTAGTCTGCAAATAAAGGAAAAGCCGTGATGCAGAAAATTACCGGAAAAATGATCTTTTTCATTATAATACTCCTTGAACATGAAAAGCATCGGCTTTTGGCGGTCAAAGCGTCAAGAAATTTTTGGTTTGACCTGAGCTCATTGCGCTTTTTGAATAAGACAGGCATTGCCGTTTGAGGTTCATTATGAAATTTAAACTTTGTCTGATTTCTTTATCTTTTTGTTTTATTTCTTCGGTTGTTTATTCCGTACAGAAAAGCCCCCATAATCTAAATGCGGAACCTGTTGAAGGAAGTCCGGGCCGTTATTTGCTTGCAATAAAGTTTAAATCGGTAGACAGAGTTTCTGTAAGTACAATGCTTCCTGCTGAATCTTCCGGTAGAAAGCATGAGACGGTTATTCTTCCGCGAAATGAATGGAATTATGATGACAAAACGGGTTTGATAGAAGTTAAAAGAAAAATTGATGATTCTTTATACATCGTAAGAGCAGAAGGTAAGTTTGAGACACCTTTGCGTGTTAAGGTTACGGGCGGAGAAAAAGCTTCTAATATCAGATTTGTTTATAATGGAAAAATCGGAAAAGCTGGAACGGATTTTTCTTATGATGAAAAAATGAATGAGATAAAACTTTTCCCGTGTGTTACTGGAGATGAAAAATACATGCTCCAGTATTCAACATCGAAGGGAGCATGCAGCATCGGTTCGATGAGTTCTTGTGATATGACAAGAGAGATTCGCGCATATTTTGAATGGCCGTTAGACGGAAACGCTCGTGCAATTGACAGCTCTTGCCGCAAATTTAGCCCCGTAAATGCGTCTTTCAGCGGAGTATGGCTGGTTCATCTTCTTCCTAAGCATAATGGTTATTTTGGAAAAGACATAATAAAAGACTTCAAGTGGGATGAATCTGCAAATACGCTTATACTTCCTGAACCAGTTGACCTTGATAAATATGATGTTTATGTTTTCGGAGAAGAGAAAAACCAGCATAATTAATTTGCCAATGTTTGGATTTTGTGCGATAATATGTGAGAGGTAAGAATGAATACGATTAAAGTTGAAGGAACTGATAAAGGACATGTACTTCTTCTCGGTTTGAGTACCTGCATCTGGTGCAAAAAAGCCAAGGAATTTCTTGAGTCCAATAATGTTCAGTTTGAATATGTTTTTGTGGATCTTCTCGAATCCGAAGAAAAAGACAAAGTCAAGGAAACACTCAAGAAATGGAATCCGGCTTGTTCGTATCCCACTCTTGTTCTGAATAATTCATCGTGCGTGGTCGGATTTGACGAAGAGAAAATCAAGCTGGAGCTTTTAATATGAGTTCAGAAGTTTCAGAAAAAGAGACGGAGGATCTTTATAAAAAGATCAAATCTGCGGCTGATTCAGGCGGTTATATTCTTAACCCAGATAATTCATTTACGCTTGCATTGATCGAAGGGCTTATAGTAAACGAAAAGCGCTACGGCTATCAGGCGTGCCCGTGCCGTTTGGCTTCGGGAACAAAAAATGAAGACCTTGACATAATTTGCCCGTGCGACTACAGAGATCAGGATATCAATGAATTCGGAGCCTGTTACTGCGCTTTATATGTGAACAAGGCTGTTGCGGAAGGAAAGCAGAAGCTTAAGCCTGTTCCGGAAAGGAGAAGCGCGGAAAGAAAGGATTCATCTGCGGATACGGTTTCAACAGCGAATTTAAAATATCCCGTTTGGCGTTGTACTGTATGCGGATATATTTGCGCGAGAACCAATCCGCCGGAAATATGTCCTATTTGCAAGGTTCCGAAGGAAAGATTTGAAATATTTATGAAATAAGGAAGAAACATGAAAAAAGTCATTGCTTTATGTCTTGTGATGCTTGCTCTTGAATGCACAGCAAAAAAAATCGATTATAAGGATACTATGTACGCAGAAATTGTCACAAACCACGGAAAAATCAAACTCGAGCTTTGGCACTCGAAAACACCTATTACGGTAGAAAATTTTGTCGGACTTGCTTCCGGAACAAAAGAGTGGACTCATCCTGTTTCAGGTGAAAAACTCAAGAAGAAGTATTATGACGGTCTCATTTTCCACAGAGTCATAAAGGATTTTATGATTCAGGGCGGATGTCCTCTCGGAAAAGGAACCAGCGGTCCCGGTTACAACTTCGAAGACGAATGTTTTGATAAAAGCAAGGCAACAGAAATTAAGGGAAATTTTACGACTGACGAAGAGGCGATGCTTGTTTTCAATCAGATTCTTCTTCCTTACTTTCAGGCAAATGGCGCTAACGCGGATAAAGATCTTCTTGCAATTGTAAACGAATGCCAGCAGAAGCAGTCTGCAAAACCGCTTACAAAACATCCGGTTGAATTTTATAAAGAAAAAACAAAGCTAAACGCTGCTGTAATGACGGGCGGAGAGCTTATCGCGAAAATTGAATACGGAACAATATGTATGGCTAATGCCGGACCTAACACAAACGGTTCACAGTTTTTTATCGTAACCAAAAAAGACGGCTGTGACTGGCTTAACGGCAAGCACACTGTTTTCGGAAAAGTTATCGAAGGAATGGATGTTGTCGAAAAAATTCAGTCTCTCAAAACAGCTCCGGGAGATAAGCCTGTTGAAGATGCTGTTATAGAAGAAATAAATATTCTGGATAAGTAATTCGGCGGCAGGATAAATTATGGATGGATTGACTCCGAACGAAGAATTCATAGAGATGATGAGGTCGGAAAAAATCGCCGACCAGACCATCATCGATGCCTTGGATAAAAAAGTCTATGATATGAGAAATCTGATCGAGGTTGGAGCAAGTTTATCCTCCAATCTCGAATTCAATTCTCTTGTTGATTCCATCCTTTACAGCTGTATCGGTCAGATGTTCATAGAGAAAATCGCTATCATGCTTGAAATAGATATCGACAATCCGAATTTTATGATCGTGAATAAAAAAGGTTATCCGGCGGACACCATTTCGCCGGCACTTCTTCTTCCGGGTGATTCACCGCTTTCAATTTATCTTACAGACAACCCAGTCCCTGTTGAATATGAGTCCCTATACGAACATGCCGAACTTGTCAGAGATTTGAATATCCTGAAATCGCTTGAGCCGAATCTACTTGTTCCGATGAAATCCAAAAACTCCCTCAATGGAATTATTATTATCGGAAACAAAATTCAGGGCGGACTCTTTTCTTCCGATGAGCGCGAATTTCTGCGCGGACTCGGACGCTTTGCGTCAATTGCCGTTGAAAATTCGCGCCTTTATCAGATGGCAACGATGGATAGAATGACTAAGCTTTATATTCATCATTATTTTCAGCAGAAACTTTTGGATGAAATTAAAAATGCAAACAGATACAAAACGCCATTGAGCGTATTTATTTCGGATATAGATCATTTTAAAAAATTCAATGATACCTACGGTCATCAGCAGGGCGACATCGTCCTGAAAGAAGTTGCGGTGATTTTTAAAGAAGCTTTCAGAAAGCTTGATGTTCCGGCAAGATACGGCGGTGAGGAATTTGCCGTAATTCTGCCTGATACCGATATAGAAAAAGCCGTAATGATCGCTTCACGCTACAGAAAAAGAGTTGAGGCATATGAATTTACGGGACAGAAGGAGCCTCTGCATGTAACTGTCAGCATCGGCGTTGCGCAGTATGATCCAAACAGGGATTTTGAAAAGAGAGATATAATCGAACGTGCCGACAAAGCTTTATATAAGGCAAAAGAATCCGGGAGAAACAAAGTGGCGGCTTCAAAATGATTTCGGATAATTTTGAATCAAAAAGCAAATTCGAACAGGCATATTATTTTGAAATGCAGGGCAAAACCGAGGAAGCTATTCACCACTATGCGGGAATTGGAAAGGATGAGCCGAGACACAGGGAAGCCTTGCTTTCAATGGCTGCTCTTTATTCTAAATTAAACAGAACGATTGATTCGCTTTTTTGTTTTGAAAAGGCCGTTTCAATAGAACCTGATTATCTTTCTATTTTCAATATTGGAAACATTTACTACAAACTGTCTGATTATAAAAAAGCGGTTCTTTTTTTTGACCGGGCGCGCGGAATGAGAGAAAATTTCATGCCGGCGAAGCTGATGCTTGGTCTCGCTTTCAGCAGAATGAATAATTTTACCGCAGCAGAGTCTTGCTTTCATGAAGTTCTTACCGTGTCGCCTGCAAACGAAGTTGCGCTTATCGCGCTTTCAATGCTGAAATACGAACGCGGTGATTTTGAAAGTTCGGAAGAACTTTCAAATAGAATTCTTCTTATTAACCCTTCTAATGTTACGGCAAAAAAACTCCGCTACAAGGTTCTTCTTAATCTTGGCCGCATCGAAGAATCAAAGGAAGAAGTTCTGGATCTTTCAAAAACCGATAAAAAATATACCGATTATTCGGCTTATGTTTCCGCGCTTCCTCTTGAAACTTTTTCGGACAAGTACGGTACGATGGATTCGAAGATTGAAACGCTTGAAAAAAAAGCCGAAGAAACCCATGATCCGAAAACAATGGTTTCTCTGAGTTTATGCTATCTTCTGCGGGGCGATTCGGATTCTGCGATTGAATTTTTATATAAGGCCAGAGAAGTTTCTTAGCCCCGCGTGATGATGAAAAAGATTACCGTTCCGGATGATATTCTTTCCGTTGCACACAATGCCCTAATTTGTGATGAATTGACTTTTGTTTCTTACAGAACAAGTCTGAAGTGCGAAACCGTCAGTGCAGTTTTAAAATCAGATATTCTTGTTTATATTATAGGCGGTGAAAAAGAGATTCTGCGCGAAGGAAAAACTTTTACCGTCAAAAAAAATGAAATCGCGCTTATAAGAAAAGGCGCATGTCTAATGAAACAGTACTCCAAGGATGAAACATATTCAGCCCTCATATTTATTTTAAGCGGAGATTTTCTTTCTGAATTTTCAATGCGCTATGGAGAAAACCTAGATTGCGGACAGAGTTCTGAAGAAAAAGTTTTCTGTGTGAAGGCTGGTCAAAGAATAAAAAGCTGTATTGATTCTCTTTTTCCGTATTTTTACGAAAAAGGTAAATTTGAAAAAGATATCGTTAAAATTAAGTTTTATGAATTGATGCTCAATTTTTTCGAAGCGGATCCGGCGGCATGCTCTCTCCTTTTTGAAAAAGAAACGAATAATTCTTTCCGAATCAAAAGCGTTATGGAGAAATCGTTTCTCGAAGATATCGGTCTTGAGACTATCGCAAAACGCTGCGGAATAAGTCTTTCAAAATTTAAAAGTGACTTTGAAAAGAACTTCAAAACAACGCCGCATAAATGGATTATAAACAAACGTCTTGATCTGGCTGAAAAAATGCTCAAGGCAACTGACAAAAAAATCATTGAGATATGCCAGGATTCATTTTTTCCAAGTCAGTCTAATTTCTCTGTTCTGTTTAAAAAACGATACGGTAAAACTCCGCTTGAATATAGACGCAAATCAACAAAAACTTTTTCAGATAAAAAAATAACCGAATAGAAAAGAAATCTTTTTATGAATATCTCATTGTTATTTAACGGTTAGATGTTTCCGGCAAGCCGTTAAATAATAGTTTTGATAGAGAGGTTCTATGAAAAAAATGAATTTTGCAAAAGTAATGTTTTCGTTATTGCTGATTTCACAATTGTTGTTTTCGGCAGAAGCAGGCAAAATCGCCGAATCAATAAAATGGTATGGTCAGGCAGCCGTATCGATGACACTTGAAGGAAAAAAGATTGTCATTGATCCTCTGCATATTCCAAAAGTTGAATATGCGGATATTGTTTTAATTACGCACAGCCATGAAGATCATTTATCTCCAGCGGATATGAAGAAAGTAGTCGGCCCTGACACGATTATTGTGACAGCAAAAGAATCAGAAGCTGCGATTAAAAAGCATTTCAATAATAAAATCATTTCATTATTGCCGGGACAGAAAATCGGTATCGGTAAAATGGAAATTAAAGCAGTTGCCGCTTATAATATCCGTAAAGTTAAGTTTCATCCAGCTGAAAAGAAATGGCTTGGATTCATTATTACTTCTGACGGAATTAAAATATATCACACAGGGGATACTGAATTTATTCCGGAGATGAAAGCGATAGATGCCGATATCATAATACTGCCGCTTGGACAGACATATACTTTTGATAGCGTTGATGAAGCCGTTAAAACCGCGATTGAAACAAAGTCGGAAATTGCTATTCCGGTTCACTACGGTGAATATGAAGGTACGCTTGAAGATGCCAAGCAATTTGCTGATAAACTTAAGGGAAAAATCAACGTGATTATAAAGGATAAGGAAAATGAAAGGTAAAACAGCTGAGGATAAATTTAAGAACGGTTATAATTGCTCTCAGGCTGTGTTCTGCAGTTTTTGTGAAGAATTCGGCTGTGATGAAAAAACCGCACTTTCAATTGCGACGGGTTTCGGCGGAGGATTCGGGCGGCAGGGAATGATCTGCGGATGCCTTAGCGGTGCGGCGATGGTTATAGGAATGAATTACGGTAATGAATCAAAAGGAGATCCTGATGTGCGGAACAGAACTTATGACAGGATAAAAGAATTTTCTGAGAAATTTGAGCAGAAATTCGGTGAAATAAACTGTGCCGATATAATCAAACTCAGGCTTGATAAACCTGAAGACAGACAAATAGCCGCAGATAAAAATATTTTTGCTCTTAAATGCTCTGCGATAGTGAGAGAGACTGCGGTGATGCTTCAGGAATATATTTCTATGACGAAGTAGCTTGAAAAATTTCCGCAAAAAGAACTTGAAATTATGACGGTTTAAGATAGTTTTATTTATTATGAATAAAACTATCTTTATTTTATGCATTTTGTGTTTTTTCTCTTCATGTGATTTTTCAGATGATACAGATGAAGACTTGGAGTCCAGTCTGAAAAAAATACAAATTATCAATAATACAGACAAGACCGTTGCTGTATATCGGGTAAGGGAAAAAGACGGAGTTCCTGAACAGCGTATGGATACTGTTGCTGCAGGAAGCTACATATATATAAATATTCAATACAGGATTCATGTTGACGGACAGTTTTCAGCTGTGTATAACGGTTCAGTACACGGTTATGATGCCGACGTTTCATCCGGTGATCAGCAGACGATAACGATTGAAGCGGGGGATTTTCCATGATTAGAATTCGGTCAGGACTGATTCTGCTTATATTGTCATGCATTGTTTCATGCAGCGGAGCCGATAACGGATCTCTTACTGTTTATAATGATACCGACAGAATAATCCGCGTATATTACGATCATGAAAATGAAACTTCTGAGGATGCTGAAGGTGAAACTGAAGTTATTGATGAATGGAAGATTGCTGAAATATCTCCGGGTGAAAGTGAAACCCTTGAGATAAAAAGCAGTATAACCTTTGACGGTTATATTAAATCTTCATACTGCGGCATTCTTATGCGTTTTGACATCGATTTCAATATTTTTGATCAGGCTGATATCACAATTAAGAAACAGGATTTTATTGATGATGTTCTATCGAGATGATTCGGAGAGTGTTTTGAGGTGAAGGAATAGATCATGAGATTAAAAAAGTAATGATTCAATCGATTACTTGGGTAGTTAATTGATTTTGTAATGGCAGAATTTTTCTGATAATTCCCTTGCCGTATGGGGAAACATTGTATAATGAAGCAGCGACAGTGGATAAGACAGAATTCAGGTTTACCTCAAAAGAAATGGATGCGGAGACTGGATTGTATTATTATGGGGCGCGGTACTATGATGCGAAGCTCTGTAAGTGGATAAGTACTGATCCGATAATGAATTATAATATTTTGGAAGATTTAAATCTGTATTCTTATTGTCATAATAATCCAATAATGATAATTGATCCTGATGGGAGAGAGGAACGACCTGGTTATTGGAGCGGAAATAATACAGTAACATATTTGGGGCAATTTAACGCATTTGGTAGCAATACCTACAATGTCGATTATGACAAATCTCCAGTATCATCATTTGCAAAAGATACGGGATTCTTTGTACTTGGTGGTTTTAAGGGAATCGGAAATTTGGCCACGAATTAGTTTTATCCCTCTCCTGCAGTTCTTAATGAATTAACTGATATGGGATGTGATGCAGCAGGAGTTAATAGAGATGCTCTTGTTACTATGGCATCTGCAACACCAATACCTTTTGATGATATGGCCGCTTATAGCTTGGCAGGTTTAAAAGCACTTACAAATTTTGCACGTACTGAAAGTAAAATTCCTGAGATGGTAGTTAGTTCAAAAAAATATCCTGAATCTACAAGACATATTAAGGATGCGTAGTCTGCAGGTAAACCAAATATCTTGACAATCGAAAGAACAGGTGCTGATGCAAGGAGAAGTAAATCGCTTGCTGGACATAAAAAAGTTGCAGGAAAACAGTTGGATGAATATCCACCAGCGATGTTTAAGGAAGGCGGTAAAGGTTTAAGTGTGCGTCCAATAAAATCAGGAGATAATATGGGATCTGGTGCAAGCATGGGAAATCAATTACGTAAATATGATGACGGCACTAAAGTTAAAGTTAAATAAATTATGAGGTAAATATATGAAGTTTAATATTGTAAATTGTAATTCGTCTTTGTATGTAAGTTATAACCAAATTTCTATATTTAAAAAGTCTTTAAAAGATCCATTTAATGATTGGGAAGATGAACATGTAGAGCAAGGTTTTAGTTGGAGAAAAGACTCAATTTCATTTATGTCGTTAAAGGATAATATAAATGTTGATGTCTATGTTTTGTTCGATGATAGCACTTTATACGATGATGCAATAAGAATAATAGAACTACCTTTTGATTGTAGTATGAACAATGAAATTGAAATTGCTACAATAACTCAATCTTTTAACATTATTTTAGAAAAAGCATTTAATAGAGTTATTTGTCAATTAGGTAAAAGTAAAAATAAATATTGGTGTGTTTTGTCTCTTATAAAAGATAATAAAGATAAAAAGTATGTTAATGTGATAAAGGCTGATGAAGAAATTAAAAAAAAGAATAAATATTTGATGAAAGCAAAAGCAGCTATGTAGATAGATGGACCTGCCTTGCCAGATCCAAAGTGAAATCAAACTGAAGTGTCCAAATATCCGGACACACAGAAGAGATAGAATAACCAGGAGCTCTCTATGATTAAAAAAAAGAGAAGATAGAAGACCTTTAATGTGTGGATGTAGAGCCCGAAGATGAAGAGCTGAGATCAGGTTGGTGAACCATATGTTGCACCTAGAGATAAACAAAATTCTAGCAAACCAGATATTGAAAATGAAGGTAAACTTGTTGTTTTTACGGCTAAACCAGAGAATATTAAAGAGGAAAATGATAAATGAAGATAAAATACACAAATATGACTTTTTTACTTATATTATTCTTTAGTAATTTATCAAACATTTTAGCATCTGAGTCGAAATTGGAAGATAAAAAAGCTATTGCGATAAATGAAAGTTTTAATATTAGTAAAGAAGATTTGCCTAAAATTAAAAAAGAGGCATTGCTAGGTTCAAGTGAGGCTGCATTTAAGTTATTTAATTATTATGAATTATATTTATATGATGTTGAACAAATGATGTATTGGTTAACAATTGCTGTTGAAAATGGACATGTATATGCTCAATATCATTTGGCATTTTTCTTATATAAAATTTCTACACCTGAAAGTAAATTTAGGGCTAAATTCTGGGCTAAAAAAGCACAAAAAAATGGGGTAAAAGAGGCAAAAGAATTATTACAAGAATTAGAAAATGAATAACACCCTTACTATGGACTTTCTAGTAAAATGAGTTTCGTCTAACGTTAATTATGGATTTTGGACTGCCAGAATCAAATCGAAATCAAACTGGAGCGTCCAAATATCTGGACACTCAGATGAGATACATGCATGCTTTGCTCTCTTTGAATAAGAATAAATCCCAACCGGCTTACGGATAACCGGCCTTATGCCTCATTGGAAAACAATGAGGCATAAGGCCGGTTATCCGTAAGCCGAGCAAGGAGTGAATGTCGAAAGCTGGGTAAATTGATCAGAATAGATAATCATGAGGAAGATAAAATTACGCGTATGCTGAGCGTATCGAACAAACGCGTAATGATATTTCGAGATAAATTATAGATGAAATCCCAAAGTGCGCTAAGCACTTCAGAAAAAGATGAATGAGAGAAAAGTAATTTAAGGGGACTGGGAATATCCCCAGCAACTTTTCCGAACGTACACGGATGTACGCAAGTTCGAGCGCCCACGGATGGATCAGCGCTCGAATAGAGGTACTTTCTTTTTTTGTAAAAAGAAAGTAACAGAAAGTTTATTAGAAGTCGGGGCAAGAGGTGAATGCGCTGTTTGTTCGCATAGGAGATACGTAGATGGTTGGGTTGCCGATTTGTCAAAATGACGGGTAGGACGACAGAGCAAAAATCTCAGAGGTGGCAAGGTTGATTCAAGATGCCTGAATGACCACGTATTCTGCAATGGAAGAAGAAGTCGGAACCGGTATATTATCTTCGATCATGCCCTGAACGTGCATTTCAACGGCTTCATACATATTTTTTTCGACTTCTTCAAGAGTTGATCCAGTGGCAATGCATCCGGGAAGGTCTGGAGAATATGAAGAAAAATTATTTTCTGTTTTTTCTATAACAACAAGAAATTTTTTCATATCAATGAATCTCCTTTTTTAACTGAGCTTGTTTCAGTATGCTGTTTTCGGTTCCAGGACTAATGTCGTCAGATGGTTTTCCTGCAATGGTTACGCGACCCGATTTAGAAGGGTGCTTGAATTGCCTGTGACTTCCTTTCGTTGCGACGATATACCATCCGTCAGTTGTAATTAAATCTATAATGTCCTTCACCTTTATAGGCATGATTTATAATAGATTAAGCATGATTGTTTGTAAATCATTTTTCGGGAATCATGGGATCTTTATCTTGAAAACACTGAAAACCTGAAGCAGAAAAAATTACACGTATATTGAGCGAAGCGAACAAAACATAAAGAGCCCTCACCCCGCTGCCGCGTGCCCTCTCCCAGAATAATTATTATCTAGATAGTCAACTGGACCTAACCCGATAATGTAGACATGAAGTTAACCGAAAATATAATATTGGAGGTTTAAATGAGGAAACAATACGACAAGGAATTTAAGATTAATGCCGTTCGACTCTATGAAGAAAGCGGGAAAT